>ERZ1031113.56-NODE-56-length-58805-cov-16.401719_pt1 | contig 58805 bp, 55 predicted proteins | sample MGYA00518225_ERZ1031113 | MGnify/ENA primary metagenome ERZ1031113 (study PRJEB33718, sample SAMN03159751) | human skin metagenome | collected 2014-05-20 | study: EMG produced TPA metagenomics assembly of the PRJNA266117 data set (Human skin bacterial metagenome...
GTCGTGCGCGCCAATGAGGACAAGGACATGACTGCTATTTTTGGCACCTTGGTGAACCATACCGATAAGGACATCGCTATCACCGGTTTTTCCACCAGCCTCAATGCCAAGGTGAACCAGATGCATGAGACTGTCGATGGCAAGATGCAGGAAATGTCGAGCCCACTGGTAGTCAAAGCCGGCGAGTCCCACGAGCTGGCACCTGGTGGTGACCACTTCATGCTCATGGACATGGAAAACCACATCGCTCCCGGCGAATCCCTTGACCTCAAAGTGGAACTAGAGGGCGGCGAAGAGCTCGATCTGGGCGAGATCCAAACGCGTAGCATGCCTGCTGGGGATGAGGATTACGGCGATATGAAGAGCCACGAAACGTCCCACATGGAGCACGGAGATATGTCCCACAATAAGGAAGGCCACGACCACTAGCTATGTCTGGATTCAGCAGAAGGGGGTTTCTTACCGGCGCTGCGGTATCGACCAGCGCCTTCGCGTTGGCAGGCTGCAATAACCAGGGGTCTTCCCCAGATGCTGGGGCACAGGAACAACCTGCGTTGGCCGACGCCCTCGTGGCTTTTGACGGCGAGCATCAAGCAGGCATCGCAACCGCGGAGCAAGCGCACCTGAACCTGGTTGGGTTTGATCTTAAAAGGGGCGTCGACAAGCGGGGGGTCGCCAGCCTCATGAAGCTGTGGACTGAGGACGCCCGCGCGCTGTGTACGGGGGAGGCGCCGCTGGGCACGCTAGAGCCGGAAATGGTGCAGCACCCCGCTAATCTGACTATCACCTGCGGTCTAGGCGAAGAGGTCTTCTCCTTGCTCGGCGTGGAGAAACCACGCTGGTTGGGAGATGTGCGTTCCTTTAAACGCGATGCGCTGGAGGCAAAGTGGGGACAAAGCGATATCGTCTTGCAGATCTGCTGCGATGACCCACTGATGAATACCTACGCCCTGCGGCACATGGTGCGCGCAGGTGAGCACTATGCCAGCGTGAAGTGGTTGCAGCAGGGCTTTATTAACGCCTATGGCAGCCAGGAAAAGGGCGCTACCGCACGCAATATGTTCGGGCAAAAGGACGGCACCGTCAATCCGCGCAGCGAGGAGGATTTTGCAGCCCAAGTATGGATCGATAAAGGGCCGAAGTGGGCACAAGGCGGAACGGCGATGGTAGTGCGTCGCATTCGCATGAATGTGGATACGTGGGAGAAGCTCGATCGCTCCTCTCGCGAAAATGCGGTGGGCCGCAAGCTCGACACTGGCGCCCCGCTTACCGGTGAAGAAGAATTTGATGCTGCAGATTTTGATGCGGTAGATGATTACGGCCTGCCGGTGATTGATAAGAACTCGCACATGGCCGTTGCCGCCCCGCCGGCCGATCATCCAGAGCAGCGCATCCTGCGCCGGCCGTATAACTATGAGCTGGCTCCCGATGGCAAGGATGGGCAGCTTTCCAATATTGGCCAGGTTTTCATCTGCTATCAGCAAGATCCCACCAAGCAATTCGAGCCTATCCAGGCCCGTTTGGATAAATCGGACCTGCTGAACGAGTGGTTGACTCATATTGGTTCGGCTATGTATTTCTGCCCGCCGGGCACCCGCGATGCCGACGGGCGCGAGTCATGGTGGGCAAAATCGCTCTGCGAGCATGCAGGGTTGTAGAATAGCTATCCGTAAATTTAAATAGCGGACGCGGCCAGGTATGCCGCCGACGCACGAGCGCATAAAGGAGCGCGATTATGGCGGAACTCATCCCCGCAGTACCGGTCAATTACGATTCCTTCACCGTGCCCGCCGGCCAGGCCGTGGGCGCAGCAATGCGAGAGCTCAACCTTCCTAATAAGGGCCCTGAGGCTGTCGTAGTCGTGCGCGGTGAGGACGGCACTCTCTTTGATTTGTCGCACACCCCAGACACGGAGTCCACCTTTACCCCGGTTGCCGCCAGCGAGGAAGACGGCCGTGCCGTCATCCGCCACTCCTGCGGCCACGTTATGGCCCAGGCCGTGCAGGCCGAATTCCCCGGCACCAAGCTGGGCATCGGCCCGGCCATTGAGAATGGCTTCTACTTCGATTTCCAGACCGCCGAGCCTTTCACGCCGGAAGACCTCAAGGCGATTGAAAAGCGCATGAAGAAGATCATCAAGGGCGGCCAGCGCTTCGAACGCCACGTCTATGAATCCGCGGAGGAAGCGGAAAAGGCCCTCGCCGAGGAGCCTTTCAAGCTCGAGCTGGTCCAAGACAAGGGCAACGTTGACCCTGACTCCGACGAGGCCGCAGAAGTCGGTTCCGGCGATCTCACCCACTATGACAACATCAACCCGCGCACCGGGGAAGTAGAGTGGTTCGATCTCTGCCGCGGACCGCACGTGCCGACCACCAAGTACATCCCGGCTTTCACGCTGACCCGTTCTTCAGCTGCCTATTGGCGCGGTGACCAGTCCAAGGCTGGCCTGCAGCGCATTTACGGCACCGCTTTTGAGTCCAAGGAGGCGCTGGAGGCCTACCAAACCATGGTGGAAGAGGCTGAAAAGCGCGACCACCGCCGCCTGGGTCAGGAACTAGATCTCTTCTCCTTCCCAGATGAGATTGGCTCCGGCTTCCCGGTATTCCACCCGAATGGCGCGACCGTTCGCATGGAGATGGAAAACCACTCTCGCAACCGCCACGTACAGGCTGGGTACTCCTTTGTTAATACCCCGCATATCACCAAGGGTGACCTATTCAAGAAGTCTGGCCACCTGGACTTCTACGCCGACGGCATGTTCCCGCCGATGCAGCTCGATGGCGAATATGACGAAGAGGGCAATACCGTCAAGGAACCGCAGGACTACTACGCCAAGCCCATGAACTGCCCGATGCACAACCTAATTTTTGCATCCCGTGGCCGTTCCTACCGCGAGCTCCCGCTGCGTCTGTTTGAGTTCGGTACCGTCTACCGTTACGAAAAGTCTGGCGTGGTCCACGGCCTGACCCGTGCCCGCGGCTTTACCCAGGACGATGCTCACATCTACTGCACCGAAGAGCAGCTGGAAGAGGAGCTGACCAAGGTCCTTGACTTCATCATCTCTTTGTTGAAGGACTACGGACTGTCTGACTTCTACCTGGAGCTTTCTACCAAGGACCCGAATAAGTTCGTCGGTTCTGATGAGATCTGGGATCGCTCTACGTCTATCCTGCAGTCGGTCGCAGAAAAGTCCGGCTTGGAGCTGGTTCCGGATCCCGCAGGTGCAGCCTTCTACGGTCCGAAGATTTCTGTGCAGGCTCGCGACGCCATCGGCCGTACCTGGCAGATGTCTACCGTGCAGTTGGACTTCAACCTGCCGGAGCGCTTCGAGCTGGAATACACTGCGTCGGACGGCACGAAGAAGCGCCCAATCATGATTCACCGTGCGCTCTTCGGCTCCATCGAGCGATTCTTTGGCGTCCTGCTGGAGCACTACGCCGGCGCCTTCCCAGCATGGCTGGCACCGCACCAAGTGGTGGGCATTCCGGTGGCTGACGAATTCTCCCCACACCTCGAAGAGGTTGCCGCCCAGCTGCGTCAGAAGGGTATCCGCGCCGATGTGGATACCTCTGATGACCGCATGCAGAAGAAGATTCGCAACCACACCACCGGTAAGGTTCCGTTCATGCTGGTGGCTGGCGCGCGCGACGTAGAAGCTGATGCCGTGTCCTTCCGCTTCCTCGACGGTACCCAGGTCAATGGTGTGCCGGTAAAGGAAGCTGTGGAGCTCATCGCCGCATGGGTAGCAGAGCGCAACAACGAGCAGCCGACCGAAGAGCTCATCAGTGCCCGACGCTAAAGAGACACACGAAACCGACAGCTCCGCGGTCGCTGAAAACCACGCTGCGGAGGAGACCTTCGTTGACTCAGGCGCTGGCGAGCCGGACCGCCTCGAGCGGTTATGGGCGCCTTATCGCATGGCCTATATTGCCAAGCGTTCTAAGGACCCCTTCGTCGAAGCGCCACAGGGTAGCGACGAAGACGGGCTCATCATTGCTCGAGGCAAGTCCGTCTATGCATTGCTGAACCTGTTTCCGTACAACGCCGGGCACCTCATGGTGGTGCCGTATCGCAAGGAATCGCAGCTGGAGAACCTCACGCAAGAGGAATCTCAGGAGTTGATGGCCTTCGCGCAAAAGGCCGTCCGGGCGCTCAAGCGGGTTTCACACCCAGAAGCCATCAATGTAGGCCTAAACCTGGGTCGCGCTTCGGGCGGCTCGGTGGGAGATCACCTGCACCTGCATGTGGTGCCAAGGTGGCCCGGGGATAGTAACTTTATGACTGTCCTCGATGGGACTAAGGTATTACCGCAGCTTCTGCAGGATACGCGCCGCGTGCTGGCAGAAGGATGGCGCGAGATGGAAGAGGAGGATTCGCGTGCTTAGCGTGCATGGGCGAAAGCCCGCCGCCGTGGTGGTGGAACCTATAGCCAAGACCTTTTTGAAGCTTGGCCTGACCCCGAATGTGGTCACCATTGTGGGAACCATTGTCACCATTGCTATTTCTGTGATCCTCATTCCTACCGGCCACCTTTTTTCCGCTGCCGTTTTGTCCGGCCTCTTCGCCGCTTTCGACATGCTCGATGGCACCATGGCGCGCTTGACCGGCAAGGCTACTGCCTTTGGTGCGACCTTGGATGCGTCCTGTGATCGCATCACCGACGGTGCATTGTTCAGTGCTATTGCATGGTGGCTGATTTATTCTGCGGGTTCTTCCCGCATCACGGTTATTGCGTGCTTTGTCACCTTGGTATGTTCTCAGGTCATTTCCTATATCAAGGCTAGGGGAGAAGCGTCCGGATTCAAGATGGTCGGCGGCCTGATCGAGCGTCCCGAGCGGCTTATTTTGGGCTTGGGCGGCATCGGCCTCGAGGGCTTGGGAGTACCGCATGCCATTGAGGTAGCGCTGTGGATCTTGGCCGTTGGCTCCGTCTTCACCGTGTGCCAGCGTTTGGTTATTGCTGCCCGCCAAGAGCACAAGTAACTCGTACTGAACCGCCTAAAATCAGGAGGTTGTGACACCATGTGGGATAGAGAAGACCTTTCCGCGGCGGGTTACCTCGCGGGGTGGAAGGTGGTGCGCCGTCTGCCCGAGCCCATGGCGCGCACACTTTTTCGCTGGGGTGCGGACTACGCAAGTGGCAACGGTCGGGGAATGGAGGACTTGCGCCGCAACCTAGCGCGAGTGGTGGGCCCGGAAAACGTTACCCGCGCGTTGGTGCGGGATTCCGTGCGCTCCTATACGCGCTATTGGATGGAGGCGTTCCGCCTGCCAGCTATCCACCGTGATGCCGGGCTGCATGAGCGCTTGCTCAGTGGCTTGGAAGGCCTTGAGCATTTTGATGCTTCGGCTCAATCCGGCCGCGGCACCATTTTGGCATTGCCACATTCCGGCAATTGGGATATGGCGGGCGTCTTCCTCGTCGGTCATTATGGCCAGTTCACTACCGTTGCAGAGCGCCTTAAGCCCGCAGTGCTTTTCGACGCCTTTGTGGACTACCGCGAAACCCTTGGCTTTGAGGTTCTCCCCCTCACCGGCGGCGAAGCCTCGCCTTTCGCCCGCCTCAAAGAGGTGCTGGAAGCCGGTGGCGTGGTCTGCCTGCTGGCTGAGCGCGACCTCACCCGAAGCGGCGTTACCGTGGATTTCATGGGGGAAAAGGCCAATATGGCCGCCGGTCCCGCACAGCTTGCCCTAGAGACTGGCGCCGCCCTGCACGTGGTGCACTCCTGGTTTGCAGGCGAGGGCTGGGGGCTCTCTGTGTCTCCTGAGCTCGAGGTAACGGACTTGCAGGAGACAACGCAGCGCATGGCCGATGGCTTCGCCGCCAATATCCGCCGCCACCCGGAGGATTGGCATATGTTGCAGCCGCAGTGGAATGTGGACATAGAGAGGCGTCGGCAAGCGCGGGCGGCCGAAAATGCCCGCAATGCCCGCCACACTGGGCCATCGCGGGAAGGGGGGAGCTAGTGCGCATAGGAATCGTATGCCCCTACTCTTTCGATGAACCAGGCGGGGTTCAAGCCCATATTCTTGACCTAGCGACTGTCTTCATTGAGCAAGGGCACCATGTACAGGTCATTGGCCCCGCTGCGGAATCCACCCAGCTGCCGGATTTCGTAGTCAAGGGAGGGCCGGCTTTCCCCATCGCGTACAACGGGTCGGTGGCGCGCCTGTCCGTGGGGCCCCATGTAACACGCAAGGTAAAGCAATTCATCAAGGAGGGCGACTTCGATGTCTTGCACATCCATGAGCCGAACTCCCCGAGCTTTTCCATGACCGCGTTGGCCTTGGCCCAAGGCCCACTGGTGGCGACGTATCACGCTTCTGCGTCTAGCTCCCTGGTGCTGACCTTGGCCAAACCTATCCTTGTTCCCTTCTTGGAAAAGATTCGGGGTGGCATCGCGGTATCCGACATGGCGCGGCGGTGGCAGGTGGAGCAATTGGGCGGTGACCCGGTCCTCATTCCCAACGGCGTGGATACGTCGGTCTACGCCCAGGCTCGGCGCCGCAGCCCGGCCAAAGCCTCCGGCGATCCCCTGGAAGTTGTCTTCTTGGGACGTTTGGATGAACCGCGCAAGGGCCTCGATATCCTGCTGAGCGCACTCCGCCAAGTACACCACGATATCCGCGTGACCATCATGGGCGGCGGCCGCGCCCGCGAGGTCGAGGGTGTGGATTTTGTAGGCCGGGTCAGCGACGCCGAAAAGGCAGAAATCCTGGGCCGTGCCGATGTCTACGTGGCCCCAAATACCGGTGGCGAAAGCTTCGGCATCGTGCTGGTAGAGGCCATGGCTGCCGGCGCAGCTGTCGTTGCTTCCGATCTTGAAGCCTTCCGTGCGGTGTGCAATGCCGATTCCGACGAGGTTGCCGGCGCACTCTTTCGCAATGAAGACAGTGAGGATTTGGCTCGCGTCCTCAACGAGGTACTTGATGATGCCGAGTATCGGGCCCAGTTGGTGCGCAATGGCGTCCAACGGGCCAGCACCTATGACTGGGACCATGTAGCGGCGGCCGTGATGCAGGTCTATGAGACTGTCCAAGACGGTACCAAGGTGAGGGTAAAGCGTTGATGGCCATTGAAATTGCCCTAGTCCTCTTCCTACTTATCATCGTCGGTTTGTGGGCGCTTTTTACCGCCCAGCGGCTTAACTCACTGCACATCCGCACTGATGCCTCGCTGGCCCAGCTGCAGGCGGCTCTAGACCGCAGGGCAGCGGTGACAGCGGCCGTAGCACCAGAGCTTGCGGCGATAGCTCAGCGAGCGGAATCTACCGAGCTCTATCAAGGTCATTTCGAACCACGCACGATGGCCGAGCGGGAACTATCTGCCGCCATAGTGAGGGAGTTTCCGGCGGACCGTCGCCCTGCCGCGCTTGCCGACGCCGAGGGCCGCATCCAACTTGCCCATCGCTTCTACAACGAGGCGGTCAGCGACACTCGCGCGCTGCGCTTGCGCCCTGCGGTACGGCTCTTTCATCTGGGCGGCACCGCAAAACTGCCGGAATATTTTGACTATATGCTGGCCGAGTAGCCAGCAGATCTACCTCAAGTTTCAGGAGGCAAGTGCGTGCCGGCCGCGTCGGCGACGGAATACCGGCTGTGCCTCGGTGCTAGCAGCCGCGCCATCTGCCGGGGAGGAAGGAGACTGTCGCTGCTGCACATCTGCTCGCTCGACCTTCGAAGCCAGGGCCACCTCGACTGCAAACCAGACAAGTCCGATGATGGCCATGACAACGATGAGGATATTGCGGGCCACCAATAGGTAGACGGCGAACATGTTCTCGCCCACGTGGTTCCAGATGTAGTCATAGTTGAATGGGTAGACCAAGGTGCCCAGCACGGCGGCGATGATGGTGCAGGACGCTAACAAGGCTTGGAAATTCCGCAGGGAGGCGAATCCTTGCGGCAGGCGCTGGCGGATCACCACGGCAAGCAAGGGGCCCAGCCAGACGATGTATTGCGGGGAGAAAACCTTATTCGTCGCGATAAGAAGCAGGACCATAACGGTAAAAAACGCCATGGTCGTGCGGGTGGTCCATCCGCCGGCGCACAGGCGGTACAGCGCCCAGCCCACTGCGAAGAGGAGCATGGCAATGGTGGCAATAGTGCTCCACGTCATTGCGGTATCTACGCCAGGCCCGGAAATTTCAAAGCTCTTGGACGGCGCGTAGCCCAGGTGCCACCGCCCCGGAGAGCGATGTGCCTGCAGCAACAGGAACGTCGCCGGGATGGACTCCAACTGGAGACCGCGCACGCCCTGATAATTCAGCGGTGAAAGCAGGCGCTCGGTGCCAGAGGCAGTAATCGTGACGGTGCAGACCGCGACGATGGTGCAGAAAAACGCGAGTAGGCGCTGCCAGGTTGCGGAGCTGTTGAAGCGGCCCACCAAGCCGGCAGCGAGGACTCCTGGCCATAGCTTCATCGTGGTGGCAAATCCCAGTACCGCTGAGGCGATGAGCGGACGGGTAGCTAGAAGTGCAGCTGCCCCGGCCACGGCTAAGGCGGGGAATATATCGAGACGCCACACAAAGGTGTGGCCAGCTGCGGTGCCGAAGAGGACCCAGAACCAGGCGGCCTGGAAACTGCGCGGTTGAGTCGGGTGGTGGCGCAGGAGGAGGGCTAAAAAGGCGGCGTCAACAAGCAAGGTCATGATGGTGAAGCCGATATAGAATGCGGTGATATTCTCGCCGGTGAGCCATCCCAAAAGCACCGTGGGCCACGTGCCCGAGTGGGGGTATTCTGTCATCGTTGTCGGGTCATCGCCAAAGAGCCCGGCAAAATAATATGCGACATCGCCCCTGGGATTGTGGTTAATCTTGAGTAGGTAAATAAGGACGAGGCGGGCGATGACCCACCCAATCCATACTGCTGGAACAGAAGCGATGCGTTTCACTCGAAAGACTTTATTCAATGCGCGCCTACTTCGGTAGCGGACATAGTTTCTTCTAGAAAATTCCTCCACTTTTGCTCCCAGAAGTGGGGGACGGATTGAAAAACAAACTGACGGCTCGTCCAGTGAGTAGTGTGGACGGTAATTGCCTAGAAAGTGATGTAGGACATAGGGAGTGCGCAGATGGCATCTATTCGCGAGGTTCTGGCCGTCGAGGAAACGAAAGTGGCCGATGTCTTTAAAGGCCCTGCTGTGGAGTCGCGGATTGAACGTACCTTCGGCGGGCAGATTGCTGCTCAAGCAGTGGCCGCAGCCCAGCGCACTGTGTCCGGCAAAGACATCCACTCCCTGCATGGCTACTTTGTCGGCCCTGGCGATGCGAGCCGGCCAATTGAGATCCGGGTCGAACGCATTCGGGAGGGGAGATCCTTTGCTAATCGGCAGGTGCGTGTCTACCAAGGTGACGTGCTCCTTTTTACTCTCATGGCTAGTTTCCACCGCGACGGCGACTACGGTCCGCAGCATCAGGACGCCGCGCCGAAGGTACTAGGGCCCGAGGAGGCAGCTCGGATGGGCGGTGAGGCCCCGTACTCCACCCGGATTATCCTCAAAGAGTGGGAGGAATGGGATATTCGCCTCGTGCCAGAAGAAGGACGCGATCCGGTGGCTGCAGAGCGCACCGGTGCAGGCTATCGGTATATCTGGTTCCGCAACACAGGTCATCTGCCAGCGGATTCTGCCTTTCACTGCGCTGCGCTGACTTATATGTCAGATATGACGCTGATTCGCTCGGCCCTTATTCCGCATCAGGGAGAAAAAGTGCAATTGGCCAGCCTTGACCATGCGATATGGTTCCTGCGCCCATTCCGCGTGGATGAGTGGTTGTTGTATGAGCAGGTATCACCCGCGGCGTCGAACGCAACGGCGGTTGCGCGTGGCAAAATTTTTACAGAGCAGGGTGAATTGGTGGCGTTGGTAAATCAAGAGGGCCTTACACGTTACTTAGATGAAAATTTGGGCAGCGGCTCTGCCCATGGCAATTGGCACAATGTATAAGAATGTCCCGCTTATAAGGGGGTCGCTTTCACGCGTTCGTGCAGCACACGTATAATTGCCACCAGTTTCAGCACCCGATTAGAAAGGGACTACATGTCAGGCCACTCGAAATGGGCAACTACCAAGCATAAGAAGGCTGCCAACGATGCCAAGCGTGGCAAGGAATTTGCCAAGCTGATCAAGAACATCGAAGTGGCGGCTCGTACCGGCGGTGGTGACCCAGCGGCTAACCCAACCCTTGATGACATGATCAAGAAGGCCAAGAAGGCCTCCGTCCCCAATGACAATATTGAGCGTGCTCGCAAGCGCGGTTCCGGTGAAGAAGCCGGCGGCGCCGACTGGGAAACCATCATGTACGAAGGCTATGGCCCGAACGGCGTAGCTATGCTTATTGAGTGTCTGACGGATAACCGCAACCGTGCGGCGACCGACGTGCGTACCGCGATGTCCAAGAACGGCGGCAACCTGGGTGAGTCCGGCTCTGTGGCCTACATGTTCACCCGTACCGGCTACGTCTTGGTAGAAAAAGGCGAGCTGACGGAGGATGACGTCTTGATGGCTGTGCTGGAAGCAGGCGCGGAAGAGGTTAAGGACCAGGGCGAGAAGTTTGAGATTGTTTGCGCACCGACAGATGTGCAGGCAGTCAAGGACGCGCTCAAGGACGCCGATATTGAGGTCGATGACTCCGACAATGACTTCCGTGCGTCTGTCGAGGTGCCGCTGGAGGCCAATGACGCCAAGAAGATTTTCCGCCTCATTGATGCCTTGGAAGACTCCGATGATGTGCAAAACGTCTACACCAATATGGATCTCTCCGATGAGGTTCTAGCCGAGCTGAACGAGGACTAATCCTCTTTAGCAGGAACGGATCTTAGCGCCGGTAGCGCTCCGTGGGGATTGCCCGCAGGAGACGTTGCCGGCGCTTTTCCATGGGTTGACTGGATGCTACGCTTGTAGAACACCTGTGTGTAGTCCATAATGGGGCGGTAGGCAGTGCACGGTGGTGCCGACATGACAATGGGGAAGAGATGGACCTAGAAGGAATGCGCGTGATGGGAATTGACCCAGGCTTGACGCGCTGCGGACTTTCGGTGGTTCAGGCTGGTCGTGGCCGAGCAATCCTTCCCGTTTCTGTCGGCGTGGTGCGCACCCCGAGCGATAAGGACTTGACGGAGCGCCTCCTGCGCCTTTCGGTGGCGGCGAAAGAGTGGATGGATGACTATTCGCCAGATGTGGTTGCGATCGAGCGCGTCTTCGAACGCGGCCAGGTATCCACAGTCATGCAAACGGCCCACGTCGTAGGGGTGCTGGTGCTGGCTGCGGCTGAACGCGATATTCCGGTGTACATGTACACCCCGTCCGAGGTGAAAAAGGCCATCTCGGGGAACGGACGCGCAGATAAGAAGCAGATGACCACCATGATTACCCGTATTCTGGGGTTGACTGAACCGCCCAAGCCTGCCGACGCCGCCGACGCTCTTGCGTTGGCAGTGTGCCACTGCTGGCGTGCCCCGGCCATTGTGCGGATGGACCATACCGGGCTCGGGCTTGGTACTAAGACCAGCGGCGTGCGCGGCCAGGGCAAGAAGCGCTAGGGATTTTTACTGAGAGTGGAAGGATAAGAAGCCAATGATTGCTGCACTGCGTGGAGAGGTAATCCATATTGGACTCGACCATGGGGTTATCGACTGTGCAGGCGTGGGGTACAAGTTTCTGGCTACCCCAAAAACACTGGGCACCTTGCGTCGCGGAGAACAGGCTACGGTTCTTACCAACCTGGTGGTCAAGGAAGATTCTCTGACTCTTTATGGCTTCAGCGCTGATGAGGACCGCGAGATGTTCCAAGTGCTGCAATCCGTGTCTGGCCTAGGGCCTAAGCTGGCCCTAGCGGCGCTGTCGGTCATGGGGGCAGGGGAGCTTGCTGCGGCAATTGGTGCGGAAGATGTGAAGGCCCTGCAGTCTATCCCGGGCGTCGGCAAGCGTATGGCCCAACGCTTGGCTCTGGAGCTGAAAGATAAGGTAGCGGCCTTTGCGCCAAGCGAGCCCGCCGCCGCAGGCTCCGTTGATACCGCCATCGCGCCGGCCGGTGGTGCTGTGGTTGAAAGCGTGACTGAGGCGCTTGTTGGCCTTGGGTTTAGCGATAAGGCAGCGCGCCCCGTGGTGGAATCTGCCTACGCGGAAAATCCCGATGCCGATACGTCCTCTCTCTTGCGTGCGGCGCTGGCGCAGCTGGGCAAGAAGAAATAACCGGCAGGAAGGCTGACAATCATGTCCGATATTGAGCGCACCGAGTTCAATCTCCCTGAGAGCGTCGACGCGGCACACGCCACCCAGCGCAATAGCGATGTGGATGCCACCGCGCACTCCGAGGAGCATGATATTGAACGCTCCTTGCGTCCAAAGTCGCTCGAGGAGTTTATCGGCCAACCCAAGGTACGCGAGCAGCTTTCCCTTGTGCTTAAGGGGGCAAAGAACCGTGGGGTGACGCCCGACCACGTTTTGCTTTCGGGGCCGCCCGGTTTGGGCAAGACCACAATGGCGATGATTATTTCCCAGGAGCTGGGCACCTCGCTGCGTATGACTTCTGGACCCGCTTTGGAGCGCGCCGGTGATTTGGCCGCAATGCTTTCCAACCTTATGGAAGGCGATGTCCTGTTCATCGATGAGATCCACCGCATTGCCCGGCCAGCAGAAGAAATGCTGTACATGGCAATGGAGGACTTCCGCATTGATGTCATCGTGGGCAAGGGGCCCGGTGCTACTTCCATTCCGCTAGAGATCCCGCCTTTTACCTTGGTCGGTGCGACTACGCGCGCCGGCATGCTCACGGGCCCATTGCGCGACCGCTTCGGTTTCACCGCGCAGATGGAGTACTACGACACGGCTGATCTCACCCAGGTGATCAAGCGCGCCGCCCACATCTTGGACGTGGAAATTGACCACGATGCGGCGGTAGAAATTGGCTCTCGGTCGCGCGGAACCCCGCGTATTGCTAACCGTTTGCTGCGCCGCGTTCGTGACTATGCCGAGGTCAATGGCACCGGCCGGATTGATCTCAGTGCGGCCCAGGGAGCGCTCGAAGTCTTTGACGTAGATGACATGGGACTTGACCGCCTCGACCGAGCGGTGCTCAATGCCTTGATTAAGGGGCACGGCGGCGGACCGGTTGGCGTGAGCACACTGGCCATCGCAGTGGGCGAGGAGCCCTCGACGGTAGAGGAAGTGTGTGAGCCTTACCTGGTGCGTGCCGGGATGGTTGCGCGCACGGGACGCGGCCGTGTAGCTACCGCTGCAGCATGGCGACACCTAGGGCTTACTCCGCCGGAGGGCGCGGCCGGGCTGTTTTAATTTAAGGGCTAGCCTGCTTGGCGATGCCCCCCTTGGGGTTTCTGTGCGCACCGCCGTCTGGCACACTAGGGTGCTATGGAAATCATCATTCTCATCATTATTGGCATCCTCTTCGTCGTTCCCTCGTTTATGGCCATGCGAAAGCAGCGCCAGCGCCAAAATGAGATGCAGGCCCTCCAGAATTCCCTGCAGCCGGGCGACGCCATCGTTACGGCGGGCGGCGTGCACGGCGTGGTGCGCAGCACTGGCGACAAGGATGTGGAGCTAGAAATCGCCCCTGGCGTGGTGGTTACTTTTGACAAGATGGCCGTCATTCGCACGGAGGAGGAAGCCAATAGCCTTGAGCGCCCTGCTGCTGGGGACGCCAAGAATGATGCGGCAGATAACCTGCCAGATGAGGAATATCCTCCGTTTGACGGCCAGGAGAAGAAATAGCCCGCTATTTCCTAAGAGTTGCCTTAACGTTTGCTAGGTGGGTGGGGCCTTCGGGGAGCGTAGACCCCATCACACTTTGAGTCTTTTCCGGACCTCGTTAAGGAAAATTCCGCTTGATGACGTACGATTGTGCGTTGTTAACGTGCCTGCGCCATGTGGCTGGGCCGTATTTAATGTTTAAACACCCTGTTATAAGCAGCACAGGAGATTATCGTTGTCCGCAAAAACCCGTGGCGCTATGAAAAATAGCAAACGCCAATGGCCGAAGCGCGCGATCGCGCTCTTCGTTCTCATTGTGGTTGTTATCTACGCGCTTATCTTTTTAACTGGTAACCGTCAAGGCACCCCGAAGCTCGGCATCGACTTGCAGGGTGGCACCCGCGTAACGCTGGCGCCGCAAGGCGAGGAACCCACCCAAGACCAACTCAAGCAAGCACGCAACATTTTGGAACAGCGTGTCAACGGCATGGGTGTTTCTGGTTCCGAAGTTGTCATCAACGGCAACACCTTGGTCATTACCGTTCCGGGAGAAGATGCCTCCCAAGCGCAGGCCGTCGGCCAAACCTCGCAGCTGTTCTTCCGTCCGGTGGCTAAGCCATCCATGCCGGATATGGAAAAGCTCAATAAGGAGCTGGAAGATATGGCCAACCGCTGGGTGAAGTACGACGTACTCAGCGCCGACGAGGCCAACAAGCAGATGGAGCAGATGACCCAGGCCATCGCCCAGCAAGAAGCGCAGATGACTGGTAAGGAGCCGAAAAAACAGAAAGCTCCCAAGGTCAGCGCCAAGCCGCTTGAGGAGCCAAGCAACTCTATTGAGCAGACTAAGCGTCGCGATGAAGTAACGGAAATGCTGCTGAAGGACCGTCAGTCCGAGGATCCGACCACCCAGGCTGCAGCGTCCGCGCTGATGACCTGCCAGGGCAGTACCGATCCCCTGGCCGGAGCCGACGATCCTGCCAAGCCATTTGTTACCTGTGACTACTCCAACGGCAACCCGTACGTACTGGAGCCAGCACCGCTTCTCAATGGCATCAAGGACGAAAACGGTACCCGCCTCACCGGTAACGAGATCGATACCAATGCTCCGATCGAAGGCGGTCTCAACGGCCAGTCTGGCCAGATGGAGATCAACTTCTCCTTCAAGACCGGTGATGGTCCGAACGGTTCTCAGACTTGGGCAGACCTGACGCAGGAACACCTTAAGGACCAGGTTGCCATCACGCTTGACTCTGCGGTTATTTCCGCACCGGTTATCCAGAGTGCAACCCCGGTAGGCTCTGCCACCTCCATTACTGGTGACTTTAGCCAGGAAGAGGCACAGAGTCTGGCAAATAACCTGAAGTATGGCGCACTGCCGTTGTCCTTCGCAGGTGAAAATGGCGAACCAGGCGGCACCGTGGAGTCCATTCCGCCGACACTGGGCAAGGCCGCACTGCAGGCCGGCCTCATTGCAGGCCTCGTTGGCCTAGTACTAGTGATGGCGTACTCGCTGTACTACTTCCGCGCGCTTGCCGGCGTATCCCTCATCTTCCTCATCGCCTCTGGCCTCCTGACTTATGGCTCCCTGGTTCTGCTGGGCCGCTGGATTGGTTACTCGCTGGACCTTTCCGGCATCGCGGGCCTAGTCATTGGTGTGGGCGCAACTGCTGACTCCTTCGTGGTCTACTACGAGCGCATCAAGGATGAGCTCCTCGAGGGACGCACGTTCCGCTCCGCTACGCAAAAGGCGTGGGAGCGCGCTCGTGCCACCATTGTGACCGGTAACGCGGTGACCTTGATTGGCTCTGTTGTGGTCTACTTCCTCGCCATCGGCGAGGTGAAGGGCTTCGCCTTTACCTTGGGCCTTACCACGGTATTTGACCTGGTCGTATCCTTCCTGGTCATGGCACCGCTGATGCAGCTGGTCGGCCGCCGTCCGGCTGCTGCTAAACCTTCGATGAACGGCCTCGGTGGTATCTACGCACTGGTGGAAGAGCGCCGTGAGCGCGGCTACTTCGGCTCGGGACGTCGTCAAGCACACGCTGCTGAGTCCGCGAGCGCGAAGGAGTCAGCCACCAAAGCAACGGCAGGAGATTCTGCCGCAAGTACCGCACGTCCCGTAGATGCTGCGGAAGATGAGGAGAAATAAGCATGGCTGTTTCGACTAAGCATAAGATTTCCCGGATGGACCGCCTCTACGAGGACGAGCGCGGTTATGACTTCATCGGCCGTACCAAGCTGTGGTATGGCATCACTGCAGCACTTATCGTGGCCGCAGTGGCCGCGATCCTCATTCGTGGTTTCTCGCTCTCTATTGACTTCGAAGGCGGCACCACGTTGTCGATGCCGGCAGGCGACCTCAAGGAAGATGAGGTAAGCCAGGTCTTCGAAGACTCCACCGGTGTAGAGCCCGAGCAGGTTCACATCGTGGGCGCTGGCGATTCCGAAACCTTGGAAATCGTTTCTGAGCGCTTGAGCCAAGAGGATGTGAATGCGGCCCGCGCGGCTATCTATGACAACTTCCAGCCGAAGGATGAAAACGGCAAGGCCACCCCAGACGCCATTGGCTCGTCCACGGTATCCGAATCCTGGGGTTCTTCTATTACCCAGCGCATGCTCATCGCCATGCTGGTCTTCTTGGTGGCTGCGACCGTCTACGTGGCCATTCGCTTGCAGAAGAACATGGCTTTCGCCGCGATCATCGCACTGATTGCAGACGGCGTAATCATCGCCGGCATTTATGCCCTCTTTGGCTTCGAAGTTTCCCCGGCTGTCATCATTGGTCTGCTCACCGTCCTGACCTTCTCCATGTATGACTCGGTCATCGTCTTTGACAAGATCAACGAGAATACGGAAGGCCTCGAGGGCCAACGCAAGAAGACCTATGCTGAGCTGACAAACTTGGCTATTAACCAGACCGTTATGCGCTCGATTTCTACCTCGGTTATTTCTGCGCTGCCTATCATCGCGCTCTTCGTGGTAGCTGTGTGGCTTATGGGTATCGGTACCCTCCGCGATTTGGCGCTCATCCAGCTCATCGGTGTCGTCGAGGGTATTTTCTCCTCCATCTTCTTCGCTACGCCTTTGGTTGTGACCTTCGCCAACATGTCTAAGAGGATCAAGCGTCACAACAAGCGGGTCACGGACTACCGTGCTGGCAAGGACGAGAATGCCGCGGCAGAATCTGGCGCAGCATCCCCTGCCCGCACCGTGGTCTCACCAACGAGCGCAACCGCCACTCCGGCTGAGATCGATGATGATCCGTCCGAGTCCACTGGACAACCCGGCGCAACCTGGCGCCCGGGCCGGTAGCCTCCGGTAGTTAAATATTTGCGGAGTGGTAGCTGAAGTGAGGGCAAAATTCGGTGCTTAAATTAAAGAGCGGTCCTAGTGAACGTCACTGGGGAAAGAAAGTAATTACCTCGTGCGTTTCGGCCATAGCCCTAGCTGCTTCTGCCTGTAGCGGGCAGAGCAGTGAGGAGGAGACAGCTAGCGTGCCGCAGGAGCCAGAATCCTACGGATACTTTGGCTACCAGGTAAATTCCCGCTTGGCCACGACCAATGCCGGCACGTCTTTTGGTGATGTCACCTCCGCCGGTCTGTTGTCTACGCGGCTTTATCCAGGACTTTTCGTGCCCGGGCCCTCCGGCGAGCTGATCCCCAATGCGGATCTAGTGGAGACGGAAGAGCTTCCGCCTGTAGCCGGCAGTGACCAGCGCAGCGTCCAGCTCACTTTGGAGGAGGATGCCGTCTTCTCCGATGGTGCCCCCGTTACTTGTGACGACTACCTGTTGGCGTATGTGGCCGGTACTCATCCAGCTGAATTTGCCTCACATATGCCGTTGATGAATGACATCGCGGATTTTAACTGTGAGCCCCACGGTAAAAGGTTCACCTTGACTTTTAACAAGGATCAGGGGCAGCGCTGGCGCCACATGTTTGGCGCCGGCACGATCATGCCGGCCCATGCCCTAGCCAAAAAGTCCGGGTTGAGCGTTAAGGAACTCAACGCGGCGCTGACAGTAGAAGACATGCAGGCGCTTGCGCCGGTTGCTGAGGAATGGCGCTATGGCTTTTCCGTGGACAAGGATCAACTAGATCCCGAGCTGCAGGTCTCCTTCGGACCCTATGTCATTGACAAGGTAGGCGACGAAGGGGAGATCATTCTTAAAGCAAACGAAAAGTACTTCGGAGACGCTCCCGCCGAGGAACATGTTGTGGTCTGGCCTTCGGATGCTGATGCACAAAAGCTCGCAGATAAAGGTGCGTTGCGCGTAGTGGACGCCGCAAGTGAAAACCCTGACTGGCTGGACAGCACGAAGGATGAGTCAGGGGAGTCCCCCTACGAGGTCACTCCAATGGTTGGCGAGCTTACGGACACTCTCACGCTATCTGAAGCGGGAATATTCGCGGAGCCGTGGGCACGCGAGAGCTTTGCCGCTTGCGTCGATCAGCAGGCCGTTGCGCAAGTAAGCTCAGCGGCCTCAGGCGTGGAGGTGCCACCGGCCTACCTGCGTACCGTTTCCGCGACCAACCCAGTCGCCGGCGGTCTAGACAAGGTGGGCAAGCAACACCAAGGCACCGATTTAGCCAAGGCCGGCGACCTCAACGGTACGACCATCAAGGTCGGCTATTTGGGGCCAGACAAACGCTACGCCGCCATGGTGGAGCAACTGCGAGCATCCTGTGAGCCGGCTGGTATCACCATCGAGGACGCGTCTGCGGAGTTCATGTCCCAGCACTACTTGGAAATGGATCCGGAAACCTGGGCGCCTACCGTCGATGCCTTCCTCGGACCGGTCGATCCCCAGACGGAGTATTCCACGGTGGAGTCGAGCATGAAGAACTCTGCGGAGCTGAAGAAAACAGAAGAGGCTCTGTGGAAGGATGTGCCATCCATTCCGCTCTCCGCGCAGCCGCGCGTCTTTCTCGTCCGCCGCGACGTGGAGGGTGTCCTGCCGTACACTGGCGTCTCGGGTATCGGTTGGAATATGGACCGCTGGCACAGCACCGCCCCAACGGACAAGGAATAGGCCCCGAATATCGGGCGTTTACGACCTCTCGCAATTATTTCTCAAGGAAGATTATGAGTTCGCACTACGAATCAGCAGCACAGGCACTCAAGGACAAGGTTCGCCTCGTTCAAGACTTCCCAGAGGAGGGCATACTCTTTGAGGACCTCACCCCAGTCCTGGCGGACCCAGAGGCATTTCGCACCGTAGTGGACGGCTTGGCGGCCGCCTGCGAGGAATTGGGCGCAGATATGATTGGCGGCCTAGACGCCCGTGGATTCCTCCTCGGCTCGGCCGTCGCCTACAAGATGGGCCTGGGTATCTTGGCCATCCGCAAGAAGGGCAAGCTTCCGCCTCCGGTATATACCGAGGAATATGAGCTGGAGTATGGTTCTGCGGCGCTGGAGATTCCAGCCAGCGGCGTTGACATCAAGGGCAAGCGCGTAGTGCTTGTCGACGACGTCTTAGCCACCGGTGGCACCCTCCACGGTGCCAAGCTTTTGCTGGAGTCCGCAGGTGCCGAAGTCGCTGGCAATGTGGTGGTGCTGGAAGTCAAGGGTCTCAACGGTCGTGAGCGCTTATCCGGCCCGCCGCTCATTGTGTTGAATGCCACAGACTAAGATGGGATGCCTAAGCTAGATTCCACGATCTAGATGGACATGAGGCCACAAGGCCCGTGGCACTGTGAAGGGCGGTAGATTTGGCCATGGACAAACCCGTAAAGCGCCAGTCCGGCGGCGGAATGCGCAGCATGTCGGCTCGCCTCGCTCGTTCGCTTACCGGCGGTCGAGTGAAGGTGAATCCGGTGCTGGACCCGTTGATGTCCATTCACCGCAAGTTTCATCCCAAGGCCGATGCTGATTTGCTCAATCGCGCCTATGACACCGCGGAGCGGCTCCATGAGGGTGTCTTTCGCAAATCCGGAGAGCCGTATATCACCCACCCGCTCGCCGTGGCGACGATCGCGGCGGAGATCGGTATGGACACCACCACCATCGTCGCAGCACTGCTGCACGACACCGTGGAGGATACGGACTATTCGCTAGAGGACCTCACCCGAGACTTCGGTCCGGAGGTGGCTCGCTTGGTCGATGGCGTGACCAAGCTGGACAAGGTGGCACTGGGGTCGGCCGCAGAGGCCGAGACCATTCGTAAGATGATTGTCGCCATGGCCACCGACCCCCGAGTCCTGGTCATTAAGGTCAGCGACCGCCTGCATAATATGCGTACGATGCGGTTCCTTCCGCCCGAAAAACAGGCTAAGAAGGCGCGGCAAACCCTCGAGGTTATCGCGCCGCTAGCTCACCGACTCGGCATGGCCAGCGTGAAGTGGGAGCTGGAAGATCTGTCCTTTGCCATCTTGTATCCAAAGAAGTACGACGAGATCGTGCGCATGGTGGCAGATCGCGCCCCCTCGCGCGATCGCGCGCTCAAGGAGATCATTAGCCAGGTCAGTGGGGCGCTGAAGGAAAACGGCATTGAAGCCGAAGTTATGGGCCGACCAAAGCACTACTGGTCCATCTATCAAAAGATGATCGTACGCGGCCGGGACTTCGCGGAGATTTTTGACTTAGTGGGCATCCGCATCTTAGTAGAGGACGTCAATAGCTGTTATGCCGCAATTGGCGTGGTTCACTCGATCTACCAAGCTCTGCCCGGGCGCTTTAAGGACTATATTTCTTCGCCGCGATTTGGCGTCTATCAGTCGCTGCACACCACCGTGCTGGGCAATGGTGGCGCGACGCTAGAGGTCCAGGTACGCACCCACGAGATGCACTACAACGCTGAGTTCGGTGTGGCCGCTCACTGGCGCTACAAAGAAACCAAGGGCAAGAACTCGGGCCACCAGGAAGAAGTGGACCAGATGGCTTGGATGCGCCAACTTCTGGACTGGCAGAAGGAAGCCGCCGATCCCAACGAGTTCCTCGACTCGCTGCGCTACGACCTGACCGCCAAGCAAATCTTCGCCTTTACTCCGAAAGGCGATGTGGTGAACCTGCCTGCCGGTTCAACTCCGGTGGACTTTGCCTACGCAGTACATACTGAGGTGGGGCACAGGTGTATCGGCGCCAAGGTCAATGGCAAGCTCGTCGCGCTTGAATCGAAGCTAAAGTCCGGCGACAAGGTGGAAATCTTTACCTCCAAGGATCCCAATGCTGGTCCGTCCCGCGATTGGCAGGATTTCCTCGTGTCCGCTCGCGCCAAGACCAAGGTGCGGCAGTGGTTTGCCAAGGAACGCCGCGAAGAACACTTGGAAGCCGGCCGCGATGCCCTGGCTACCGAAGTCCAGCGCGGCGGCCTGCCTATGCACCGCCTGTTTACCGCCAGCTCCATGAAGCAGGTAGCCGAGCAGCTGCACTACGCCGACGTCGATTCGCTGTATACCGCCATCGGCGCGGGCCACGTTTCTGCTCAACACGTGGCCAACCAATTGGTTGCCATGTTCGGCGACCAAGACGATGCCATTGACACCCTGGCCTCGCGCACGCCACTGTCTGAGATTGAGCACTCCCGCGCCCAACACACTGAAGACTCGGCATCGGGCACTGGCATCTTGGTGGAAGGCAGCCCCGATGTGATGGCAAAGCTTGCCAAGTGTTGCCAGCCCGTGCCGGGCGATGCCATTTTCGGTTTCGTTACCCGTGGTGGGGGAGTCTCCGTGCACCGAGCCGACTGCACTAATGCGGAAAAGCTCAAGGCAGAACCAGAGCGCATGTTGGAGGTGGCCTGGTCTTCTGGTACCTCCGCAACGGGCGCTTTCTCGGCGACGCTGCAATTGGAAGCCCTCGACCGTCAGGGCCTCCTTTCGGAGCTCACTCGGGTAATGAGCGATGAGAACATCAACGTTTTGACCATGAACTCTAATCGTGGCGATGACCATATTGCGACGGTAAGGTTCACATTCTCCGTTTCGGATACCAAGCAATTGGGAACCTTGATGACCACACTGCGCAATACCGAAGGCGTCTTTGACGTTTACCGCGTAACCGCCTAAGGCGCTGTGTCCCACCCTCAAGGAGGGGCGGGGCAAGCAACGCAAAGGCATCGGGGAGGTTACCTGTGTGTGAATTCTTGACTGCTGCAAGGTAAAACTCCAGCAAGCAAGCTTAATTTCTCCTGCCAAGTAGTTAGCGAAGCGATATAAATTATCCTGTCGCTTTCTACTATCTAGGAGTACTTCAATGCAGTTCCGTCGCATCGGCCAGCTTGTGGCCGCCACTACCGTTTCCGCTGTTGCTCTCTCCGGCGCGCAGGCGGTGGCACAGGAAAACAAGACCACCATCTCCGTCACCAATATCACCGATATTCACGGTCACTTGGAAGACAAGATTGGTGACCCAGCCAAGGCCGGTGATGAGATCGGCGTAGCTCGTCTGCAGACCCTCATTAAACAGGTAAATGAGGATCAGGAATTCAACCTGACCTCCTCGGGCGATAACGTGGGTGGCTCCGCCTTCGTATCTGCAATTTCTGATGACAAGTACACCCTTGAGGCTCTCAATAAGATGGGCATGAAGGTGTCAGCGGTGGGCAACCACGAGTTCGATAAGGGCACCGAGGATCTCACCGAGCGCATTCAGCCGAGCTCCACGTACCCCATCCTGGGCGCAAACGTGCTTAAGGATGGCCAACCCTTGCTCAAGCCTTCTCACGTTGAAGAGGTGGACGGCGTCAAGGTGGGCTATGTCGGAACCGTGACGGAAAATACCAAGTACAAGGTATCCGCGGCGAAGATCCCGGGCGTTACCTTCACGGACCCAGTAAAGGCAACGAATGAAGAGGCCACCCGCCTGAAGGAATCTGGCAAGGCGGACGTCGTCGTCGCGCTCTTCCACGAAGATGCCCAAGAATATGCCGAGGGCTTCAATAAAGACGTAGACGTGCTCTTCGGTGGCGATACTCACCAGCGCACCAAGGGCGAAATCCCGCGCGAAGGTGCCCTTCCATTGCAGTGGGCGCAGGGTCATGAGTATGGCAAGTTGCTCAACGACGTCGACATTACCTTTGACAAGTCCGCCAAGAAGGTAACCGAAATCAAGCTCAGCCAGTACGATGCTACGGATGCTGCCGATGTTGGGCCGGACGCCGAGATTGCGGACGTCGTTGAGAAGGCACAAAAGGAAGCCGAGGTAGAAGGCTCTAAGACTGCAGGAACCGTCAAGCAGGACCTGTTCCGTGGCTCTGACGAAGGCGCAGAGGCAGGCTCCAACCGTGGCGTAGAATCCACCCTCAATAACTTCATCGCAGAAGGCCAACGCTATGCCATGAGCAAGCAGGTAGGCAAGGATATCGAGATCGGTGTGATGAACGCCGGTGGTGTGCGGGCCGACTTGAAGGGTGGTGACGTTACCTACAAGGACATCTTTGAGGTGCAGCCGTTTGGCAACTCCGTGATTACCGCAAAAATTTCCGGCGAGGAGTTCATCAATGCTTTGGACAACCAGTGGCAGGAAGGCAGCCGTCCACGCCTGGCCATGGGCCTTTCTAATAATGTTCAGGTTGTCTACGACCAGAAGGCTGGCAAGGGCGAGCGGGTAAAGTCCGTGACCATCAACGGTGAACAGATTGACCCGAAGAAGGATTATTCCATCGCGCTGTCTTCGTTCCTTGCTTCCAGTGACGAAGAAGCCGGCGGTGACGGCTACTTCAACGCTGGTTCCATCAAGGACAAGAACGATGTGGGCTACATGGACACTCAGGCCATGATTGATTACATCAAGTCGGGTGAATCGGAGATCCGCACGGGCCAGGGCCAGATCGGTGCACACATTGAGGGTGACGTGAAGCCGGGTGAAGAAATCACCGTCAATCTATCTAGCCTTAATTACTCCACCGAGGGCGAACCGATGGCCAAGAAGGCAACCGTCAAGTTGGGCGAGGCTGAGCAGACCGTCGACATCGACAACGCTGCGCAAGAAGGCGATGCGCAATTTGGTGAGCGCGGTCGCGCAACGGTAAAGCTCACCGTTCCAGAGAACCTGAGCGGTACCCAGAACCTAGAAATCACCACCGACGCCGGAACTAAGGCAACTTTGCCACTCGAGGTAAGCGGCGAGGGCTCCGAAGAGCCGGGAGCTAAGCCTGCGCCAAAGGGCTCTTCCTTGTCCTCCAACGGCTCTTCCGTGGGCGGCGCAGTATTTGCCATCGTTGCAGCGCTGGTAGCTGGCGTTGCGGTTGTGGGCATGAACCCGCAGATTCTTCCTGCCCCAGCTCGCAAGATGATTGAGGACCTGCGCAAGCAGTTCCACATCTAGGACAGCACAGCACTAGGCGGAGCGGCTCTTCCTGAACGGGGGAGTGACGCTCCGCCTTTTCTGTATACCTCGCGGCTGCCGAGTAACCTAAGCAGTCGTGGATACTCTAGAACTCTTCCTGCGCGAGATTACTTATCAGCTGGGTATTGAATGGCACCGTATTCCCGTTGTCGTGCTGGCGACTTTGGGTATCTACCTATCCTTCATGATTTTGGTGAAGGTATTTGGCTCTCGCGTCCTTACCTCTATGACGGCCTCAGATGCCATCATCATCATTATGTTTGGCGCGGTTGCAGGCCGTGTCATTGTGGGTAATCCACCGACCCTGGCCGCCGGCGTCATCGGCTTGACTACCCTGATGGCTCTAGAGGCCGCGTTTGGTACTATCCGCAAAGTGGTGAAGTGGACTCGCTTTCTTGACCGGCGCCCAGTTCTCCTAGTCTTTCGCGGGAAGATGGTTGAGGAGAACTTAACCCTGGCACATATTACTAAGTCAGATATTTATTCTGCTGCCCGCAAGGCAGGCATTAGCCGCATGCAGGACGTCCAGATTATGATCCTTGAGCCCACGGGTCATATCTCTGTCATCAGGGTCGGTCAAATAATCGACCCAGAGCTTTTCAAGGATCTCGTAGGGGCCGAGTACATTGAGGACGCCAAAGAGTCCTAGATGAGTCTCTAGACCTTGAAAAACAAGCGTCGGGCAATACTTCCGATTGCTCAAAAGCCTATGAAAAAGCCGCTGCAATCCCTATTGGAATGCAGCGGCTTAAGAATCGCTATGAAGCGATGACCTTACTTGGTGCCGAAAGGCAGGTCGAGGTACTTGTTTGCGAATGCGAACAGGGTGCCCAGAGCGCCGATGACGGCGGTGAATACGCCAATCCAAGCCTTGATTTCATTTGGATCCAAGTCCTTGATGGAAGAGCCTTCCTTTGGCTCCTCAGACGGCTTGGTCTTGGTCGGGGTGCTTGCCGGCTTAGCCTCTACGGACTCGGTAGCAGTGGTTGGCTCAGCAGCGGTAGCTACAGTGGTGCCAGCAAAGGTCATGGACAGAGCGGTTGCGCCAGCAACAAGTGCCTTGCGGGAGAAAAGCTTCATTTTTTGATTCCTAACAAGCTTGGTGTGTTCAAAGACGTTTCAAATACTAGACAGGCTGACAGGCTTCCGCAACAGTATCGGCAGGTTTTGCTCATTGGCTGAACTAGCTGAAAGCCCGCTGTGTGCTGCGTGTTTACTACTGTGATTCTTGTGATCTAGAGGAATTTTAGTGTTCTCCTGTTTCTGCAGCTTAACCCTCATAATCGGGCTCAGCATAATTTAAGGAAAGGATAAGCCCCGGCGCATTCATCTACGGAATGTGTGGTGAATGGCCGGGGCTTTGTGCCCGCCCCCGTTAGAGGGTGTGGTGCGGTGGGGCAAAGGGGGGCGTCGCCAAGCAGGGTTTTCCGCCGCTTAAGCCTTGACGGTTGCCTTCTTAATCTTGACTTCCTTTGCTGGCTTGCCATCTGGCTGGCCGCCTTCGACGCCGTTCTTGGCAATCTTATCCATCGTCTTCATGCCCTTGTCGGTGATGGTGGCGAAGTAGGTGTAGCTCGGGGCCAGCTCAGAATCGTCGTAGTTGAGGAAGAACTGGGAACCATTGGTGTCCGGGCCGCTGTTGGCCATGGCGACGGAGCCGCGCGGGTAGACAACAGGGTTCTGTGCGTCCTTCTCGTCCACCTCGTCGATGGGGTACTCATCGGGGAAGCTGAAACCAGGACCGCCGGAACCGGAACCGGTTGGGTCGCCACACTGCAGTACGTTGAGTCCGCCTGAGGTCATACGGTGGCAGACGGTGTCGTCGTAGTAGCCCGACTTGGCCAGCTCAGAAATAGCGTTGGTGGTACATGGCGCCTTGGCGCGGTCCATTTCCATCTCAATGGTGCCCTGGTTGGTTTCAAAGGAAACGGTGACGGTGCCCTTGGTGGAAATATCCTTGCCGTTCGGCTTCTTTGCGCCGTTGGATTCTTGCCCGTTGTCCTCATACTTACAGGTCACAGTATCCGGCAGGGCCTTAGCGCGCTTGTCAGCGATGGGCTGCGCCTGTGGGGTTTCCTGCGAGGTCTCAGCTGCGGAAGACTCCTCAGCCTGTACGTTTTCATCGTCGCCTTCGCGGGTGGACAAGAAGTAGATTCCGCCGACGAGGGCGAGAATTACTACGAGGGAGGCGGCAACAACGCCGAGCGGGCGTGCCTTTTGCTTGCGTTCGCGGGATTTCAGCTCGCGCTCGAGCTTGCTCAGCGCCTCTTCGCCGCGCTTTTGATTATTTGGCACCGGGAGTCAACCTTTCTAGCGATTATCGGTGGCATGATTCAACCTGACCGATTCTAGCGGTTGGATACTCTCGTGAGGGCGTCGGCATGAAAATAGGGCAAGTTAATAGCTTTTAAGCCCAATCATAAGTACTCTGGTTTCTATGGCTGAACCAGATTTCTCCGATCTGCCAACGCCCACCGTTGGTGAACTTCCCGCAGTGGGAGACCCGCTGCCCGAATTTGAACTTATCGGTACCGACCTGCGTCAGATTACCAATGAGACTTTTGCGGGCACGCGCCTTGTTATTTCCATCTTGCCCTCTATCGAAACCCCTGTCTGTCAAGATCAGCTGCGCCGTTTTCATGAGCAGGTTTCGCAGCTAGATAACACTAAGCTTCTTTCCGTTTCTCTCGATTTGCCCTTTACCCTCAAGCGCTTTTGCGCGGCTGACGGTATTGATGATGTCATCGCTGCCTCCGCATTTCGCTCTGACTTTGGTGAGAAGTTCGGCGTGACTGTGCGCGATTCCGTCCTGGAAGGCCTGCTTGCCCGCTCCGTGGTGGTGGCTGATGAAAACCACAAGGTGATCCACACCCAAATGGTTCCAGGCGTTGTAACCCAGCTTGATTACGACAAGGTTTGGGATATTATGCGCTAAGCCTTCAGGCGGTTGCCGGCCTTTACTCATCCAGAAGATGGGGGAGACCGGCTCTTTTTCATGTGGGCAGCTAGGGTAGTGGGTATGGAAATTTACGGTTTTACTGGCGGTCCGTTTCAGACGAATACCTATGTAATTGCGGAAGGCCGCCGCGCCTTCATAGTCGATCCCGGCATGGATGCAGCGGGAAAAGTCCTTGAGCATGACTTGGACTATGAGGCCATCGTGCTCACCCACGGCCACATTGACCACACCCGGGATGCCGGCACCCTGGCGGCAGAGCTCGACATCCCTGTCTATATTCATCCCGCTGACAAGTTTATGCTCGACAGCGGCGAAGGAGTCTCCCCCCAGGCGCAAGAGCTTTTCGACGCCGCCCATATGACCCCCATCTCCGACCTCCGCGAGCTCCCTGACGGCGAAACCGTGGAGCTTATCGGTTATACCTTTGAGCTCAAACACGCGCCTGGGCACTCGCCGGGATGCGTGATGATTGTCTCCGAGGACTTTGCCCTCACCGGTGACGTGCTCTTTGCCGGCGCCATTGGACGCACCGACTTACCTCACTCGGACCCTAATGCCATGCAAAAATCTCTTGCCGGCCCGGTGTGGAGTTTGGCAGACAACCTAGACATTCTGCCCGGCCACGGTCCCACCACCACCATGCGCAAGGAGAGGGCGACCAATCCCTTCTTCGCAACATTGAGGGAGGTACTGTAATACCCGTGAGTAATAAGAAGCAGTTCCAAGCCCTGTCCGCCCCCAAAGGTGTCCCAGACTATTTCCCGCCGCAGTCGTCCGCATTCTATAAGGTGCGTCAGACCATGGTGGAGCAGGCACATCTCTCCGGCTTCCAGCACATCGAGCTGCCGATTTTCGAAGACACCGCGCTCTTTGCCCGTGGCGTGGGCGAGTCCACCGATGTGGTGTCAAAAGAGATGTACACCTTTGCTGATCGCGGCGACCGCTCCGTAACTTTGCGTCCGGAAGGTACCGCCGGCGTAATGCGCTCGGTCATCGAGCACAATCTGGACCGCGGCCAGCTGCCCGTGAAGCTCAACTATTTTGGCCCTTTCTTCCGCTATGAGCGTCCCCAGGCTGGCCGCTACCGCCAGCTACAGCAAGTCGGTGTAGAAGCTATTGGCGTGGACGATCCTGCGCTAGACGCCGAGGTCATCGCTTTGGCGGATCGCTCCTTCCGCGCGCTGGGGCTTAGCGGCTTCCGCCTTGAGCTCACCAGCTTGGGCGATCGCAATTGCCGCCCGGCTTACCGTGAGAAGCTGCAGGAATTCCTCTTTAAGCTCAACTTGGATGAAGAAACCCGCCACCGCGCAGAGATCAATCCTTTGCGCGTACTGGATGACAAGCGCCCGGAAGTCCAGGAGCAGCTTGCCGACGCCCCCTTGATGCTCGACCACCTCAATGACGAATGCCGTGAGCACTTTGAAACCGTTACCGGCATGCTGGACGATATGGGCGTAGCCTACGAGATTAATCCACGCATGGTCCGTGGCTTGGACTACTACACCAAGACCTGCTTCGAGTTCGTCCATGACGGACTTGGTGCTCAGTCCGGCATCGGCGGCGGTGGCCGCTACGACGGGCTGATGGCCCAGCTAGGAGGCCAAGACCTGTCTGGCATCGGCTACGGTCTGGGTGTCGACCGCGCCCTGCTGGCGCTGGAGGCTGAGGGCATTACCCTGGATCGCGTAGAGTCCCGCGTGGACGTCTTTGGCGTTGCACTGGGTGCTGCCGCCAAGCGCACCATGAGCACTCTGATCAATGACCTCCGCAAGGCCGGAATCTCTGCGGATATGTCCTTTGGAGACCGCGGCCTGAAGGGCGCGATGAAGGGCGCCGACCGCGCCGGTGCACGCTTCGCGCTGGTCTTGGGTGAGCAGGAGCTAGAAAATGGCACGGTTGCGCTCAAGGACCTTGCCGCCCATGAGCAGCACGACGTAAAGGTTTCTGACCTAGTATCCGTACTTGCTCGGGAAATGCACGTCGAGGCATAGATTTCTTTGGCCGGTGGGCATCGCGCTTAGGCGCGGTGCCCACTTTTTATGCCCGCCAGAAAGAGGTCAATTATCTTTTCCTGAATATCCGGCTGGTTGGCCTCAATATCAACCTCGCGGGGTCGCGCCAGGCTTAGCAGTCCCACAATGAATTGGAGGTGGGTGACCCCGGGGCCAATCTCGCCTTGCTCTTGGCCTAGCTCAATAAACCGTCGGCCGTTGCGCTCTAGGAGGTCGCGCTGGGCGGTTAATTCAGGGCTAAGAGAGTCCAAATCCTGAGGGACGAACGCAGGAATGAGTGTGTCTAGTCCCATGGTCAGGATATGGGTGGCGTAGGTCCGGACGTAGTCTTCTCCAGAATGCGTGGAGTTTTCAAAGTCCGCGATGAGGCGCTGTTGAAACTTGGCAAAGGCATGACCCATATATTCCGCGCACGCGCGGATAAGGCTCGCGCGGTTGGGGAAATTGCGGTAGACCGTAGCCACACTTACGCCAGCCTGTGTAGCTACTTTTTCCAAAGCGACATTATCGCCGTGGGTACGAAAGAGCTGGCAGGCCGCAGCGATAATGGCGGTCCGGCGGTGAAGAGCATCTGCGCGCATGGAGTCCTTTTTAGCACTCTACCTGCGAAACGCTAAAGCCCATGGTCTTGGCCAATCCGCCGAGGGAGGTCTCCTTGTACTTAGAGAGCATATCGCGGCCGGTTTCAGCCATGGTTTGTACTGCATTATCCAAGGCCACGTGGTGAGTGCCTTCTCCCATTTTGGCCATGCGCGCGGCGTTGATGGACTTTACCGCGCCGATGGCATTGCGCTCAATACACGGAATTTGTACCAATCCGCCCACTGGGTCGCAGGTAAGGCCCAAATTATGCTCCAAAGCAATCTCCGCGGCGTTTTCCACCTGGGCCGGGGCTGCCCCCAGCAGCTCAGCCATGCCTGCGGCGGCCATAGCGGAGGCGGAACCCACCTCGCCTTGGCAGCCAACCTCGGCTCCGGAGATGGACGCGTTTTCCTTGATAATCATGCCAATGGCACCGGCGGTCAATAGGTACCGACGGGCAGTGGAACGGGTGAAGTCGGCGCGGAAATCGCGCGCATAATGCAGTACCGCTGGAATGATGCCGCACGCGCCGTTGGTAGGTGCGGTAATGACGCGGCCACCGGCAGCGTTTTGCTCATTAACCGCCAAGGCGTACAGGTTAACCCACTCCATGGCGGAGAAACCGCAGCTGGTATCGTCTTGGTTTTCTAGCAACTGGGCATACATCTTCGGGGCACGGCGTGCCACACGCAGGCCACCTGGAAGAAGGCCCTTGGTGGAAATACCCTCGGTCACACATTCGCGCATGATGTCCCAGACCAAATCAAGGTGGCGCAGAACGTATTCCGCTCCGCCTTCATCGCGGTGCAAGGCCTCCTCGTTGGCAAGGACGAGCTCCCAAATTGCTTTGTCATGAGCCTCGCAGAGGTTGAGCAATTCTTCGCCCGTGGTGAACTTATAAGGAACGGAGTCATCTACATGGGCGGCGGCTACGCCGGCAGGAACCTCATTGCTTTCGGCGACTTCCGCATCGAGCTCGGCGCGGGAGAGAATAAAGCCGCCGCCGACAGAGAAGTACTCTTCCTTCTCTGCTAGGAGGTTGCCGCTGTCATCCCAGGCGCTAAAAATCATGCCATTCGGGTGCTGGGGCAGCGGTTCATTATCAAAGACGATTTCATAGTCCACCGTGCCCCGGGGACCAGAAATGGTTCCCTCGCTAGGGATAAAGCCGCCCGCGAGAGGTTCGGCGTCGATAGGCACGCTCAGCGGATCCCAGCCGGCGAGCCCAAGGATGACGGCGCGATCGGAAGCGTGGCCACGGCCAGTGGCGGAAAGCGAGCCGCGCAACTCCGTATAGACCTTAGCTGGGTGCTTCTCTAAGGAATCGAGGAATTGCCTAGCCGCGCGCATGGGGCCGACGGTGTGCGAAGAGGAAGGGCCAATGCCGATGGAGAAGATGTCCGTGACGCTAATTGTCATAGTTAAGCTGTGCCGAACCTTTCTGAAAGGATAGCTATCGGGTGCTTGCTGTGCCGCTATTGCGGTCGAAGCTGGACCCAAAGGGTAGAGGCAGATTTTATATGACCAAGGTAGCGAAAGTCACACCTTCTATCAATCGCCGTCTATGCGTAGCACTGCTAGCGTTGTGGCTTATTTGCCGTACCCATTCAGGAGCTTGTCAAGGGGGATGAAGTTCTCCTTTGCTAGCCGGACGGTGGAGCGGCCTCCCAGCCCGGTGAGATCGCCGGCAATTCCGGGCACCCTGTCCTGCGGGACAACTATCTGGTCAGCCAGCTGGATGGCAGAGCGCTCAATGCGGGCAGCAATGCGCTCACCTTCCGGAATGCATAGATCTTCTGTGGCCTGAAACACGCCCGTCGGCACGACGTTTGCGTGGAGCTGGTTAAATAGCGGGCGCAGTGCGTAGTCCAAAATGAGGGCATGGCGTGAAGAACCAGCCGTAGCTGCGATGATGGTGGGTAGGTTGTCGAGGCCATGGGGCTCCAAGGTGTCAAAGAACATCTTGAAAAGGCCCGAATAGCTGCCTTGGAATACAGGGGTGACGGCGATCAGGCCATCGGCATCGGCAACTTGCTGCTTGGCTCTAGCCAAAAGGGGCGTTTGCGCAGTTTGATCGGTCATGGCGGTTGCTAATTCGAAAGCGAGATCGCGAACCTCAATGACATCGATTTGGGCTCCTTCACCGCGCGCAGAGATTTTGGCGCGCGTGGCTTCTGCGAGCATGTCTGCCAGCCTGCGAGAAGAAGACGGCTGCGATAGGCCAGCTGAGATAACGAGGAGGGAGCGCATAACTAGTTCTCCTTTCCTGGGCTGACTTGAAGGTGTGAAGGTTTAGGCTCAGAGAGCAAGCTTGCGTGCGTCGGCGGATCAGAAGGTACGTGGCTCAGACGGCGCTGCTCAAAGCGGCGTCGCAGCTCGGGGACAACCTGCGTGCCGAGGATTTCTATTTGTTTGAGAACTACTTCTTGTGGAAGTCCCGCGTGATCGATGAGGAATAGCTGACGCTGGTAGTCACCGGCCCAGTCCGCAAAGCTGAGGGTCTTTTCAATTACCTGCTCCACGGTGCCAACGGTCAGTGGAGTCTGCGCCGTGTAGTCCTCGAGGCTTGGCCCGTGGCCATAGACTGGGGCGTTGTCGAAGTAGGGGCGGAAGAAGTCTTTAGCTTCTTGTTCGGTTTCGCCAATGAAGACTTGGCCACCAAGTCCGACGATTGCTTGGTCTGCTTGACCATGGCCATAGTTTGCAAAGCGACGGCGGTAGAGATCCACCAACTGAGCGGTGTGTTCCTTATTCCAGAAGATATTGTTGTGGAAGAAGCCATCGCCGTAGTACGCGGCTTGTTCAGCGATTTGCGGCGAACGAATAGAGCCGTGCCAGACAAAGGGCGGAATTCCATCCAGCGGTGCCGGAGTAGCGGTAAACCCCTCTAGTCCCGCGCGGAACTTTCCTTGCCAGTTAACAACCGGCTCACGCCAGAGCCTGCGCAGCAGGTGATAGTTCTCAATAGCCAAAGGAATGCCCTGCTGGATGTCTTTGCCAAACCAGGGATAGACTGGGCCGGTATTTCCGCGGCCGAGCATGAGGTCTACGCGGCCGTTAGCAAGGTGCTGCAGAAAGGCGTAGTCCTCCGCGATCTTTACCGGGTCATTGGTAGTAATCAGCGTGGTGGCAGTAGATAGATGCAAGCGCTCCGTCTGCGCGGCGATATAAGCCAGGTGCGTTGTAGGAGAGGACGGTACGAAGGGTGGGTTGTGGTGCTCACCGGTGGCAAAGACGTCAAGGCCAACCTCTTCGGCTTTGAGGGCAATTTCCGTTAGATTGCGGATGCGTTCAGCCTCAGTGGGTGTCTTTCCTGAGATGGGGTCAGTAGTGAGATCCCCGATAGTGAAGATGCCGAATTGCATGGTTGCCTTTCTATGCGGTGCACAGGAGTGAAGATAGACGCAGTGCCGGCTGCAAGAGAAGCCGGCTGCGGGAGAATTATTCCCATTCTAGGGCATCAAAAAGAGCTGGTAGATCGGCCGGTGCAACGAGGCGCAGGGGTCTCTCATTGACTTTGCCGTGTTCTGTGATGACCGCTGCGCAAGGGCGGTGCCCTTGGCTATCGGTTTCTGAAAGAGCATCCACCGTCTCTTGCACGCTTACTGCGCGGGCAAGAAAGATAGCGCGATCACTGGGTTCTTTGTATTCCACAATGTCTGCGATGTCCGCGGCATCGAGCATGTGGTTATCGCTGAGGTCTCTTGCTACCCATCGCGCAATAGTGTTGGTGGTTAACAAAGCGGTGAAGCGGCCTTCATCGTAGATAGGGATTTGGGAAAAGTCCTTATCCTTTATGACGTTAAATGCCTCTATGATTGATGTGGCAGACGTCAAGGTGAATACCTTTTGTGGCTGCAAGACGCGGAGGGTGTCGGGCGGGGAAACCACTATGTCTCGGAGAGCGGAAATCTGCTTAACCACGGCCTCGTTCGGTTCTGCAATGGGCTCTGATTTGTAGTAGCGACCGTGGGCAATGGCATTGCGTAGGTTAGAAAAATCTTTGAGCGCTTCGGCTTGCTTACTGGAAAGCACGTGCTTGTCTCGTGCCTTGTCTACGATCCACCAGAAAGAATCTGAGTTCTCAGCGTTGAGAGCCGAGCGCAAGTGTTGTTCTATGTCGTTGAATGCAGCCAGGAATGCGGTAGCTCGGTGCGCGGTCATATGGGCCAGTGTAGAGAAGAGGGCGTCGCCAAGCAGGGTGTTTGTCCAAGCTACCCAATGGAAAACCCGCTAGCCCCGGCGCAATGGTCGGTGAGACTAGCGGATGTGGCGAGCTTGCCGAGGCTGAACGGAGAGGGACTGCCGTTAGAAGACTACGCGCAGTACAGACACGGTAATGGCGGCGATGACTGCGGCGGCTGGGAGCGTAATAACCCACGCCAAGGCGATAGGCTTCATCAGGTTCCAATTTGCTGCCTTGTTGACAATGCCCACGCCCAACACGGCGCCGATGAGGATGTGGGTGGAAGATACCGGAAGGCCCAAGATCGATGAACCCATCACCACAGCGGCGGCGGCAAGCTCAGCAGCAAAGCCGGAGGAAGGGTGCATTTGGGTAAGGCCTGAGCCCACGGTCTGAATCACGAAGCGGCCGATGAACCACAAGCCAGAAATCAGGGCGACACCCATGGCAATCATGACGGCAACCGGCACGGCAGCCTCATCGTTTACTTGGCCGGTCTTGAGGACGTCAATAACCGCAGCGAAAGGGCCAATGGCATTGGCAATGTCGTTGGAACCGTGGGAGAAGGCGAAGGCCGAAGCGGTAAATACCTGCATCCAAGAAAAGAGAAGGAAGGTGGACTTAGCCAGCGACTTCTTCTTCAGGGAGCGGGCGAAAATGAAGACGGCCATCCACACCACGGCGCCGACCATGCCCATGACCAAGAGGTTCTGAAGAACACTGAAATCGAGTCCGGTGTGCTTGAGACCCTTGAACATCACCATGGCGGAAATGATGATGGCACCAATGGCGGCTAGTACCGGTACCCAGCTCTCTAGGGCGCGGTGAGCCTTGACATCATCCATGTCCTTGTTGAGGTTATACAGATCGCGGTAGTACTCAGATTCCAGCTGATCCGGATCGAAGTCTTCTTCCGCCACCAAGGCGGCGTCCCGGGCCATGGCGTTGGTGTAGCTAATCTGCTGGATCTCATTGAGGCGAGCAAAGCGAGACTTGTGCTCTTGGCGCAGCTCCGCGCGACGGGTCTTGATTTCGCGCAGTTTTCGGTCCGCTTCCTCGTTGTAGACCAAGATTGAGGTCTTAATCCATTTGAACAGGATAAACGCGGCGAGACCGCCGAGGACAGGGGAGAGCACCCACGAGATGGCAATGGTGCCAATCTCGCCCCACTGCACCATGTTCCAGCCGCCCTTGCCGGTGACAAAGCCGACCGCGAGCGCAGCGCCGACGATGCCGCCGACGATGGAGTGGGTGGTAGATACTGGCCAACCCATACGGGTGGCAACAAGGAGCCAGATGGCCGCACCCAAGAGGGACGCCATCATGATGTAGACAAACTCCATGGGGTCTAGCCCATCAATGGCGTCAAGGTCGACGATGCCAGAGCGCACGGTATCGGTAACTTCGCCGCCGGCGAGGATGGCGCCAGAAACCTCGAAGATGGCGGCGACAACGAGGGCCTGCTTCATAGACAGCGTTCCGGCGCCTACGGAGGTACCGAAGGAATTGGCGACGTCATTGCCGCCAATATTGAAGGCCATGAAAAGGGCGAAGAGAATGGCGGTGCCAAGGAGAATGGGCTTAGAGCCATCGACGTAGTCGTGGCCCCAGATCATAAAACCGATGAGGGTAACGGCGGTAAGGCCGCCAAAGATGGCGTGCCAAATCCAGTCGTTGCCCTTGCCATTGACGGCCTCAATGTCCGTCATCTGGGTGGTAGGGGTAGACACAGGAAGAACCTTTCAGGAAAGCGTGCACGAGGGGTATGGCCGCGCTTGTCAGCGTGGTTAAGGGGATTCTCAAAGGAAATTCTTATGTAGAGAACGCACGCTCAGACTAAAGGCCCTAGGTTTCGGGAAAGTGAACTCAAGATGTGGAGTTCGTGAAAGCAATGTGACTATTCACCAGCATAGTGGCCGCCGCTTTTAGTGACGGCCACGTTGTGAGTATTAGCCGCGGTAGGCGCCGCGCTCAAGGGTGTCGCACTGGGACATCTTGCCAGAGTTATATCCAGCAAGGAATGCCTTCTCACGCTGTTCGGAAGAACCATGCGTCCAGGAATCGGGCTCGACCTGGCCGCCGGAGCGGCGCTGGATATTGTCATCGCCCACCGCCTGGGCGGCCGCGACGGCGTCCGAGACCTGTTCTTTGGTGATTGGCTCAAGCAAGGGGTTATCACCCTTATCGGCATAGGAAGCCCACAGGCCTGCGTAGCAGTCAGCCTGCAGCTCGATCTTTACCGCGTTGGAATCGGCGCCTGGGTCGTTATAGTCCGACAGGCCGAGGGTGCCCTCAAGGTTTTGAATGTGGTGGCCGAACTCGTGCGCCACGATGTACATGCGGGCCAAAGGAGCATTATCCGCGCCGAAGTTGCGCAGGGAATCAAAGAACGCGGTGTCGAAATAGGCGGACTCGTCGCGCGGGCAGTAGAAGGGGCCAGTAGATGAAGTCGCGGCGCCACAGCCGGTATTAACGCTGCCGTGGAAGACCACGCGCTCCGGTTCGGTGTATTGGATATCTGCCTGTTCCGGCAAGACCTTGGACCAGACGTTATCCACGCTGCGACCGGTGAACTCTACGAGGCATTCATCCTTGGTGTTGCCATCTTCTGCAGTTTCGCATTCGGGGCTTTCGCCCTGTGCAGCACCGTCAGATTGGGTCTGCTCGCTGCCCAGAATCGCTCCCAAGTCTGAGGGATTGCCGCCCAACAGGAGGAAAAGGCCTACTAGAACAATTGAGCCGACGCCACCGCCAATGGCGATGCCACCGCCACCGCTACCCGAACGCGCTTCTTTGCCGCCGAAATCGGCACCTGATCTAAAAGTCATGCCTAAATAGTGCCACATGGCCCCCTCATACACAGGATGAAGCTTGCTGGAAAGAGACTGAAGCAGGGAAACGGTGGCTCTTGTGCGGTCTTAGAGGTTAGCTAGCGCCTACCTTACTGCGCTCCGCGTACCGGTAGGGATGTAGAATTGTGCGCGTTCCTAGTCTTGTGCTTGGTTTGGCGCGCGCTGTTTACGCGTGGCGGGACCCGCAAGTGACACAATTTTTAGAAGGGATTGAACATCAGTGCTGCGTACCCACTTAGCAGGTGAGCTCCGCAAAGAACTCGCAGGAGAGACCGTCACCCTAACCGGTTGGGTTTCCCGCCGCCGCGATCACGGTGGTGTGATCTTCATTGACCTGCGCGATCGCTCCGGCATCGCTCAGGTTGTCTTCCGTGAATCTGACGTGGCGGAGCGCGCCCACGACCTGCGTTCCGAATACTGCGTTAAGGTCACCGGTACCGTGGAGCCTCGCCCAGAAGGCTCGGAAAACCCCAACCTGCCGTCCGGTGAGATTGAGGTCAACGTCGCGGATCTTGAGGTTCTGAATAAGTCCGCAGCGCTGCCATTCCAGATTGATGATCCTTCCACCTCAGGTGAGGTAGGCGAGGAGACTCGTCTGAAGTACCGCTACCTGGACCTGCGCCGCGAGCGCCAGGCACAGGCGCTGCGGCTTCGTTCTGCTGCCAACCGCGCGGCCCGCAAGGTACTGGATTCGCATGATTTTGCAGAGATCGAGACTCCAACCCTGACTCGTTCCACCCCGGAGGGCGCACGCGACTTCCTGGTTCCAGCGCGTTTGAAGCCAGGCACCTGGTATGCACTGCCGCAGTCCCCGCAGCTTTTCAAGCAGCTGCTCATGGTCTCCGGCATGGAGCGCTATTACCAGATCGCGCGTTGCTACCGCGATGAGGACTTCCGCGCTGACCGCCAGCCGGAGTTTACCCAGCTGGACGTGGAGATGTCCTTCGTAGACCAGGACGATGTCATCGCCTTGGCGGAAGAGATCGTCACCGAGCTGTGGAAGCTCATCGGCTACGAGATCAAGACTCCGATCCCGCGCATGACCTACGCCGATGCGATGAAGTACTACGGTTCCGATAAACCGGACCTGCGCTTTGACATCAAGATTGTGGAGTGCACCGAGTTCTTCAAGGACACCACCTTCCGCGTCTTCCAGAACGAATACGTCGGCGCCGTGGTTATGGAAGGCGGCGCCTCCCAGCCGCGCCGCCAGTTCGATGCTTGGCAGGATTGGGCAAAGCAGCGTGGCGCCAAGGGTCTGGCCTACATCACCGTGGGCGAGGACGGCACCTTGGGCGGTCCGGTGGCTAAGAACATTACCGACGCCGAGCGCGAGGGCATTGCAGAGCACGTCGGCGCTAAGCCGGGCGACGCCATCTTCTTTGCCGCCGGTGACACCAAGTCTTCCCGCGCCCTCTTGGGCGCTGCACGTGGCGAGATTGCAAAGAAGCTAGACCTTATCAAGGAAGGCGACTGGGCCTTTACCTGGGTTGTAGACGCTCCGCTTTTTGAACCTTCCGCTGATGCGACCGCTTCTGGTGACGTCGCACTAGGCCACTCCAAGTGGACCGCGGTTCACCACGCCTTTACCTCCCCGAAGCCGGAGTACCTGGACAATTTTGACCAGAACCCGGGCGAGGCGCTGGCGTACGCCTATGACATTGTCTGCAACGGCAACGAGATTGGCGGCGGCTCCATCCGTATCCACCAGGAGGACGTGCAGAAGCGCGTCTTCGATGTCATGGGAATCGGTGACGAGGAGGCTCAGGAGAAGTTCGGCTTCCTGCTCGATGCTTTCCAGTACGGCGCCCCACCACACGGCGGCATCGCCTTCGGCTGGGACCGCATCGTCTCCCTGTTGGGCGGTTTCGACTCCATCCGCGACGTTATTGCGTTCCCGAAGTCCGGAGGTGGCGTGGATCCGCTTACCGACGCCCCGGCGGCAATCCCAGCCGCACAGCGTAAGGAGACCGGCGTAGACTACAAGCCAGAAAAGAAGAAGGAACAGGACAAGGCCGGTTCCACTGCGGCAGAGACCGCTGAGGAGAAGTAAGCGGGTAGCTTAATCCTCAGCCTTTAAGACACACCGTGCGGGGCACATCGTTGGTCGCGGCAATTTCGCTGCGGGCGAACTTGTGACCCCGCTTTGGTGTGAGGGGGCATACTGGATAGAACTATGGTTGATAACGAAGCTGTGCTATCACCCGAGGATGTCATCAAGGCCGCCTCGGAGATGTTGTCGCGCCGTTTTGGTGGCACCCCGGAGATGTCGAGCGTGGAGCGCTTGGACGGTTCCGGCAATGCAATGGTTCTGCGCGCCAGGATTGCCCCTGGAGCCTTCCTGCCGCACCGCTCGGTAGTTATTAAGTACAACCCGGTTACCGGCTATGCTGTCGATGATGCTGCGATGCTGCGCGAGGTTGTGGCTTATCAATTCACCACCGCGTTATCTGAGGACGTGCGGCCCGGCCCCGTGCTTCTTGCCCACGATCTGGAGCAGCGCATTATTGTGTTGACGGACTTGGGTGAGGGCGAAACGCTTGCCGACGTCCTTGTACAGTCCACCGATGATGACCGCGTGCAGGTATTGCGCTCGCTAGGCAGTGCGTTGGGGCACATGCACGCTGGAACCGCGGGCCACGAGCAAGATTATGAAACCCTGCTCAATAGGATGCTGCGCAAGAATCCGGACTTGGCCCCGCACCAGTCTGTGCGCGATGAGGCGCTGGAGCGCTCCATTGGCATCGGCCTCGACTTGCTGGATAAAGCCGGGCTTGAGGCACCGGCCAGCTTCCGGGAGCTAGCGGGTCAAGCCGCTCGATCTCTGGCATCCGGCAAGGACCGGGCATTTACTCCCTTCGACCTTTCGCCGGATAACATCATTGTGTCTCATCGCCTGCACTTCTTGGACTATGAATGGGCAGGATTCCGCAATGTTGGCTTCGACGTAGCCTGCGTTATCGCCGGATTCCCACAGTTCCTGTTCTCCAAGCCGATCACGGACGAAGAGGCAGATATCTTCATCTCTGCTTGGTCTCGTGCCGTATCTGAGGTGTGGCCGCTATTTTCTAATGCGGAAGAAATCCACGGCCTTATCGTGGCGTCGCTCATTGGCTGGGCGCTATCGAGCGTGACCACGATGCACGCCGGCGGCATCGAAGGGCTGGTTGCCCTAGCCAGGGGAGAAGCCGAGGTCGTCCATGATCCGCAGCGCTCCATTTTGCGTCCGGCCGACCACGGCCCGTTTACGGAAGATGAATTGCTTGTGCGCCGCGACCTCTATGAAACCTTTGAGGCGCTATCCCGATATGCCGCGCGCTGCGATGGACCCGCCTGCGCGCCCATCGCAGAATTTGGCAGCGCCATTGCGCGCCGCTTGGACGACGAATAGACAATCACGGTGTGCCCGCACCCTTATAGGAGGTAGCTTTCCAGTGTCTCAAGACTCATTATTTGGCGGGCCCACTTCGGAGCGCAGCGCGTCGCCGCTGCCCGGGAAGAACCTTTTCGCCACCCACGCCGGGTCCCCACTGGCGGCGCGCATGCGTCCCCAAAACCTAGATGAAGTGGTCGGGCAAGACCATCTCTTGGCCCCCGGAAAGCCATTGCGTCGCCTCGTGGAAGGCTCAGGCGAGGCCTCCGTCATCTTGTACGGGCCGCCGGGCACCGGCAAGACCACCATTGCCTCGCTCATCGCCAGCCAAATGGGGCAGAACTTCGTGGGCCTCTCCGCCCTCGATTCGGGCGTCAAGCAGGTCCGCGAGGTCATCACCCACGCCCGGCAAGAGCTCATTCAAGGCCGGCGGACCGTGCTCTTTATTGATGAGGTGCACCGCTTTTCCAAAACCCAGCAGGACGCACTTCTCGCAGCCGTGGAAAATCGCACGGTATTGCTCGTAGCGGCAACTACGGAAAACCCTTCCTTCTCCGTCGTCGCGCCGCTTTTGTCGCGTTCGCTGCTGTTGCAGTTGCATTCGCTAAGCGATGATGACCTGAGAGGCGTCGCTAAGCGTGCGCTCGAAAGCGACCGTGGCCTAGGTGAGCGCAACATTCGAATCACCGATGAAGCCTTGGACCAGTTGGTACTCCTCGCCGGCGGCGATGCGCGGCGTACGCTGACCTATCTTGAGGCCGCGGCCGAAGCGGTTGACGCTGGCGGGGAAATTACCCCACAAACGGTCACGGACAACGTCAATAAGGCAGTGGTGCGCTACGACCGCGACGGCGACCAACACTATGACGTGGTTTCTGCCTTCATTAAGTCCATCCGCGGCTCCGACGTGGATGCCGCGCTGCATTATCTCGCCCGTATGGTAGAGGCCGGGGAGGATCCGCGCTTTATTGCCCGACGGCTCATTGTGCACGCCTCCGAGGACATCGGCATGGCTGATCCAACCGCGCTCCAGGTGGCCGTGGCGGCGGCCGAGGCCGCTCAGCTCATTGGCATGCCAGAAGCCCGAATCCCGCTCGCACAAGCCACCATCCACCTGGCTACCGCGCCAAAATCGCCCTCGGTCATTTCTGCCATCACGCAAGCGCAAACCGATGTAGCCGCTGGCAAGGTGGGCCACGTGCCACCGCATCTGCGCGATGGGCACTATGAGGGCGCCAAGCGGATGGGAAATGCCGTGGGCTATGTCTATCCCCACGATGATCCCCGCGGCGTAGTGGAGCAGCAGTACCTGCCCGATGAGCTGGAGGGTTCGGTTTACTATGAACCCACCGATCACGGGTCTGAGAAGCGAGTTTATGACTATATTGGCCGCTTGCGCAGCATTATTCGTGGCAAGCGCGGCCCAGGCAAAAACGCTCGCCGGCCTCGCTGATCCCCACCGATGGGAAATCGCTGTGCAGCGAAGGGTAGAGTTGGGCGGGTTAGAAACTTCTTGATAGAAGATGAAAGCTCAGACAGTTAGGATTGTTGCTCGTGAAGACTCATGAGATCCGGGAACGGTTTACCCAGCACTTCGTCAATTCTGGTCACGAGGCAGTACCAAGCGCCTCGCTGATCCTGGATGACCCTAACCTGCTTTTCGTTAATGCCGGCATGGTTCCGTTTAAGCCCTATTTCTTGGGCCAGCAGAACCCGCCCTTTGCCAAGGGCCTTGCCACTTCCATCCAAAAGTGCGTACGTACCTTAGACATTGATGAGGTGGGTATTACCACCCGCCACAACACCTTCTTCCAGATGGCCGGCAACTTCTCCTTTGGCCAGTACTTCAAGGAAGGCGCCATCACCAATGCGTGGACCTTGCTTACCGGCTCCGTTGATGAGGGCGGCTTTGGCCTAGACCCAGAGCGCTTGTGGGTCACGGTTTACCTGGATGATGATGAGGCCGCCGAAATTTGGCGCGACAAGATCGGTGTTCCAGAAGAGCGCATTCAGCGCCTCGGCATGGAGGACAACTACTGGTCCATGGGTATCCCTGGGCCCTGTGGCCCGTGCTCCGAGATTTATTATGACCGCGGTCCGGAGTATGGCAAGGACGGCGGCCCGATTGCCGATGACAACCGTTACATGGAGATCTGGAATCTGGTCTTCATGCAAAATGAGCGCGGCGAGGGCATTGGCAAGGGCAACTTTGAGATCGTCGGCGAGCTGCCCAAAAAGAACATCGATACCGGCCTGGGCATCGAGCGCGTGGCCTGCATTTTGCAGGACGTAGACAATGTCTATGAAACGGACCTGCTGCGCCCAGTTATTGACGTAGCCGAGGAGCTTACCGGTGCCACTTATGGCGATAACGCCTCCCACGAAGACAACATCCGCTTCCGCGTGGTAGCTGACCATTCCCGTACCGGCATGATGCTCATCCTGGATGGCGTGACCCCTGGCAATGAGGGCCGCGGGTATATCCTGCGCCGCCTGCTGCGTCGCATTATCCGTTCCGCCAAGCTGCTGGGCGCTAAGGGCGCGACTATGGAGCGCTTCATGAATACGGTCATGGACACCATGACCCCGTCTTACCCGGAGATTGCGGACAACCGCGAGCGCATCCTGCGCGTTGCCGTGAATGAGGAAAAGGCCTTCCTGAAGACTCTCGAGTCCGGCACCCGCCTCTTCGATGATGCCGTCCAGGAACTCAAGTCCACTTCCCGCGCGAAGACCGCAAAGGTGCTACCGGGTGAGAAGGCCTTTGAGCTGCACGATACCTACGGTTTCCCCATCGACTTGACCTTGGAGATGGCCCAGGAAGCCGGCCTTGAGGTCGACATGGATGGCTTTAACGACGCCATGGGCGAGCAGCGCCGCCGCGCCAAGGCCGATAACCAGGCCAAGAAGCACGGCCACACCGACCTTTCTCTCTACCGCGACTGGGTAGACAATAACCCCACCGTCTTCACCGGCTTTGAGGAGCTTACTTCCGACGCCCGCGTGATCGGCCTCGTCCGCGGCGGCGAAAAGGTCGACCAGGTGCACGAGGGCGAGCAGGTTGAGGTCATCTTGGACCACACCCCGCTGTACGCCGAAGCGGGCGGCCAGATGGCAGACCGCGGCCGCATTATGGCCGGTGAGTCTTTGCTGGAGGTCAACGACGTTCAAAAGATTGGCAAGAAGCTGTGGGTACACAAGGCCACGGTTACCGCTGGCGGCCTTGACTTGGGTATGTCCGTTGAAGCGGCCGTCGACGAGCAGTGGCGCCACGGTGCTACCCAGGCACACTCTGCTACGCACCTCATTCACGCCGCACTGCGCCAGGTGCTTGGCCCCACCGCCGTCCAGGCCGGCTCCATGAACCGCCCAGGCTACCTGCGCTTTGACTTCAACTACACCGAGCAGCTCAGTCAGGCACAGCTGGAGGAGATCGCTTTGATTACCAACCAGGCAATCGATTCCAATTTTGCGGTCAACACCATTGAGACCTCCCTGGAGGAGGCCAAGGCCATGGGAGCTATGGCACTATTCGGTGAGAACTACGGCAAGGAAGTCCGCGTAGTAGAAATCGGCGGACCGTTCTCCATCGAGCTCTGCGGCGGTACCCACGTTGGTTCCTCCGCTGAAATCGGACCGGTATCCGTGCTGGGTGAGTCCTCCGTTGGCTCTGGTGCTCGCCGCATCGAGGCCTACTCCGGTTTGGATGCCTTCCGTTACTACTCCAAGGAAACTGCCTTGGTAGAAGGCGTGTCCCGCGAGCTCAAGGTGCAGACCGAGGATTTGCCGGATCGCATCGCGCAGCTGTCTGAAAAGCTCAAGGCAGCGGAGAAGGAAATTGAAACCCTGCGCAAGCAACAGCTGGCTGCCCGTGCCACCGAGTTCGTCAGCGCAGCCAAGGAAATCAACGGATTCAAAGTCATTGCGCTGACCTTGCCGGAAGGCACCACCGGCGGGGACCTGCGCACCGTTGCTACGGACCTGCGCAACCGCCTGCGCGAGGAAGAAGCCGTTATCGTCTTGGGCGCCGAGGATAAGGGCAAGTTCCCGTTCATCGCGGCGGCTACGGACAAGGCCGTTGGACGCGGCGTGAAGTCCGGGGACATTGTGAAGCAGTTTGGCCAGTACGTCGACGGTCGTGGCGGCGGTAAGCCGGATATGGCTCAGGGCTCTGGTTCTACTGCAGCCGGTGCTGAGCGCGGCTTTGCAGCCGTCAAGGACATGCTCGAGTCCCTATAGGAGTTCGACCGTGGCAAAAGTGGAACCAGATACCCCCGGAGTTGATGACCCGGGGCAGGGCCGTCGGATCGCACTCGATGTCGGTACGGTGCGCATAGGCGTGGCAGTGTCCAATAGGGAAGCCACGCTTGCCACTCCAGTGGAGACCGTGCACCGGGAAACCGGGTTCAAGGATCGCGATAAGGGCGATATTGACCGCATCTTGGAACTCATTGATTCCTACGATGCAGTTGAGGTCATCGTAGGGTTGCCGCGGGACTTGCAGGGAAATGGGTCCAAAAGCGTAAAACATGCTAAAGAAATTGCGTTTCGCATCCGCCGTCGGTTGAATCGAGATGCAAATATAGATAAAGTTCCACCACCAGTACGTTTGGCTGATGAGCGTCTGACTACCGTGGCAGCAACCACCGCGCTGCGCGCGTCCGGCGTGTCCGAGAAGAAGGGCCGTAAAGTCATCGACCAAGCAGCAGCGGTGGAGATATTGCAGACTTGGTTAGATGGGCGCGCGAGCGCGCTACGCTCCCATGCTGCAATAGACCAGCCTTCAGACTCAGGAGACTAAAACACGTGAGCCGTAACCAAGAACGCCTCGGCCGATCGATGGAGCCGAAATACGTCAAGCGCCGCCAGCGCGGCATTGCCGTTGTCATTGCGTCCATCATCGTTATCCTTGGCGCCCTTATCTACATCGGATTCCGCCTCGGCAATACCTCCGCCGATTATGAAGGAACCGGCAACGGTACCACCCAGCTGGTGGAGGTGCCGGAAGGCTCGTCCATGTCCGAGCTCGGACCTGCATTGGTAGAAAAGAATGTGGTGAAGACGAAAGACGCTTTCGATTCTGCTGCGTCGATGAACCACAGTGCGAGCCAAATCCAGCCGGGCTTCTACCGTCTGCAGGAAGAAATGAGCGCGGACGCAGCGGTCGAGGCATTGCTGGATGAGAATAACCGCGTGGACATGCTCGAGGTGCAAGGTGGTGCCACCTTGGAGGACGTCAAGGTTGTGGGCGGAGACGTCCGCTACGGCATTTACTCCCTGATTTCTGAGGTCAGCTGCAACGATGGCGATTGCCTGAAGAAGGAGGACCTAGAAAAGGTTGCCGCCGAAACCGACCCAGCCGAACTGGGCGCACCGAAGTGGGCCTTGGACGCTATTAATAAGCGCGGCAATGACCCCAAGCGCATTGAGGGCCTTATCGCGCCAGGCCAGTACGTCTTGGACCCCAATATGGAGGCCAAGGATATCCTCAAGGATCTCATCACCCGCTCCACCAAGCGTTACAACGAAACCAATATTGAAGAACGCGCCCAGGCTATCGGCTTGAGCCCTTATGAGCTGCTCACCTCCGCTTCCTTGGTGGAGCGCGAGGCGCCTGCAGGCGAGTTCGACAAGGTTGCCCGCGTTATCCTAAACCGCTTGGACGAGCCAATGCGCCTGGAGTTTGACTCCACCGTGAACTACGGCTTGGAAGACGTTGAGCTGGCCACCACCGATGAGGCCCGTGGGGAGAAGACCCCGTGGAATACCTACGCGAAAGAGGGCCTGCCGGATACCCCGATTGCTTCTCCTTCGGACGATGCAATCAAGGCTATGGAAGAGCCGGCTGAGGGCAACTGGAAGTTCTTCGTCACCGTGGACCAGGAGGGCACCACCGTCTTCTCCGATACTTACGATGAGCATTTGGGCCGCGTCGATGACGCCATCCGCTCCGGCGTGCTTGACTCCAAGCGCGAAGGCGAGGGCGCTGGTTCCGGCAACGGTGACGCCGCTGCCGAGCAGCCCGCCCAGTAGAGCCACGACGACCACAAAGAGGTAGAACACCATGCCACGTGCGGCTGTCCTTGGTAGCCCCATCGAGCACTCCTTGTCTCCGGTGCTTCACAATGCTGGCTACGAGGCCGCCGGGCTGGCCGGTTGGGACTACACCCGCTGTGAAACATCGGCGGAGGGGCTTCCGGAACTGGTGGCGGCAAGCGACTCAGAGTTTGTTGGTTTCTCCGTGACCATGCCTGCCAAGTTTGCCGCCCTCCGCTTTGCGGATACCGTAAGTGACCGTGCCCAGCTGATTGGCTCGGCAAATACCTTGGTGCGCAGGGCCGACGGTTGGTTTGCAGATAATACCGATACCGAGGGCGTACGCGGTGCACTCGGCGAACTTCTGGGGGATAATCCAGCAGCTCATGCGCTGCTTATTGGCGCTGGGGGCACCGCTCGTCCCGCGTTGTGGGCGCTAGCTGAGCGCGGGGTGAAAAAGGTTACGGTCCTCAACCGTTCCGACCGCAGCTCCGAACTTTTGCCGCTCGCCCAGAACCTAGGGCTGGAACTTTCCTTTGTCAGTTTCGACGGGGACTTATCCGCGCTGGCTCGCACTGTTGATGTCATTGTGTCCACCGTTCCAGCCGCGGCGGTGGAAGACTATGTCTTTGCCATTGCCCACGCACCGGTGCTGGACGTCATTTATGATCCTTGGCCCACGCCGCTGACCATGTGGGCGGCGGCCAATGGGTACAAGACCGTCGGCGGGCATGTCATGCTCGCGCACCAAGCATTTAGCCAGTTCGAGCAATTTACCGGGGTGGCGGCCCCGCGGGAAGAGATGCTGAAGGCATTGAACCAGGAGCTGCAGAAGCGGTCGCAGACGACTAAGTAGGAGGGGCGTCGGCAAGCGCGGCCTGCAACTCCTGTGCAGTAGAAGCTGCAGAATTCGCCATGTAGACAAAGGCACCCAGCGTTTGTTCACAGCGTGCCTTAGTGTGATCCCCGTGCTAATAGTCGGGGGAATTATCTATTGTTTGTGGGCAGCAGCCCTGTGCTGGTGGGATGTTCGGCAGCGCCGATTGCCAGATTGGCTGACGCTTCCAGCTGCGGTGCTGTCGCTTGTCGTGGCCAATTGGAGTGGGCTGTGGTGGCCGGGGATCTACCTCGTGCTGGGGCTGGCCCATGCAGGCGTGGGTGGAGGCGACATCAAACTCGCCTGGCCCCTGGGAATGCTGGTGGGGCATGTGGCTGGGTTTATGGGTGTGGTAGCAGCAAGCGGCAGCGCGTCCCTTCTGACGCTTGTGTGGTCGGCGTGCAGTGGGCAGAAGGAGAGCCCGCATGGTCCTGCAATGTTGCTAGCGGCAACGGTCGTTATCGCATGTGCGCACCCTCTTTGAGGGGGTAGAAGAATTTATTGCGGGGCCAAGTTGGTACTGGATTGGCCAGGCCGTGCGATAATACCCGCATGCTTCGTTGGACTACTGCAGGTGAATCCCACGGCCAAGCTCTTATTTCGATGTTGGAGCACATGCCCGCTGGGGTCCCTATTACCCGCGCCGATATTTCCCATCAGCTTTCCCGGCGCCGCCTAGGTTATGGCCGCGGTGCTCGTATGAAGTTTGAGGCTGATGAGGTCACCGTGCTGGGTGGAGTCCGCCATGGGCTCACCTTGGGTAGTCCCATCGCCATCATGATTGGCAATACGGAGTGGCCCAAGTGGACCACCATCATGTCGGCCGATCCTCTGGATATGGACGATGAGGACACTATTAAAGCGATGAACTCCGGCCGCGGTGCCGCCTTGACTAGGCCGCGCCCCGGGCACGCTGACTTTGCCGGAATGGTGAAGTATCGCCACAGGGAAGCGCGCCCCATCCTGGAGCGCTCCTCGGCGCGTGAGACGGCGGCCCGTGTGGCCGCAGCTACCGTGGCGCGCAGTTTCCTGCGCGAAACCTTGGGCGTCGAGGTTCTCTCCCACGTGATATCTATTGGTGCTTCCGAGCCTTATCAGGGGCCTGCGCCAGCGTTCGCGGACATCGAGGCTATCGATGATTCGCCGGTCCGCGCCTGCGATAAGGCAGCTGAAGCCTCCATGATTGCGGAAATTGAAGCCGCAAAGAAGCAGGGTGATACCTTGGGCGGCATCGTTGAAGTTGTGGTCGATGGCCTGCCTATCGGGCTAGGCTCGCACATTTCCGGCGATGACCGCTTGGACGCACAATTGGCCAACGCCTTGATGGGCATTCAGGCCATCAAGGGAGTGGAAATTGGCGATGGTTTTGCCGAGGCCCGTCGTCGCGGTTCCGCTGCCCACGATGAGATGGTGCGAACCGAAGAAGGCGTATCCCGCCTTAGCAACCGTGCAGGGGGACTCGAAGGCGGCATGACGAACGGGCAGCAGCTGCGCGTGCGGGCGGCAATGAAGCCGATTTCTACGGTTCCGCGTGCCTTGCGCACTATTGATATGGAGTCCGGCGCTGAAGCTACTGCCATCCACCAGCGCTCAGATGTGTGCGCGGTTCCGGCGGCGGGCGTCGTTGCAGAAGCAATGGTTGCCCTCGTTCTTGCCCGGGCCGTGCTAGAAAAATTCGGTGGCGATAGCCTCGAAGAAACCTCTGCGGCCATCGCCGCGTATGATAAATACGTTTCGGACCGCCTTGCTTTTGACCAGGAGTAAGTTATGACCACCCCAACCGCCGTTACGGGACTGCCCCGTCCACGCGTTGTTTTGGTTGGCCCGCCAGGTGCGGGTAAATCCACCATTGGCCGTCGCCTTTCCCACGCCTTGAGCTGCGAACTGGTGGATTCGGATCACCTTATTGAACAGGCTAAGAATAAGCCGTGCGGGGAAGTTTTTAGCGAGCTAGGTGAACCTGACTTTCGCGCGCTCGAAGCCGAACACGTTGCTGCGGCACTGCGCACTGGTGGAGTAGTCAGCCTCGGCGGCGGGGCAGTGTTGACGGACTCCACCCGTGAGCTGCTGGAGCGCCATACCGTCATCTTTTTGGATATCTCCCCCGAAGAAGGCGCACGGCGTACATCCGGGGATAGCAATCGGCCGGTGCTTGCATCCGACAATCCACTCGAGCACTACCGCAACCTCGTGGAGGTGCGGCGCCCGTATTACCAGGAGGTGGCAGATTACCGGGTACGCACCGATGCTCGGACTCCACAGCAGGTGGTGGGCGATATCCTCGGCTTCCTCGATACCCTGTAGATTCCCCGCCGCGCTAACACTAGTTCCTCGCCCCATTAGCTCGGCGGTGAACGGAAAGGACCACCATGCCCAGCATTGCTGTTAATGGACCACAGCCCTATGAAGTTCGCGTTGGCACCGATCTCAACCGGGACATCGCGCAGCGCTGTGCACAGATTGGTGCAGTCCAGGCGGGCATTATCTGCCAGCCGCCGCTGCGTGCCGCGGCCGAGCGCTTAGCAGAACTCGTTGCCGCTGAAGGGGTGGAGCCTACGCTTATCGACGTCCCCGATGCCGAGGCCGCCAAGCAGCTCAACGTCATCGGCGGCGTGTGGGATCAGCTGGGGGAGAAGGGCTTTAATCGCCGTGACGTCATCATCGGCCTCGGCGGTGGCGCCACCACCGATTTGGCTGGGTTCGCCGCGGCCGGGTGGATGCGCGGCATCAAGGTCATTCAGGTACCCACCACGCTATTGGCCATGGTTGACGCGGCCGTCGGCGGCAAAACCGGCATCAATACCGCAGCCGGCAAGAACCTCGTTGGCGCCTTTCATGAGCCAGATTCTGCGTTTGTGGATCTCGAGCGCCTCGAAACCCTGCCCGCGGCGGAAATTGTCGCTGGTTCGGCAGAAATCATTAAAACCGGATTCATCCATGACCCGGTGATCCTTGAGCGCTATGACAGTGACCCCGGCGCATGCGTGGACCCGCAGGGCCATCTTCCAGAATTGATTGAGCGCTCCATTGCGGTGAAGGCTGCGGTGGTGGGCGAGGATCTCAAAGAATCGGGCCTGCGTGAAACGCTGAACTACGGCCATACCTTTGGCCATGCTGTGGAGCGCCATGAACATTATGAATGGCGCCATGGCCACGCGGTGGCGGTGGGCATGATGTTTATCGCCCACCTAGCGCATGCGCGCGGCCTCATTGACGCGGAACTGGTGGAAAAGCACCGCCGGATCCTGCACAGCATTGGGCTGCCGACTACGTATAGGCCAGGGCAGTTCGCGGACCTGTATGAGGCAATGACCCACGATAAGAAGAACCGCGACGGACAGATCCGGTTTGTAGCCTTGACCGGGGTGGGTGAGACCACCCGTCTCGAAGGCCCCAGTACGGAAGAGCTAGAAGCGGCCTACGCCGCGATTTCGGAGTAGAAATGAAGATTATTGTCCTCAACGGCCCGAACTTGAACCGCTTGGGAAAACGGCAACCGGATGTCTACGGCTCCACCACCCTGGCGGATGTAGAGAAGATAGTCTCCTCTCGCGCCGCCGAGCGCGGGGCAGAAGTAGAGTGCTTCCAGTCCAACCATGAGGGTGAGCTCATTGAGAAGGTGCATGCCGCAGCGGATGCGGGCCACCCTGTGATTATCAACCCCGGCGGTTTTACCCATACCTCAGTGGCCCTGCGGGATGCCCTGGCAGAGGTAGCCGATGGCGCCGGATTCGTAGAGGTGCATATTTCTAATGTGCATGCGCGCGAGCCCTTCCGCCATCACTCCTATCTCAGCCCTATTGCCAGCGGCGTCATCGCGGGGTTGGGTGTCTTCGGCTACGTGGCGGCAGTGGACTACCTCTGCCAATAAGCCCCCACGAACGGGCTGGGCGGCAGCCGGCTAGAAAGAAATCCGCCCATCTGCGGTGGCAGGGTCGATATACTGGGTGGATACTTTCTACACCGCAGTCGACCCAGAAGGATGAAATCATGGCTTTGGCAGATACCCGTTTTAGTGACCGGCGCCGCAAGCTCGCCGCGGAACTAGCCGGCCAGCGCATCGATGCCGTTCTGGTTACCCACCTCACGCACGTGCGCTACCTTTCGGGATTCTCCGGCTCGAATGGCGGGCTACTTTTGCGCAAAGACCTTACCGCGCAGGTTGCTACCGACGGCCGGTATACCACGCAGATTGCCCGCGAAGTTCCTGATCTGGAGGCGGTCCAAGGCCGCGCGGTAGGAAAGGTACTCCTGCAGCAGTTTGCAGATGTCGAGGGGCCGGTTCGAGTCGGTTTTGAAGCCGACTACCTCTCGGTCTCTGAGCTGAAGAACCTGGAAGAGTCCGCCCCAGAGTCAGTTACCTTGGTTCCCATCGCCGGTGTCATTGAAAAAATTCGCTTGGTGAAGGATTCGCTCGAGCTAGAAAAGCTGGAAGAGATTGCCGCGCTGGCTAATCAGGCGCTGGAGGATCTACTCGCCGCTGGTGAGTTGCGTGCCGGCCGCACCGAGCGCCAGGTGGCCGCCGATTTGGAGTACCGGATGCGCATGCTCGGCTCGGAGCGGGTGAGCTTCGATACCATTGTCGCTTCTGGCCCGAATTCGGCGATGCCGCACCATGGTGCCGATGACCGGGTCATCGAGGACGGCGACCTTGTGACCATCGATTTCGGTGCGCACCTGCGCGGGTTCAACTCCGATTGCACCCGCACCTACGTCGTTGGCACGGCGAATGATTTTGCCAAGGAAATCTATGATGTGGTGCTCCGCGCCCAAAAGGCGGGCGTGGCAGCCTCGGTACCGGGCGCTAAGGTTGCCGACGTCGACGCCGCCTGCCGCGATGTCATCTCCGCTGCCGGCTACGGCGACTACTTTGTGCACTCGACAGGCCACGGCGTGGGCCTAGACGTCCACGAGGCCCCGTTCGCGGCACAGACCGGTAAGGGCGAACTCGCCGCCGACATGACCCTGACCATCGAGCCAGGTATCTATGTGCCAGGCAAGGGCGGCGTGCGCATCGAAGATACGCTCATCATTACCGATGGCGCACCGAAGATCATTACCGCCGCGACGAAGGAATTTACTGAACTGCCCGCCTAGTGAGCCAGCACCTTGGAGTTAAGCAGCTGGGCGACGTTGCGGTTGCCCAGGTGCGTGAGGTGATTAAAGAGGTTGTGCGGTACGGAGTACTCCCACTTGCCGGAAATCCAGCGAGTGCTGTCCGGCGCGCACATGCCGTGATCAATGGAGTCGGCACGTAGGTTGTAGTACTGCACGCCGTTTGCGCGTGCTGCCTTGTACATGGCGCTATTGACGTGGTCCTCACCGGTGCGAACCAGGCCCGCGTAGTCCATGTTGAACCCGGCTTCAGAGGAACCCGGTGCGGAGGTACGCAGCGGGCATACCGCGCCATTGCGGGCGGAGATAGCGGGATAACCTACAACGGTGATGCGGGCATTCGGGGCGGCGTGGCGAATCCGCTGGATCGAATGCTTCATTCCGTCGTAGTAGGGGTTGGAAGAAGAAAGAGATGGGCGCACGATTTCCTGGAAATCATTGGCGCCGAACTGAATTAAAACATTTTTGGTGGCACCATTGAGATCATTATTGGCAATGGCTCCGTTGATCTGTTCCTGGAAGTCCTTGCGGTGCGAGTGGCCGGCGGCCTTCGCCGCAGAGCATGCATAGTTGGCTACGTGCTGACCTGAAACGCGCCCCAATTCGCGGCCAACATTACTCTGACCCTGCGGGCAACCCTGTGGGGACGGCGCGCCAGGAGCGTCTTCGATGCCGTGGGTGGCAGAAGAGAGCGTAGTGCTTGCCGAAGGGGACAGGCTCGAGGTAGTACCAATTTGGCCATAGGTTGGGTTGGCAAAGACAGAATCGCCGAACATCACAGTCTGGGCGTCTGCCGCCATGGCCTGCGGGGCGGAGAGTGCTGCTACGGCTGCGCCAGTAGCGGTAGCCGCGGCGTAAAGCTTCTTGAGAGGCATCGCAAAAATCCTTGGTAGATATGTGAAAAATTAATAAAGCAAAGTCTTATCGTACAGCGAGTTATTGCTGGATAAAAACCTTTGATTGCTCCCGCGTGTATCCGCTTTGGGCAGGCGAAAGGCCCCGAAAGCCACTCCGCAGAATACTGTGGGGCAGAAATGGGGGACCGGTAATACCCCAAGGGGCAGTTGTCCGGTAGGCTTAAACATTGTTTTCAACCTTTAGTCCACAATTTTCGGGAGTTTAACCGCAATGGCTGATACTACTGATTTCAAGAACGGCCTCGTTCTGAAGATCGACAACAAACTGATGCAGATCGTTGAGTTCCAGCACGTGAAGCCGGGCAAGGGCCCAGCCTTCGTGCGTACCAAGCTCAAGGATGTTGTCTCCGGTAAGACCGTGGACAAGACGTGGAATGCTGGCGTAAAGGTAGAGACCGCTACCGTGGACCGCCGCGATATGACCTACCTGTACAACGATGGCACCAGCTACGTTGTTATGGATGAAAAGACCTTCGAGCAGTTCGAGCTCCCGCCGGAGAAGTTCGGCGATGCCGCTCGCTTCCTGCTGGAGAACATGCGCGTTCAGGTTTCCTTCTACGAGGATGAGGCACTCTTTGCAGAACTGCCTATCTCCGTAGACCTCAAGGTAGAGCACACCGAACCTGGCCTGCAGGGTGACCGTTCTTCCGGCGGTACCAAGCCCGCCACCCTGGAAACCGGTGCTGAAATCCAGGTTCCGCTGTTCATCGAGATCGGCAATGTTCTCAAGATTGATACCCGTACCGGCGAGTACCTCTCCCGTGTTAACAACTAGGGCATTTGACTGTGTCTGATAACACCCCTAAGCGCGATATCAACTACAAGCGGCACACCGCGCGGTACCGCGCACGTCGCCGCGCCGCGGACATCCTGTACGAGGCTGAGAATCGAGACATCGATCCCGTAGCCATCGTGGAGGATCGCATCGCCTTGGCACGTGAGGATCGCAATGCGGTAGCGCCTGTGGCCGAATACACGCAGGTGATTGTCAAGGGCGTCGCTGAAGAGCTGGATGCCATCGATGACACCATCTCTCGCTTCCTTGCGGAGGACTGGGAGCTGCACCGTATTCCCGCAGTAGACCGTGCTATCCTGCGCGTTTCGGTTTGGGAGCTACTCTTCAATCCCGATATTCCTACCGCTACTGCGGTCGTGGAAGGTGTGGAAATCGCCTCTCAGTACTCCAATGAGCAGGCAGCACCGTATATCCACGCGGTATTGGACGATGTGGCGCAGTCCCGCTCCGCCGAAAGCCCGATGTCTGCAGAACACCAGGGCCTAGAGGAAGAGGAACACGATGCTGCTGCGGCTAAGGACACGACGGATGCCGTTCCACCAGCCGAATCGGCAGAGACTGCGAGCAACGCAACCGCGACTGATGAGGATTCTGAATCTGCGGAAGACTCGGCCGAGTAGCACCGTCGAGTAGTACTCGCACCTTTTTATCGTGAGCCAATTTTCCGCCTGCGGTCGGCTTGGTAGAAACACTAGGCTGGCGGCGGGCGGTATTTTTGTACCATGGCAGGCATGGGCAAATTCAAGATTCATGATGCGCTGGGTCTGAGAGCAGGGAAGAACTTCCGCCTCGCTGATGTAGACCCTGCCGCTACGCCAGGTTTTAGTGGCTCTAAGGCCGATCTTGCTGCTCGCTTTGCACGTTATGACGAAGAGCTTTATGAGCTCCAAGAGCGTCTTTTTGCTAATGGCCGCGCGCATGAAGGTAGCGCGCCGTCTTTACTGGTGGTTTTGCAAGGGATGGATACCTCCGGCAAGGGCGGCGCCATCCGTAATGTCTTTTCGGTCTTTGACCCGCAAGGCACCAAAACTGTGGGCTTTGGCAAACCGACGGAGGAGGAATTGGCGCACGACTTTTTGTGGCGCATTCGCAAACATGACCCCTTGCCGGGCCAGATTGTGGCGTTCGACCGCTCCCATTATGAAGATGTGCTCATCCAGCGGGTACATAAATGGGTAGACGAAGACGAAGTGGACCGCCGTTTTGCAGCCATACGGGACTATGAGCAGGAACTTGCCGGCCGCAACGTTAAGATTTTAAAGATATTTCTGCATATCTCTCCGCAGTTCCAAAAAGAAAACCTCCTGGAGCGCACCGAACGCGAGGACAAATATTGGAAATACGATCCATCCGATATTGAGGAGCGCGGATTTTGGGACGAGTACATGGCTGCTTATGAAGATGCCATTCGCCGAACAGATGAAATCTGGGCACCGTGGTATGTCCTCCCCACGGACAATAAGGAATACGCCCGCATGGCGTTGAAATTCCTCATCGTGGACGCGTTGCGCCACCTAGAGCTTTCTTGGCCTGCACCGGATTTTGATCCTGAGCAAGAACGCCAACGCATTCTCGACGCCGAGTGAATGTCCACAAGAAAAGCTCCCTTTCTGCCGCCCAATCCCGCATGAGGAATGGAAGGCTAAGGGAGCTTGTTTCTTAGGCGGCGTTAGTTAACTCGTGGCATCTCCAGCACCGGAGTTATTGCCTTCCGTGCCGGCTTTGCCAGCAGTTTCGGAGCCAAGCTTGGCCATTTCTTCCGCAGCAGAGACCATGGCGTCCTGTCCACGGATTACGCCGTCTACTGCAGATTTCAAGGCTGCCTGCAGCTGCTCATCGGTCATGCCGGCAGCGGCAGGGATATCGCGCTCGGTGCGCACCACGAGCATGTCATCGTGCTCCGAGATAACTGCACGCGCACCGAAGGCGACGGAGTTGATCTGGTTAGCCGCGAGAAAGAGGCCGGCGTCGGCCTTGGAATAGGCGGCGTCGGTAGGCACATCGCAACGGACAATAACCACAGAATCAAGGACCGCGAACATAGTGGGCAGGCCATTGAGGTTGGCGGTAGCTGCCTCAATATCGCTGTCCATCTTGGTCAATTCGATATCGAAGCTGCGCATGGCCTCGACAACGCGGTCAAGGGTAATCTCCGGCAGGTTGTTTTCGGTAGAGGCATTAGTCATGGTTGTGCTCCTCCCAAGTCACGAGCTGTGGGTAGTGTTCTTCCACGAAGGCGAACGACTGCAGCATAGAATCCAGCGTGGACATCACGAAGGCGCCGATCTGGTTGCGGGACAAACCGTGGGCAATGTTGATCTCGCGCACGCCGGAAACGGCGAGGTTATTCTCGGCAGCTTCAAAGAAGCGCAGGGTCGGCGCGAAGTGCTGCTGGTTCCACTGGTTGAGCATCGTCAACAGGGTTGGTCCCTCAGAAGAAGGCACATTGCCGCGCCAAACGGAATCCGCCACGAGCACATCATCGCGCACCTGCATGGCGATGGCGACGTTGGAGAATCCCGTGCGCAGAATCTGCACGGTCTCTTCCTCGCTCACTGGCTGCTCTTCGAGGCGGTATTCCAGGTTCTCGGATTCAAAGATCTCGCCGATGCGCTCGAGAGTTACGGGCTCTACCGGCGTATCGGGATACAGGGTTGGTTCTTCAGACACTTAAGTAGTCTCAATCCATGTACTAATCGGGGATAAAGGTCAACCTTTACTAGTTTACCTAACTGAACTGATGCTTTCCGCCCGTCCAGGAATGCCGCGGGTCTTGTCCGTCACTCGGCTCACAACTCGACGTGGCCGACGGCCGATTGAGCCGGGCCGCAGTTTCCCATTCCGCAAGTCCAGTGGTGCACATACGTGTTAGTGGACTGCCCAGCTGAGGACGGACAGCGGTCAAACGCATGGCAATCACTAGGCTCGAGCATCTGAGCGAGACAAACCACAGTGGAGCCCACCCTCGCTGCTACCTCGGAGTCCATGAGTCTCTCCGATTTCTCTCAGCTCGTCCCCCGGCGTGATCATTTCCTGCCGTGACGAGCACTGGCTGGTCAGCAACGTCGCGCTTACCGCTGATGGTTTCCGAATTCGTGCGCGTGGTGTGAGTGATTACGTGCGTGATACAACGGCCACTTTCTTCACCGCACTTGATGATATTGCGGTTTTCGACCCGGCCAATGTCGCGGTGACCCCGGGTGAGTCTTCGCTTTTTCGGCATATTCGCTTGTGGTTGGAGTCGACGCTGCGCCGCACGCCGGTGCCGCTGTACCAAAAGCAGCTGGAGGTGGCCACGCAGATGCTGGCGGACCCGCTGGATTATCAGCTGTCTGCGGTGAAGTTGGCGCTTTCAGATGAGCGCCTGTAGAGGCAGGAGGAGGATGCCGGCGCCCATGGCTGTCCCAAACAGCGCGAGCACCCAACTCCAGGCGGGGCCTTCGGACTTGGTGGCTGCACTGCTTATCGACGCCGACCCGGCAGCACTATCGCCGGTGCCATTTGCGTGGGGCTTGGAACTAGTCATCGATTCTACTTTCTAAAACTCCACCTCGTTGCGGAAATCGAGCGGGTCATACAGTGGCTGCAGTCCCGGCCGCGACCGAGCTCGTCCGAGCCAATCGCTAATATTTCTATGACTGCGGCTCTCAATTTCTTAGTGATGCTTAGTGGTGCAGTTTGGCGACAAGCTCCTCATGGTGCCTCTTAGCTTCATCACCTCACAGGATATCGTCGAAAAGCAGCTCTCTACGGTTGCTCGGTGTAAGCCGCTCATGCGCGCGCTCGGTACACGCCCCATCGCCCGGCGGAGCTTGCCAACGCCCCGTCCCTCCACCACTGCGACGACTCTAACGGTGGCGGGCATCGCGGCCCGCTAGCGAGCCGGGGGTATAACTTGGGGCGGGATGGTGCCTCTGCGCGAATTTTAGGGTTCGGGGCGTGAGGGTGAAGGTACGGCGTGCAGCGCACGGGGGAGTAAGGCGTTTCTGCTACTGAGAATCGAAGTCCTCAACGATGAGGCTTGCAGCATGCTCGCGGAGGTAGTCGCGCATGTATGGCAAAGCGAAGTCGACTTCGCCGTGGCCGGTGGTGGTGATCATTTCGGCGTCGAGAAGCCGGCGGCGGTAGTTGCCCACATAAGAATCTGTTTTATTGAAGCGAGCCTTGATATCCGATATTTTGGTGGGGCCATCATTTTGGGCCATGTAAACCAAGAAGCTTCGGTCGACGTTCGAGAGGTCCGATAGTGCCGGCTCGTGGACAAGCTGGCCGAGCTTGCGCTGCGCAGTTGCGACTGCTCGCTGAGCAGAGTCAATGGAAATTTCGGAGCCGTCATCCGAAATGCGTTCTTTTTCCCTAAATGAGCATTGGCCAACGAGTTGAATCATGAATGGGTAACCATGACATGCCTCGACTGCGGTTTTAAGAGCGTCCTGTGACCATGAGGTTGCGGCGCTGTGGAGAGGCTCTTCCAATGCTTCACGAACATCCGAATCGGAGACTCTACCTAGCTCAATGCGGTTTGCGCGGCGAAGGAAAGTGACTGGATTGGCATCGCCGTGGCTGTTTAGCTTCCCGGAAAGCAGCGGCCTGATTGAAGATGGGATGCCCGCCATGACTACGGAAATGTCTTCACCCTCACGGATGAGGTGCTGTATTGTGGCCCCGAACTCTATGAGCTCTTGGCTGCGTTGGTGGTGCATCTCATCCAGAGTTACGAGCACTCCGCCGGGCTCCTGGCGGGCTTTCCGGTCCAGTTCGCGTTTATAAGCCAGCAGATCCTTAAGCGCATTGCGTAGCGAGTATGTTGATTCCGCGATAGCGCGGGTATCCCAATTAAGTCCGCCGCCAATGCCGAGGATGGAGACGTTGAGCCCCTTGAGTTGCTTCCTGTCCTGGGACAGGCGTTGGATAATGCTGCTGCGGAAGCGCTCAACAAAACCGGTTGTTGCAGTATCGCTGAGCGTGAGCCAGCCGCGCGCGAGTGCTTCATCTTCGAAAGCGTTGAGCAGGACGGTTTTCCCGATGCCGCGGGGGCCAATGATGAGAGAGATTCTCTCATGGGCGCCGGGTCCCTCATCGAGTGCAAAACCGAAATCAT
>ERZ1031113.58-NODE-58-length-57308-cov-15.036802_pt1 | contig 57308 bp, 48 predicted proteins | sample MGYA00518225_ERZ1031113 | MGnify/ENA primary metagenome ERZ1031113 (study PRJEB33718, sample SAMN03159751) | human skin metagenome | collected 2014-05-20 | study: EMG produced TPA metagenomics assembly of the PRJNA266117 data set (Human skin bacterial metagenome...
TGACCTCTAAGGACCCGTCTGAGACCACGGAGCCGACTGAGCCAACCGAGCCGACCGAGCCAACGGAGCCGACCGAGCCAACGGAGCCGACTGAGCCGACCGAGCCAACCGAGCCGACTGAGCCGACTGAGCCGACCGAGCCGACTGAGCCGACTGAGCCGACGGAGCCGACCGAGCCGACTGAGCCAACCGAGCCGACTGTGCCAACTGTGCCGACTGAGCCGACGACTCCGAACCAGCCGGGCGAGGAGACCACTCCGAACCAGCCGGGCGAGGAGACCACTCCGAACCAGCCGGGCGAGGAGACGACCCCGAATAAGCCGGGTGAGGAGACGACCCCGAATAAGCCGGGTGAGGAGACCACTCCGAACGAGCCGGGTGACGAGCCGTCTGAGTCCACGACTGAGGTTCCGGATGAGGGCCATGGTCGCGGCCAGGGCGACGATGAGGGTAGCTCGAAGAAGTCTGACCTGCCGTGGTGGCTGCTGCTCATCCCGGGTCTGGGCCTTATCAAGCTCATCATCGATGGCGGCAACGGTGGCAATGGTGGCGACCACGATGGTGGTAAGGACACCCCTGAGGTCACCGAGGGCAACGGCCGTGGTGGTGACCATGGTGAGTCCACTGGTGACAAGCCTGGTGAGCCGTCCGAGCAGACTGGTGACAACACCGGTCGCGATGACCGCGAGATCACGGTCCTGGACGCTACCCCGCCGGAGGACGCTGGCATGCCGCTGCCGTCCAACGCTGAGCGTGTCGAGATCAAGCACGTACCGTCTGGTGCGACCAAGCTTGAGCCTGGCATGAAGGACTTCATCAAGTAGTCCGCCTCATCCGCCAGTCCCTAGCCCATATGGGCAGGGATTGGTAGGGGCAGAACTTGTGTAGGGCAGTCCCCTCCAGGGTTCATAGTGAACGCTGGAGGGGATTTGTCATCTATTGTTTAATTAGAAAATTTAATGCTTAAGAACGTTAGAAATCTGCGGTCAGCTGCACAGTGTGGCGGGCTGCTAGCGCTTAGAGGAGTAAGAAGTTATGGCCGATCCAGAAGAGAACAGCGGTATCCCGGAGTACCCGTCGCAGGGCTCTAATAGTGATTCGAACGCCGATGCAGGTACTGGTGCGGAATCTGCGTCCGTGCCGGCATCGGCGAAGAGCACCGGTGGTGCCCATAGGAAGCCGGAGGATGGTGAGAAGAAGGGCGGCAAGAAAGCTCTCATCGCTCTCCTAGCGCTCATCGCCATCATCCTGGTAGTTGTCCAGCTGGTGGTGTACTTCGGCCGTGGTGGCGACGATGATGATGCTGGCGATTCGGCGTCGTCCACGGTGGCTGAGCAGTCGGAGGAGGCCGCACCAACCACGAATAGTGATCCTTTCGTGGATGATTCCGGTGAGCAGGACCAAGAAATTGATGCCGCTCCAGGTGAGTTCCGCGATTTCGGGGCGATGTCCTTGGGTATCAATGAAGATTTTGCAGCGGTGGATCCGATTCAGGTCACTGATACCGGAATGCTCATTCCGCCTCGTGATGTGTCGAGGCTGGGCTGGTACTCGGCCTCGGCAGTACCGGGTGAGCCTGGCCCGGTGGGGTCCAGCGTGATTACCGGCCACATTAACTACCAGGGCCAGGGAACTGGCTTCGCCGAGAAGTTCACCACCCTAGAGCAGGGCCAGGAGTTTGCGGTTTACATCGACGGCGAAGAACGCAAGTTCCGTGTAACTGAGGCTCCGTATCGTTTGCCTAAGGGCTCTGGTTTCCCGGACGTTATCAATGACACGGATGGCGAGAACCGTCTGGTGCTGATTACCTGTGGTGGCAAGTTTGTTGGTGGTCAGTTGGGCTATGAGGACAACATCATTACCGTCGCAGAGCCCGTAGCAGCGCCTGCCGAAGAGGGTGCTGAAGCACCGGCCGAGGCGCCGGTTGAAGCACCAGCTGAGGCACCCGCTGAAGTACCGGCGGCTTAGCTGTCGTAGCCGTCTAAGCCGGTGAATGGCTTAGACGGAGGCCTCCTTCAACCGCGCAATGTGCAGTGCCAAATAGGAGACCTCATCGGGGGTTAGGGTGTCGTCGAGGCGGAGCTCAATGAGATTGGAGACAATCTGGGCGGTCTCGCCGGCATCGGGGTACCGGGCAGAAATAGCGGTGGCGACTTGGCGGTCGTCGGAATCGAGCTGCTTGTGCTCGGCCATGCGCACGAAAAGGTAGCGCAGGTGCGTAATGAAGCGCGCGACGGAGATGTCCTCACTGTTGAGCTCAGTGCCGTTGTGGGAGCCAATGACAGCCAGGATCTGCTGAATAAGGCCCGTCATGCGGTACGTTCCTGACAAGTCGCCGACGGCGAAGCCGGCGTTAACCAGATGGAGGGTAATCGCCACGGCTTCGTCGTGGTCTAGTGGCTTCTGGAGGCCATCGTTAATGGCGGAAAGAAGCTGTTGGGCGAGGGTGAAGTCCTCAGCGTAGAGGTGGCGGACTTCTGCCTCTAGGGGGTAGGAAACGGTATGGCCACGGGAGACTGCGCCGTGGATGTGATCTGCTAGTGCAACGACGAGTGTGAGCTTGCTGCGCAGCGCTTCCGGCATGTCGACTGAATGCATAGCATCAATGACGAGCTGCACATATTCGCCGGGAATACCGGCAATCATCGCGGCGAGGTGATCCGGGTCGCGGCCGGAATCCGGAACAAAGACCTTGACCACCTTGTCTGGATCTACAGGAGTGCCGGGTTGGGCTTGGAAACCAATGCCGCGGCCGGTGACGATGACCTCCTCCTCGCCGCGACGTGCGAGCACGACGTTGTTGTTGAACACGCGCAAGAGTTGCACAAGGCACCTTTCTGTAGTGTGAGGAAGGCTGAAAAAGCCTGCGACTGGTCCGTGGAATGGACTTGGTCCGGATATGACAAAGCCGGCCACGATGGTGGAACATCGAGCCAGCTTAGTCAGTAGGTACGCGTGGGGCGCCTTAGCGGGTGGTGGTGATGACCGTGTCACCCGCAGTTGCGTGCTTCAGGCCAGCCGGGGTCACGCCAGCCAGAGCCTTCGTGTTGGTGACAGCCAGAACGATGGTGGTGTCATAACCGGCTGCGCGGACCTTGTCGAAGTCAACGGTGGCCAGAAGTTCACCCTTCTTCACAGTGTCGCCCTTCTTGACAGCCGGGGTGAAACCCTCGCCTTTCATTTTCACGGTGTTGACACCGATGTGGACGAGAACCTCCACGCCGTCCTCGGTCTTGATGCCGTAGGCGTGGCCGGACTTCATGGCGCTCATGACGGTGCCGCTCACGGGGGAGTACACCTCGTTGTTTTCGGGGACGATGCCGACGCCATCGCCAAGGGTGCCAGCCGAGAAGACCGGGTCATCGATCTCGGCCATCGGGACAACCTCGCCGGCGGCAGGGGAGGCGATGTCGGTGGTGGTGCCAGCGGCGGGCTCAGCGGTCTTGGCTGAGGTATCTGCCTTAGTGGCGGTTGCAGTGGCCGCACCTGTAGCGCCGGCGCTTGCGGCGCCAGTGGCGGCTGCGGTGGTGGTGGCAGGGGAGACGTCGCCAAGCACGGCGTCATCCGTATTGACGGTGCCGTTGGCCTCACCGCGCTCAGCGGCCTCGCGTGCGGCCTTGGCCTCAGCGCGCTCCTCCGGGGTGCGGTAGTCGGTGAAGAAGATGAGCAGGAAGGCGACGATGAAGGCCACTGCGATGGAGATGGCGTACTTAGCCATCGGGGTAAAGACCGGGATGGTCAGGACGGAGGTAAAGACGAAGGCATTCGTCGTAATGCCGTTCGTGCCCAGCGTCAGCAGCGCCACGGTGAGACCACCGGCGAAGCAGCCCACGAGCATGCGCGGGTAAATCCTCTTGTAGCGCAGGTGAATACCGTAGAGGGAAGGCTCAGAAATACCACCCAGCAGACCGGCCAGGAGAGCAGAAGCGGAGGTCTGGCGCATCACGGTGTCACGATCACGGATGGACAGAGCCAGAACACCTGCGGTGGCACCGAAGCAGGCGAAGTTCCATGCGCCCATCGGGCCCTGGATGAAGTCATAGCCCAAGGTCTGAATGTTGACCAGCATGAGGGCGTTGAGAGGCCAGTGCAGACCCAGCGGGACGAGGAACGGGTAGAGCATCGGGATGGCCAGGGCGAAGACGAACGGGGCGTTGTCATTCATCCAGGACAGGCCCGCGCCAATGCCGTTACCAGCCCACACGCCGAATGGGCCAATGATGAAGGCTGTCAGCGGGATGACGAAGAGCAGGGTGAGGAACGGGACGAAGACCATGTGGACCGCAGACGGGATAATCTTCTGGAAGCCCTTGTAGAACAGTGCCGCCACGGCCGCCATGATGAGCGGGACGAAGACGTTTCCGCCGTAGTCCTGCAGCTGCAGTGGCAGGCCGAAGATATCGATGGAGCACTGCTCAGCCTTCAGCGTTTCGTTGGTGAGGCACTGTACAGCCGGGTTGTCCTTGAGACCGGTGAACTCCGGGGTAAACATTGCGAGCATGACTGCAGCGGGAACCCAGGGGTCGATGCGCAACTTCTTGCCGGCGTTGTAGGCCACCATCACCGGCAGGAAGAAGAAGACGGAGCGCCACATGGCGTCGACAAAAATCCACGAGGCGGGCTTATCCTCAGCGCGGAAGTCAACGACGCCGATGGCATCCAGCACAGCGGCGAAGGCAATAACCAGGGATGCGCCCAGCAGCACACCCAGGATCGGGCGGAAGGAATCCGAGAGGTACTCGAAGAAGGTATCCATCCACGGCAGCTTGCCCTTGGACTTAGCGCGCGCGGCGGCCTTGACATCATCATTGGACTGGCCGCTGGACTGGCTGCGGTTCTTCATTTGGGGAAGAGCCTTGATGTGGTCGTACACGGTGGCGACGTCGCCGCCGATGACGACCTGGTAGTTGCGGCCGCCCTGCGGCACGGCACCCATGACCTTGGGGATGGACTCGAGTGCTTCTTTATCTACTTTGGAGGTATCAGCCAGCTCAAAGCGCAGGCGCGTGGCGCAGTGCGTAAGAGAGGTGATGTTCTCCGCTCCGCCGATGCCATCCAGGATGGCCTCGGCTGCCGAGCGAACGTCAGTCGACATGAGAATCCTTTCGCAAGTAAAGGGCCTGTGAAAACCACAAAAGACCTAGGCCACAATGGTCCATAGTGAACCATCCCCACGCGGCTACGAGTGGGGAGCCTAGGTCTTGCCCGAAGTAACAATCCTGCTAAGGAGCCTACTCCGAAGACCTCACGGGGGACAAGTCTTTGTGGAATAGCGCACTTTTTGTTAATGGGTGTGCTGTTGTGCAGGGTAGACGTGGTTCGGGGTGTTGAAGGGTTGCGGCGAGGATGGTCATGTTGCCGTAGTGTGAAAGTGTCACTGTGTGCCCTGTGTGTGAGCGGGGGTACACGCCTTCCCTGTAGAGAAAGGTTGCATATGCCCATCACGTCCTCACGTAAATCTGCATTCATTAGCGTCATCGGGCGCGGCTTCGATGACTTGGGCGTTGAGTCTGTGGCGCAGGAACTCGGCGCCACCTTCGCCAAAGTCGATGACTTAGGCACAGAGCTCAGTCAAGTCCTCGAAAACGCCCCGGAGGGCGACCTTGTCCTCCAGGGCACTGGCGTCATGGATTTCGATGCCAAGGCTGCTGCTGCCTTGGGCCTGCCGTTCGTGCTCATCTCTAATGCCCCTGCCCGTACCGCTGAGCTGGCACTTGATCACGCGCGCTCGGTCGGTGCCACTGTCGTGGGTGCGCTGACTGATGTCTCCTCTGTTCCCGGTGCGATTTCTTCCCTGGATGACATCGAGCCCTATATGTCTGCGGAGCTTTTCCAGAAGCAGCTTCTAGATCAGGCTCGTGAGGTTGGCGCCCACATCGTCCTGCCGGAAGGTGAGGATGACCGCATTCTTGAAGCCGCCGATGAGCTCATCAAGGGCAAGGTGGCGAAGCTGACGATTTTGGGTGACGAGAACGTCGAGAAGCGCGCTCAGGAACTCGGGATCGACCTGTCCGGCGTGGACATCATCAACCACCTGGAGTCCCCGCTGGCAGAGGAATTCGCCGCGGACTTTGCGGAGCTGCGTAAGAAGAAGGGCGTGACGCTGGAGCAGGCGCGCGAGACCATGAAGGACGTGTCCTACTTCGCCACGATGATGGTGCACAAGGGCCTGGCTGATGGCATGGTCTCCGGTGCGGCGCACACCACCGCACACACCATCAAGCCCTCCTTCCAGATCATCAAGACCAAGCCGGAGGCCTCTGTAGTTTCCTCCATCTTCCTCATGGTCATGCCGGGACGCCTGTGGGCCTTCGGTGACTGCGCCGTGAACCCGAACCCGACGCCGGAACAGCTCGGTGAGATTGCCATCGTCTCGGCTCAGACCGCCGCACAGTTCGGTCTTGATCCGCGCGTGGCGCTGCTGTCCTACTCCACCGGTACTTCTGGCGCCGGCCCGGACGTGGAAAAGGTGGTGCAGGCAGTCGAGGTGGCCAAGGGTATTGATTCCTCCGTTGCCGTAGACGGTCCGTTGCAGTTTGACGCTGCGTGTGACCCGGGCGTGGCTGCTAAGAAGGCGCCGGAGTCCCCGGTGGCTGGTCAGGCTACGGTCTTTGTTTTCCCGGACCTGGAGGCAGGCAACATTGGCTACAAGACCGCACAGCGCACCGGTGGCGCCCTGGCTGTGGGCCCGATTCTGCAGGGCCTTAACAAGCCGGTCAACGACCTGTCTCGTGGTGCGACTGTTCCCGACATCATCAACACGGTAGCTATCACCGCTATTCAGGCAGGGGTGAAGTAAATGGCGTACGTACTCGTTCTGAACTCCGGTTCTTCCTCCGTCAAGTTCCAGTTGGTGGATCCGAATAGCTCGGCTACTGATACTCCGTTGGTGTCCGGCCTGGTTGAGCAGGTTGGTGAGCCGCAGGGAGCCGTCACCGTGAAGACCGGTGGCGAGGAGTACAAGGAAGAGCTGGAGATTCCTACCCACTCCTTCGGCCTTGACCGTGCTTTCAGCATCATGCACGAGCACGGCGTGGGCCCGACGGACGTGGAGGTCATTGCAGTTGGCCACCGTGTTGTGCACGGCGGCCGCCTGTTTAGCGAGCCACAGCTCATCGTGGACCAGATTGAGTCCATGATTGAGGACCTCATTCCGCTCGCCCCGCTGCACAACCCAGCAAACCTGGACGGCATCCGTGTGGCCCGCAAGCTGCTGCCGGATATTCCGCACGTGGCGGTCTTCGATACGGCCTTCTTCAACGGCATGCCGCCGGCTGCAGCGCTCTACGCCATCAACAACGATGTGGCCTCGCAGTACGACATCCGCCGCTACGGCTTCCACGGCACCTCCCACGAGTTCGTGTCACAGCAGGTGCCGAAGCTGCTCGGCCGCGACCCGGAGCATACCCACCAGATCACGCTGCACTTGGGCAATGGTGCTTCCGCCGCGGCTATTCGCAACGGCCGCCCGATTGATACCTCGATGGGTCTGACCCCGCTGGCTGGTTTGGCCATGGGCACTCGTTCCGGTGACATCGACCCGGGTATCATTTTCCACCTTTCGCGCCAGGCGGGTATGTCCATCGATGAGATTGACAACCTGCTCAACAAGCAGTCCGGTGTGAAGGGCATTGCAGGGGTTAATGACTTCCGCGTGCTGCGTGAACGCATCAACAACGAGGACCAGGATGCCTGGCTGGCCTACAACATCTACATCCACCAGCTGCGCCGCTTCATTGGTTCGTACATGATTGCGCTCGGCCGCGTGGATGCCATCACCTTCACCGCCGGTGTGGGCGAGAACGACACCGAGGTTCGCCAGGATTCGCTGTACAACCTCGACATGTACGGCATTGACTTCGATAAGGAAGCGAACTTGGTGCGCTCCAAGGAGCCACGCATGATTTCGACGGCTGAGTCGCAGGTCAAGGTCTTCGTTGTTCCGACGAACGAGGAGCTGGCGATTGCCCAGAAGTCCGCGGGCATTGCGGCCATGGCCCGGGAGGCTGGCCTGTACTAGGCCTTCTGGGGATAGCACCTACCGCGGCACACCGCTAGAAGAGAGTGACTGGACGGACCTTGTTGGCAAGGTCCACCAGCGCGTAGCGGTGGCGGGAGAAGGGGGCCTGACGGGCCAGCGCGCGCAGGGTATCGGCGAGCCCATAGCGCAGGCCGCGTTGGGTAAAGGGGAACTCGAAGAGGTCGTTGGGGGAAGCTGCGGCATCGAGGTCGGCGTCACGTAGGAAGGTGAGGGCGGCCGAGATGACGGCGATCTTGATTTGTAGGAAGCGTGGCTCGTTCTGCGGAATCTCCTCCAAGCGGCGGGCGGCGCGGCGGATGCGGGACTCGGACAAGTCGTGGACGATGAGCTGCAAAATCGTGGTAAGGCGCGCCATGCGGTGGTGGCGCGAGGCGTTCGGCACTTTATCCAGTGTGGCCACGGCCAGCTCCACTTGGTGCTCGGCGCGCAACTGGCGGGCCAGGCCGAAGGCGGAGGAGACCGTCGTGGGGTTGGTAGCCCACACGATGCCGTAGAGACGCATCGAGTTGAATCGCAGATGAGCAGGATCGTCGGTGACGTGGTCCCAGATACCGGGTTGGTCCTCAAAAGCCTCATTCGGGAGATCCGCCAACGAGGTGGTGAGGTTGGCGCAGGCGCGGGCCACGGAGGCATCGATAAGCGCTGCTTCTGAATACCCTAACTGTTGGAGAATCAGTTCATTGACTGCGCCAATGGCCAGCTTAGGTGCGGCTTCACCAGGCAGGATGTCGAGAACGTAGGCGAAATGAGCCTGGGCATCGCGGTACTTATCCAGCAGCAGCTCCGCCACGCCGGAGTACCAATGAAAGCGCCAATCGTTGTCGAGGCGGTCCTTGATGGAGGCCAGCCATTCGCGGGCCTGGCCGATGTAGCCGAGGTCAATCATGGCGCGCACCACGCCGAGGGGGATTTCCGCGGACTCCTCGTACTCAGGAGTTTGCATGGCCTGGCGGAGGGTTTCTAGGGCTTCCTGTGGCTCGGTGTAGGAAGAACCCTGGAGCAGGGAGGCGCCGACGTCGGAACGGATGATGAGCGGGGCAGGAAGTGCGGAGACGACCTCGGGGGCGGTGATGCGGACGGTGCGGTCGATGCCGTCGATAAGCTGGTCCGTGCGGAAGACCAAGTGCTTGGTGCCAAAAGTCGTACGCTGTGGGGAAAAGACTGAGTGCTGTGCTGGGTGCTGGATGCCATCGCGGAGAGCAATGACCTCACGCAGCACGCCGAAGAGCTGATCACGCAGCTCCGAGACGGAACGAAAACGCTTGTCCGGATCTGGGTCCGTGGCGCGCAGAAGCAGGCGGTAGAAGGAGAGGTAGCGGCGCAGCAGCGGCTCCTCGGTGGGGGAGGGAAGGCCTGGCTTGTACACGCCATCTTCCACCGGAAGCTTGAGCACCAAGCAGGCCAGAGTACGGCCGATGGTGTAAATATCGCTGGCCACAGACGGGCCCTTGGTGGCAATCTCCGGAGCCTGGAAACCTTGCGTGCCGTAGATGTGGCCGAACGCGCCGATGCCGGAGACAGCACCCAGGTCAATGAGTTTGACCTGGTCCTCGGTGACGATGATGTTGGAGGGCTTGAGGTCGTTGTAGACCACCCCGCGGGCATGGAGGTAATCCAAGGCAGGGAGGATCTCCAGGATGTAGGCAATCGCCGTGTCGACCGGGAAGACGTCATCCTCCTGGTGGTTGCGGCGGTTCTTGAGGGAGGGGCCGCCGACGTATTCCATGACGATGAAGCCGCCGGGCACGCGGGCATCATCGATGAAGTTAAAAATCTTGACGATGTTCGGGTGGGTAATATCCGCCAGGAACTCGCGCTCCGATTCCGCCGTGGCGGTTTGCTCGGCGGAGTTCTCGGCCTGCATGCCCTTGAGCACGACGATGCGTCCGGAGACAAAGTGGTCGTTGGCCAGGTAAATCCAGCCCAGGCCGCCGTGCGCGAGGACGCCTAGGATTTCGTACTGCTCAGCCACCATGTCCCCGGGCTTCAGCTGTGGCGGTGCAATGCGTGGTGAATCTTCGGGGTCAATGAGGGCATCCTGTGGGTTGCCGGGCACCACGAAGGGCAGCGTGGCCATGCCGTCGGCTACCTCGCGGTCGGTGCGCTTGGTGGTGCGGCGCTGGCGAAAGGTGTCAATAGCGCGGCGGCGCGATGCATGCGAGGGGTCTTCGGCCTTGCGGCGGTCACGCAGCTGGCCCAGTTCCTCGATGAGGGCGGCGATGTTATCGGAATCAACGATTTCGCCGTCGCCTGGTGTGGTCTTGCCTTGTTTGGGGTCGCTCGGTGTGGCGCCGCGGGATACCTGGCTGGTTGGGGTGTCGTCCTCGTCTTCGTCGTCAGCGAAAGGATCGTAGGGCACGGCGGCGGTGGCATCGTGTGCGTCGGTGAGGTTGCTGTGGGGGCTTTGCGCGCCGTCGGTGCTGGTGAAGCCTGAGCCGTTCCCTTCGGCCTCTTCTCCGTCTTCGTCGTCGGCGAAGGGATCGAAGGGGACAGCCTCCGTCGCGTCATTGATGTCGTTGTGGGCAGCCGTGGGCTGAGGGTCCGGATCGTGGTCCTCAGGGGTGAGGTGGTCGAGCTCATCCTCGGTGAAACGGTGGCTCATGGGCGTGCCTCCTTTGCGGACGTGGACTCGTTCTCGGTCGTGGGTGGGGCCTCGTTGAGGTACTTCGGCTCAGGGAGCGTGGGGCGCCCCATGTAGTCGCCCAACCAGGAGTAGAAGAGCTTCAGCCACGTGCCGTCCGAGCGGATGCGCTCCAGAGTGGAATTGACCTGCCGGATAAGTGGGCGGGAATCATAGGACGCATCGGGCTTGCGCACGGCCACACCATAGCTCTGGGTCTCCAAGGCATCGCCGACGATTTCTGTGTAGGAGTCTTGGGCCAGCATGCCGGAGAGCAATGCATCATCGACCACGATGCCGTCGGTTTGACCAAGCTGCAAGGACATGAGGCAATCGCCCCAGGCGCGGGTCTCCAAAATATCGGCTTTCGGCGCGTGCTTGCGGATGGCATTGACCATGGTCGAGCCCTTCGCCGCGCACAGAGTGAGACCGGCGGTATCCGCCACGGAATGAATACCGGAGTTCTTGAGCACGAGCAAGCGGGCATCCGTTTTCATATAGGGGATGGAGAAGGCGACTTCACGCTGGCGCTGCGGGCTAATCGTCATTGTGCGAATGACCATGTCCACCTGGCGGTCATTGAGGGCCTTGGCGCGGTCGGAGGCTTCTACGAAGCGGAAATCCACCTTGGAGGGATCCCCGAAAATGTCGCGGGCGATTTCGCGAGCGATGTCCACCTCAAAGCCGCGAAGTTCACTAGTGGCGGTGTCGCGGTAGCTCAGCAGGTTATTCGAACGGTCCACGCCCACGATGAGACGGCCGCGTTTTATGATCTCCGGCACGCGTTCCTTGGGCGTTTTATCGTCCGGACGGTAGGAGCCATAAGGCTCGGCCTCGCTCTCCGTGTCGGCTTCGCCCGCGCCGGCAGGCTCGATAATGGCATCTTCCGGAAGCGGTGGGCCGGGCGTGGAATGGATATTGGCGCTTGTGGACAAAACAGGTTCGGGTGCTGTGGTGTGGGTTGACTCGCAGGCGCTGAGGCTGAGGGCAAGGGTGGCCACGGGGATCGTCGCCAAGCACAGGCGTTTCATTAGAGGTACTCCTGCAGACGCGGACGAATGCCCAACCACACCGCGATGATGGCGCCAAACGTGGCTAGCGAAACGCCCGTGGACACCAAGGTCATGGCATTAAGACCCTGCATGAGGTACTCGCGCATGGACTCGCGGGCTTCGTCGATAAGCTGGGCCAGCGAATTGTCCACGGCGTTGAAGGCACTCGCGGCGGTTGGCTCACCATCCGGGTCGATAGCCGTGGCCTGGTACACCGCGGTGTCGTAGTTACCCGTGGAGAGGCTGTCCATGAAGGCCTCGTGGGTGACGGCCCAGTCTTCCACTGCTCGCTGCGCTTGGGGGATAAGAGCGGGGTTCGAATCCTCGCCCAGGGCTTGCTCATAATCCCGCAGCGCATGGTTGACGGAATAGACCGTGGAATTGAAGTGCACGGACATATCTTCCTGGGAGGAACGCAGGACCAGCGCGAGAGTCTCAGAGGTGCGCATCTGCTGGGCTTCGATCCGGGAGGCGGTGAGGGAATCCCAGGGGCGCGAGACTGTCTCGAATCCCTGGTGGCCCGAGGCCCACGTGGCAAAGTTCGCAGCGGAAGCCCACACGAGGGCGATGAAGAGCAGGCTCGTGGCCAGCACGAACCCGCGGTTTAGGCGGCGGCGGGTGAGGCGCCACAGCCACCACTGCGCCAAGCCCAAGAAGATGAGCGCGGCCACAAGGCCGGAGAGCGGTACCCACTGCGGGCGGGTGAGGCGCTGCTGCTGATGGGTGACTTTTTCCGAGGTCAGGGTGAAGAGCTCCGCGGCGGCAGGCAGAATGCGCGTACGCATGAGTGCTGAGGCATTCGACATGTACGAGTTCGCCACGGCGTTGCCCGCGCGGTGGTTGACACGAGCTTTCTCCACGAGGGCGGTGTAGACGGGCAGCTCACGCTGGATGAAGGTGACGAGCTCGCGCACGCGTTCATCATCGGCCGAGGAGCCCACGACGGATTGGGTTGCGGCTACCGCGGCGGCGTCGATGGCCTCGTTGTAGCGCTCGCGGTTGCCTACCGGCTCCACGCCGGCTTGGACGAAGCCGGTGGTGGCCACCGTATCCGCTAGGGAAAGGTTGGTGTAGAGGTGGTGGGCCGCATTCGACATGGGCTCCGTGGAGGTCAGCAGGGCATCGAGATCATCGTGGCGCGCAGCCGACGAGGAGGACATGGAAAACCCTGCTGCGGCTAGGGCCACAGTGAGGATGAGCGTGAGGGTGAATAGTTTGCCCGGGGTCGTGGCGGCGAAGCTGTAGAGGCGCCGGACCAGGCGCGCCGGGCCGGCGAAGGAGCTCATGGCCAGCTGTGTGGGGCGGCTAAACGCGGGCGCGGCAGGTTCAGTGACATCATCGAGCCAATGATCGCCCCACGATTCGGGGGAGTGCTCGCGCAGTTCGGTGGCCGGGCCGGTCATTCCCTTAGGATAGCGCCCTTGACCTCAAAGTGGGTATAGATTGGAGGCATGTGTGCACACGTAAACCCAGAAATTTCCGGCGACGGATGGGCCGAAGGTCCGGGCGGGGTTCCCGTGTGGGGCAAATTCGGGGCAGCGGGACTTTTCCTCGTAGCGGGCAACGAGGTGCTGCTGCAGCATCGCGCCACGTGGACCAACAACGGTGGGACGTGGGGAATCCCGGGCGGAGCGCGCGATAAGCCGGAAACTGCCGAACAGGCTGCGCTGCGTGAGACCGAGGAGGAAACGGGCGTGGCTGCGGCGGACGTGGAGGTCCTCGAATCCATCGTCACCGCGGGACCCTTCGCTGGTGGGTGGACCTACACCACGGTGTTGGCGCGTACGGTGACAGGCCAGCGCTTGCACACTATTCCCAATGAAGAATCCGCCGAGCTGCGGTGGGTACCGTTCGACCAGGTAGAAGCCCTGGAACTGATTCCGCCTTTCCGGGAGGCGCTACCGCAGCTGGTGGCACGCTATGGCGAATTGAGCAGCTAAAACAGGCATGTGGCAGGAAGCTGTGGCACGCTGTAGGTCATGATTGAAGTAGCCGGACTGACAAAACAGTATAAGTCTGTTCGCGCCGTGGATGACCTCACCTTTCAAGTACAGCCGGGACAGGTAACCGGCTTCTTGGGGCCAAACGGTGCCGGAAAGTCAACGACCATGCGGATGATCCTGGGCCTTGACCGCCCCACGGCGGGCACGGCCCTAGTGCACGGCAAGAACTACCGCGAACTCAAGCACCCATTGCGGGAGGTGGGCGCGCTTCTCGACGCTAAAGCGGTCCACGCCAACCGCTCTGCCGCCAACCACCTGAAGTGGATGGCGCAGGCTAACGGTATCCCGACTTCCCGTGTTGATGAGGTGCTGGGGCTCGTGGGGCTTTCCGATGTCGCCGGAAAGAAGGCCGGTGGCTTCTCCCTCGGTATGGGGCAGCGCCTCGGCTTGGCTGCGGCACTGTTGGGCGACCCAGGTGTGCTGATTCTGGATGAGCCGGTCAACGGCTTGGACCCGGAAGGTATTCGCTGGGTGCGCTCCCTCGTCCGCGCGCTTGCTGCGGAAGGCCGCACGGTGCTCATTTCTTCCCACCTTCTGTCGGAGATGGCGCAGACTGCGGATCACCTTGTGGTCATTGGGCGTGGGCGGTTGATGGCGAACCAGCGCACCTATGACTTTGTCAAGGACAACTCTTCCGCCTCAGTTATTGTGCGATCGGAACACCTGCGTGAATTCGGCTTTGCGCTGAAAGAGGCCGGGGTGGCGTTCTCTACGTCTACTGATGAGGAGCAGCGCCCAACTCTGGTTATCCCGAATCAGACCACTGACTTCGTGGGCCAGCTGGCCTACTCCACTGGAGTGCCGCTGACCGAGCTCACGTTGCACCGCGCCTCCCTTGAGGAGGCCTTTATGAAGATGACCACGGATGCGGTGCAGTATCAGGCCCAGAAGGAGGTCACCACCAATGTTTCTTAATTCGCTGCATGCTGAGTGGACCAAGCTGCGCACAACGAAGTCCTTCTGGTGGACCACTGGTCTGATTTTCGTCATCATCACGGGCTGGACCTTGCTCAACTCGCTTAATGCGGGCGAGGCTGTACTGGGCATTAGCCCGCTGCAGCCGAATGCGCTGGCGGCGATTCTCTTGGTGCTGATCGTGCCGATTCTCATGATTCAGGGCGCGATGGTGATTACCACTGAGTACCGTCACAAGACCCAAACCGTGACGTTCATGGCCAATCCCAACCGCTGGACGGTGGCTCTGGCCAAGCTGCTTCTGTATGGAGCTATCGCAGCGCTCATCTTGTTTTTCGGTGCGGTCTACATCTTTGTCTTGGCTGATATGACCACCAACGAATCCGCTGCAGAGGCTTTCCAGCCTTTCTCGGATGAACGCGCTCAGCGCCTGCTGTGGGCCTTGCCCGTCGCTGGCTTCGGCGCGGTCATGTTTGTCCAGGGCTTGGGATGGTTGCTACGCCATACCGCGGGTACCGTCGCGATTTCGCTCATCCTCTACATGGGCATTGAGAACACCGTGCGCTTCCTGCCGGTAGTCGGTGACAAGATGATTCACTTCATGCCTTTTACTGCCTTTACCAACTGGACCATGGACGTGGTGGAGGACTCCGCGCCCTGGGATAGCGTCGGCATGAATGCGGTCGTCTTCTTCGGCTGGGCTTTGCTCCTGTGGATCCTCGGCATTGTGGCTGTGGAGCGCCGCGACGCGTGATCCGCTTTCCCCTCCTTGCAACCTTGGCGCTGTTGTCCGCAACAGCGCCTTTTGCGACGGATATGTACCTGCCGGTCATGCCGGCGATCGTGGCGGACCTCGGCACGACCCGCTCCATGGTTCAATTGACCATCTCGGGCTTCTTCATCGGAATGGGCATAGGCCAGCTGCTCATGGGACCGCTGTCTGATGTCATTGGGCGCAAGCCACTGCTGTTGAGTGGCGCAGCGTTGGCCCTGGCTGCGTCGGTGCTGGCGGCATTGGCTCCCAGCGCCATTATCCTTGTGGTTGCTCGCCTGCTCCAGGGGCTCGGCGGCGGTGCCTGCGTGGTGCTCGCGCGTGCCGTTGTTCCTGACCTTGTCCACGGTGCCGCCGCGGCGAAAGCCTATTCACTGCTTATGGCTCTGCAAGGAATTGCCCCGGCGGTGGCCCCCGTCCTAGGCGGCGTGCTGGCGGAGCCGCTGGGCTGGCGTGGCATCTTCTGGGTTCTGGCCGTCCTTCATGCGCTGCAGCTGATTCTGGCCTGGTGCATCGTCCCGGAGACTGTGACAGTCCGTGTCCGCTCAGATTCGGCTCGTTCGAGTTTGGCCCGTACTGTTGCCGGCAACTACTGGGCAGTTATCACCAACGGCCGAGTGTGGGCCTACCTCGTTACCATGGCCTTCGGCTTCTGCTCGATGTTTTGCTACATCTCAGCCTCGGCCTTTGTACTTCAGGACCAATGGGGCTTCTCGCCCTTGGCGTACTCGCTGATTTTCGGTGTGAATGCCGTGGGGCTCTTTGCCGCCACGCTGGTGAACTCGCGCGCTATGGACTCCGTCTCCCCGGCCTTCATGCTGCGCAGTGGTGTCGGCGGCATCGTGGTGTGCGCGCTGCTGTTGCTGCTTACGGTCATGGCGAGCGCGCCGGTGTGGGTATCCCTTAGCGTGCTCTTCGCCTGCATCGCGCCGACGGGTTTCATCATGGGCAACGCCACCGCCTTGGCCACCGGGCTGATGCGCTCCCGCGCCGGCAGCGTCTCCGCCATCCTGGGCTTTGGCCAATCCCTGCTGGCCAGCGTGGTGAGCCCGCTTATGGGGCTCGGATCGAACCCAGCTCTCACCATGGCGCTTGGCATGGTAGCTTGCGGATTTGTGTCTCTGTTCGGGCTTTGTACTTCCTCACGTCTAGCTGGTTGACTTCTGGTGTAGCGAGACTGATTTTGGTGGCGGAAAGTGTCCGCGCTCCGCATTACGAGAGTCACCTTGAGGACCATGATTGCCAGCGCAAATGTGTATCATGAGCGGCATGTCCACTCCCCGCCTTGCCGAGCTGCGACTGCGCAGGTTTAAATCGTTTCACGATGCCGTACTCACACTACATCCGGTGACTTTTCTTACAGGCCTAAACAGCTCCGGCAAGTCGAACGCCTTAGACGGGCTTGAGGTTTTGTCGCGGTTATCGTCGGGCTCGGAGCTCGGCGATGCTCTCGATGGACGTATGACGCACGCAGGGCCAATTAGAGGAGGCTCCCGTGGTTGTGCACCACACGGCGAAGATAGTTTTGAACTGGGCTGCACTGTCGAAGCTGGAAAAGATATCTTTCGCTATGACGTAGAAATACAGGTGCTTCCGGAACTGCGAGTGCTTAAGGAAAGCCTGGTGGGGCCAGGGTACTCCGTAAAAAATGGGGTCAGAACTGAAGAAGCAGAGCTTTTTAAGACCCAACCTGCGGCAGATAAGCTCGCTGGGATTTATGCGGAGATTTTCAATGGAAAGCGTGGCGCAAATCCAGCAACTCTTATGCGGGACTCCCGTCTAATTCTTGGGCAGGTAAAGGCAGTTCTTGCAGGGAAAAACCGTGCGGAGAATTCGGTGCTGAAGGGCGCATCGATTGTGAGTACTGCACTTCGATCTGTGTTTCACCTCGACCCAGTGCCAAGTCTTATGCGCAACTACGTTGCGAAGAAGAACGCTCAGCTCAAACGCAGCGGCGAAAACCTTTCGGCGGTACTTTGGCAATTACGAAAGGATTCGCCTGAAACCTTCCGCGATTTAGGGCAGTTGGCTGCACACGTTACCGGAGTGGACTCTACTTTGGATTTTATTGACACTCAGCTGGACGAAGTGATGCTTACTCTTGTCGAGCACTTTGCGGATGGTAGGCATGAAAGCACACCCGCACGTGAAATGAGTGATGGGCTTCTTCGATTCCTGGCGATTGCAACGGCATTAAAAACAGCTCCCAGGGATTTGGATATCGAGCAGCCTCTTTCACGCGGGGATGATGTGGAAAGCGCCGTAGCGCAAATCGTCGTCGAGGAAATGGAAAACGGTCTCCACCCGTCACAGGCACAAAGAGTTATGCATATGCTTAACGAATCAGCACACAAGCATGACTCTCAAGTTCTTGTAACAACCCATAGCCCCGCGATTTTGGATCAGATTTCTGGTGAAACTAACGGTCAGGTTGCGGTGTGCTACCGAGATGAGAAAACCGGGAATAGTGAACTTTCACCATTGGTGGAACTTCCGGATTTCGTGGACTCTATTTCGAAACACAGTCTGGGAGCTGCTGTAACTGCCGGCGAATTGGTCGATGACACCGATACGAAGGCTAGCTTTGACAACCTGAATAAGCTTTTTGGGATTGGCTGATGCGCGTTTACTTCATTGACACTTCGGTTCTGGATAATCTGCTTGAGATTCCGAAAAAGAGCCAGGATCGAGAACAAGTGAAAAACGACTTTTCGAAGCGTCAGTCCGAAAACTCTAGGTTTATCTTGCCTATCACCGCTGTCATCGAAACTGGAAATCATATTGCGCAGCTTTCGGATGGTCAGGTAAGGCGCGCTATTGCGGAAAAGTTCTCGCAGATGCTCGAGCTGACCGCGCAACGGCAAGCCCCGTGGATACTGCATGACTTTCAGTGGAACAAGGAATTTATAACTGAGTTAATTTCACAACGTCGAGCTGGCCAAACGATGGTGGAATTGATGATGCAGCAGGTCGGTGGTGGGGACCTTTGCATTTTGACAGAAAGAGAGCTGTACAGGCGCGCTACCGGAATAACCGCAGAGGTGTGGACGTATGACACCATGCTCGCCAGTAGTACCTAAGGCGAGTGTGTGAGCACTGGGCACGTGATCGCACGCTACTGCAGGGCCGAGGTCAGGCGCATGACGTTATCCACGTAGCGGCGCAACAGCCCGCGCTTGTTCCATTCCTCGAGGGTCAGCTCGTGGCAGACCTTCTTGTAGTTGATGGCTAACTGGGCGAAGTCATCAATGAGGTCGCCCTTGGCCACGAGCATCGTGGATTCGTAGTTCAGGCCAAAGGAGCGCATGTCCATGTTGGAGGAGCCGAACATGCACAGCGGTTCGCGGCCCGGAAGGTTCGGGTCCGCGAGGATGAACTTGGAATGCAGCACGAAAGGTTCAGGGAACTGGAAAATCCGCACGCCCGCCTCGAGGAGGGCCTGGTAGTAGGAGGACTGTGCATGGTCGACCATGAACTGGTCGGCCTTCGCTGAGACGAGGAGGTCGACCTCCACATCGCGGTAACAGGCGGTGGTCACGGCTTCGAGGAGGGATTCATCCGGGATGAAATACGGCGAGCACAGTACCAGCTTGTCTTTGGCGTGGTGCACCACCGAATTGAACATGCGCAGGTTGGGTTCCGTCGTGTAACCAGGGCCGGAGGGGACGAGCTGGAGGTGGTTGGAGTCTTCCGTCATGGCGTCGTCATAAGGCTGCATGTCGAGGGAGAGCTGTTCCTCAGACTCCAAGTACCAGTCCACCGCAAACACAGCTGCCAGCGAGGTCACGACTGGTCCGGTGAGTTCCACCATGTAGTCGATCCACGCGCGGTCTTTGGTTTTGTACTGGCGCTTGATGATGTTCATCGAGCCTAAGAACCCCGTGTGGCCATCGATGACCACGATCTTGCGGTGATTGCGCAGGTCGGGGCGGCGGAAGCGGCCCTTGTGGAGCTGTAGTGGCAGCATGAGGCGCCAATCCACGTCAATGGCGGTGAGGCGTTTGCCCAGCGTGCAGTAGCCCTTGTACTTGTAGCTGCCAATCTGGTCTAGCAGCAGCTTGACCTCCACGCCGCGTTCGCGGGCACGTTTCAGTGACTGGAAGAAGATGTCGGTGACCTCATCCCAGGACTGGATATAAATCTCAATGAGCACGTATTTTTCCGCACGGTCGATGGCCCGGGCCATGGCCATGATGGCCTCATCATAGGAGGCATGGAGCCCCTTGTTGTGGCCGATGAGCGCCGGGTGGCCGGTGAGATTGCGGTTGAGCTGAATGAGCGATTCGATTTCGGGGGAAAGCCTGCCCTCCGGGTGATTGGGGGTGGAGGCGGTGACGTCACTGATGAGCTCGTTGGCCTCTTGCTGGATGCGGTGGCGCCGTCGGTTGATGTACGGCGAGCCCATAAGCAAGAAGAGCGGCAGGCCTACGAGGGGCAGCACGAGAATAGCCAGCAGCCAGGCAGTGGAGCTGGACGGGCGGCGACCTTCAGGCACGACACCAATGGCGATGATCTTGATGCCGTAGTCAAGGATCAACAGCGCGAGCTGCCAGGCGGAGAGATCGATATTGAGGCTCATAGGTAGCTAGCACACTTAGCGCACTGAAGCGAAATCAGGGACGTCAAAATCTGCAATGAGCGGCACGTGGTCCGAGGTTTTATCGCCAGCGCGCTCCACCAGGTCCACGTGGGCTCCCTGTACGAGGCGAGCAAGTGGCTCGCTGGCTAGCTGGAAGTCGATGCGCATGCCTTCGTTCTTCTGGAAACGCAGCGACTTGTAATCAAAGTATGTCCAGCGCTCTTTCTCCGTAAAGCGGCGCGTGACCTCCTCCACGCCAGCTTCCTCGAGCATCTGAAACGCTGCGCGTTCCGGTTCGGTGACGTGCGTCTTACCGCGGAAGAGGCCGATATCCCACACGTCTTCATCGCGCGGAGCGATGTTGAAGTCACCGGTGAGCAGTAGCTTCGAGTGTGCGCGGGTTTCCACGTAGCGCGCCAGCGCGTAGAGGAATTGCAGCTTGTAGTCGTAGTGCCGGTCCGTAATCTCGCGCCCGTTAGGGATGTACAGCGACCAGATTTCCACCCCGCGGATGCGCGCGGACACCGCCCGGGCCTCACGTTTGTGCTCCTTCGCCGGGTCCTTGTGGAACCCCGGCTGCCCAGGGAAGAAGGTCTGGACCTCCTCTGGCTCATCCTTGGACACAATAGCTACGCCGTTCCATTGGTTTAGCCCGTGGCAGGTGACGTGATAGCCGGCCTCTTCGAAAGGCTCGCGCGGGAACTTCTCATCCGTCACCTTGGTTTCCTGCAGGCAGAGCACGTCAATGTCGTGCTTGGCCAGCAGGTCCACCGCGCGGTGCGCGCGGGTGCGGACGGAGTTGATGTTCCACGAAGCGATGCGCATGTGATTCAGGGTACTTGAGGCGCGCGGCAGGCGTAACGGTGGCGGTGTTGCTCAATAAAGCCAAGCTTCTGGTACAGCCTGATACCTGCGGTATTGTGCGCTACTACCTGCAAGTATGCCTTTTGCGCGCCGTTGTTCTTTCCCCACGCGAGCATGTGCGCGCCCAAAGCAGTGCCCAGTCCCTTGCGCCGCCAGCCTTCAGCCACCTCCACGGCGGAATAGCCTAGCCACACCGTGCCATCGCCGGATTCGGTGAGCGTGCCGCGCGTAATCGCAATCGTCTCGCCTGCATCGGATAGCAGCCGCCCAAAGCCCATGGTGCCCTCAATGTGGCTGCGCAGATACTCCAGCGCCAGCGGCGGGAGCGCCTGGCCGCGGAAATGATACAGGTCGAGCCAGGCATCATCGGGCTGCTTATTGATGACAAAGTGGACGTCGCCAAGCTCCGGCACCTGCTCCAGATCCCGGACCATGACGAGGATCTCTGGCTCCAAGGACCACCCCTCCGGCTCCGCGGCGACGAGCTTCTCAGCAGACTTGCCGATGCGCTCCGGGATGGCCAGGCGCGTCGGCAGTCCGTGGCGGTCGTAGAAAGCATCGATTTCCTCGATGGGGATAGGCAGGAAACCTGCAGACGGGCCCAGCGGCACCGCCGAATTAGAACGCCCCGTGACGCCATCGCCCGCGCGCATGAGCCACTGCCCATCAGAGGTCCATGCGTGTTCCTTGCCGGGGAAGGCAGCCGCAGTGGCGACTTCGACGGCGCGTATATCGGAGTTGCGTACCGTGCGCGGCGAGAGGCGTTTAATAATCTTCAGCTGCTCCGGCGGAATCTCCACGGCGTCAAGCGACGACGGGTAGCCGCCCACCTCCTGCGGGCGGATGATTAGCGGATCAAGGCTCAACACGTGGCCAATCACGTCACTGTGCACGCCGCCGAAATCGCGCCGGGCCACCACGCGCTCGCCCACGGAGACCTCATCGGAGCGGAAGATGCGGGACATTAGTCGTCGTGTCCGAAGGGATCCTCGTCCTCGCCTGGCAGCCAGGTGAGGCCAGCTTCGGTCCAGCCGTTGCGCTTAATGGTTTTCTTGGCCTGGCGTTTGTAGCGGCCGGTAAGAACATCGGTATAGACAAAACCGTCGAGGTGGCCGGTCTCGTGCTGCAGCATACGGGCGAAGAAACCGTAGCCTTCGATGGAGATGTCCTCGCCTTTTTCGTTCTTACCGGTCACGCGTGCCCAGTCAGCGCGGCCGGTGGGGAAGCCCTCACCTGGAACGGAGAGGCAACCTTCGTCGTCGGAGCCGTCATCGGCGGGCATGGTCTCCGGAATCTCGGAGGTTTCCAGCACCGGGTTGATGACGCAGCCGCGGCGCATGCCGCCCTCGGGCAGCTCGGTGCCGTCAGGCCCGTCAGTGTCGGGGCAGTGGTAGACAAAGAGACGCTTGTTCACGCCAATCTGATTGGCGGCCAGGCCTACGCCGTGCGCGGCATCCATGGTCTCGTGCATGTCCGCGATGAGCTCCTGCAGCTCGGGCGAATCGATGGCTTCGGTCACCGGCTCGGTCGGGTTGTGAAGGACCGGGTCGCCGTGGATAACGATGGGACGAATAGTCATGACATACAGTTTAAGCATGCAGTCCCTGTCAGACCTAGACGCCGCCATTTTGGAGTTCGAGTCCCACGCCCCGCGCGATATCGGCGCCAAGGAGGAGGCCATCCGCACGCAGCTGGATATCTCGCCGGTGCGTTATCACCAACGTCTCAACGTGCTTCTCGACGTCCCTGCGGCCCACTCTTCCTACCCCCTCCTCGTTACTCGCCTGCGCCGGCTTCGCGACGCCCGCGAGGACGTCCGCCGCGCTGCGCGCTCCACGGGCGACTAGGCACGCCGCGCGTGGCAATGCGCCGCGCTACCACAATTGGCTACTAGAGTTTCCTGTGTGACTAATGTGAATCCGGAAAACTCTGCTTCGCCCGCTTCCTCCGCTACACCTGCCTCCGCTGCGCCTGCCTCCGCTGCGTCTGCACCCAAGCTGCCCGTGCGTGGGCTTGCGATGGTGCTCATCGCCGTAGCCGTCATGCTCGGCATGTGGGGGCTCTACGCCATGACCTCGGATAAGTCTGAAAATGTCGCCTCCGAGGGCGCTAACGACGCCGCAGTCACCGGCCCCGCCAACGGCGGTGCCGAAGGCGAGAACCAAGGCGGCGCGGCCGGTGGAGGTGAGGATGCAGCCGCTGGTGGCACTACCCCCGACAGCGCCGAAGGCGCAGACAAGACTGCGGATAACGCCAACGCAGGCGAGGGCGCTGAGGCCGGCGACCGCGCCGAAGGCGGCGACCGTGCTGACAACAACGACCGTGCTGAAAGCGGCGACCAGGCCGAGGGTGGCGCCGCCGCTGACCGCGCGCAGGCAGATATCCCGGTCAACGTCTATAACAACTCCGGCCGCGCCAACTACGCCGCCGACGAGGCTGAGCGCCTTAAGTCCGAGAAGTTCAACGTCTCTGAGGTGGGCAACCTGAGCGGTGACGTTCTCGTCGCACCGCAGACCACCATCTACTACCCGGAGGGCGACGCCGCAGCAGAGAACCTGGCCAAGGAATTGGCAGCCCAGTACTACGGCGGCAACGTTCCGGGCGGTGCCATCGCGCCGTACCCGGCCGAGCTGACCGGCGACTACACCAAGGGCGACGCTGTCGTCGTGGTCCTCGCAGTTCCGCAGGCCTAAGGAATAAAATCTTATTAGATTCATCCACCTGACAGATACGATAGACAGGTGAATATTCCGGAGGAGAAGTTCGCCCGCTCCCCTGAGCCCACGCTCGGGGTCGAGTGGGAGGTAGCACTCGTTGACCCAGTGACCTGGGATCTCGTGCCGCGTGGTGCCGAGCTTATTGATCGCGTCAATGCTGCTCATCCCGGCATCCACGTGGAAAAGGAATTCCTCCAGAACACCGTGGAGCTCGTCACCGGGGTATGCGCGACGGTACCGGAGGCAATGAGGGATTTGGAGGCGTCGCTTAGCGCAGTGCGTGACGCGGCCGACGCCATGGACGTGCGCCTGTGGGCTTCCGGCGGGCACCCCTTTACGGACTTCCGGAAGAACCCGGTGTCCGATAAGCCCGCCTATTCCGAAATCATCAACCGAACCCAGTATTGGGGGCAGCAGATGCTGCTGTGGGGCACGCACGTGCATGTGGGCATTCGCCACGAAGACCGGGTGTGGCCCATCATCAACGCCTTGATGACGAAGTACCCGCACCTGTTGGCGACTTCTGCCTGCTCCCCGGCATGGGAAGGGCTGGATACCGGTTACGCCTCCAACCGCACGATGCTGTACCAGCAGCTGCCCACCGCGGGTATGCCCTACCAGTTTGAGGACTGGTCGCAGTGGCAGTCCTACATGCGCGATCAGGCCATTTCGGGAGTCATTAACCATACCGGTTCCATGCACTTCGATATCCGCCCGGCCTCGAAGTGGGGCACGGTGGAGGTGCGCATTTCCGACGCCACCTCCAACCTCCGCGAGCTTTCCGCCATCGTGGCGCTCACGCACTGCCTCGTCGTCTACTACGACCGCTTGCTCGACGCCGGTGAGCAGTTGCCCACCCTCCAGCCGTGGCACGTGGCGGAGAACAAGTGGCGCGGGGCGCGCTATGGCATGGACGCGCTGGTCATCACCTCACGTGCGACGGATGAGCGCTGGGTCAAAGACGAGCTAGCGGATCTGCTGGTTCAGCTGGCCCCGCTTTCTGAAGAGCTCGGCTGCGCCAAGGAACTGCAGCTGGTGCAGGAAATCATCGACGGCGGGGCGGGATATGAGCGCCAGCGCCGCCTGTACCAGGAGACTGGAAGCTGGCAGAAGGTAGTGAAGTCCACCGCGGACGAGATGGAGCAGCTGCTGCCGCTGGCTGAGGACTAAGCCTTCGACGCCGGAACTGCCGTGCCGGCCTTCGGGCGCGGGGCGATGAAGCCCCACAGGGCGTAGCCGGCAATGAAGAGGATGCAGGACAGCGTCCACAGGGACGTGGCCCACGGCTGGAAGGACGTCATCGAGTCGAGGTTGGCCGAGGACATGGAGAACCACACCGGCACCGACATGAAGGGCAGAGACACCACGAAGAGCGCAGCCAGCGCCGCAAGGGCGGCGAGCTGCTCGCCGAACTTACCGCTAACGCGCTTGCCCACCGCTTGGTTGACGGCCACGAAGACCATGATCACAAACGGGAGAGTCCACACGAAGTGGTGGTACCACGAGAAGGGCGAGACCAAGCAGGTGCTAATACCCGTCAGCGCGAAGGCGGCAGTACGGTTGCCGCGCTTGTATGCAGTGCGCAGTGCCAGGCACGTGAGCACGAAGATGACCAAGACTGCTAGCAGCCACAGGATTCCGCCGTCGATGCCCCACAAGCGGAACATGAGCGAGCGCAGCGACTTTGCGCCAGGGTTGGCATGTTCACCGACGCGCGAGGAATTGAACATGGCGTCGGTCCAGAAATTCATGGCATCCGGCACAAAGAGGAAGCCCAGCACCACAGTGACCAGGAAGGTCACGACGGAGCCCACAGCGGCCCACCAGCGCTTCTCAAAGAGCAGCGCGAGGCCCATGTAGGCCGGCGTGAGCTTGATACCTGCTGCCAGACCGATGCCAATTCCGGGCAGGCGGCGCTTCAGCGGCAAGAAGTCCAGGGCCACGAGGAACATCAGGAAGACATTGATCTGGCCGTAGTACAGGGAGCCATGCATGGTTTCATTCGCCGGAGTGAGCGCAGTGAGCAGCACCGCGACAAGAATGGCCGCAGGCGTGAGCTTTACGCCGCGTTCGCGGAAAATCATCACCACGATGGCTAGGACTGCCAGGAACATCAAGGTCGGCCAGAGGATGGTGAGAGCATCTTTGCTGAAGAACGGCAGGACCTGGAAGAGAATTCCCGCAAACGGCGGGTAGGTGAAGGGGAACTCGTAGATATAAGGGGCGTCGTATAGCAGCCCGCCCGCGTTGAGGTCCTCGCCCGCCATGCGGTAAATAGCCAGGTCGAAGGGGAGGATGAACGTGAAAGCCTTGTGGCCGTCGAACTGGATGATACGGTAGACCATCACTGCGATCCCCAGCGCGAGGATAGCGCAGATCGTCGGGATGCCCTGCAGCTTCTTCACGGAAATTCTCCTCAGACGATGAAATGTGTCTCTAGGAGGATATATGAGGAGTGCATCGTCGAAGGTGAGCGAACCACCGTTAACTACTTGCGGCGCATAGAACGCGTCGCCGGATGCTCGTTACGCGTCATCGAGTCGGCCGTGCCGTAGAGGCCTTCACGGCGGGCAATACGGGTGGTTCGTTGCGCGGTGACAGGGCTGGTGATCATGGCAAAAAGCACGAGCAAGATAAGGATGCCCAGGTCCCCGCGTTCCGCCACGCTGAAGTCCTCCGAGCCCGTCACCTTGATGAGCGCACCCAGAATGGTGAAGATAAGCCCGGTGGTTTGCGGCTTAGAAATGGCATGCACGCGCGCCATGGTGTCACTAAACCGTGCAACGCCAATGGCAGCAGCCAGAATGAGGATAGAGCCGACCAGGATGAGGATGATCGAGAGGACATCGGAAATCAGTGCGTAACTCATGAATCCCTCTTCCTAAATCGGGTGACAGACACCGTGGAGATAAAACCCAACAGCGCAACGACGAGCATGGCGTTGGACACCGTAGTGTCCAGTGTCCAGCAAATATAGGTGGCCATGGCGCATTGGAACATGGCCACAAATCCGTCCATGGCAACGAGCCGGTCCAGCGAATTAGGGCCGACGACGATGCGCCACGTCGTGATGAGGAAGGCCACCACGAGGAAGCCGGCAGCCACCGTGAGCAGGATTTCATAAAGTCCCGTATCCATCAGGCGTGGCTCCTTTCAAAAATGGCAATCAGGTCCGCCTCCAGCTTGCGCACTGCAGCGCTCTCGCGTTCAAGGTGGGCTTCGGAGTCGGCGTTGAGCAGGTGGATGGTGAGCATGCGGTTAGCAATGTCGATATCGGACACTGTCCCGCCCGGCTGCAGGTTGTAGAGGCTTACAGCCAGCGAGAGCACAAACTCATTCTCCACGCGCATAGGTAGTTTCACAATGGCGGTCTTGGGCACGGGCTGCGGGCGCACAGCCAGCCAGCCCACCCTGATGGAGGCCTCGAGCAGATCGACGAACCAGCCGGCGGCAAAGACAATGAGCTTGCCCCAGCTCACTGAAATTCCCTCGACGGGCATGGCCGGCAGCGGCAGCGCCAGCACGATGAACAGGCCCACCAGTAGCCCACCGACGAGGTTCGCTACGGTCACCTCGCCCATCAGCAGACACCACATGACCACAATCCACACCACGAACCAGGGACGGAAGCGGTGCTTGAAACCCGAGAGTCTCATCGTGCGACCTCCTCTTCAGCAGCGCCTACTGAGGTAGGCAGGGGAGCCGTCGCGCTTGCCGACGTCTCCCGTGTCGGCTCCGCCGGCTTTCGCTCCGGTAGGGGCTCGCTACGGTTCTTCAACGAGTCTGCACCGCCGTCGTAGCGGTCCTTTGGATCGAGGTGGCGGGTGGGGTTTTCAAAGGAATCACCCAGTACCGCATAGCGGTAGATGGAATCATCCTGCGCCGACGTGGCCGCACGCGTGGTCACGCCCGAAATTGGGCCCGCCAGGAAGGTCATGGACACCGAGGCGATAACCAGCAGGCAGGTGGAGGCCAGCATGCCGAAGGGCACACGGCCAACGTCATCACGTTCCTCGAGCTCGACGTACTCGGTGACCTCGCTCAGTGGGGAGGGGCGCACCATAGCCAGGTGGCCTTCCGGAGCATCAGCGCGGTCACGCAGGAAGCCTTTGGCCCACACCAGCACCATGACGTAGAGGGTCAACAGCGACGTGAGAATTGCGCCGCCAATAAGCACCCAGGAGAGCCAGGAACCTTCGTTCGCGCCGGCCTCCAACAGCATGATCTTGCCCAAGAAGCCAGAGAACGGCGGTATGCCACCGAGGTTGATCGCCGGAATGAAGTACAAAATGGCGATGAGCGGTGCGCTGTAGATAAGTGAGCCCAGTCGGCGCAGCGAGGAGGTTCCGGCCTGGCGCTCAATGAGGCCAACGACGAGGAAAAGTGTGGTTTGCACCAGAATGTGGTGCACGGCGTAGAAGATGGCGCCGGACAGGCCCTGCGCAGTGCCGAGGGCCACGCCGAAGACCATGTAGCCGATGTGGCTGACCAGGGTAAAGGACAGCAAACGCTTGATATCGGATTGGGCAATGGCACCCAAGATGCCGACGAGCATGGTGGCCAGCGCGACCCACATGAGCAGGGTGTCGAGCCCACCACCGGTAAAGATGGAGGTACGCGCACGGATAATGGAGTAAACACCGACCTTGGTGAGGAGGCCCGCAAACACTGCGGTGACCAGCGACGGTGCGGTGGGGTAGGAGTCCGGCAGCCACGCATCCAGCGGGAAGATGGCCGCCTTAATGCCGAAGGCGATGAGCAGTACGGAGAATACCGCGGTGCGCGTTCCCTCAGGGATGTCTTCCATGCGGATGCCGATCTGCGCCATGTTCATCGTTCCCACCGTGGCGTAGACATAGGCTAAGGCCAGCACAAAGATGAGCGAGGAAGCCATGGACACCATGACGTAGCCCACGCCTGCGCGCACACGGGCCGCGGAGGCTCCCAGCGTGAGCAGCACATAGGAGGCCACGAGGAAGATCTCGAAGCCCACGTAGAGGTTGAACAAGTCGCCCGCCAGGAAGGACACGTTCACGCCCATGGTGAGCAGCATGTAGGTCGGCAGAAAGACCGCCACCGGCTCGTCCTTCGTGCCATCGCGCACACCCTGTGAAATGGCGTACCACATCACGGAGAAAAGAACGACGGAGGAGGTAAACAACATGACCGTGGATAAACGGTCTGCCACCAGCGTGATACCCACGGGGGCATCCCAACCGCCTACCTGCAAAGTCTGGATACCGGTCGTGTCCGCGATGAAAATCAACACGGCATTGACGGCAGCCAAGGTGAGGAGGGAGAAGAACGCGACGCGGCGTTGAGCATTAACGCTACGGGAGCACAAGATGGCGAGGACGGCCGCGAACGCCGGAATGATAATCGGCAGCGGAATGAGGTAGCTGACATAGGGCAGCAGTGCATGCACAGCGGAGGCGATGGACTCAGTCATCATTGGCCTCCTTTACCGGTTCCTCAAAGACCTGCGGACCAAACTTGTCGCCTTCCTTGGTGGCGCGGCCCGTGGCCGGGTCATTGGAGGCATCATGGTCCGGCGCTGCGGACGCATTGCCTGGGCGTGAGGCCATTGCCGCAATAGCGGTGTCCTCGGTGTCATCCTCAATAACGTCCGCACTGCGGTAACGGTATTGGCGGTAGGCCAAGGTCAGGATGAAACCGGTCAGCGCCATGGAAATGACGATGGCGGTGAGGATCATGCCTTGCGCCAGTGGGTCGGCGATCTGTTCGCCGTAGGGCCGGGAGGTGCGGCCGTCGATTGGCGGCGAGCCTGCCTGGCCACCGGCCATGAGCATGAAGAGGTTGGCGCCGTTGCCCAGCAACAAAATGCCGAGCAGCATCTTGGTCATCGCGCGGTCCAGCAAGAGGTAGACCCCGGCCCCGCAGAGCACGCCTGCAGCCAGCAGAAGCATCAAATTGGCATCCATTAGGCGTGTCCTTTCTCTTTCTCCTTTGAGCGGCGGGCCAAGGATCGAGCGCGGTCGCGGGCTCGCTGCTTACGCATCTCCTCTTCCTCATCGAGCTTCGCGCCTAGCGACGTCAACGTGCAGAGCGCGAGGCCCACGACGATGAGGTAGACGCCGGCGTCGAAAATCAGCGCCGAGGGTAGAGACACATCCCCAATCAGCGGGATGGGCAACTTCGTATAGGCCGTGGTCAGTGGCGGATAGCCGAAGAACATCGGGGTGACCACCGCACCGAGGGAAAGGAGCAGACCTACCGCCATGGTGCGGCCGCCGTCGAGCGGCAGCGCTTCCTCGAGCTCTGCGCGGCCACCCGCCAAGTAGCGCAGGATCAGCGCAAGTGCTGCGACAAGGCCACCGGCAAATCCACCGCCCGGGGCGTTGTGGCCGCTGAAGAAGAAGTAAAGAGACAGCACCATCATGGACGGGAAGAGCAGACGAGTGCTGACATCCACCATGAGGGAACGGTTGAGAGCTTTCTCCGATTCCACGCCCGCGGCCAGCCAGCGGCGGCCCGTAACCCGGAGGGTGGGGCGGCGGGAAGCACGCGCAAAGCTTTGAGTGCGGAAGACGAGCGAGGAAATGCCCGTCGTGGCGATGATGAGCACGGTGATTTCGCCGAAGGTATCCCACGCACGCAGGTCCACGAGCAATACGTTGACGGTATTAGCGCCGTGGCCAATCTCCTTGGCCAACTCCGGCATGTATTGCGAGATGGGTTCCTCGCGGCGCGCGTTGACAGCGAACATACCCACGACGGTCACCGTGAGACCCACGCCGACGGCGAGCCAGGCGCGCAGGCGACCAATCTTGGGGTCCTGCTTCCATTCGGTATTGGAGGGCATGCGGCGCAGAACCAGCATGAAGAGCACCATGATGATGGTCTCCACCAGCAGCTGCGTCAGCGCTAGGTCCGGTGCACCATGGAGGGCAAAAATGAAGGACAGCGCGTAGCCGGTCACGCCGACAACAATGACGCCAGAGAGGCGGTTATCCAGCACCGTTGCGCCCACCGCGGCGATGATAATGATGGCCGCGGCGATAGCCTGCCAGGGGTTTTCCGCCACGATCATGTGGACGTTGGTGAGGTCACCGCGGATCAACATAATGATGGGCAGCACCATGAGCGTGGCAAAGATGACCGTCAGGTTGAACTGCAGCGAACCGCGCTGCGTCGAGGCAGTGGTACGTAGCGAGAGCTGGCGCAGGGAGTTGATGACGGTGTCGTAGGCCTTGTCCGCCGAGCCCAGCGCCGGGTAGGTGAACTGTGCCTTGGCGAGCGCTCGGCGCTGCCAGTGCAGCACCACACCGGCGACAATGATGACCGCCGACAGCAGCAACGGGATGGTCCAGCCATGCCACAGTGCGAGGTGGGAGGCTTCGTCCGCGCCATAGGTGTTGTTGAGGTGCTGCGTGATGCCGTGGGAAAGCGGCGTGGGCGAAAGGCCAAAGAAGATGGTGAGCAGCGTCAGCGCGGCCGGCGGGATCCACAGGAAAGGACCCACCGGGTGCATGGCGGCAACGGCCTCAGAAGGCTCCTCCTGCCCCTTGGCGGCGAAGGCGCCCCAGAGGAAGCGCAGCGCATAGGCCATGGTTAGTGCGGAACCCGCGACGACGGCCACGAGGAGCATATTGCGTGGCATGCCGACGAGCAGGTCCTCACCCATAATCGCTTCGAGCGTGGCCTCCTTGGACACGAAGCCCAACAGGGGTGGGACACCCGCCATGGACATAGCGGGGATGATGGCGAGGATGTACAGGAATGGTTTCTTCTTGCCCAGCCCTGCAAGCTTGTCGATGTCCCTCGTTCCCGACGCATGGTCGATCGCACCAACAATCATGAAGAGCGCGGCCTTAAACAGAGAGTGCGCAAAGGTCAGCGCAAGGCCTGCCTGCATGGCTTCGCGGGAGCCGATGGCAATGATGGTGGTGATAAACCCCAGCTGGGAGACCGTACCGTAGGCCAAGATGAGCTTGAGATCGCGCTGCTTGAGCGCCATCCAGCCGCCGAGCAGCATGGTGAAAGCACCCAAGGGCAGCACCACGAGGTGCCACGTGGAAATGTCGTGCACCCAGGGAGCCAAGCGTGCCACAAGGTAGATACCGGCCTTAACCATGGCAGCGGAGTGCAGGTAGGCCGAGACCGGAGTCGGGGCGGCCATAGCGCCCGGCAGCCAGAAATGGGCCGGGGCGATAGCGGATTTCGACAGCGCGCCGCACAGAATAAGCACGATGGCCACCGTGAGGTATGGCGTGTTTGCCAGCTGTTCGGTGGACGCAATGGCGGTGAAGGACCATGCGCCAGTCTGCCGGCCCAGCAGAATAATGCCCACGAGCATGGTGAGGCCGCCGAGGGCGGTGACCATGAGGGCCTGCTGCGCGGCACGGCGCGAGGAGGCGCGCTCGCCGTAGTAGCTCACCAGGAGGAAGGAGAGCAGGGAGGTGATTTCCCAGAAGACGTAGAGCAACAGGAAGTTATCGGAAATCACCAGGCCATACATGGCCGTGGCGAAGCCCACCATTTGCCCACCGAAGAGCGCTAGCCGGCGACGCGAATGGTCGAAATACCCCCAACAATAGATGAGTACTAAGGCGCCCACGCCAAGGACGATAAGGCTGAACAGTGCGGAGAGCGCGTCCATGCGGAAGCTGATATCGAGGTGCGCGGTGGGCATCCACTCAGCGTCGAAGGCGAGCTGATGGCCGTCTCGCAACGTACCTTCGGTGAGTTGATGTAGCACCCAAAAGAACCCGACGGCGGGCACAATCGCGAGAAGACCGAAGGCTCGCCGGCCGAGGTAGAAGATGAGAAAAGGAGCGGCGATGGTGGTGAGAACCAGGGCGCTGAAGAGAGTGAGCACGGTTGTTGCGGGGGCGTCCTTTCCAGGTTTGGGACGGGGCTAAACCCACCGCAATGGCAGGCATTGACTAGTGCTCATCCTACAGATTGGGGCTTAAATTTTCACACTTTTCTTTTCACACAGTTATATAGGGGCACCCTGCAGGCAGAGGCCCCCTTACCGCGCCTTAGGCGAAGCGCTGCAGGAACAGTGCTTCGGCGATGGCAATCTTCTCAATCTCAGTCGGGTCGACCGATTCGTTGGCGGAGTGGATGGTGCACTGCGGCTCCTCGACGCCAAAGAGAGCAATCTCCGCGTTCGGGTGCTTGTCCTGCAGTTCCACGGTTAGCGGGATGGAGCCACCCATGCCCTGGGTGATGGTCTCCGCCCCGTAGGCCTCGCCGAGGCACTCGCCGAGCAGCGCGACGGCGGGCTTGGCCGGGTCGGTTTCAAAGCCCAGGTTGGCCTCGAGAATGGTGACCTCAATGTGCGCGCCCCAGGGCACGTGTTTCTTCAGGTGCTCGGCCACGGCTTCCGCGGTGGCGCGGGGATCCATGGTGGCGGGGGTGCGCAGGTTGATGTTGGCCTCTGCGGTGGCCGGCACGGCGTTGACGGCCTCGGCCACCGGGGTTGAGGTAAAGCCGGTGATGGTCACTGCTGGGCGGGCCCAAATCATGTCCGCGATGGCGGTGGCGCCGGCTGGGTCTTTCGCGCCCATGACCTCGGTACCGTCGAGCATCTGGGCATCAGCGCGGAAGTTCTCCTCGCTGTAGGCGGTGTCCTGGCCCTCGGCCAGCGGCCAGGTGCCTTCACAATCGACGCCGTCGATAGTCGTGCGGCCATACTCATCCGTGAGGGAATCCAGCGTGCGCATAAGCGCCTTGACGGCGTCGGGAGCCGCGCCGCCGAACTGGCCGGAGTGCACAGCCGAGTGGAGGGTGGAAACCTTGACGTTGATCTGGGAACCGCCGCGCAGGGAGGTCGTCAGCGTCGGCACGCCGACCTTGGCGTTGCCGGCATCAGCGATGAGGATAGCGTCGGCAGCAAAAAGCTCCGGGCGTTCCTCGATGAGTGCAGACAGGCCCTCGCCGCCGCGCTCCTCTGAGCCCTCGATGAGGACGGTGAGGTTGAGGTCCGTCCCGCCGACAGCATCCAGAGCGCGCAGGGCTGCCAGATGCATGGCAACGTTGCCCTTGCAGTCGGCAGCACCACGGCCGTACCAGCGACCATCGTGCTCAGTCAGGGTGAAAGGATCGGAGTCCCAGGCTTCCGGGTTGCCGGCAGGCACGACGTCATAGTGCGAGTACAGCAAAACGGTCTTTGCGCCGTCCTTGCCCTTGCGCTTGGCGACGATTGCCGTGGAACCATCAGCAGTGGTGATGGCTTCGGGGGTGAAGTCGACGTCGGCAAGCGCGGCGTGAACCCACTCCGCCGCCTTCGCGGTCTGATCCTCCAGACCTGGTTCATTGTGGACGGAATTAAAGGAGACGAGCTCGCTGAGCTGACGGAAGATGGTATCGCGGTCAGTGGTCACAAAATCAGAAATCGTGGTCATGCTCTACAACCTACTCGCATCCCGGAATCGGTCTATCGACAAGTAGGGAGTAATGTATTCCAGGTTCTAGTAACTATTCCTTAGAAAGGACCTGACATGGCGACGACCACCGCCGAAGGTTCCCAGTCCACGCTCCGCGAGCTGACACTTCGCGGCATCGTTATCGGTGGACTCATCACCCTGATCTTCACTGCCGCCAACGTGTACCTCGGCCTCAAGGTGGGCCTGACCTTTGCCACGTCGATTCCTGCGGCCGTCATTTCCATGGCGGTTCTGCGCCGCTTTGCCGGGCACAACGTCAAAGAGAACAACATTGTGCAGACCATCGCCTCGGCGGCCGGTACGCTTTCTGCCATCATTTTCGTCCTGCCTGGCCTGGTCATGGTGGGCTACTGGCAGGGCTTTTCCTTCGTCGATACCGCCGCGGTCTGTGCCATCGGCGGTGTCCTCGGTGTCATGTATTCCATTCCGCTGCGCCGCGCGTTGGTGACCGGGTCTGACCTGCCGTATCCGGAAGGCGTGGCCGCGGCTGAGGTCCTCAAGGTGGGCGATAGTACCGGTGCCGAAGGTGAGGCCGCCCACGAGGAAAACACCAAGGGCCTGCACGTCATCGTCTTCGGTGGCATCCTCTCCGCTGTCATGGCGCTCCTTGCCGCAATGAAGGCCGCAGCGTCTGAGGTGACTGCTTACTTCAAGCTGGGTTCCGGTGCCACGATGTTTGGCTCCTCCCTGTCCCTCGCACTCATTGGTGTGGGCCACCTCGTGGGCCTTGCCGTGGGTATTGCCATGCTCGTTGGTGTGGTGATCTCCTATATCTTCCTTCTGCCCATTTTCACCGGTGGTGAGGCACTAGGGGACCCGGCTGCCCTCATGGAGACCGTCAGCACGGTCTTCTCCGGCAGGATTCGTTTCGTTGGTGTGGGCACCATGGCCATTGCCGCTATCTGGACGCTCATTAAGATTGCTGGGCCAATTGCCAAGGGCATGGCTGAGTCTTTCGCCTCCTCCCGCAACCGCAAGGAGGGCCAGGAAGTAGCCGTGGAGGAGCGCGATATTCCGGCTCCGTATGTCGTTGGCACCATTCTTGTGCTCATGGTTCCGATTGGCCTACTGCTGTGGAACTTCGTCTGTGGCACCGATATTCACGACCACATGGGAGTCCTCATCACGGTCTCGGTTCTCTTCACCTTGCTCGTGGGCCTCATCATTGCCTCGGTCTGTGGCTACATGGCAGGCCTTATCGGTGCGTCGAACTCACCGATTTCCTCCATTGGCATCATTGCGGTCATTGTAGCCGCCCTCATCATTGCGGCCGTGACCCGCGGAACGGATGCTCAGCCACTCTCGCTCGTGGCCTATACGTTGTTCACCGCGGCCATTGTCTTCGGTATTGCGACGATTTCGAATGACAACCTCCAGGACCTCAAGACGGGTCAACTCGTCGGCGCTACCCCGTGGAAGCAGCAGGTAGCACTCATTATCGGTGTTCTCTTTGGTTCCTTGGTGATCCCGCCGATTCTGCAGATCATGCTTACCGGCTTCGGTTTCCAAGGCATGGAAGGTGCTGGCGAAGATGCCTTGGCTGCACCGCAGGCAGCGCTTATGTCCTCGGTAGCCTCCGGTATCTTCGATAACTCCTTGCCGTGGAACCTCATTGGGTTGGGCGCCGCCATTGGTGCGGTCGTCATCATCATCGATGAGTGCCTGCGCCACTTCACCGACAAGTACTCCTTGTCCCCGCTCGCGGTGGGCATGGGTATGTACCTGCCGGCCGCCATCACCATCGTGGTGCCGATTGGCGCTTTCCTGGGCTACTTCTACAACCGTTGGGCCGCGCGTCAGTCCAGCCCGGACTTTGCCAAGCGCATGGGTACCCTCCTGGCTACCGGCCTCATCGTCGGTGAGTCCCTGTTCGGCGTGGTCAACGCGGGTCTCATTGCGGCGTCGGCCGGCGAGTCCCCATTAGAGATCTTCTCCGGCGGCACGGCCTCCAAGATCATCGGCGTCATCCTCTTTATTGGTGCTATTACGGCGGCATATAAGTGGACGGCAAAGAAGGCTTCTTAATCTAACGGGGGATACGGAACGTTATGGGCGGTGCGACAGCACCGCCCGTTCGCTTATAGCGTTCGTGTTGAACCTTGCAGTCGATGGGGGAGAGTGCCAGAATGGTCGCTAGCACTTCCACTTCGCAAGTGCCAGAAATAAACCGAGTCATCTATGTGGTTGGGGCTGGAGAACACTCGCCAGCCGTGCCGTCGCGGGCGTCCGTCATAGATCAGACGTGAGTGTCGTCCTCAACAAAGCTTAAGGAGCACAAACACATGGCAAAGATCATTGCCTTCGATGAAGAGGCACGTCGCGGCCTTGAGCGTGGCCTCAACACGCTTGCCGACGCCGTCAAGGTCACCCTCGGCCCGAAGGGCCGCAACGTCGTCCTGGAGAAGTCTTGGGGCGCCCCGACCATTACCAATGACGGTGTCTCCATCGCGCGCGAGATCGAGCTCGAGGACCCGTACGAGAAGATCGGCGCTGAGCTGGTCAAGGAAGTAGCCAAGAAGACTGATGACGTCGCCGGTGACGGCACCACCACCGCTACCGTTCTGGCCCAGGCGCTGGTCCGCGAGGGCCTTCGCAACGTGGCCGCTGGCTCCAACCCGATGGGCATCAAGCGCGGCATCGAGACTGCGACCAAGAAGGTTGTGGACTCCCTGCTGGCTTCCGCCAAGGAAGTAGAGACCCAGGAAGAGATTGCTACCACTGCCGGCATCTCCGCCGCTGACCCGGCTATCGGCGAGAAGATCGCTGAGGCCATGTACACCGTGGGCAACGGCTCCGTGAACAAGGATTCCGTTATCACCGTTGAGGAGTCCAACACCTTCGGCGTGGACCTTGAGGTCACCGAAGGTATGCGCTTCGACAAGGGCTACATCTCCGGCTACTTCGCTACCGATATGGAGCGCCAGGAGGCTGTCCTGGAAGACCCGTACATCCTGCTGGTCTCCTCCAAGATCTCCAACATCAAGGACCTCGTCCCGCTGCTGGAGAAGGTCATGCAGACCGGCAAGCCGCTGCTCATCATCGCCGAGGATGTTGAGGGTGAGGCTCTGTCCACCCTCGTTGTCAACAAGATTCGTGGCACCTTCAAGTCCGTTGCCGTGAAGGCTCCGGGCTTCGGTGACCGCCGCAAGGCCACCCTGCAGGACATGGCCATCCTCACCGGCGGCCAGGTCATCTCCGAAGAGGTTGGCCTCTCCCTCGAGACCGCCGAGATTGAGTACCTGGGCCAGGCACGCAAGGTCGTTGTGACCAAGGATGAAACCACCATCGTTCAGGGCGCTGGCTCCCAGGAGCAGATCGACGGCCGCATCAAGCAGATCCGCGCCGAGATCGAGAACTCCGATTCCGACTACGACCGCGAGAAGCTGCAGGAGCGCCTGGCCAAGCTGGCCGGCGGTGTGGCAGTTCTCAAGGTTGGCGCTGCTACCGAGGTGGAGCTTAAGGAGCGCAAGCACCGCATCGAGGATGCCGTGCGCAACGCTAAGGCTGCTGTGGAGGAGGGCATCGTTGCCGGTGGTGGCGTGGCTCTGCTGCAGGCAGCCGAGGTTCTGGATTCCCTCTCCGACCTCACCGGTGACGAGGCTACCGGCGTCAAGATTGTCCGCGAGGCACTGTCTGCCCCGCTGAAGCAGATTGCTCAGAACGCTGGTCTGGAGCCGGGCGTTGTCGCCGACAAGGTTGCGTCCCTGCCGGCTGGTCAGGGTCTCAACGCTGCTACTGGCGAGTACGTGGACCTTATGGCCGCTGGCATCAATGACCCGGTCAAGGTCACCCGCTCTGCTCTGCAGAATGCTGCGTCCATCGCTGCTCTGTTCCTGACCACCGAGGCGGTTGTGGCTGATAAGCCGGAGCCGGCTGGTGCAGGCGCTGGCATGCCGGACGCTGACGCCATGGGCGGTATGGGCTTCTAAGCTATCGCTCCCCGAGTCGAGGCGCTTTGCGGCCTCGGTTAATAACAAAAAGAACGCTCCCCGCGCTTCTGCGTGGGGAGCGTTCTCTGCGTTGAGACCGTATCGTGTCCTTAGCTAACCCCGTTTGGGGGTATATTTGCTTTGTCAGATGAAAAATTTTCCGGTCAATTTCAAGGCTTCTGGCACCTATGAATCGCTCTCTGGGGAGTTGTTGTTACATGTCCGAGCAAACTTTTATCTCGGTGAGCTTTAAAGAGCTGCGTTTCCGCAGCTGGTGGGGTTTGTGTAGGTAAAGTGAACAAAAGGTTAATAAATAACATTTGGCGAATGTTTGTTTGGGGCATCGATTCGGTGAGGAAAGTAACGACGCCATCCATTTGCATTGCGGGGGAGGTGTGCCAAAATAGTTTCCTGTGACGCCCGCTGAGGGTGTCTGCAAACCGCAAACCCCTCCGGGCACATTCTCTACCCGGACTTCACAAGAGGAGACCATAATGGATCTTTCTTTCATCGCTGACCAGCTCGGCCACTTCGCTGATTTCGCTGAGGGCATCAAGAAGCTCTTCGGCGGCTTCGCTAAGGTCTTTGACACCATTTCCGGTGCAGTATCTCAGGGCAGCGACTACACCATCGAGCCGGACACCTCCGCCCTCGAGGGTCTGTCCTCCAAGTAAGCTTGCTCCCCTAATGGGGCAGCACTAAACACACACTTTCAATCCCAAGGAGATTTACAATGGGTACCCTTTCTTCCACCGGCATCATCGGCGATATCCTCACCATCCTCTACAACCTGGGTGACATGGCTTCCGGCGCCAAGAAGCTGATCGGCCTGCTCTAAGCAGCACGCTGTTCACGCAGAACTAAGCGTTAAACCCCGCTCCCCACGATGGGCGAGCGGGGTTACTCATGTTTTAACCGCCGGGTACTAGAACGACGCGGTACGTTTTCGTAAATAGCGGCCTAAAATCTCGAAAATTTAGTGCTTCGTTGCGAAAACGTACCGTGGTGGTAACAGCTAAGTACGGATCGATCATTTAAGGCCCCGGATCTTGGATTCTCTGGGCGCTATTTGTCAGAAACGTACTTTGTTGCGATGGGATACACCGGGTAAGGCTCGGGCGATGCCGCCGTTCTTCCGAAAGTGGGGGTAAATGGGGCGGCTGCGGAAAGGTTTACTCAGCCAGATGTCTGGTTCATAGATAGAATTATGGGCATGGCTGACATTAAAGACGACGAACTCCCCGAGATCGACCTCGCACAGACCGACGGCTACGTCGTTGATGACTCTGATGAAGACGATCCTGCGCTGATCATGCCGGATGGCTCGCCTGTTGAGACCTGGCGTGAGAACTACCCGTACGAGGAGCGCATGACGCGCGACGAGTATGAGACGATTAAGCGCGCCCTGCAGATCGAGCTGCTGAAGTGGCAGAACTGGACCAAGGAAACTGGTCAGCGCCACATCATTATCTTTGAGGGTCGCGACGCTGCCGGTAAGGGCGGCACCATCAAGCGATTCAACGAGCACCTTAATCCGCGTGGTGCCCGCACCGTCGCACTGGAGAAACCCTCCCCGCGTGAGTCCACCTCGTGGTACTTCCAGCGCTACATTCAGCACTTCCCGTCCGGCGGTGAAATCGTCTTCTTCGACCGCTCCTGGTACAACCGCTCCGGCGTTGAGCGCGTCATGGGCTTCTGCACTGAGTCCCAGCACGCAGAGTTCCTCCGCGAGGTTCCCATGCTGGAGAACATGCTTCTTGGCTCCGGCATCTCCTTGACCAAGCTGTGGTTCTCCGTAACCCGCAAGGAGCAGCGCACTCGTTTCGCTATCCGTCAGATTGACCCGGTACGTCAGTGGAAGCTGTCCCCGATGGACTTGGCGTCCCTGGATAAGTGGGATGACTACACCCGCGCGAAGGAAGAGCAGTTCCGTTACACGGATACTGATGAGTCCCCGTGGATCACCATCAAGTCGAACGACAAGAAGCGTGCCCGCATCAACGCTATGCGTTATGTGCTCTCCAAGTTCGAGTACACCAACAAGGATCACGAGCTGGTGGGTCAAGTCGATGACAAGATTGTGAAGCGCGGTCGCGACCAGATTGGTGACTAGTCACCGCGTACTGACCGCTCAGTAGCGCGAGTCAGGAAAGAAAGAGAGGCGGCAGGAATACCTGCCGCCTCTTTGCGCATCTCGGCAGAGGGATGATGTGCAGTGAGATTAGGTGAAAAAATTCATGTCAGCGTTACCGTGCCGTTGCTCAGGCAAGATATGAATTTCATTATGAAATATCATTTTCTTGTGCCTGCTGCGCTCGCCGCTGTGGGTCTGTGCACTGTATCTCCCGTAGCGACTGCCCAGTCGTCCTTCAGTTCTTTGTCCTCTTCATCTAGCTTTTCGTCTGCCCTCTTCAACTGGAATTCTTCTAGTAGCTCCAAGAAGCCCGAAGATGGTGCTCCGGAAGATTCGGAGGAGACTCCGTCGACCCCGACGGATAATCGAGTCATCTGGCAGGAGAGCTTCGATGAGCTGGAGAATCCCGCCCACTTTACGCACCGCATGCCGGAGGGATGGACGACTTCTGTCGACGGTGTGAACTCTGGCGAAGCTCGGTGGAAGGGATGGACTGCGTCAACGATGAGGGACTGGACGTGGGCTGCTGGGACCGACATGCGCCATTGGTTTACCCAAGCCCACGACACTCTAGTCATCATTGACAGCAAACAGCAGCGCCTTAATGACACAGATGCCATGACCGCGCAGTTGATATCCCCAAGCATTCCTGTGGCGGGCCAAGGTGATATCAACCTCGAGTTTGACCATCATTACCGCCAAGGAAAAGAGGGGCAGAACGCCACAGTGCAGGTGTCCTTCGATGGAGCCGCACCGCAGACTATCGCAACGTTTGACCACGATGTCTTTTCCAAGCATGAGTCGCTGCCTATTGAGGTCCCAGCGGGCGCGCAGTCCATGCAGGTCACGTTTACCTATGCCAACGGCAACGATGATTGGTGGTGGGCGGTGGATAATGTGGGCGTCGCCAAGCGCTTGCCTGAAGTCACCGGCAAGCCGCAGGCCATCATCGATGTGTTATCCGATGTTCAAGGCGACCCCGAAGACTATAAGGAAGCAATTGGGCTGCTCAACGCTATGGACGACAAAGCCGGTGCGTTGGTCCTCAACGGTGACCTTGTGGATGACGGTTCCCAAGAGCAATGGGACACCTTCTTGCAAGCACAGAAGGACGCACCGCATGCTGCGGGAACGCAGCTGTGGACTATCGGCAACCACGAGATGTATGGTCCGGAAGGATCAGAAACATATCTCAACCGCTTCCTGACCTATGCAGGCCAAGACAAGCCGTGGACTGAGATTGTGGTCGATGGCGTTCCACTCATTACTGTCAACACGGAATACTATTCCGACGTTGACCGCGGCGGAAAAGAACCGTTCCAGCGGCTGGGCCAGGAACAGCTGGATTGGCTCGATGAGCGTTTGAACTATTGGGATGCGAAGGGAACTCCGGCGCTCGTCTTTAGCCACCCGCTGTTGCCTGAGACTGTGTCGATGTCCCATTCGGCGTGGTACCAGAATGACTTTGAGGACCTTGAAGCCCTGTCCAACGTAGTCAACAAGCACACCAACATCGTGTGGTTCAGTAGCCACAGCCATTCTTCCCTTCGCCAGAACAACTGGTGGGGTACGCGCCGCTACGATGGCACCGGCGAGGCCGGGCGCACCGGATTCCCTGTAGTCAACACCGGCGCAATCCTCAATGAGTACCTGCCGGATGGCGATCATGACGAAAAGATTGTCAAAGAAAAGGAAGAGGCCTCCAGCGGACTGCGGGTCAAGGTGTTCTCTGACCGCGTCCGCGTGGAGGCCTGGGATTTCAAAGCCAATGAGATTATTGATGTCGTTGACTTTGCCCGTTAACTAATCCCTACTTCTTCCACGGCTCAATCGGGTTGCCCTGCCACTCGGAGTTGCGCGGGACTTGGTCGCCGCGCATAACGAGGGAGCCAGGGCCCACCGTGGCGGTGGAGCCAATGACGGACGCCGGCAACGCCACCGAGTGGGAGGCCAACGTTGCGCCATCGCTGATGGTCACGGTATCGAGGCTCATGACGCGGTCCTGGAACAGGTGCGTCTGCACCACGGTGCCAGGGCCCACAGAGGCGCCGGTGCCGACGGAGCACAGGTCGGTCTCCGGGAACCAGTAGGAATCAATCCACGCGCCGTGGCCAATCTTGACGCCTAGGGCGCGCAAGCCCTGATTGATTTCGCCCGCACCATAGGTGTGGACAAAGAACCATGGCGCCGCGACAGCCTCCACGAAGGTGTCTTGCAGCTCGTTGAGCCACACGAAGGCGGACCACAACGGATGATCGCCCGGGGTCTGCGTGCCCACGCAGATCCACTTCACGGCCACGGTAATCGTCATCGCGATGGCACCGGCCACCATGAGGACGAGTCCGCTAGCTGCCCAGGCGGCGGCGATTCCGAAGGTGTCGGCAAGCGCGTAGAGAGCAGACAGCGTCCCGGCCAGCAGCATGGCCGAGGTCATCGGCGCAAGCAGGCGCATCGTCTCAATCGCACCACGGGCGGCCTTGACACCAAAGCCCGGGTTGTAGGTGAGGGATTCGCCCTCCACACCGTCCACGTGGGCTTCGACGCGGCGCATACGCTCCGGCGGGGAGCCCCACCAGTTGGCACCAGATTTGGTCTTCTTTGGCGTCGAGGAGAGCACCGCAACCAGCGAATTCTTCGACAGCTTGCGGCCCGGACCCGTAATACCAGAGTTGCCCACAAAGGAGCGTTTGCCCACCTTGGTTTCACCCGTGAGCATCCAGCCGCCGCCGAGCTCGTAGCCACCAATCATGGTGTCATCCGCCAAGAACGCGCCGTCCTTGACCTCAGTGAGCTTAGGGACCATGACAGCCGTGGAAATCTCCACATCCTTGCCAATCGTGGCACCCAGGGAGCGCAGCCAGGCCGGGGTGAGCTGGGAGGCATAGATGGGGAAGAGCTGCGTGCGTGCTTCATCCATGAGACGCTCGATGGCCCACAGACGCCAGCCCTTGAAGGAACGCACTGGTGCCACACCTGGCTTGAGGCCAAGCGAGAGCACGCGCACACCGAGCCAGGTTTGAAGCATGTAGGTGGCAAACGCAGCGAGGGCGCCGAGCGGTGCGAAGAAGAGGGAACCGATGAAGGGGGAGCCGTCGGTAAGTGCAATGAGGCTCACGACGACCGCCGCGCCCACGGCCAGCGCCACAATGGGCTGAAGGGCCAGCAGGATGGAGGTGGCGCCATAGATGGCGACCCACCACGGACGGCGCTTCGGGGCATGGGACGGGAAGCGGTGCTTGGTTCGCCCCACCTTCTTGGCAGGCGAACCAGACCAGCGCTGGCCGTCCTTGATCTTCTTTCGGCCAGTTACAGTGGAGCCAGCCTCGACGTGCGCATCTTTGCCCACGACGGTGCCCGGAAGCAGCGTCGAGCGTGCGCCCACACGAGCGCCTTCCTTCACTTCAATCGCGCCGACGCGCAGGATATCGCCGTCAAGCCAGTAGCCAGAAAGGTCCACCTCCGGCTCGATGGCGGCATGCTTGCCCAAGGTGAGCAGGCCCGTGACTGGTGGCAAAGAGTGCAGGTCCACGCCACGACCAATCTTGACGCCAAGCGCGCGGGCATAGTTGTTGACCCAGGTAGCGCCCGCAATGGAACGCGAGCCGGAGGCGTTTGCCCATCGCTCCGCCGCCCAAATGCGCAGGTGCGTTGAGCCACCACGCGGGTATTCACCGGGTTTAATACCGGCGGTGATAAGCCGTGCACCAAAGCCGCCGATGGGGATGCGGCCCACCGGAGTGACGAAGACGACGAGGAGCACGGCAACCAGCCACCATGGCGTGGTCATGGCCCACTCCACGCCGAGCAGGTTCGCCACGTTGGAGCCCAACAGCAGCCAGGCGAGCCACGTCGTGGCAGCCAGCGTCATGACGGGGATCTGGATGAGTGTTTGCGCAATGCGCGTGCCCGCGCCCACGGGCTTGACTTCGCGGGCAGGCCCGGCGTCCTCGACGGACTCGGCACCAGCCAGCTGCTCTGCGAGCGAACCCAGACGCGGGTGGTCGTAGAGGTCGCGCACGGCCACGGTGGGGAAGCGCTCGCGAATGCGGCCCACCAGCGTGGCGGCGGCCAAAGAGGTGCCACCCAGGGAGAAGAAGTCGGCGTTGACGTCGTCCACAGATACGCCCAGGGTGTCCACCCACAGCTCCGCCAGCCACTGCTCGGTCGGGTTAAGGCCGTCAGCCTCCACGCCCACTCCCGGCAGCGGCCACGGCAGCGCCTTCTTGTCCACCTTGCCGGAGGTACGAATCGGCAGCTCATCCATGACACAAATGCGCGGGACGAGTGCTGCAGGCATGGATTCCGCCAGGCGGGCATGTGCTGCCTCGTGGTCGAAACCGGCATCTGGGTTATCCAATGAGACGTAGCCAACGAGTACGGACTCGCCGCCCGGCGTCTTCTGCACGGCCACGGCAGAGTTATACACGTTCGGCAAAGCAGCGACGTTAGCCTCGACCTCACCAAGTTCGATGCGGCGGCCACCAATCTTGACCTGGTCATCGACGCGGCCCACAAAGTACAGACCGTCCTCTTCCAGACGCACGTGGTCACCGGTGCGGTAGGCACGCTCCCACCCCATAGACTCCAGCGGCGCATACTTCTCCGCGTCCTTGACCGGGTCCAAGTAGGCAGCCAGGCCTACACCACCAATGACGAGTTCGCCCACCTCACCGACGTTGACGGGTTCGCCCTGCTTATCGACGACCACCAGGTCCCAACCATTCAGCGGCAAACCAATCGATACTGGTTTGCCTGGCTGCATGTGCTGTGCGCAGGCCACGACGGTGGCCTCGGTGGGGCCGTAGGTGTTCCACATCTCGCGGTCCTCGGTGGCCAGGCGGTCCGTAAGCTCCTGGGAGCAGGCCTCGCCGCCGACGATGAGAAGGCGGATATTATCCAGGGCCTCAGCAGGCCAGAGACCGGCCAAGGTCGGCACGGTGGACACCACCGTGATGTCGCGGCGAATGAGCCAGGGGCCCAAGTCCATACCGGAGCGCACGAGGGAACGCGGCGCTGGGACCAAGCAGGCGCCATGGCCCCAGGCCAGCCACATTTCCTCACAGGAGGCGTCGAAGGCCACGGACAGGCCGGCCAGTACGCGGTCATCCGGGCCGAGCGGGCCCTGCGGGCTATCGGCTAGGAAGAGGGCAGCCTCAGCATCAACGAAGGCGGCCGCGGAGCGGTGGCTGACGGCCACGCCCTTGGGCTTGCCCGTCGAGCCAGAGGTGAAGATGATCCACGCGGTGTCCTCAGGCCGCGGCTCATCAAAGGGCGCCCCATCTCCACCGCCGCTGCGGGAAGCGTCAGCTTCCCGCAGCATGCGGAAGCCCTCGTCGGTGAACACACCGTCGATGTCGGCCTCGCCGAAGACCATCTCGGCGCGTTCGTCGGGATCGTCGGCGTCGACAGGCACATAAGCAGCACCAGCGGCCAGGGTGGCCAGGATGGCGAGGTAGAGCTCGCGCTTGCCGGAGGTCATGCGGATGCCGATGCGGTCGCCGCGGCGCACGCCGTTAGCGTGGAGCTCGGAGGCCCATGCGGAGACGTCGGCAAGCAGCTCGGCATAGGTGAGAATCTCACCATCGTCGAGGGCCGCAGCATCTGGGTACTGCTCTGCAGTGGTGCGCACGATGTCCCACAAGGTGCGCTCAGGCGGGGCTAGGGAGCCCAAGAGGTACTGAGCAGGGACGTTTACAGTGTCGGTCGCGAGTGCGTGGCGACCATGGCTAGTTTCAGAGTCTGTCATTTAAGCATCACCACCTTCGGCGTCGTGGGATGCGTCTGCAGCAATAATGGCAGTGGCCAGCTTGCGCAGGTGCTTGAGCTGCTTGTTGGTGGATTCGTCCAAGGCGGCGTCCTCCGCCTCCGCAACGAGCACGGCAAGCTCTTTGTGGGCCTTCGCGCCCTTCTTGGTGGAGGCAATGATCTGGCGGCGGCGGTCCTTGGCGTCGCGTTCGCGCTTGACCCAGCTGCGGGACTCTAGCGAATCGAGCAGGCGCACCATATCGGAGGCATCGATAGCCAGGGTTTCTGACAGTGCGGACTGGGAAGAAGCGGCCTCTTCCACGAGGCAGGTAAGAACCCAGTACTCGCGCAGGGTGGTCTGTTGGGTCTGCAGTGCAGCCTCGACGCCTTCGCGGGTACGGCGGCGGAGGCGCTCCAGCTGGAAGGAGGGGGACTCCAACAGAGCGGTAGGAATCGATACAGAATTTGATGAAGACATGCCGATGATTCTAGATCGCCTACCGTCGCAAACCTAAATCATGGGTCGCGTCCCACTAGTTTTATGCGGAAGCCAACTTTTGCACAATGAGAGTGTTGAGGGACACCCCTTCGCGTTCCGCTTCGATGGTCAGGTCTCGGTGAAGTGACTGAGGTATGCGAAGATTGAACTTTCCTGAGAAGCTGCGCTGCCCAAATGGTTCGGGGATGCGTTCGTTGTTGCGTTGCATGTCTTCGAGAGCTTCCTCGACGACGCTGCGCAACTCGGCTTCTGCGGTGGCTGCAGTGGTATCCAGCCATGACAGGGAAGGAAACTCTAGGACTGTGGCAACGAATTCTCCATCCTCTTCGGACCAGGCGGTTTGATAGGTGTATTTGTCGGCGAGGTTCATGTTCTGTTCCTGGAAATAGAAGTCACACACAAGTTGTAGCTCGGAGAACCGGACATCATTTCGCGAGGTTCGCATCTTCGCTAAAGCTTTATCGACTTTGGAAACCACGAGTTTATGGTACCGCATTTGGTACCAAGTTGAAAGTAGGTGCTAACTCGGGTGAACCATCGGGCAGCCCTGAGCTTTCCACGCGTCCGTGCCGCCATCGACGTTGATGACGTCCCAGCCCTTCGCATGTTCGAGGTACTGGCAGACCTGCATGCTGCGCCCGCCTGCATGGCAGATGACGTAGATATCGCGGTCCGGATCAATCTCGTCGAGGCGGTCAACGAGCTCACCCATGGGGATGTGGGTCGCGCCTTGAGCGTGTTCGGTGTTCCACTCGAAGTCCTCGCGGACGTCGATAAGCTGGGCGTTGTCGGGCACTTCCTGCGGCGTTACGTTTCTCATGCCTCATACCCTAGTCACGCATTGGACCTAGTGCTGTTGCTCCACTCGTCGCGTCCACGGAAGAGCTTCAAACTCTGCGCGGTCTCCGTTCGCAAACCGCTCAAGGAGGGACAAGGCTTCACCGATGTCCTCAAGGAGCATCTGGAAGTTTTCCTCCTCACCGTTGTTGTGTCCCCATTCGACGAGGTAGCGCGTCGCTCCGGCTTCTGAGGGTTCCACGCGGTCGACCTGGCAGTAATCGCCAGGGACTATTCGGTCAAAGGCCGCTACCCACGCTCCCACTTCGGGGAAGCCGTCTTGGCGAACTGCTTCGAGAAGGTCATTATTGAAAAGATATGCGGCCGAACCGAAGACCGTGGCATTGACCATGAAGCGCTCTTCCTCAGGGATATCTGAGGAAGACTTCTGATCTTGCCAATTCACTTTGTCTACCAACTGCGCTGGGGAGTAGGTGAATTCAACCATCAAATCCAGAGCAAGGGGCAGCGGGATGGAAGGGATTTCGTGTAGGTTCCCGTCGGGGGTGACAAGGTCAAGCGAAACGTTGTCGCCCGTATAGGTTGTTTCCAAGGTATAACGCTCCTGGAAGTCCACATGACTCCCGGATCGAACCTCAAGCCTCCATCCTGTGAAGAGGCGAAGCCCTGCTTCGAGTACGGAGGAGGATGTGGCCACCTCCCAAGTGTTCACATACAACTTATCCGCGAGTAGCTTCAACTGGCAGCTCTCGGCCCCCGGAAGCGGCTTGCCCGATGGGTTGTACAGTGCCAGGGAATCATCGACGACAAGCGAAATGCCGTAATCCTGTGCCAGATGAGTAAGCCTCTCTATCGTGACCGTCCTGACATCAGCCGGGATGAGCAGCCGCGTGAGTGCTTGTGCCTCCACATGTTCTTCGGCGAGGAGGATTTCGCTTCCGAGCTTTGAGTTAATCCTCTCAATATATTTCTCCATCCGAGGGCTGGGCTCGCCATTATGGTCAGCGCGGATGCGGTGCATCATGCATACTGATGCTTCTGTCCACTGCTCCTCGCGGTCTGGCAGCTCCATTGCGGTGACCGTGGTGTACGGTGCCAGATCCGAAGATGAAGAGTCGGGGAAAACCGTGGAAATCATCTCGCCGTTACCGTCCAGATAGTGCTCCGCCACGGCGATGACTTCGTCTGCGATGTCGAAGGTCTGCACGTTGTCGGTGCCGAGGTTATCGTAAACCTTCGCGGTCCACTGCCCTTGTGCATTGCGGCCGTACGCCAGGGAAAATGTTGGCCATTTATGCAGGTGGACCATCACACCTGCGGGGAGTTCCTTCACCGCGTCCAGCCGGCGCCAGGGTGTTTCGTGGCGGACAGAAGGATCCAAGATGGGTTTCGACGCGCGCTGAGAGAGCGGTTCCCACGCGAATTCTTCGATCAACGGGTTGTGATCACTGAAGGAAAGCAGAATCTCTCGTGCTTCTTCGTAAGTATCGACAGTAAGTGTGCGGAATACTGGTTCAGTGGCCTCTGGAGGGAGGCTGGACCATATCAGCTCGAACTGACCGCTTGCGCGCAAGTGCATTGACATGTCGAAGCCGTAGCTGCGTTCTTCCGAGCCATAGTTGACTACCTGAATCCACGTCTGTTCGGACACCGGCAGGCGGAGTGCGTCTTCAAAGGCACGATCAAGCATAGGTCTGCTGACCTGTCGCCACGTAGTTCCCATGCAGTTCCTGATGGAGGAAAGGCCATTGCTGCTCGTGGGGATTCCAGTTCCATTAAAGAGGATGTCCGTGGTCCCAATGAAGACAGTCAAGCCGTGGTAATACGCCAGCAAAGCTAGTTCGTCTTGGAGTTCTAAATCGCTTGAATCCATCGTGACCGTGACGGCCGAATGCGCGGGCACGTCCTGTCCGAAGAGCTTGGAGAGTGCCGCCGCTGCTTCTTCCATTTCTGGATCCGGCTTCCGTAAGGAGTCCAGCCCTTCCGTCTGTATCAACTCTAGAAAATAGTCATGGTCGGCAATCAATTCCTTTTTAAAGCGCACGATGTTGAGCTGCACGTCCATTAAGCGGGGTCCTTCCGGGGTAGGGTGGGCAAGGGGCACGGACAAGCTTATGAGTCTTGCGTCACAGTTTCCTTGGGATCCTGTGGACGGTCTCTGTCAGGGCGTGCTTGTGGACGGTGGGCGGGCGCGGGCTTTAGCGGTGCGCGGAGAGGTACTCCAAAATGGCCTTGACGCGGCGGTTGTCCTCGCTGGGATCTAAACGCAGCTTGGTGAAGATATTGGAGACGTGCTTGGCCACCGCGGCGGAAGAAAGGACGAGCTCGGCGGCGATGTCTTTGTTGGACTTGCCGCGGGACATGAGTTCAAGCACCTCGCGCTCGCGCGGGGTGAGCTCGCCCAGGCCGCTGCGCCCGGAGCTCATGAGAGCCTGCGCCACGGTGGGGTCGATGACGGTGCCGCCTTGGGCCACCACGTCCAAGCTGGCCAGGAAGTCGCGCACCTCGGAGACGCGGTCCTTCAACAGGTAGCCGGTGCCGGCATCGGGGGAGTCGAAGAGCTCGACCGCGTATGCGGGGGCCACATACTGAGAGAGCACCATAACGGGCAGACCCGGGTATGCGTTTCTTAAGTTCACGGCGGCTTTCAAACCATCGTCGCCCATGCCCGGCGGCATGCGCACGTCCGTGATGACGATGTCCGGAAGTTCATCCCGAAGTTGGTCTACCACGGCCTCGAGCGAAGGGGCGGAATCTGCCTGGCCCACAATTGAATGGCCGCGGCGCTCCAAAAGGCCCGCGAGGCCCTCGCGCAGAATGGCGGAATCATCCGCTACCACAATCCTTAAGCTCATTTTTTAAACTCCTGACTGTCCGCGATCGAGAAGAAGAGGAATCGAGCACGCCACCCTGGTCGGGCCGCCCGGGGGCGAGGATAGCGTCATCTCCCCGCCAAAGGCAGCAAGTCGCTCGGCCATCCCTGACAGGCCGTGGCCGGGTACCACCTGTGCGCCGCCTGGGCCCTCATCCACCACCGCAATCTTTAATGAGGCATCCGCGGTCACCAAAACAGAAACCGGGGCGCCCGGCGCGTACTTCGCCGCGTTGGTCAACGCCTCCGCGCCGAAGAAATAGCCACACGCCAGCACCGAGGCGGAGAGCTCCGGCAGCGGATGCGGGGCGAAGACGCTGACGTGGGGGCCGTGGGAAGAGGAGACGTCGGCAAGCGCGGCAACGAGACCGTGATCCTGCAGGACCTGTGGATGGATGCCGTGCACCGTCGTACGCAGGGAATTCAGGCCGCGGTCCACGTCCTGCTTGGCGGCGGTGAGGAGCTCGGTGAGGTCAGAGGGGGCGTCGAGAAGCGCCTCGCCCAGCTTCATACTCGCAGCCACGAGGTATTGCTGCGCGCCGTCGTGCAAGTCGCGCTCGATGCGGGCGCGCTCCACCTCATAGGCATCTGCGATGGCGCGGCGCGAGGCCGTGAGCTGCGCAATCTTCTCCGCTTGCTGCTGTTCGTGGGTGGTCTGGGGCTTTCTTCGGAACACGGTTCACAGCATAACGGGCGCCACCGATGGCAGGGGTAGCGCTGGCACTACCGTAAAGAGTAACGCTAGGGCTGTTCTTTCTGCGGGCCCTTCACGGTGGAATGAGAGACATGGCAAAGACACTTTCCCTGACAGACATCACCAAGGATTTCGGCGGCGGCCCGGTGCTCGCTGGAATCTCCCTCGACATTGAACCGGGCGAGCTCGTGGCCGTCATGGGGCCATCTGGCTCCGGCAAGTCCACGCTGCTGCACTGCATGTCCGGAGTGCTCACCCCCACGCACGGCAGCGTGCGCTACGGGGACGAGGAGCTCTCCGCGCTTTCCGACGCCCCCCGCTCCCGCCTCCGCCTTCGCAACTTCGGCTTCGTCTTCCAAGATGGTCAGCTCCTGCCGGAGCTGAGCAACGTGGATAACGTGGCACTGCCCGCCATGCTTAACGGTATGGGGCGGAGTGCCGCCCGCAAGCGCGCGTTGGAGCTGTTGGACCAGCTGGGCCTGGGCGGCCTGGCGGACCGCCGCCCGGCGCAGGTCTCCGGTGGCCAGGCCCAGCGCGTGACCATCGCGCGTGCGCTGGTGGCGAACCCGGGCGTTGTCTTCGCCGACGAGCCGACCGGTGCGCTGGATCAGTCCACCGGCCATGAGGTCATGCAGATGCTCACCACCATCGTGCGCCAGTCGGGTGCGAGCCTGGTCATGGTCACGCACGACCCGAAGGTGGCCGACTGGATGCAGCGCCGCGTGGAGATTCGCGATGGCATCATCCACGACGACCGCCGCCTTGGGGTGATTCGATGAACACCGCAACCTTGGTCTTTGACCTGCAGCGCGAATCGATACGCGCGCGCTCCGGTACTGGAATTGTCTCGGTGCTGGCGATTGTGAGCCTGACCATTGGTTCCGCCATCGCCTTCCTGGTTGCGGGTGGCACCTGGATGTTCTGGGAACGCGCCCAGCACGTCGAGGACGCCGCCCCGGCTCTCAAGGAGCCCTTCGGCAACGAGATTGAGTTCTTCCTGTATTCGTGGTTTGCTCTGGCCCTGTTGGCCTGCGCCTTCATTCTTCCGGCGCTGTTTAACCTCACAGCCCAAGCCGCTGTCCTCGGCGCCTCAGGCAGGGAGCAGCGCCTGGCCACCCTGCGCCTGTTGGGATTGAGCTCCCGCCAGGTGGAGCGCATGGCCATCGTGGAGACGGGCCTGCAAGCCATCATTGGCATCGTGCTCGGCGGGCTGATCAGCCAGCTCATCGCGCCGGTCTTCACCCAGCTGGACTTCCAGATGCGCTCCATTTCTTTGCCTGAGATTCTGCTCCCGTGGTGGGGTTATCTGGCCGTGGCCGGCGTACTTTTCCTGCTGGCCATCGGCGCAGCACTCGTCGGCATGCGCCGGGTGCGGGTGAGCCCGCTGGGCGTGGCTAAGCGTCAGATGCCCGCGGCTTACCGCTGGTGGCGCGCCATCGTCTTCCTTGTCATCGTGGCGGTCGGCGGGGCTTTCCTCTTCGGCAAGGCGGGCCCGCCCACCGCTATGGTCATCGTGGTTATGTTCGGCATGCTGATGAGCATCAACCTCATCGCTCCCTTCATCCTGCAGCTCGGCGCGCACATCTTGTCCCTCTTCCCGGGTACCGCGCACTTCGTGGCCTGCCAGCGCGTGGCGGGTAATGCGCGCCCCGCGTGGAGGCGGAGTGCTGCCATCGGCTTCTTCGGTTACTTGGCGGGATTCCTCGTTACCGCGCCCTTGGGCTCCGATGCCCTGGCTCTGTCGCTCAAGGAAGACCCCGGAACGAACGTGGTGTTCAAAGACATCTCCACCGGTGTCGTGTTAACCCTCATCTTTGGCTTCACGCTGACCACCATGTCCATCATCCTGGGACAGGTCTCCGGAATCTTTGAAGACAAGGAGCTCATCCGCTCCCTGGATCTCATGGGCGTGCCGCGTGGCTTCCAGTTCCGGTCCGGCGCGCTTGCGGTCATGGGGCCCGTCGTGGGATTGAGTTTCTTCGGCTTCCTCTTTGGCGGCGGGATTGCCTCGCTGATGTTCTTCTCCAGCGTCGAGTCAAGCGACGTCAATGTACTCGCCCGCCTGCTCATGGCCTTCGGCTTCTTGGCAGTGGGCTGGCTGGTTACGCTCCTTGCCATCGTGATTGTGGAGCCTCTCCGCGGTTACGTGTTGCGCACGGGACGGCGAAAAGAATGAAAACGGTACTGAAAATCTTCGGTGGCCTGTTCGTCGTTGCTCTCATCGCCGTGGTCGCGGCCGTGTACTTCTTCGGCCCCTCCTATGGCGGGGCGTTTGCGGGCAAACCCGTATTCCTCTTCAACGCCAGCGAAAAGCGCATCAACACCGCGATGGTGGATACCGCGGCGCTTACCGGCATCTACGGCGACAGCGATAAATTCCAGCGCGCCCGTGAGGCCTTTGAGGAGGATCCGACCAACGCGGGGCTCCTCGATGCCGCCATCGACGCCGCCGGCGGTAAGCATTCCAAGGTCTTTAGTACGGAGTCGGAGAAGGAGATTGAGAAGACCGCCCCCGTCGTCAACTACGACGACGGTGTCCTGCGCGCCACCGTCCCGTCCATCGGCCGCCACGATGACGGCCAGGCCTACGCGGACACCCTGGCAACGGGGTTGACCGCCCACCCGGAGGCCTGTGCCGCAGTGGTCGATCTACGCGGCAATGACGGTGGTGACATGGGGCCCATGTACGCGGGGCTCAGCCCGTTGCTGCCGGATGGCCCCGCGCTCTCCTTCGTCAGCCGCATGGGGACCACGGACGTTGTCATAGACGGCAACTCCGTCACCGGCGGTGGCACCCCCACCACCACGTCCGGCGGCAAGCTGAACATTCCCGTCGCCGTGCTTACTGACGACAACACCGCCTCCTCCGCCGAAGCCACCCTCCTGGCTTTCCGTGGCCTCGACAACGTGCGCACCTTCGGCGAGCCGACCGCCGGCTACGCCTCCGCCAACATGGTCATTGACTACCCGGATGGCCGCTCCCTCATGCTCACCACCGCCAAGGATAAGGCCCGCACCGGTGAGGAATTCGCCGAAGACCCCATCGCTCCCGATGCCCCGGAATCCGAGCTCGACTCTTGGCTCGCTTCCCGCTGTGGCTCCTAAGCACGCTGCGGTTTCCTAGCCGCATCGCTCGCGCTCCCAGCGCCAATAGTGGTGCCATGTCCACGGCGGGGCCACGAAACTGCCCCGCCCTTTTATTACCGCGAGAACCTGCTGGACGGCCACGTCGAGATGGTGCTCAATCGTGGCGGCGGTGAAGTGAAGGGGCTGGTAGCCGCGCTGGACGGCGTCGTTAAGCTTCTGGCGGTCGATTTCGAAGCGCTGCCGGTTCTCGCCTTTGTGATAGGCGTAACCGTCCACCTCGATGGCCACCTTGTACTCCTCCAGCACTAGGTCCCAGCGGTAGGGGCCAATCTTTAGGTTGTTGCGCACCTTAACGTGCGGCTCGAGGCCCCTAGTCAGGTCGCGCTCCGGCTTACTGTCCGCTCCCACGATGGCCTTCTCCAGCACCTCACGCGTGTGCTTGGAAAGTCGGCGAAAATCCAACTGCTCGGTCTCGATGCGCGCAGGCCCATGCGCCCCGGCAAAGAAAGCCTCGATGAAAGCCACAGCGTCTTCGTGTGCCATGGACTCAATGCACTGCAACGGACTGCATACGTTTACCCCGTTCATGCTGCCCAAGGCTTTGGGCCGCGCCCGCCGGCTACGAAAATACGTGCTTGATGCCATCGTTCCTGCGCGCAGGAACTGAAGCGGAAAAGTCAGTTCTTGGCCAAGATACTGCTGGGCGGCGGAGTAGCCGTCCAAGGCTGAGTCTGGCCAACGCCGCGAGACGACTTCAGCGAGTTGGCGCGGCGTTGGCACCGCAGACAAATACAGACCGTGACAGATCTTGATGGCTTGCCCCTTAGCCGCGCGGCGAGTGCCCGCGCGTCCCTCGAAAATCTCCATGTGCCCCCGATGAGTACGTTTCTAACAATTAAGCCCCCAGAAACCGCTGTTTTCGGCTCCCTATTTGATCGAATCGTACGTCACGAACGAGGAGTTGTCGCGGCGACAAAGAAAAAGGACGTTTCGATCAACTAAGGCCTCTCAAACCCCCGGATTTTGGGCCCTATTTGATCGAAACGTCCCCAGAAACGCGGCTTACTTGAAGCGGGCGATAGCCTCGTCGAGGATCTTCTCTGCCTCAGCCTTGTCGCCCCAGCCGGAGCCGGTAACTTCTTTGTTCGGCTCCAGGTCCTTGTAGTGGACGAAGAAGTGCTCGATCTCGTCCTTGATGTGCTGCTCCACATCGTTGATGTCCTGGTAACGCTCCCAGCGCGGGTCATCGATGACAGCGAGCAGCTTGTCGTCGCCGCCGGCCTCATCGGTCATCTTGAATACGCCGAGGATGCGAGCTTCCACGACAACGCCCGGGAAGACCGGCTCCGGGAGGATGACGAGTGCGTCGAGCGGGTCGCCGTCCTCGCCGAGGGTGTGGTCGATGAAGCCGTAGTCAGCCGGGTAAGCCATCGGGGTGAACAGGTAGCGGTCCAGGTAAACCTTGCCGGACTCGTGGTCCACCTCGTACTTGTTGCGGGAGCCCTTCGGGATCTCGATGGTTACTTCAACGCTCACAGCTGATTCCTCCATAACTAATAGGTTGGCATGTGCTCCGCTTAGTCTACCGCGCTACTCTAAAGGGCGATGAAAGCGAAGCATGTCTGGTGGAGTACTGCGGCCCTCGTCACTGCGGGAGCCGTGGCGGCGACGGCCGCGTTGGGTGTAAAGATCCAGCGCACCTACGATCATCTGGACCACGGCGAGCCGTATGCGCAGGCCGCGCCCGCGACCTTAGTCCAGCCTGTTGAGCCCGGCGATATCGACGCCGCAGCACTGAAGACTAGGTTGGACGAACTGGGCAAGGACAAGGCCCTCGGAACATTTGGCGCGCAGGTCATCGATACCACGACGCACGAGGTGCTGTGGGAGCGAGAGCCAGCCAAGCCGCTGACGCCGGCCTCAGCAACCAAAGTACTGACGGTTGCGGCGGCTATCCTCGCCTTGGATGAAAATGCGCGCCTTCGCACCGAGGTCGTCCGAGGAGCGCAGGACGGCGAGGTAGTCATCAAAGCCGCGGGCGACGTCTGGCTGACGGATGAGCGCCTCGATGAGCTGGCGGAACAAGTTAAGGAGCACGTGAGCATCGTCACGCGCGTAGCCATCGACACGTCAGTCTGGCAAGGCCCCGACCAAGCCCCTGGCTGGGATGATGACAACATTGATGGAGGCTTCGTCGCGCCCATTCAGCCAGCCATGCTTTATGGCGGCCGCCTGGGGGAGAAGACGGGCGATGTCCCACGCTCCCACGAGCCGGCTCTTGACGTTGCCCGCGCCCTCGCTCAGCGCCTGGGCACGGACAAAGCCGACATCGCCGCCGCGCCCGAGGGCTCCGAGGTCATCGCCAGCAGCGAGTCCGAGCCACTGGCCCTGCGCGCCCAGCAGGCAGTGAAGGATTCCGACAATGTCATGGCAGAAGCCATCGCCCGCGAGCTCGCCGTCCATCACAATGCCGAGGCCAGCTTCGAGGGGGCCGCGGAAGCAACGCTCGACATCCTGGGCAACCACGGCATCGACGTCAACGGTGTCACCCTCAAGGACGGTTCTGGCCTATCCCGCGATAACCGCATCCCCGCCGGTGTACTTGCCCACATCTTGGACACAGCAGTCGCCAGCGAGGACCTCCGCCCGCTTCTGGGCTACCTCCCGCTCGCTGGCGGCGAAGGGACCCTCTACCAGCGCTACCCGGAGTCCCCGGCCCGCGGCTTCGTCCGCGCCAAGACCGGGACCCTGACCGAAACCTCCGCTCTCGCCGGCACCGCGCAGGGAACGTCCGGTCGGGTCTACGCCTTTGCTTTTCTGGTCAATGACGGCGAGGTCATGTCTGCCCGTAAAGCCCAAGACGCCCTGGCCGCCGCACTCCATGACTTCTAAGAAGCCCTTCTGGCCGCGGCACAGCCCCCACTTCCTAGCCTGCCGCGTGGCCGCCCGCGCCGTGGTGGGGGACACGCCGCGCGCCATCGCGGTGGGGCTGTCCGGCGGCGCGGATTCCCTCGCGCTGACCGCAGCGCTCGTCGCCGAAGGACACGACGTCACCGCCCTGTGTATCGACCACGGTTTGCAGGAAGGCTCGGCCGACCAGGCGCGCCGGGCAGCCGACCAGGCTCGGGCGTGGGGAGCGGGGGCGGAGGTGATTCAGGTGGACGTCGGCAAGCAGGGCTCTGTTGAGGCCGAAGCCCGCACCGCGCGCTACCGTGCCTTCGCACCCTGGGGTGAGGTGGCCGTGGCGCATACCGCCGATGACCAGGCCGAGACACTGCTGCTGGGCGCCTTGCGCGGGAAAATCTCTGGCATGCTCGAGCGCGCCGAGGTGGAGGGCGCCCGCGTGGTGCGCCCGCTGCTGAGCGTGCGCCGTACCCAGACCGAGGCCGCCTGCGCGGAGTTGGGCGTCGAGGTGTGGCACGATCCCCACAACACTGATACTGCATTCCGCCGTGTGGCCCTGCGCCGCGACATCCTCCCGCGCCTAGCGGACATCGTAGGCGGTGACCCCGTTCCGGCACTCGCCCAAGCAGCCCAGGACGCCGCGCTTGACCTGTCTCTTATACACATCT
>ERZ1031113.59-NODE-59-length-57131-cov-16.256080_pt1 | contig 57131 bp, 48 predicted proteins | sample MGYA00518225_ERZ1031113 | MGnify/ENA primary metagenome ERZ1031113 (study PRJEB33718, sample SAMN03159751) | human skin metagenome | collected 2014-05-20 | study: EMG produced TPA metagenomics assembly of the PRJNA266117 data set (Human skin bacterial metagenome...
GCGACCCTCACCTTGGCAAGGTGATGCGCTACCAACTGCGCTACATCCGCATTGCATCTCCCCGGCTAGTGTGCCGTGGTGCGAGTAAAGACATTATCGTGCACCGTCTCAGTTTCCAAATCCGCAGCCCACGGCAATAATTCCACCAACCACCAAAGAGCGAAGATTACACCGATGTGATTGAGACTCATTTTCGGCGAAAATCTGGTTGAGCTGGGCGATTAGGGAGTTAGTCCAACTGCGGTGTAGCTTAAGGGCTGCACCGAGGTTCTATAGCTCAGTGGGAGAGCGTTCCGTTCACACCGGAAAGGTCGCTGGTTCAATCCCAGCTAGGACCACCATAACCCGCAGCCATGCTGCGGGTTATGTCGTTTTACAGTACTGCCTTCGACAACAACATGGAAACAGGGCGACTACAGGGTAGCTAGGCCGGAGCTAGAGCACGTACCCTCGGACGTCATGGATGACACCGCACTCATTGACTCGTTGCTAGGCCCCGATAGTGAGGGCATTCGCCTCATCGCAGTCAGCGCTCTCCATGGCTCGGCCACTATTGACGGAACGTCAGACCCTATGGGCAATGACGCCGATGCCAAGCTCTTCGCCGCGCTACGCGAGTGGGCCGACATTGCCGTGGTTGGCTCGGGCACGGTGAAGGCGGAGGGGTATGAGGCGTCGACAAGCACGCGCCTCGCCGTCTTTAGCCATTCCCTTAATTTTGAAGGATTCGAGGAATTCATCGCCGGCAGGCCCATTATTCTCACCCCAGAGGAACGTGCGGACTCCGCAGAAGCATGCGCCTTGGCTGCAGCTGGTGCGGAGATTGTGAGCACTGGTACTGGCACGGTCACTGAGGCCATCGAGGCCCTTCGTGCACGCGGCGCTACACGAATTTCCTGCGAAGGTGGACCGTCAGTCTATTCTGTCTTCATTGAAGCTGGACTTGTGGACAAGCTGTACCTGACAATGGATCCGCATCTGTCACCCTCAGTGGAAAAACCTGTTGTCGACGGCAGCGCGACGTCGCCCGCACTGCGCTTGGAGCTCGAAAACGTCACGCCTGTCGACAGCACGGTGTTTCTGCGCTACCGGCGCATATCAACCCCGTAAACTCTCTTGCCGTGACTTCTCTGGCCTCCTCTCCCCCGACCCCTGCCCGTCTGTGGACAGCCGCCGCGTGGCCGGCCGCCGTCGTTCTCGTGTTTCACCGTGTTGTCGTCCTTGCTTTTACAGGGACGGTCACGGATGACTTCGGCACGGTGTATCGTGCGATTCGCCGCTTCTGGGATGGTGCGCCAGTATATGAGCAGGATTATTCCTCCGTAGAACCGCTCTACCTCTACAACCCCGGAGCAACCGCGCTGTTGTCTCCCCTGGGGATCGTTTCTGAGGAACATGCACGCTACGCCTTCATCCTCGCCAACGCTGTGGCCATTATCGCCGCGCTAGCACTTTTGACCCGCTATGTGGGCGCCAGCCTGCGCGGCCCTGTGTGGCCTGTAAGCATCGCGACTGCTTTTGCTTCCGAGTCCGTCATCAACACCTTGATGTTTACCAACATCAACGGCCTACTTTTGCTCGCCATGGCAGCCTTTCTCGTCCTTGTGGAGAAGCACAGCTGGATGGCTGGGCTGTGTCTCGGACTAGCCATTCTGGTCAAACCCCAGTTCACGCCGCTGCTTTTCCTCGCGCTCGTGCGCACCCGCTGGTCGGCACTAGGCCTCGGCGTGGCTGTCCCAGTCATCACCAACCTCATTGCTTGGCCGCTGGTGCCGGGCAGTGAAGGATTCCGTGAGCATCTTCTGCCCTACCTTTCCACCACACGTGATTATGCGAATGCTTCGTGGCCAGGTGTGAAGGCCTACTTCGACATGCCAGGAGCCCTCTACTACCCCATATGGTTGCTGTTCGCTGTCTTGTGCGCCGTGGCCATCCTGGGTTTGCTGCGCTGGCGCGATTCCGAGCCCGAATTCTGGGCGCTGAGCACCACCGGCGTCATCATGGCGGGAATCTTTTTCCTGTCATCGCTAGGACAGCAGTACTACTCCATGTGGCTTTTCCCCATGATGTTCACGGTTCTGTTGCATCGCTCGGTTTTCCACACGTGGGGCGCATGGTTGGCGGCATTTTTATTCTTGGTGCCGTTCGAGTGGACGTCGACAAGCATGCCCACCGCCGCACATTGGATGAGTGTGTTCATCGCCACCATCGGGTGGGGCTTGCTCATTGTGGTCACTGCTGCGTCGGTAGTCGGCTGGTGGATGTCTGAACGCGATGGTGGCCGGAAGGCGAGCATAAGCGATAAAATCCCCGCATGACCGATTTCAAGCTCATTGCGGATACAGAATGGCGCAAGCGCCTCACCGCCGAGGAATACTACGTCCTACGTGAGGCCGGTACCGAGCCCCCTCACGTTGGCGAATACACCAACACCACCACCGAAGGTGTGTATTCCTGCAAGGCCTGCGGCACCGAGCTTTTCCGATCTACCGAAAAGTTCGAGTCACACTGCGGTTGGCCGTCCTTCTTCTCCCCTCTCGCGGGAGACAACATCATCGAACGCGAAGACAACTCGCTTGGCATGCGCCGCGTCGAGGTGCTGTGCGCCAACTGCGAGTCGCACTTGGGCCACGTCTTCGAGGGCGAAGGCTACGATACCCCTACCGACCTGCGCTACTGCATCAACTCCATCTGCCTTACCCTCGAAGAAAAGCCGGTCGAAGGCTAAACCGTCAACCGGCTATCGGCGCTATCGCTGCCCTTAAGGCAAAATCGCGATAAGCTCTGCAACATCCTTGACGCGGCGGCCCGTGTGGAACGGGATTTCCTCACGCACGTGGTGGCGCGCCTCGGTGTAACGCATGAGGTACATCAGATCGACGATGCGGTGCAGCTCCGGAGCCTCAAAAGCAAGGATCCATTCGTAATCACCTAGAGCAAACGCCGGCACGGTGTTCGCACGAACGTCCGGGTAATCGCGTGCCTGCATGCCATGCTCCATGAGGATGCGGCGGCGCTTTTCCTCATCCATGGTGTACCAGTCATAGGACCGGACAAAGGGGTAAACAGCAATCCAGTCCCCCGGCTCCTCACCCATGATGAAAGATGGAAGGTGGGACTTGTTGAACTCGGCCGGACGGTGCAGGGCGTTGCCGACCCACGTCACCTCAGACACCTGGCCCAGGACGGTCTCCCGGCGGAAATCAGCGAAAGCCTTTTGAATGTCGGCGAATTCTTCTGCGTGCCACCAGATCATGAAGTCCGCGGATTCGCGCATGCCGGACAGGTCATAGATGCCACGCACGACAACCACGCCAGCCTGCTCGAGGTCAGCAAAGAATTTTTGTGCCTGGGCGATGGCCTGCTCACGCTCGGTACCCAGCGCGCCAGGAATAACCTGGAACACTGCGTGCTGCGAATACCGCTGGACCTTGTTGAGCTCCTTGAAGTTGACCTTCGACATGCTTTTCTCCTTGCTCGGAAGCGACTAGAATTCTTATCCATCATAAGTTGTAGACCTTGCCTTGCGCCACCAGCCCACGGCGCGCCTTCCCCCGCTTGCCGCACAGAACTTATACGTTGTTTCCCGTGAGCAATTCCGACGTTTCATCGCGCACCTTGGCAGGGGCACCGACCAACCTGCACGACCGTGCTTCGTCCGCCAACGGCTCCCAGTCAGCAGAGCCGTCGACTCCGGCCGCTTTCACTGGGGCCGTCGAGTCCCTCCATGCAGCGCAGCTGCGCTCTGAAATCACGTTAGGCACCATCCGCCCGCCGCAGCGACTAGCGCCGTTTAGCCATGCCATTGGCTTGGAGGTTGAGCGCGGACACCACGACGCAGATATCCTCCCAACCGATTCCGAAGGCGATGCGTTCGGCCGCCTCATCCTTTTACACGACCCAGGTGCTGAAGAAGCGTGGGAAGGTGCCATGCGCCTTGTCGCCTACATTCAGGCTGACCTAGAGGATTCGGTAGCAGGCGATCCGCTGCTTCCCGACGTCGCCTGGGAGTGGCTGACCGAATCTCTCGAACTGCGCGAGGCTACCCACACCAATCTGGGCGGAACCGTAACGTCAACATCCTCAGTGCGCTTTGGTGAAATCGGGGGCCCGCCGCGTGCCTACCAACTTGAGATGCGCGCGTCCTGGACTGCTGAGGGACTTGACCTGGCTCCACACGTCGAGGCATTCTCCCAGGTGCTAGCGCTCGTTGCCGGCCTGCCGCCGGAAGGCGTGGCCGAACTCGGACGCTAAGCACGGCGATACACAAGCTCACGGAGGAGGCCCAGGGATGACCGAACTGCGCCACGTGCCCAAGGATGGTACCCCGAAGGTCCTCGCGTCCCCGCGTGACTTCCATGCGGCCGCCGACCAACTCGCAGCTGGTACTGGACCTTTTGCTATCGATACCGAGCGCGCCTCCGCCTACCGCTTCGATGACCGCGCCTTCCTCGTGCAGATTCGCCGAGAAGGCGCCGGAACGGTTCTGCTAGCCCCAGAGAATCACCGTGCGGAGTTTACCGCCGCGCTGGCGCCCGTACTTACTGGGCAAGACTGGGTTATCCACGCAGCGCCTTCTGATCTTCCTTCTTTGGCGTGGCTCGGCCTCTACCCGGGAACGCTGTTTGATACGGAGCTGGCCGCCCGCTTCGCAGGTTTTGCGCATCCCAACCTGGGTGCCATGGTACTGGAGCTTTTCGACGTCGAGTTGGAAAAGGGCTTTGGCGATTCCGACTGGTCTGAAACCCCCATCCCGCAGAAATGGCGCAACTACGCAGCACTCGACGTTGAGCTCCTTAACGAACTGGCAGTAGCATTGCGCGATATCCTCGCAGAGGAAGAGAAGCTGGACTGGGCCTACGAAGAATTTGACCATATCGCCACTGAACACGCAGGCATCACCGCGCCAGAGCCTCGTTCGTGGCGCGAGCTCAAAGGCGTATCCTCCCTGCGTTCGCGCGAGCAGCTCGCTGTAGCCCGTGAGCTGTGGCAACGCCGCGAATCTATAGCACGTTCGCAGGACCTCGCCCCTAATCGCCTGCTTCCCCATCGCGTGCTCGTGGAGATCGCGCGCCGAGTTCCCACCACGCCATACGAGATCAACAAGATCAAAGGCTTTCCCCGACGCCGCGGCGGAGCGACCCTGCAATGGCTCGATGCCGTCACCACGGCGCTGAAGAGCCCGAAAGAAGAATGGCCGGTCCAGCTACGCAGCCCGCAACCTGTGCCCTCAAAGTCTGTCTTTACCCGCGAGTTCCCGGAGCTTTGGGCTGTGTATCAAGACATTCGCAGTGCCTTCGAGGACCTCGGTGAGGAGCTCACCATGAACTACGAACTCATCCTCAAGCCCAGCCTTGTCCGCGCAGCCGTGTGGGCTGCCTTGGGACCTGAAGGCGGAGTTGCCGGCGAGATTTCTGGTTCTGGGGACATTCCCGGCTTCTTGCTTTCCCAAGGAGCGCGCGAATGGCAAGTAGAACTTGCTACCCCGCTCATCGCAGACGGCCTCCACGCCTTCGGCGGTTAGGCTTCTCCCGAGCCGGCATCGTCACTGCGCGCAGCTACCCACTCTTCAACCGACTGCGCAATCCCCTGCGGGGTAATGCCGAATTCCTCAAGAATTTCTCCACGGCTGGCGTGGCGCGGGAAAGTGCTCGGTACGCCGAGGCGGTGCACCGGAGTATCCACGTCCGCTGCATCCAAGGCCTCCGCGACCATGGATCCCACGCCGCCGCGCAGCACGCCATCCTCTACAGTCACGACAAGGTCATGGTCGGCAGCCAGCGCCACAATGGACTGCGCAACGGGCACTGGCCACCGTGGGTCCACCACCGTGACGTTGAAGCCGCGCGCCTCAAGCAGTTCCGCCGCCCCCAGTGAGCGGGTACTCATTGCGCCGACAGAGACAATGAGGACATCGGTCGCTTCCTCTTCAACGTCGTCAGAATAGCGCAGGATGTCCACGCCATCATCCAAGCGCTTGAGCTCGTCGGTATCGTCGAGCAGGTTCCCCTTGGGGAAACGGACGCACGTGGGGCCATCATCAATAGCAATAGCCTCGTTGAAGAGCTCACGGAGTCGAGCACCATCGCGCGGTGCAGCAATGCGCATGCCCGGCACAATGCTCATAAACGCCATATCCCACACGCCGTTGTGCGAAGGACCATCGGAGCCTGTTACGCCCGCGCGATCAAGCACAATGGTCACCGGCTGCTTGAGCAAAGCAATGTCCATAATGACTTGGTCCACCGCGCGGTTGAGGAAGGTGGAATACACCGCCACCACTGGGTGCATCCCGGCCAAAGCCAAGCCAGAAGCAGAGGCCATTGCATGTTGCTCAGCAATACCTACATCAAAGAAGCGCTCCGGAAACTCTTCTTGGAAAGGCGCCAAGCCAGTAGGCCCAGCCATTGCCGCAGTGATTGCCACAATATCCTCGCGAGCGTGACCTGCCTTGATGAGCTCTTCTGAAAAGGCTGCGGTCCACCCTGGCTGTTTCTGCCCCTTGGACACGCCAGTCACCGGGTCGATAGCACCTGTGGAGTGCATTTGGTCCTTCGGCTCATTGACGGCCGGGGCAAAACCATGTCCCTTCTCCGTCACCGTGTGGACGATGATGGGCCCCTCATAATCGCGGGCATAGCTCAGTGCACGGACAACCGCATCAATGTCGTGGCCATTGATAGGACCGACGTATTTGATACCGAGCTCCGGGAACATCTCCGTGGGCATGACGGTGGACTTCACGCCTTCCTTCATTGCATGAAGAGCATCAAAAGTACGCTCACCGACCCAGCCCATGGATTTCAGGCGCTTTTTACCCAGTTCCATGAACTCGTCGTATCCATGCTGTGCACGGATACGACCAAGGTTTTCTGATAGCCCGCCAATAGTGGGCGAATAAGAACGGCCGTTGTCATTAACTACGATGACCACGTTGCGGTCTTTATCCGCGGAAATATTGTTCAGCGCTTCCCAGCACATGCCACCGGTCAGGGCGCCATCACCCACGACGGCCACGGCGTTGCGGTGCGATTCGCCGCGAATCTTGAAGGCCTTAGAGAGGCCATCCACCGTGGAGAGTGCGGCCGACGCATGCGAGGACTCTGTCCAGTCATGTTCTGACTCAGTGCGGTCGGTGTAGCCAGACAAGCCACCTTTCTGACGCAGTGTATCGAACTGCGCAGTGCGGCCGGTCAGCATCTTGTGCACGTAGGACTGGTGAGAGGTATCGAAGACGATGGGGTCATGAGGAGAGTCAAAGACGCGGTGAATCGCCACGGTGAGCTCAACCACGCCCAAATTGGGGCCGAGATGTCCACCGGTGACCGATACCTTCTCAATGAGGCGCTGGCGGATATCCGCCGCGAGCTCGGCCAGCTGCGTCTTGCTCAGAGCCTTGAGATCAGCTGGCGATTCAATGGAATCCAGAATACTCATAGAGCTGCCGTCAACCCCTTCATCTTTCGTACTTTCTTTACCACCGTACCCGCTTATGTACGTGACACGACAATCATTAGGCAGTGCTTCTCTTCTGTCTTAGGCAGCAGGGACGAGCAGTGCCAAAGTTTCAAAATGATGAGTCCCCGGGAAAGCGTTAACCATGGCTAAACGCTGCAGTCGATAACCGTGCTCCGACCACGCGGCGAGGTCACGGGCAAAGGTTGCAGGGTCGCAACCAACATGCAGCACTTTTCGAGGCTCCGCCACAGCTACTGCAGCGATAACATCAGCACCTGCACCGGTGCGTGGAGGGTCCAGAATCACGCTGACCGGCTTCGGCAGCTGGGCCGCAACCTCCTCGACTGTGGCGGTGCGAAACTCCACATCGATTCCCTTCAGCCCGGGTTGCGCGCCAGAAGCTGCGGGAGAATAGTCAACGGAATACACCGTGGTGTGTCCTCCCTGCGGGGCAGTGACCTCCGCTAGAGCTGGCACGAACAGTCCCACACCTCCATAGAGATCCCACGCCACTAGCTGCGCAACGTCACTACGTGTCTCATCCGACTGGACGCCGTCACCGCTGGCTGGCGCAAGCCACTCGCGCGCGATGCGCGTATAGGTATCAGGCGCTGCGACGTGTGCCTGCCAGAACGCCATGGGCGGGAAGCGGAACTCGCGGCCATCCGCCCGCTGGACCACATCCTTCGTCGGAGCCTCGATAACCTCCCGCACCGTTTCGACGCGGCGTCCCCTCGGTGCTTTACGGGACTCCACTACGTGGCGGTTGCCATCACTGTCCATCACGGCAATGACCTCAGCACCAGGCGTGAAGGTACGGGCATTAGGGCCAACGAGACCGTCGACCAGCCCTGGCACTAGTTGGCTACAGGCAACGTCCGTGATGAGTTCGGTCGAACCACGTTTTCTGGTACCAGCACGCCCCTGCTTGTCGACGCCCAACCGTACCCGCGTGCGCCAACCCCGTTGCGGTTCTAAGTCGATGCTCTCGACCTCGGGAGTGTGCTCAATCCGCGCAACGCGGCGAATTTGGTCAAGCAAGACCTCAACCTTGATTCGCGGTTCCGCGGCTGGATCCAGTTCGGCGAAATCGCAACAACCGGCTCCTTGTTGTGCTGCCGGGCACGACGACTCCACGCGGTACTCCCCTGGCGCAATGACCGCAACATGTTCTGCTTCTACAAAAGACTTCTTGACCTTCCCTGCGGTCACGGTGAGGCGATCTCCTGGGAAGCCGCCTGCAACGAAGCACACACGGTCATCCGGGGCTGCACCGATGCCTACTCCTCCATGCGCCATCCGCTCGATAGTGATGTCGAAGGACTGCCCCTTTGTGACAGGTTGAGCCGCCTCAGCGGCAGAGGACGTGGCGTCGGGATTAGTCATCGACGGACTCCTTCTCAGTGGTGGCGACTTCAGTAGTAGCGTCCTTGGTGTTTTCTGAAGCTTCGTCCACAGCCGCATTGGCGCGGCGCACCATCCAAATAGTGAGCAGGGTGACGACGCCGGTAAGGGGCCAGCCCATGATGATGCGGACAATACCCAGGGTGGTGGTCGCGTCGGCGTCGTACAGCGCGCGTTGCACAGCAAAACGGGCGATGAAAACCACAGCCCAGCCCGCTGTAGCCCATGCATAGGCACGGCGCGCCTTCGGAATCGTACGCCAACTCATGTCATCGCCGTTGAGGCCCTTCCACACCACGCCAACCAACGGCCAGCGCGCGACGATGGATATCACCGCAACGATAAAGAGCACCAACGACATCCAAATTCCGTAAAGGAAATAACCTTTGGCATCCCCTGTAAACCACGCGATGCCCGCACAAATGCCTACTCCTAGCAGGCCCGACAGAGCCGGCTGAAGCGTTTCCTTGCGCAGGAGGCGCCACACGCTAATGAGCAACGCCACGCCCAAGGCAGCGATGAGCGCTGGCCCCAAGCCCCAAACGTTATTAACCGGGATGAGGACGAGAACCGGCAACGTCGCTGAGACCAAGCCCGTAAGGCCGCCCATCTGCTCTAGGAGGGAAGGCTCAGCGTTGGCTTCTGCCGTCGCCGACTCTTCTCCCACTGTGTCCGGCGCAGCGCCATCGTTGTCCAGAGAAGTAGCGGTAGATGTAGCGGCTTCGTGCTTATCCGCGTCAGGATTAGGTGTGGTCACGGTGGTGAGTGGTCCTTGTAGGTACTGTTAGTTCTTGTCCGTGTCATCGAGCTCACGCAGCTGTTCGCGAGCCTGAGCTTCTGCAGGAGTTTCGTTCTCGCGACTGCCGGCGGTGTCCTGGGCGCCGGCGTCTGCGTTGTTGGCAGCTGCCTCTTGTTGGCGCTGCTGTAGAGCCTGCGAAACCTGCTCCGCTAGCTGCTGTGGCAGCATCACGGGCAGGGAGCTACCAGCAAGGATCGGGTCCTCACCGCGGTAGATGAAGGTGCGGGCAACGACTTCGCGGCCGAGCTTAGCCAGCTCCTCTTCTTTCCCCGCTGGGGCTGCCAGCGTGAGGCGGTACATCCAGCGCGGGCCTTCCACACCGATGATGCGGATGCCGCCCTTGTCGCTAGTGCCAACGATTTCCGAACCCCATGGCCCATCCTCCGGGTGGGCAGAAAAGCCATCAGACTCCAAGCCATGAATGATGTCGGCTGCGGACTCCGACCACTGGCCCGAGGTGCGCGGAGCAGCGAAAGCCACCGGAGTCATCCGACCATGCGGGGTGAGGATGTGAAGCATACGGGGGCCGTCCTGCCCCATCTCTACCTGTACCTGGGAACCCTTAGGCAGCGGGATACGCATCGAGCCAAGGTCAAGCAAACCGACGGAGAAATCTTCGAAGTTGAACTCTGTGATATCAACGGTGTCGCCATCGTAGGGGCCCATGTCACCATTGACAGCATCGTGAGCTACGGCCTTAATGCCCCGCGCTGCGGCACTATCGGCACTATCAGCGCTATCGGCATTATCATTGTCCTCGCTCACAAGGCCTGCTGAGTGCGAAGACCCAGCCGCGGTGTTCTCCGAAGCCTCGATGGGAGCTGCAGCGTCGTTTTCTGCGTGTGCCGGTGCGGCAACACCCGACGCTGCCTCGTCGCGCTCAACAGTGCTCTCTGAGCTGTTCTCTTTGTTCTTCTTGCCAAAGGGCCACAACGCCATTGTCTCTGCCTTTCTGCTAATCGGTGTGGGCACGAACGATGTTCGTTCAGTGTCTACTGGGATCTACTGGGGTACTAGTTCACGCCGGTGGAACCGTAGCCACCGTCGCCGCGTGCGGTGTCATCAAGCTCCTCGACCTCGTGGAAGCCCACCAGTTCCACGCGCTGCACGATGAGCTGCGCAATGCGCATACCGCGCTCAACCTCGAAGGTCTCGGTTGGATCGTGATTAATGAGACATACCTTAATCTCCCCGCGGTAATCTGCATCAATAGTCCCCGGAGTATTGGTGACGGAGATGCCATGCTTGGCAGCCAGACCTGAGCGCGGGTGGACCAATCCCACCGTGCCCAGCGGCAGGGCAATCGCAATACCGGTGCCAACCAGAGCGCGTTCACCGGGGCGCAAGGTGACATCATGTGCGGCATAAAGATCCGCGCCAGCATCGCCTCGGTGGGCGCGCTTTGGCAACGGAAGCTCTTTATCAAGGCGCTTTACCTTGACATCACCAAAAGGACTGACCGGATCTACAAGGGGGTGTTGCTCATTCACTCGGCCCAGCCTACCTTGTCCCCTCTACCTAGGTTCCACGTCCCAGGGGTGCTCACGCCCTTCGTGCTCCCCTGGGAGGTTAGGCCACTCATCGAATGGTGACTAGAATCGAGGGCCATGACTTCCAGTTCCTCGCCAGCCGAGCAGACCCCTGCTGCTGATTCCCCGGTTGTTCTCTACCGCGAGCGCCAGTGGGTGCCGTGGTACTGGTGGCTAATGGCAGCTTTCGTTGTGGTGATTAGTACAGCAACGGTCAGCCTGAACCGCGGAATTCTATGGGTCATCATTCCCGCTATCTTGCTGTCCGCCATCGCTGTATGGGTGCTGCTGACATGGTCCAACACTGTCGTGCGCGTGGAGCAAGACAGTGACGGCACTAGGTGGCTGACGGTCAAGGAGGCCCAGCTGCCCCACGATGTGGTCGCGCGCAGCACTGCGGTGCCCGCCACCGCACGTCGAAATGCACTCGGCCCGCAGCTGGACCCAGCAGCTTTTATTGTCACGCACGGTTGGGTTCCTGAGCACGTCATGCTCGTCCTCGATGACCCCGAAGACCCCACCCCCTATTGGCTCATTGGTTCAAAGGACCCCGAGAAACTGCTCGCCGCTTTCCTTCCCGACCAGGCCGGGGCGAGCGCGGCCCGCTGAGGGCGTCACAGTGCCTTCAGTACCCACAGTGGCCAACAACGACTCGCAGTGGCCACAGCCCGCTCAAGGGCGACATGCTTAAGCAGCGCTGTTAAGCACAATCCTTGCACACAAGTTCACCGTTCTCTTCGTGATCCAAGCGCTTGTTGGACTGGACAAGAAAACATACCGAACAGGTGAATTCGTCGTCCTTGCGCGGAACAACGGTGACGTTGAGTTCTTCGCCCGTCAGGTCAACTGACGGCGGCTCAAACGCCTCAACAATTTCACCGTCATCATCCATGCCATTGTTATCGTTTTCTGCTGCCTTGAGACCCTCGAGAGAGTCAGCCTCAAGCTCGTCTTCAGCTCGGCGACGCGGTGCGTCATAATCGGTGGCCATAGTATTCGCCCCTGTGTGTCAGATCGATAGGAATGTGTATTTATCGACGGCATCCTAAACCACGCGCGCCTTACTGTCACACTCGCCTCGCCGCGGGGGCACGATTCTGTTCACCCCCGCATCATTCTCCTTGAGCATTTCCCCATTACAGACTCCTTTTTTCGTGGCTTTTTCCGCCTAGAAAAATTACCTTGATCCACCTCACACAGAAGACACTCCGCCTCTTTCCGGCGCCGCCTATGTCGCCTTTGCCACACCTAGATGGCACCGGAATGCCTGCACATCATGCGGGAGAGTTGCTTAAACTAAACACCATGACTGCGCAACACTCACAGCACCAAGCACCTCACCATGAGGGCCACTCCTTCGGTATCGATGTCGGCGGCTCCGGAATCAAGGGCGCCGAGGTAGATCTCGCTACCGGTGAATTCGTGGGCGACCGCCTCAAGATTGCTACCCCCAAGCCCGCGACTCCGGAGGCCGTTGCCGAGGTCATTGCTCAGATCGTCGCCGAGAAGGGCTGGGATGGCCCCGTTGGCATCACCCTGCCCGCTGTGATCAAAAACCAGGTCGTCCGCAGCGCCGCCAACATTGACAAATCCTGGATCGGTATTAACGCCCAGGAGTTGTTGAGCCAGTTCCTCGATACGCCTTTTACTGTGCTGAACGACGCCGACGCGGCCGGCCTCGCCGAAGTTGCTTACGGTGACGACATAGTCCGCACGGGCCCGGTTATCTTCCTTACTCTCGGCACTGGTATTGGTTCTGCGTTCCTTCTCGACGGCCAACTTTTCCCCAACACCGAAATCGGCCACCTCATCGTGGGAGAGCAAGAAGCAGAGCACCAGGCGTCCTCCGCAGTCAAGGATCGCGAGGGCCTCAAGACCAAACAGTGGGCCAAGCGCGTGAACCGAGTGCTGTATGAATACGAGGCGCTGTTTAACCCGTCCGCATTTGTTATCGGCGGTGGCATTTCCCGCAAGTTCGACAAGTGGGGCGAGTATTTGAGCATTGAAACCCCAGTTGTGGCAGCTCAACTACGCAATCGGGCAGGTATCGTCGGCGCTGCCATGGCGGCAAAGGAAGGTATCCGCCCATAATCAGAGGAGCGTTAAACTTTCCTAGTTGACCCCAGTCACCGCCAGTAGGCGAAAATGATCTATACTGGGCTGTCGATTACCCAATATTGAGCGGCGCGCCTCTCCTGCTCATCTCGGAGGCGGGCTAGCATCGGGGACTAGTTGCGATGACTTTGCGATTCCCCATATTTTCCACATAGAGAGCAAGTCGAAAGGGCGTACGTGGCAGCCACTGATTCTTCAGACCAGGTACTCGGTGAAGGCGAGAACACCTCCGAGGCATCTGCACCTGCACAGAAGACCGCCAAGAAGACGGCAAAGAAGACCGCTAAAAAGACGGCAAAGAAAACGGCTAAAAAGACCGCTAAGAAGACTGCGAAGAAAACAGCTAAAAAGACTGCCAAGAAGGCGGCCAAAAAGACGGCTAAGAAAACCACTCGCAAGTCCGCTCAGAAGGCTACGAAGAAGACAGCTAAGAAGACCGTCCGGAAGTCGGCAGCCAAGAAGGCGACGTCTCCGGAGGAGAATTCTGAAGCAACCGAGTCTGATGAGGACCTGATCGAGGACCAGACTGGCGACTTGGACGCTGACGCAGTCGACGACGCGGACTTGGACTTTGATCCGGATCACGCCGACATCGACGATGATGACGAGTTCGGCGACGAAGATGATCTTGAAGGCGAGGATGCTGACGACGAGGACGAGGACGATGGCTCCTCCGTCTGGGACGAGGACGAGTCTGCCGCCCTGCGCCAGGCGCGTAAGGACGCAGAACTTACTGCGTCTGCTGACTCCGTTCGTGCCTACCTCAAGCAGATTGGTAAGGTCGCTCTGCTCAACGCCGAGCAGGAGGTCTCGCTAGCCAAGCGTATCGAGGCAGGCCTGTACGCGCAGTACCGCATGGACGAGATGGAAAAAGCCCGCGCAGAGGGCGATAAGGCTGCCAAGCTCTCCCCCATGGAAAAGCGTGACATGCGCGCTATCGCCCGTGATGGCCGCAAGGCAAAAAACCACCTTCTTGAGGCTAACTTGCGTCTCGTGGTGTCGTTGGCCAAGCGCTACACCGGCCGCGGCATGGCTTTCCTTGACCTCATTCAGGAAGGAAACCTGGGTCTAATCCGCGCCGTGGAGAAGTTTGACTACACCAAGGGCTACAAGTTCTCCACTTACGCCACGTGGTGGATCCGCCAGGCTATTACCCGCGCCATGGCGGACCAGGCCCGCACCATCCGCATTCCGGTGCACATGGTGGAGGTCATTAACAAGCTTGGCCGCATTCAGCGTGAGCTGCTGCAGGACTTGGGCCGTGAGCCCACTCCGCAGGAGCTGGCCAAGGAGATGGACATCACCGAAGAGAAGGTGCTGGAGATCCAGCAGTATGCCCGCGAGCCGATCTCCCTGGACCAGACTATTGGTGACGAGGGCGATTCCCAGCTTGGTGACTTTATCGAAGACTCCGAGGCAGTTATCGCCGTCGATGCCGTCTCCTTCACCTTGTTGCAGGATCAGCTTCAGGATGTGCTGACGACTCTCTCCGAGCGTGAGGCTGGCGTGGTTCGCCTGCGCTTTGGTTTGACCGATGGCATGCCGCGCACTTTAGACGAAATCGGCCAAGTCTACGGCGTTACCCGCGAACGTATTCGCCAGATCGAGTCCAAGACCATGTCGAAGCTACGCCACCCATCGCGTTCGCAGGTTCTGCGCGACTACCTCGACTAAGAGGCCAAGCTAGCCAAGGCAAGCGACCAGACGCACACGCTTGCCGACGCCGCCCCTCGCCTCCCCCGTTAGCACTAAGCTGCGGAGGGACGCGATACCGCGCACATCAGGAGTTGAGGTATCAGGATTCTTGATGAAGGAGAAACTCTCAACCTGAAAGATGGTCATTCAGCCAGCTCACTGTACGACATCGCCACCATTTGGAAGTGGAGTACTCATGTGTAGTCCATAATGGACACCATGTCTGCTTTCGGTGAAGTCCTATCCCAGCTCCGTGAAAATCAGCCTCAAGGCTCGTACGGCATTAAGTTCGAGAAATTAATGGTCAATTACTTCCGAACCGATCCCGTCCTCCAGGAGCAGTTCTCGGAAGTCAGCCGTTGGAGCGATTGGGAGTTCAACGGCGGTAAGCAAGACACCGGCATCGACCTCGTTGCCCGGCGCGCCGATGACGACGCGTGGGTTGCCATCCAGTGCAAGTTCTACAAGCCGGATACCTATATCCAGAAGCGTCACCTTGATTCCTTCTTTGAGGCATCCGGACACTCGTTTACTACAGACAAGGGCACAGAATCCTTCGCACAGCGGATCATCATCTCCACGTCGGAGCGATGGTCAAAGAATGCTGAGGAGATGCTGGAGCACCAGCTCATCCCAACCAACCGTATCGGCACGGCAGCGATTGCAGAATCCCCTATCGACTGGGATGTGACCTTCCCGGGTTCTGAGATCGAAATTAACCTCACCCGGCGCGAGGTTTTCTCCCCGCGCCCGCACCAGCAAGAAGCGATCTCGAAGGCTATCGCAGGCTTTGAAACACACGACCGTGGAAAGCTCATCATGGCGTGCGGTACGGGAAAGACGTTTACCGCCCTGCGTCTGGCGGAGCGCTTCGCGGAGCTCAACGGCAACAAGGCCCGCGTCCTCTTCCTCGTTCCCTCCATCTCCTTGCTCTCGCAGACGTTAAAAGAATGGACCGCACAGAACCAGGAGCACCTGCCGCTGAAGTCCTACGCAGTCTGTTCGGATACGAAGGTCTCCAAGAAGGCTGAAGACATTGCCTCCTATGACTTGGAGGTTCCGGTCTCTACCAACGGCAAGAACATTGCCGAGCGCACCGCGCAGGGCAAGCGTCGTGCCGGTATCAACGTCATCTTCTCCACGTACCAGTCCATTGAGGCCATTCACGAGGCCCAGGAACTCGGCATGGACGACTTCGATCTCGTCATCTGCGATGAAGCTCACCGCACCACCGGCGTCACCCTCGCCGGGGAGGATGCCTCCAACTTCGTGAAGATTCACGACGAAAAATACATCAAGGCTAGCAAGCGTCTCTACATGACCGCGACTCCCCGCCTGTTCGATGACAACATAAAGGGCAAGGCCGCTGAGCATTCCGCGGAGCTTGCCTCCATGGATGACGAGGCCATCTACGGCCCCGAGTTCTACCGCCTCGGCTTCGGCGAGGCCGTGGACAAGGGTCTACTCACCGACTACAAGGTTCTCGTCATGACCGTCGAGGAAGACATCGCCGCCGACGTCCTCGCTACCAACCCCACCAACGAAATCAACCTCACCACTGCCTCTGCCATGATCGGCGCGTGGAACGGACTCGCGAAGCGTTCGGGTGCCGAGCAAGACACCAAGTCCGGCTTTGAAGCGAACGCCCAACCCATGCGCCGCACCGTTGCCTTCGCCAAGGACATCAAGGCCTCGAAGACCATCCAAGAGACCTTCCCCACGCTCATCCGCCAGTACCAGGAGCAGCTCAAGGACCACGCCGCCACCAACGACGTCAGCCTGCTCAACATCGATCTTCAGGTCGCCGTCGAGCACGTCGATGGCACCATGAACGCCCTCGAGCGCGGCAATAAGATCTCGTGGCTTGAGTCCTCCATCCCCGAAGACGAAACCCGCATCCTTACCAACGCCCGCTGTCTGTCCGAGGGCGTGGACGTCCCCGCCCTCGATAGCGTCATCTTCTTCCACCCGCGCAATTCCATGGTCGACGTCGTCCAGTCCGTCGGCCGCGTCATGCGCAAAGCCGAGGGCAAGGACTATGGCTACATCATCCTGCCCGTCGCCATCCCACCGGGAGTCTCCCCGTCCCAGGCGCTCAACGACAACACGCGCTTCCGCGTCGTCTGGCAGATTCTCAACGCTTTGCGCGCCCACGATGACCGCTTCAACGCGAAGGTCAACTCGATTGCGCTCAATGAGAAGGTCGAGCTTCCCATCGATGTTCAGCCCGTGCCAAACTCGAAGCCAAACGACAAGCCTGTCGACGACGATCCGGCCACGGCCAAGAATAGGCTCAATGCTTCCGATACCTCCCCAACCGGCCAGTCCGAAGCTTCCAGCGAGCAGGAACTCACCGCGGAGCAGATGACTCTGTTCTCACTCGAAGCCTGGCAGGAAGCCATGTACGTCAAGCTGGTCGACAAGGTCGGTACGCGTACTTATTGGGAAGACTGGGCTGACGATGTCGCCACCATCGCCGAAGCACAGATCGCGCGCATCAAGGCGCTTATCAATTCTGCGGACGACACCATCCACAAGGAATTCGAGGTCTTCATCGAGGGACTACGCGGTAACCTGAACGACTCCATCACCGAGGACGAAGCGATCAGCATGCTCTCGCAGCACCTGATCACTGCCCCGGTCTTCAACGCTCTCTTCACCGAGCACGACTTCGCCGCGCACAACCCGGTCGCCCGCGTCATGCAGCGCATGGTCGACGCATTGTCCGACGCCAAGCTCGAATCCGAGACCGAGTCTCTGACCAAGTTCTACGAATCCGTGCGCGTCCGCGCCTCCGAGGTCTCCTCCGCTTCCGGCAAGCAGCAAGTGGTCAAAGACCTCTACGAACGATTCTTCCGGAAAGCCTTCAAGAAGCAGTCCGAGGCCCTCGGCATCGTCTACACTCCAGTAGAAATCGTCGACTTCATCCTCCGCTCCGCCGATCAAATCTCCCGCTGGCACTTCGGCAAGGGCCTTACCGACGAAGGCGTCCACATCCTCGATCCGTTTACGGGCACCGGCACGTTCATGGTCAGACTCCTCCAGTCGGGTCTCATCGAACCCGACGACCTCGCCCGCAAGTACGCTGGCGAACTCCATGCCACCGAGATCATGCTGCTCGCCTACTACGTCGCCGCAGTCAACATCGAAACGACGTATAACGCACTCCAAGCAGAGCGCACCCAGCGCAACAATGAGCCTGAACCCGACTACATCCCTTTCGACGGCATCGCACTGGCCGATACCTTCCAGATCCACGAAGAAGGCGACATTCTCGACCTCAAGGTCTTCAAGGAAAATAACGCTGCGATCGAGCGCCAAAAGTCCGCGCCGATCAACGTCATCATCGGCAACCCACCTTACTCAGCAGGTCAGGGAAATGCGAATGACAACAATGCAAACCTGAAATACCCAACCCTCGACAAACGTATCGAGGAATCGTTCGCTGCAAACTCATCAGGTACCCGAAAATCACAGCTCTACGACTCCTATCTCCGTGCATTCCGCTGGTCCATCGACCGACTCGGTACCCACGGTGTCATGGCTTTTGTATCCAACGGCGGATGGATCGATGGCAACACCGCGGATGGCGTCCGGCTGTCGCTTGAAGATGAACTCAGCGACATTTACGTGTACAACCTCCGCGGCAACCAACGTACAGCCGGCGAACAGTCCCGCAAGGAAGGAGGCAAAGTCTTCGGCTCCGGAAGTCGAAACACCGTAGCTGTAATTATCGCCGTTAAACGTGAAATCCCCGACGATGTGTGTATCCACTACCGCGATATCGGTGACTACCTCAGTGCAGACGAAAAACTTGCGATTGTTGATCGCTCCACGCTCGACAACGTCGATTGGCAAATTATTGAGCCCAATATTTACGGGGACTGGCTTGACCAACGAGATGAGCAGTACGAATCAGCACCAATTTTGGGGGATAAGAGAAAGCAATTCGCGAACGCAGCATTTTTCAAAAACTATTCTCTTGGTTTAGCTACAAATCGAGATGCCTGGTGCTATTCGAGCAGCCGTGAAAAGCTTGAAGACAACATGCGCCGAACGGCTAGTTTCTTTAATTCTGAATCAGATAGAATAACAAAACTCGTGGCCTCTGGCACCGATCCAGAAAAGGCACGGAGCCAAATTACGTACGATCCCTCACAGTTCACGTGGGATCGTGCCAATAAGCGAAACATTGTAAATGGGCTACAGCTCGAAATTCATCAAGATAATTTCCGGAAGACCCTCTATCGTCCCTTCTTTGGCCAAAATTGCTACTTCGATCCGGATCAACAGCTTAATAACTGTACGTATCAACTCCCCGTGCTCTTTCCCTCTGCAAAGCACGACAACATAGGAATCATGATGACGGGCCCTGCAGCGATGTATCAATATTCAATCATTGGTACTGATCTCATGCCGAATCTGCACACTCTGCACTCAGGCCAGTTCTTCCCCCGCTGGACCTGGGAACCCGTCGAGGCGCCGGAGGGTGAGCTGGACTTTGGGATGGGGACATCGGAAGGCTCGGAGCCTGGTACGGAAGGAGAAATCCTCGACGGGCACCGACGCGTGGACAACATCACGGACGAGATTCTTGGGATTTACCGCCAGGCGCTGGGCTCGGATGTGACGAAAGACGACATCTTCTACTTCGTGTACGGGCAGCTGCATGACCCCGAGTACCGAGAGAAGTACGCCGCGGATCTGAAGAAGATGCTGCCACATATCGAAACGCCGACGTCGCGGGCGCGGTTCGACCAGCTGGCTGACGCCGGCCGGGAGCTCATGGATCTGCATGTGAACTACGAGGACGTGGAGCCGTGGCCGGTCACAGTGGAGGTGAAGGCATCGGCGGACGAGTCCGACCGTGAGACGTGGCGCGTACAGAAGATGAAGTGGGCGAAGAAGAAGAATCCGTCTACTGGGAAGAACGTTAATGACGTGACGACGCTCGTCTACAACAAGTCCGTGACCATACGCGATATCCCGGCGGAGGCGGACGAGTACATGCTCGGCTCGCGGTCCGCGCTGGCGTGGATTATTGACCGGTACCAGGTAAAGAAGGACAAGGCATCGGGAATCGTCAACGACCCCAACGACTGGGCCGACGAGGTGGGCAATCCGCGGTACATCGTGGACCTCATCGCGAAGGTCACGCGTGTGGCGGTGGAGACGGTGCGGATTGTTGAAAGTATTCGAGAGGATGACGAGTAGCGATGAGCCCGCAGATTTATAACTGGCAGTCCATGTTGCCGGTGGTCCTCGAGGTCGCCGCGGATGGAAAGCCACACCACCGCAGCGACTATATTGAAGCTGTTCGCAGGGTAACTGAGAGGGATTTCGGCGACGAAATACACCGAAAACTCAAAAACGGATACTCCTACGAAGATCGCGCACATTGGGCAATCTTCGTACTGCGGCGAACGGGTTTCCTCGCTGATGTAGAGCGCGGGGTCACACAAATCACGCCTGAGGGGCTGCAATGGCTCAAAGAGAACCCATATCCGCTCAGTCGTGAACAACAGCGAGAGTTTGTGAAGATGCGTGACCGTGTTCTCGAAGCGAAGGAGACGATCGAAAAATCCTCGTCTGATGATGATGCCGACGAGCCCGAAACAAGCGAGGATTACGTCTGGGTTCTCCGCGCTGGCAAAGATGGTGTACGTGAGAAGCGTGCCCTTCAAGAAAACCTCGGCCTACCGGGCTTGTACTACAGCCCAGAAGTCGAGGATGCAGAGTCGCTCGATGAGATCAAAAAGGCCATGCGCGCCACCTATCCCGAGTGGAAGCGCGGCCAGATCAATACGCAGGCAGGGCAACTTTACCGCTTCCGCACGAAGCTCCAAGTGGGCGACATCGTTCTTATGCCGAGCAACCATGTCCATGGTGCGGTGTACCACGGGACTGTCACTGGCCCTGTCACCATTGACCGCAGCGAACCTGACGTCGAGGCTCATCTTCGCGTTCCGATCGAGTGGAGTGACGAACCATTCCGCCGCGATGAATTAGGAATCGATCTGCGTCGCTCCATCACCAGCTTGCTGACGATCTCGCAGGTGAAAAGGAACAACGCACACGAGCGCTTTTTGTCGGTCATCGACGGTTCTGGGGACCCGGACTTCAACGTGCAGGATTTCTCCCCAGCAGAGTCGTTTACGCTCGACTGGATTAGCTTCAATCGCGAATTCGCAGAGCGACTTCTGTCTTATCGTCATGATCGCACAGCGCTGCTGGATACACTTCGTGAGGCTGCACGGCTATCGGAGCGCCCATCGCTGTTCAATATGCTGTGGGAATGGTCAACTGAAAACGGTAAAGAGGAGGCCACGGATATCGATCCGTTCACGGTCTATGCCCTCATCAACCGCTCACTCACGATGTCCAACAAGGAAGCTATCTATCGAGGGCTCAAGGAAGCGTTCGATATCAGCGCCGAGGTTCCCTCCTCCGTGGACGGACTGCCCGTGCGCAATAACCTGTCAGCGCGCTTTGAATCGAAAAACAGCGACCCCGGCAATACTTCCTTCTACGACGACATTTGGGCGCTCTTCGAGGCGGCGCTTCGCTTCAACCCGCGCGAAAAGCACGGGCACTCCCGTGGTGACTTCATCAACGCTTACGACACGGCGGTCAAAGACCGCTCGCAGGTTGCATACACCATGGGGTTGTTCTGGATTCGCCCTGAAACATTCATGGCGCTCGATCGACGCAACGTCGACTTTCTCAAGTCCGAAGATGGGATGGGGATCGACATAATCGGTACCGTCACGGATGGCGCGTCCTATCTCGCCGCGCTGTCCGATGTCTCCGACTGGCTAGCGGATTCAACCATCGATCCGCCGACATTTGCTGGTTTATCGGCCACTGCATTCCAATTTGCTCAAACTGAAGAGGAAACTCCGGCCGAATCAGAACCCGAGGAGCTCGCGGAGGGCGCCCAAGAAACATACTCCGTGCAAAATATTCTCAATGCTGGATGCTTCCTCAACCGAAAACAGTTGGAAACCATTCTCCGACGCTGGCGTGAGAAGAAGAACCTCATTCTGCAAGGCCCACCAGGAACCGGCAAGACGTGGCTTGGTCGCAAGCTCGCTTACGCCATGCTCGAGGATTCCTCGGATGAGACGATTACTGCGGTGCAGTTCCACCCATCGACTTCTTATGAGGACTTCATCGAAGGGTTCCGCCCTGCCAGTGACGGCCACCTCCGACTTCAGCCGGGCCCATTCCTTAAGGCTGTGAGAGCCGCCAGTGACGACGAGGGTCGTAAGCACTTCATCATTATCGAGGAGATCAACCGCGGCAACCCCGCGCAGATCTTTGGCGAAATGCTCACGCTACTTGAGGCAGACAAGCGCAACTCTGAAAACGCACTGACCACGATTTACTCGCCTGACAGTGAACCCATTTACTTGCCAGAGAACCTCTACGTCATCGGCACGATGAACCAAGCGGATCGCTCACTCGCGATGGTCGACATGGCTCTGCGCCGACGCTTCGCATTCGTCGACCTCCAGCCACAGTTCAATGAACGATGGCTCCATTTCTGTTCTACTGAATGTGGATACGACCGCGAGACACTCGCGACCATCGGTATGAAGCTCGCGGCGCTCAACGACCGTATTGCTAACGACGTGAACCTGGGGCGCGACTACGGGGTAGGCCATAGCTTCGTGACGCCACGAAAGTCGTCGAAGCCTTTGAGTGAAGACGAGACGCGCAAGTGGTTCGACGCGATTATCGACACCGATCTAGCTCCGCTGCTGCGCGAATACTGGTACGACCAGCCTGAGGTCTTGGAGGAAGCACTTCGTGAACTTCGAGCCTGAGACTTCTGCAGAGTCCATCAGCAAGCACGTGCCGATGCGCAGCGTATGGCTGCTGCAGCTTTATGCTTCTGAGGCATACCGACGTGGGGTCATCACCGACGCCGCGGTCGATGCTGCAGATGCTGAGTTGCCGGTCTTGCTCACCACCATGCTGTGTGAGGCAGTCGAGCGTCGTCTCACCCGAGAGCTCAGCGTCGGATTCAGCCGTCGTGCCGCAACCCTCCACCGCGTGCGCGGCAAGATCGACGTCTATGCCACACAGCGACACAGGCTGCTCGACAAGGGACAGATTCGGTGTGAGTTTAACGAGCTGACCAGCGACCACCCCGTCAACCGTTACCTACTTCGGGCCGTGCGTTACGCAGAAAAGCTCATCCAACAGCTGGATCCCACGATGGCGACACGGTGTCGTCGCCTGGCGCGTTCCTTCGAAGCAGTCGGGGTGCCGTTTGTTTCGTCGGCGTCAGAACCCACCGGCCGACTCTCCCCAGCCGATGTCCACCCCACGGCCGTAGCTTCGTTGCTGCTCAATCTCTTTGTTCCGCGTTCCGGCCTGGGTCCGCACGCATTCGCCCGCGCAGAGGTCACCGAAACATACTTGCGTGCGCTCTTCGAGCGGGCGCTGCTCGGAATCTACCGCTACCACCTCACGCCCGTGGGATGGACAGTGAGTGGAGCCCGGTATATGAACTGGCCTCTCAATTCACCGACACAAGCACAACTTCCGCGAATGCTCACGGACATCATGCTCACTGCACCAGATGGCACCGAAGTCATCGTCGACGCCAAGTTCGCATCTATGGCAACGAGCAACCGCACGAACACTGAATACACTCTCAAGTCTGGGCACCTCTATCAAATCCAGTCTTACGTGCTTGCACACACAGCAGCACTTGCTGAGACAGGAGAAGTCCGGCCGGTCGCAGGCGCGATGGTTTATGCAGCTCTGGGGGCACCGACAGCAGCTTTTGACCGGCGTCAACATTTTCGTATTCATGGCCACGATTTTGCGTTTACGGCTCTAGACCTGAGTGGTCGCGCAAGCACGGTGCGGGACGGAGCGCTTGCTGCGCTTGGAGTAGAAGTCCCCATAGCATCGGCAGCTCACGCCGCGCTTTATGCTGTGAGCCCAGCTGAACCTACTTCTTAAACCCAGCGCAGTGCGTCGCGATGTCAGGTCCGAGAATTTTCCATAGCATTCGTAGCGGGCAGGCTGCCATCTCCGAGTGCCGAGAGCGCGGGGCGACTTCGTCGACGGTGCGGCCGTCGCCGCGCCCCGCAAAGACCTGCCGAATCAGCTCCGACAGACGAATCTGTTCGGGTCCTGCGATCGTGCGATTAACTTCGCTGGGACGATTCAGTCAACCGATCTATCGGCAATAGAATTATTTAAGGAAGAACTCTGTAACAACAGCTTCCGAATTTACGCGTAAAGAGGCTTTCTATGACCATCAATTTAGCTTTTCAGCGCTGGGAGATTGATTCCGCGGCTTCGCTGGCACCGTTGTTTGGAAGGTCGTGTCAGCGTGGGATTTACATTATCGAGTTCGCTAATGGTGAACGTTATGTGGGCAAAACGATTCACATGCCTACGCGGTTTCGTACTCATGCTCATGGCTCCAAGCATCATCCAGCATGGCCGGATATCGCGGCGGTGCAATTCGCTCAGGTACAGGAAGAACCCTTGGACCCGCTTGAACAGGAGACGATCAGAGCCCAAATCCACGCGGGGTACGAGCTGCGCAACCGAACATTCAACCTGGGATCGCAGACTCCGGCGCCGCTTGACTATGAGTTCAGTGTCGAGGAACAGCATCACTGGATTCAGCGCACCGGGTACCGCGATTCCTTCGACTTCAGTGCTGTTCAGCTTCCACAGCGTTTTCGCCGTACAAAGGTCGAAAAGGTCGCTGACCGCAGAGCTTTTGAGGCCATACTGACTGACTTGGCTTTTGCTCTCACCGAGATTGTGCCACTCGCACCGGAGACGGAACTGAAGTACTGGACGTTGAGCGACCTGCCATCGACAAACTCCAATTCGCGCTACTGCGCGCTAAATACTGGCGTTATCGAATCCCTCGTGCTGTTGAAGCCAGACCGCCGCGGCGAGCACATTCGCAATGAGTTCGAAGACGGTTTCGGCTACATCAATACGTTCACTGACGTGCTGGATTTTCAGCAACACAGTAGTGACGTAGTGAAGTACACCGATAGTTCCTTCCCCATGGTGTTGATGCGCCACGAGTACAACCTTGTTGAAACTGTCGGTGTTTACTACCCGCTTGGGAAGCTAGCAGACATTATGCGAGCTGAGCCTGAGCTCCTCGAGGCAGCAAGAGCATTCGCCATCGAGAACATGCGTCATCGCAATGGCGGATTGTTTCGCCGTTTCCACAGCAAGGCCCTAACGAACAAGGTGTACCGCCAGATCAAAGTCGGGCAATAAGATTCACACACAGCCAATGGTGCTATATTCGCCCTATCATCCAAAAGTTTGATATGGCGAAAGGGTTCCTGTGTCCCCAAAGCACGGCATTACTCCGTGGCGTCCCAACCAACATGGCGCGTGGGCGATGCTCATCGCACCAGCCGTGGCAGTAACCGTGCCAGCGCTGCACCACTTCACTAACGCAGCTTCCGCTTCTTCCTTCGGCTCCACGCTCAGCTCCTCAGCCAGTCCAGGCTGGCGTGCGGCGCTGACCGTATTCACAATCCTCATCGCATGGTTCTTCGGATACTTCTGTTTCTTTGCGCTGTCCCTAGTGGCCAAGGCCCGCACACCTCAGCGGCGTCGCTGTTACACCAAGCCGCTTTATGTTTATGGGCCAATCGCCGGCCTGGCAATGCTGGCCGCACTCTTCCTACAGCCAGCCTTGGTTGTTTGGGCGCTGTTCTTTACGCCCCTCATGACCATCGCACTCTGGGAGACCTTCCATGGCCGGCCGCGTTCAATGGCGAGTGGCATTGCCACGACGGTGGCCTCCGCTCTTCTAGTTCCCGTCATCACGATGGCGACTTATGCGACCAGCTTCAGCAACATCGATAACAGGGCTTGGCTCAGCTTTGCCTTCCTAGCGCTGTATTTCTCTGGCACGGTCCCACTGGTGAAGTCCATGGTGCGTGAGCGGAAGACACCAGGCTTTACACAGTTCTCCATCCTCTTCCACGCCGCCTGCGCCATCGCTTTTGCCGCAATAGTCGTAGCGCTGCTAACCAAAGAGTTTCTCAACATCTTTAGCGCCAGCGGGTTTAGCGCCTCCGGCCATCACATCATCTGGCAGGCAGGTCTCATGGAACTCGTGCTCATCGTGGCAGCCCTTCGCGCCTGGTGGATTCCCTTCACCGCCGCGCATGGTCAGACTTGGACTGCAAAGCGCATCGGCATGTGGGAGATTCCGCTCGTTGTGGCTGCGGCGCTCATTGTGATGGTCACTTTGTAGTGAGCGCCGCGGTCTCGTTATTGAGGCGCGGGGCCTACGGCATCGACAATGAGCGCAATATCATCCTTGGAGTAGTCGGCATGAGCTGTAAGTCTTAGCAAAGCCTGTCCGAGCGGTACCGACGGATAGCGGATCGGAGAAACAATGACTCCCCTTTCAGCCGCCTGTGCTGCACGCTCCATAGCTGCGTCCTCAGCGCCTACTGGCAAGACGATAATAGGTGCAGGCGAGTCCACCACTTTCCATCCGTTCGCCCGCAGACGCTGCCGAAGGTTGTGCACGACGTGGGCAAGCCGCGGCACATGCGAAGGAACGAGAGCTAACGCCGCGCTGATGGTGACTGCCTGCGATGGTGGCATGGACGTTGAGAAGATATAGCTGCGGCAGCGTTGGCGGCATAGCTCGATAAGTGGCTCACTGCCCGCGACGAAAGCGCCCGCCACACCTAGGGCTTTGCTCGCGGTACCGATATAGATATCCGGCAAGGGCAAACCGAAATGCTCACAAACACCGCGTCCATTTCTGCCAAGTGTGCCGATCTCGTGCGCGTCATCGATCATCAACCAGGCGTTGTAATCCTGTGCAAGTTCCTGAAGCGCATGGAGATTCGCAAGCTCGCCGGACATGGAAAATACGCCGTCACTGACAATCAATCGGCGCTCCGATGCATCGGCGGCAAGCTGCTCTTCTAAGGTTTTCACGTCGAGGTGCGGATAAACAGATGACCGGACCCCTTGGTAGCACGACTTGGCCAGCCGGATGCCGTCGATGATGCTCGCATGATTATCGGCGTCAGAGAAAATAGAAAGTCTCTCGCCACAATCTCGCGCAGCTGCAGCAAGCGCAGGGATTACTCCCATGTTGGCGTGGTAACCCGAACCGAACACGAGCGCTGCCGGCGCACCGACAAACCCAGCCAGTTCACGCTCGAGCGCGACATGATAGTCACTCGTACCCGTAGTCAGTCGCGATCCTCCTGACCCCACCCCGGCGCGCAGCGTTGCTTCGTGGGCCGCGTCGGCAAGCGCGCGATTCGCCCCGAGCCCCAGGTAATCAGACGATCCCGCAAGCAGCGTTTCACGCCCATCGACCACGGTGTGCGGACTTTGACTACCGCAAATGACCCTTTCGGTTCTTTCCAGACCACGCTCACACCACGAAGCATTGGAACTGAATGCCCAGTCTTCCAGGCTCATTGCCAAGAGCCTTCCACGAGGACAGGCTTTTCACGCAGCCACTGCTCTGTCTCCGGAAGTGCACTAAGTGCGCCTGAATAGAACAAGACACGTCCACCTTGTTTCCCGCCTTCAGCCTTGACGTTGCGCAAAGCCGTATAGGAACCTTCGACTGCTACATAACCCGTGGTGTAGCTCGGGTCATCGGAAATACAAACTTCCGCGACAATGCCCGGCGCAGCAAGAGCCTTGGATGCTAAAGCAACGGCATCAGCCCGATGGTTCTTCGACTCGGCGCAAAAGGAATCAGCCCAATCAAATGTTCCCACCCGAACACCACGTTGCCCATGAGTGTCTAGACGCTCACCGGTTTCAGCGCAGACGATGCTCGCACCGCGCATATCGCGGGTGCGGTACAGAAGCTCGATACCTCGGCGGGCTGCACTTTCGGAAACGCAGTTACTCTTCGTGAGCACGTCCATCATCACCGTTTGTGCAGACTCCGGGTTCTCTCAGTCCCGTGTACTAACTTTCAAGGCACTGACATGAGCAATGTCGCTTGCTGCAACCGCCCTCGTAGCGATATTGATGGAATCCGGCACGCCCTTCTCGTTCCGCAATGCCCGAGTAGCAAGCTCTGAGCTCACGCGAGGAACAAGGTGCGGTTCTACGATGCGTTCAGCGCCCGAGATATGCCTACCTTCAAGGCTTGCACGCATCTTAATGCTCATCAGCACAGTCGAGGTTTCTGCCATGCAGGTATCGTAGCCCAGCATCTTGAACACCGTTCAATAATTATCGAAACAAGGTTAATCCCCTCTCCTAGCTCCGCTCGGAAACGCACTTACCGATGCCAAGTGACAGTGCGACTTCCACGAGACATTAAGAACCCCCACGTGCCTTCCAACCACGTGTGTGGTCGGGGCTCGTGGGGGTTGCTTAGTGCGGTGTGTGGGTATTTCCCTTACTGCTGCGCTGCGGTGCCCAGGGTGTCCTCCATGCAGGCCTGCTGCTGGGCAGGGTCCTGCATCTCCAAGCACTTGTCGGCGCCGGTGTCACCGAGGAACTTGACGCCGAGGGCCATGACGGCGATGGTGCCAGCGAGGGCCAGGATGGAAGTAATCAGGCCGACGATGGACATCCAGGTGCGGCGCAGCTCCTTCGGGCGCTTGCGGCCAACGACCAGCGCGATGATGGAGACGATGATGCCGATCGGGCCAAGCAGCAGCGGCGGAACAATCAGCAGCAGGGACAGCAGCGCGATGATGCCGATGACCATCGCCCAGATAGCAACGGCGTTCTTCTTTGCCGGCTGGCTGTCGGCACCAGCGTAGGCCGGGTAGCCGGCGCCAGCGGCGGTTGCGTCCGTGCCGTAAGCATCGTGGGAGGCGTGGTCGTGAGCGGTGTGGTCGTTCAGGCCATCGTGGTTGTTTGCGGCGTCGACGTCGTGGGCGTGCTCCTCGTTGGCCTTGGAGGTTGCCTCACTATAGGAGGGCAGCTTGCTGGTGCTGTCGCTACTAAATGGGTTCTTTGCGTTGTCCGGGTTTTCTGCGTTGTACGGGTTCTCTGAGCTGTTCGGGGTGGTCATATGGTTGGCCTCCTTGGGGCAGCCCTAATAGCGTGCTCTTCATCAAATACGTGCGTTTAATAACTTATGCGTTTGCAATAGCTTCCGGCCACGTTACTTACGGAACCTATGAAATCACTGGCAACCTAGTTTTGAGTAACGCCATTCAAAGAATCTTCCATGCAGGCTTGCTTTTGCGCTGGGTCATCGATGGTCGTGCACATCTCAGGGTCAGGCGTCATCGTCCAACCAATGTGCGTATACAAGTAAATCGAGAAAGCAACGGACAAGATTAAAGCGATAATTGAGGTAATCAAGCCGGCGATGGACATCCAGGCGCGACGCAGCTCTTTTGGTCGCTTCTTGCCTTTTAGCAATGCGATGGTGGAGACGATGATGCCAACCGGCCCCAGCAGCAGCGGTGGGACAACCAGGAGCAAAGACACCAGCGCAATGATGCCGATAACGAGAGCCCAAACAGCGATTACACTTTTCTTTTCGGCTTGAGGTTCACCGACACCACCACCGGCAGAGGCCGGGTATGCCGCGCCTTCGGTGCCGTCGGAATTCCTCCCGTTGCCCGGGGTGTGAGGGTCGTTCGGAGCGGTCATACGCTTGGCCTCCTTGAGTGCAGCCCACAAGCCTTAATCGTGTTATTGCTAATCGTGCTATTACTTCTGACTACTGCTTTTGTCTAAGTTTCCCACGCTGGCTGCGCATTGTACTGCGTCGCGTCACCTACCACTTGCGCAGGTACTCGATGCGCTGGCGCAGCTGCTCAGCGTCGCACAACGCGGTGGGTGGGCCACCGCAGGCCTTTCGAGCTTCGGTATGGATGGCGCCGTGGGGCCGGCCAGTGCGCTGTGCAGTGATGGACACCACCGTGTTGAGCTCCTTGCGCAGCGCAGAAATCTCATCCACCACGCCCGCGTCAGAACCGCCGGTGCTTGCCGACGTCCCCGCGGCACCACCTTGTCCTCCACGTTTCGGCGCATGCGGGGTGCCGTACAGCTTGTTGCGCTGCTCCTCTGCTGCCTCCGCTGCCCGGCGCGCTTTCTCCTCGGCTTCCCGCCGATCCATCTCCTCTGACTGCTTCTTGCGCAAGAGATCCTTGACCTGGTCGGCGTCGAGAAGCCCGGGAATGCCGAGAAAATCTTCGTCCTCGTCGGTCATGGCGCCGGTAGTAAACTGCGAGCCGTTGTAGAGCAGGCCAGAGAATTCCGCCTCGGCGCCAAGGGACTCGTAGGAGGGCTCAAGCATGTCGGGCTCGGTCTTCTTCTGGTTAGCGTCCTCCAGAAGTTCGTCGTCCCAGCCCTCCTTGTCGGGGTTCTTCTCCCCTCCCAAGACGTGGTCGCGCTGCTTTTCCATATTTTCGGCAAGCCCGAGCAAGACAGGTACGGAGGGTAGGAAGACCGAGGCGGTCTCGCCCGGCATGCGGGAGCGCACGAAGCGACCGATGGCCTGGGCAAAGAAGAGCGGGGTCGACGCCGAAGTGGCGTAGACACCCACGGCAAGACGGGGAACGTCAACGCCCTCAGACACCATACGTACGGCCACCATCCACTCATCCGTGGATTCAGAGAACTCCGCAATGCGTGCGGAGGAACCTGGGTCGTCGGACAGGATGACGGAGACCGGGGTGTTGGAAATCTGCTTGAGGATCTTCGCGTAGGCGCGCGCGGTGGTCGTGTCGGTAGCTAATACGAGGCCACCAGCATCCGGCATGTTGCGGCGCATCTGCATCAGGCGGGTATGTGCGGCGTGCAGAACCGTGGGAATCCACTCGCCCTTGGGGTCCAAGGCGGTGCGCCACGCCCGCGCCGTTTGCTCCGGGTTGAGAATGTCCCCTAGACGGGCCGCATGTTCCTCACCGGCGCTATCCCGCCAGCGGGACTCGCCGGAGTAGCTGAGGAAGACGACGGGGCGCACGACGCCGTCGGCAAGCGCATCGCCATAGCCATAGGTGTGATCCGAACGAGAAACGAGGTGGCCCTCCCCATCCTCCTCGTATCGCACGAAAGGAATCTGCGAGTCATCGGAGCGGAAAGGCGTACCGGTGAGCGCTAAGCGGTGTTCGGCGTCATCATAGGCCTCGCGCACGCCGTCGCCCCAGCTCTTGGCATCACCGGCATGGTGGATCTCATCGAGGATCACCAAGGTGCGTCGTGCCGAGGCCACCGCGCGGTGCTTGTACGGGTGCATGCCCACCTGGGCATAGGTCACTACCACGCCATCCATCGCTGGGTTCACGCCAGATGAGTTGGTGAATTTCGGATCCAATGCCAACCCCACGCGGGAGGCGGACTCGGACCACTGGACCTTAAGGTGCTCCGTCGGCACCACCACGATGATTCGCTCGACGGTACGGTCCGCCATGAGCTCGGTGGCCACACGCAGCGCAAAGGTGGTTTTACCTGCGCCCGGAGTCGCCACCGCCATGAAATCCTTCGGCTTGGTGGCCAGGAATTTGTCCAGTGCGGCGCGCTGCCACACACGGAGTGAGCCGTTATTGGCAAATCTTTGTGCTGATGACTGTGTCGACACGGTCAGCGACTATCCCCCTCTACTTTCCCAATCCCGATGCTTAACGTTGGTCTTCGCGCTGTGCGTCTTCTTCGGGCGAGGCACAGCGCCTTGTCGTCCTCCTCGAGGGGAAGACAACGTGTTCCTAGCGGCGGCGCAGGCTCTTGTATTCGCGCTCGCAGTCAGGGCACACAGGCGAACCAGGCTTAGCCTGCTTAGTCACCGGGAAGGTCTCTCCGCACAGTGCCACGACGTACTTGCCGTTGACCGCGGAATCGAGAATGTGGTCCTTCTTGACATAGTGGAAGAACTTCGGGGTGTCGTCATTGGTTGACGTATCCTCGCGGACATCTGGGCGCTCAATAGTCTTAGTCGTCGTACTCACGCCCCCTATCATGCCGTATCGGTATCGAAGTTGGCGAGTCCTCCCGCTACGCTTGTGACCATGACCCCTTCGAACTCGCGTGATAACGCAGGCCGCACCCCACAATCGGGGCGGAGACGCGGGCGGGCGTTTGGCCGTGAGCGCTACCTCATCACCACAGCCAAACTCGCCCCAGGGCAAGATCGCCATCGCCGCGAGGTTATCTACTTTGTCTTGCAGTTCTTGCGCATCCCCTCCCTCATCATCGCCGGAGTCCTGGCCTACGTGTGGCAGTGGTGGATTCCGGCAGCACTTGTCGTGGCTGTGACCTTCCCGTTGCCGTGGATTGCAGTTGTCATTGGTAATGGCCGTGGGCAGAAGAAGGATAAACGCGAAAAATCAGTGTACAAACCAGCACTGGCACGGCAGATGGCGCAGGCGCACCGCGAGCAACTAGAGCGCCAGGACCGCGGCGCGTTGCCTGGCGCGCCGCAACAACCTCCACCTGACACCATTGACCACGACGACTAGAACTCTTTTTAAGGCATTAAGGAACTAAGGAACTATTGTGAGCACCTCCGACTCTTCCGGCCCTTCTCCTTTCGGCCCACCCATGAACCCAGAGCACCCCATCGCCGAGTTCGCCCATGACCTAGTTCAGGTCTTCGACAAGGCGGGCTTTAACGCTGATGGGATTGCTGGACACTTGGGCCCGGAGTACACAGAGGCTTTGCATCGAGGGGAGCCCGCCGCTGTGGCGATGGGTACCCACGGCGATGCTGTAATCGACCACCTCATCCGAATCTTCATTTTGCACGAGCACGTGCCGGCCACGCTGTTGTCTGAGGTCTTAGGGGCGCGCCTTGCCACCAACCTGCTCGATTCAGGCGTAGCACAGACCGATGAGCACGGCACCGTTTTCGTCGCCTACGACATTCGCCCGCACATCATCGTGGGCCGCAACCGTGTGGTTTTCTCTGATGTCGATGCTTCCCTGGTGGATCACGTGCCGGGCCCTGACCATGTTTTGGGCGTGGGCTCTGCCAGTCTTTCCCTCCTGCATTCCACCCCGACGTCCCCGGTGTCCTCCGTGCTAGATCTGGGCACAGGTTCCGGTGTGCAGTTGCTGGGGCAACTGGATTCTGCGGAGCACATCGTGGCCACGGACGTCCATGAGCGCGCGCTTGACCTGGCCCGCGCCACTGTCGCTGCTGCAGGTGCTACCTCGCGTGTGGAGTTGCGCCAAGGCTCTTGGTTTGAACCTGTAGCTGGGGAGCGCTTCGACCGCATTGTGGCCAATCCACCTTTTGTAGTGGGTTTGCCGGAGGTAGGCCATGTCTACCGCGATTCCGGTCTCAACCTTGATGGGGCTAGTGAGCTCGTAGTCTCCCAGGCCGCGGAGCATCTCACCCCAGGTGGCACCGCCCACCTGCTGGCCGCGTGGGTCCACCAAGGTGAGGAATCCTGGCAACAGCGCGTTGCTTCGTGGTTGCCCGATACCGGTGTGGCTGCGTGGATCATTCAGCGCGACGTTGCCGATCCTGCACTCTACGTGTCCACGTGGTTGGCCGATGAGTCCGTTGATGTGCGCAGCACCGAGGGGCAAGCGCGCTCACGTGAATGGTTACAGCACTTCCATGATCATGAGGTCACCGGAATTGGCTTTGGGTTCGTCGCCATTCAACGCATCGGCGATGATGAACCTTCCGATATCTTGGCGGAGACCATGTCCCAGCCAGTTGTCGATCCGCTCGGGCCCGAAGTCGAGGAATACTTTGCCCGAGTGGAGTGGCTGCGTGGGCTTGTGCCCGGCGAGTTGGAGAACGCTCATGTGCAGCTGCGCCCTGGCGTTGCCCGGGAGGATGTAGCACTTCCCGATACTGAGGTGGGCATGGGCTTTACCCGCGCTGCACTACGCCTAACGCGCACCGATGGTCCACGCTGGCAGCATGATGTGGACGAGCACCTGGCAGCCATCGTGGCCGGCCTGAACCCTCAAGGTTTGAGCATTGGCGAGACCATTGAGCTGTATGCCGCCGCACAGGGGTTTGACGAGGCTGCGCTTGTCGACGCCGCCCTCCCCGCCATCGTCGATCTCATCCGACACGGCGTGCTTATCCCTACCGAGCTGCTGGCTTTTTCACATACCGACCAGCTGCTTTAAATAATCGCAGATAACGCTGTAGAAGACTGTAGAAGAAAGGTATTTTTCACCAACCATGCGTGCAGTACTCACCCGTGTGTCCCAAGCTTCAGTGACCGTCGATGGAGACACCGTTGGCGCAATCGACTGTCCCGACACCGGCGGGCTTTTGGCTCTCATCGGCGTCTCCACGGAGGATCTTGATAGCTGGCACTCTCGTGCGGAGAAAATGGCGCGCAAGATCGCGGAGCTCCGCATTTTAGAGGGCGAGCGTTCAGTCCTCGAAGCTCAAGCCCCAGTACTGGTCGTTAGCCAGTTCACGCTTTATGGTCGCACTGCGAAAGGACGGCGACCTTCCTGGTCTGATGCTGCACCAGGACACGAAGCAGAACCGGTCATCGATGCCATTGTTACCCATTTGAAGGAGCGCGGACTCAGCGTCGAAACCGGTCAGTTTGGCGCCATGATGCGCGTGTCTTCGGTGAACGAAGGACCATTTACAGTGCTGGTAGAAACCTAGTTTTAAAGTCCAGCCGGCCAACTTTGTTGAACAATACATAAAAGAACTGAGAAAGCAAACTCAGCGAGTGTGATAATTTTCCTGCCTCCATTGCGATAAATTATTATCATTTCTCACCACTTTGTGCTTATACTGGGGGCACAGCGGAGCAAACGGGCTGTATATGCAGTAAATGTGAGAAAGCTCCTCACATACTGCAAAGCAAGATTGCAGACGAGAATCTTTTCTCACTACAAGGTTGCAGAAGCCCAATAGCTTCGATCGACCACTAGGACAGTAGGAAAGAAAATGTCTCACTCAGTATTGCGACACAATCACGATAGGGACCAACACCCCGAAAACCGCGCAGAAATGCCCAATAGCCTCGCGGTCTCGCAAAGTTCAACCCCTGCATCAGACCAGTCATCTTCCGTCCCCGGCATCGACACCCCGTTCGAAGGGCGCAAGGGTGCCCCGAAGTGGAATAAGGAAGACACCGTATGGATGCTCTCCCTCTTCGGCACCGCCATTGGCGCCGGCGTCCTCTTCCTCCCCATCAACGCCGGTATCGGCGGCATCATCCCGCTCCTCATCATGACTGTCATTGCTCTGCCAATGACCTTCTGGGCACACCGCGGCATGACCCGCTTCGTGCTCTCCAGCTCCAAGCCCGACGGTGACCTCACCGACGTCGTCGAGGAGCACTTCGGCATCAAGGCCGGCGTCTTGATGAACATCTTGTACTTCCTGTCGGTATACCCCATCCTTCTCGTGTACTCGGTGACCATCACCAACACGGTCAATTCCTTCCTGGAGAACCAGCTGGGAATCACACCACCTGATCGCTGGCTCACCTCCCTGCTGCTGGTTGGCGGCCTCATCCTTATTGTGCGTATGGGCAAGGACGTCGTCGTTCACGTCATGTCCTACCTGGTGTACCCCTTCATCGGTGTGCTGGTTCTGCTCTCTATCTACCTCATCCCGAAGTGGAATACCGCACTGTTTGAGTCCTTCGACCTGAGCGTCGCTCGCGAGGCTTCCGGCCACAGCCTGGGGGTTACCCTGATGCTGCTGGTTCCGGTCATGGTCTTCTCCTTCAACCACTCCCCGATGATTTCCTCCTTTGCAGTTGACCGCCGCCAGACCTACGGCAAGTATGCCGAAGTTAAGGCCAGCAAGACTCTGCTTCGCTCGGAAATCCTGATGGTTGCTGTGGTCATGTTCTTCGTCTTCTCCTGCGCACTCAGCCTCTCCCCGGAGCACCTGGCTGAAGCAAAGGCCCAGAACATCACCATCCTGTCCTACCTGGCAAACCACTTCGATACCCCGGTCATCCAGTGGATTGCTCCTATCATCGCCATGATTGCCGTGGCTAAGTCCTTCCTCGGTCACTACCTCGGTGCTGCTGAAGGATTCGAGGGCCTCATCGTCAAGGGCAGCAAGAAGGCCAACAAGGATGACGCCAAGTCCCTGCGCAAGCTCAACCTCATCACTCTCATCTTCATGCTGGTCACCTCCTGGCTCGTTGCCTGGGCCGACCCCTCCATCCTCGGCATGATTGAAACCCTGTGTGGCCCGACGATTGCCATCATGCTCTTCATCATCCCAATGGTCGCCATCCACAAGGTCCCAGCGCTGAAGCGCTACAAGGGCAAGGCTTCCAACTACTTCGTCTTCTTCATGGGCCTCGTCGCCCTAGCAACCATCATCTACTCCATCGTCCAGGCTTTCTAAGCACCGCCACAGACGAGAAAATCGCAGAGGATTCAAGGAAAGAACAATGTTCATCAGCATCTTCGATATGTTCAAGATTGGCATCGGCCCCTCCAGCTCCCACACGCTGGGACCAATGAAGGCAGGCAAGGCGTTCGTTGACGAGCTGCAAGAAAAAGGGCTCTTCGACAAGGTCACCCGAGTACAAGCTAACGTCTACGGCTCACTTTCCCTCACCGGTATCGGCCATTCCACTGACAAGGCCATCCTCCTCGGCCTCGCTGGCGAAGAGCCCGAAACCGTTGACATCGACGGTATCTCCGAGTTCGTCAAAAACGTCCGCAGTAGCGAGAAGCTCATGCTCGGTGGAACTCGCGAGGTCGATTTCCCCAAGGAAGGAGGATTCTTCTTCCACGATGAATACCTCCCCATGCATGAAAACGGTATGTGTCTCATCGCTTTCGCCGGCGAAGAGGACATCCTGCACAAGACCTACTACTCAGTGGGCGGCGGCTTCATTGTCAAACAAGAAGACTTCGCAATGCGCGGTTCAAACAAGGTGGATATCCCCTTCCCGTACTCCAGCGCTGAAGAGATGCTCACACTGTGTGAAAACAATAACTTGACGCTTCCAGAGCTTGGATTGGCCAATGAGCTAGCACTGCGTTCACAAGAAGAAGTCACTGAGCACCTGGGCAAGGTACGTGATGTCATGTTCACCGGCATCGAGCGCGGCTCCTCTACCGACGGCCCGCTGCCTGGCTCGCTCCTAGTGCCGCGCCGTGCCGCTGCGCTAAGGCGTCGCCTCGAGCAAAGCGATCATCACGACGATGGTCTCGATGTTCTGAGCTGGGTCAATATGTTTGCCTTGGCCATCTCTGAAGAGAACGCATCCTGCGGTCGCGTTGTGACCGCGCCGACTAATGGTGCCTGCGGCGTCGTGCCTGCAGTGCTTGCCTACTACGACAAATTCGTCGAACCGGTCACTGACGAAATGTTTGCAGACTACATCTTCGCCTGCAATCAGATTGCGTCTTTGTACAAGATGAACGCATCCATCTCCGGCGCTGAGGTTGGCTGCCAGGGCGAAGTGGGTGTCGCTTGCTCCATGGCTGCAGGTGGTCTCGCCCAGCTCATGGGCGCTACCCCAGAGCAAGTATGCGTCGCCGCAGAAATCGGCATGGAACACAAGCTTGGCCTCACCTGCGACCCGGTCCTCGGCCAGGTTCAGGTCCCCTGCATCGAGCGCAATGCTGTCGCTGCTGTTGACTCCATCACCGCAGCTCGCATGGCCCTCGAGCGGGAAAGCAAGCCCTGTGTGTCTCTCGATGAAGTTATTTGGACCATGTACAAGACTGGTAAGGATATGAACGCCAAGTACCGTGAGACGTCGCAAGGCGGTCTGGCACTTGCAGTCCATCCGCCAGTCGCCGTATGCGGCTAAAGACCTCCTAAAGAATCGGTGAGCCGGGTGAGCACAGCAATTTTGCCGCTGGTGTTCACCCGGCTCACCGCTTTCGTGTGGTAACTTCTCTATAAACTGACAGGAATATAAGGACATGCTTCAGCTAATGAATCTCTCTAGCAGCCATGCCTCCGAAGAAAATATCCTCGAGCAGTACGTACCACTCGTCGAGTTTCTCGGTCAGGCCATGGGCCCTAATACCGAGATCGTTCTCCATGATCTCGATGTACCCGACCGGTCCATTATTGCTATTGCCAATAGCCATATTTCCGGCCGCGAACTTGGTGGCCCAGTCACGGATTTTGCGCTCTGGTTTATGAAAAAGGGCGATGCCGCCGCCGTCCCCATGATGACGGGATATCGTGCGGTCAACGCCGAAGGCAAAATCTGCCAATCATCCAGCTACTTCATCCGCGATGAAACCGGCCACATGCGTGGCATGCTGTGCATCAACGTCGACGTTTCGGAGTTAATTCACATCCGCGAAGCCGCCGACGCCCTCATCGGCAACGCTGATGATCCGGCATTCGACAAGAAAAAGGCCTTTAGCGGCTATCCCGAGGCTTCGCCCGAGCCCCCGCGCCCCATGGCCGCTGTTCCGGATCAACAAGAACCAGCCGAAGAACACATCAGCGAGTCCTTGGGAACAAACGTCGAGCAGCTGCTTGATTCGATGCTCGATTCTGTAATTTCCAAGCAGAACACAAACGTCTCACGCATGCACCGCGACGAGCGTATTCAGGTGGTCTCCGAATTGGAAGACGCTGGATTCTTCCTCCTCAAGGGCGGGATTGCAGCGGCAGCCTCATGTCTCGGAGTCTCCGAGCCCACGATTTACCGATACCTCGTTACAGTGCGTGGCTAGAGGCGAGTGAGATGACTCACCATCGCTAACGTGCCACCGAGCACATTTTCTCCCCGCAGTGCGACTCCCCCAAAAAGGTGGAGCCCTACCGCGGGGATTGAGCTGTTTTGAGCATTCCTCGCATTTAAGGGAACTCAACCGCGTGAAGCAACGTTGTAACTCTTGAAACCGGCGAACAACTCAGGAGGCTTCACGATGACCCACACATCAGCCAACACCGCCACTGGCACTGCAGGTGCCACTTTCGATGAAGAACAGGAAGTAGACCGCGGCTCACGCCGTAACCAAACCAATGACAATCCCTCCGCGGACCTTGTCCGCGTCTACCTGAACGGAATTGGTAAGACCGCGCTGCTCAGCGCCGAGGACGAGGTGGAACTCGCCCAAGCCATTGAGGTGGGTCTCTACGCCGAATACAAGCTAGCTAATGCTGAGAAGCTGACCCGCGCTGAGAAGCGTGACCTCAAGATTCTTGCCCGCGAAGGCAAGAAGGCCCGCTCCCACCTCCTAGAAGCTAACCTGCGTTTGGTGGTCTCCTTGGCTAAGCGCTACACCGGCCGCGGAATGCCTCTGCTGGATCTTATCCAGGAAGGCAACCTGGGACTTATCCGTGCAATGGAGAAATTCGACTACGCCAAGGGTTTCAAGTTCTCCACCTACGCCACGTGGTGGATCCGTCAGGCCATTACCCGTGGCATGGCTGACCAGTCCCGCACCATCCGCCTTCCTGTGCACTTGGTGGAGCAGGTCAACAAGCTCTCCCGCATTAAGCGTGAGATGTACCAGTCCCTGGGTCGTGAGGCAACGAACGAAGAGCTAGCTGAGGAATCTGGTATCGAGGAATCTAAGATCGAGATGCTGCTGCGCCAGTCCCGTGACCCAGTTTCCCTCGATATGCCGGTAGGTACCGATGAAGAGGCCCCGTTGGGTGACTTCATCGAGGATGCTGAGGCTACCGACGCAGAGACCGCAGTCGTTGCTTCCATGCGTCACTCTGATATTCGCTCCGTCATCGGTTCCTTGGAGGAGCGCGAGCAAGACGTTATTCGCCTGCGCTACGGCCTCGATGACGGTGTGCCGCGCACCTTGGACCAAATTGGCCGCAAGTTCGGCCTGTCCCGTGAACGCGTCCGCCAGATTGAGCGTGAGGTCATGGCCAAGTTGCGTGATGGCAACCGTGCCGACCGCCTCCGCGAGTACGCACTCTAAGTAAAGCTAGCTACGAGCCGCCCAGCGGTCACGGCCCACAGATGTGGCGTGAGCCATCGAGACATCCCTCCTATCCTGTGTCGACTAACCACGGGGTCTGGGAGGTCGACGCTCGGTGGCTTTCGTCGTTTCGCACCCAACCTCCTTTCCACCTCCCCAATAAAACTCCGAGCCAACGCTGGAGCAACTAGCGCTCTGTGAGCCACGGAATACGCTATTGTTTAAGTTATTCTCTTAATAGATTGCTATTACCGCGCCTAAACCTATGTGGCCACGGAATGTCTGCATGGCAGATACACGCTCGAGTTATCCGCCTAGAATGCTTTCTTAGCCGCTACTAGCGCTTCGTGCCCACTCCAACCGCCCTAACGCAGAAAGGTAAACCCACGTGAGGGACCTAGTAGACACCACGGAAATGTATCTGCGGACCATTTACGAGCTCGAGGAAGAAGGCATCACCCCGCTGCGTGCCCGCATTGCAGAGCGCCTCGAGCAGTCTGGGCCTACTGTGTCCCAGACCGTGGCGCGAATGGAGCGCGACGGTCTCCTTCATGTGCGCACTGACCGCAGCCTTGATCTCACCGCCGAAGGGCGCGAGTTGGCTACCAACGTCATGCGCAAGCATCGCCTCGCTGAGCGTCTGCTGACCGATGTTCTGGGGTTGGATATTCACCAGGTTCATGATGAGGCATGCCGTTGGGAACATGTCATGAGTGAGGAAGTGGAAAAGCGCGTCGTCGCAGTTCTCGAAGATTCTTCTCGCTCGCCTTTCGGAAACCCCATTCCGGGTCTGGCACAGCTCGGCGCCTCCCCAACTGAGCTCGAGCTAGGCACCCGAGCTATCGATCTGCCCAAGGGCGAGGACACCGAGGCCATAATCGTGCAGATCAACGAGGTCCTCCAAGCGGATAATTCCACTTTCCGTGACCTTTATGCATCCGGACTTCAAGTTGGCTCACCGGTGACCGTGGTGAATAACAACGGCTCCATCACGCTGAGCACCGAAGACGGTAAGACAATTGAGTTAGTCGATGATCTCGCCCACGCAATTCGAGTCGAGGTGAAGTAGCTATGAAGCTTCTGGTCACTGGTGGCGCTGGATACGTCGGTAGCGTGTGCGCTGCGGTTCTTGTGGAGGAAGGCCACGACGTCACAATCATCGATAACTTTTCTACCGGCAATTGGGACGCCGTTCCCGAGCAAGCGCGTCTCGTGGAAGGTGACGTAGCGGATGTGGCGCGTTCCGTTCTCTCCGAGGGCGGTTTCGAGGGCGTTCTTCACTTTGCCGCGCGGTCTCTCGTCGGTGAGTCCGTGGAGAAACCGGCAGAGTACTGGCAGCACAATGTGGTCACCACGTTGACGCTTCTCAATGCTATGCGCGAGTTCGACGTCAAGAACCTCGTCTTCTCCTCAACGGCTGCTACTTATGGTGAGCCGGAGCAGGTCCCGATTACAGAAGCGATGCCGACTAAGCCGACCAACCCCTATGGTGCTTCAAAGCTCGCTATCGATGACATGATCACTTCCTTTGCCAAGGCTTATGGCCTAGGCGCTACCTCTCTGCGCTATTTCAACGTGGCCGGTGCCTACGGCACGATTGGTGAGAACCGTGAGGTTGAAACCCACCTCATCCCGCTGGTGCTTCAGGTGGCGTTGGAGCACCGCGACAAGATCTTCATCTTCGGTGATGACTACGATACTGCTGATGGCACCGCTGTTCGCGATTACATCCACATCCGTGACCTTGCGGATGCCCACGTGTTGGCGCTAAGCACCAACACTGAAGGCACCCACCGCATCTATAACTTGGGTTCCGGCGATGGCTACTCCGTCAAGCAGGTTATTGAAACCTGCCGCGAGGTTACCGGCCACCCCATCCCTGCAGAGCTAGCTCCCCGGCGCGCCGGAGACCCAGCAACACTGGTGGCTTCCTCCGACAAAATCAAGGCGGAGCTCGGGTGGAATCCGAGCCGCACGGATCTCACCACCATTGTCAGCGATGCCTGGGACTTCACCCGGCAGCTCGGCGAGCGAGCTCACTCGGCACGACGCTAGTTACTGGGGTTGTAGGAGTCACTGCAGTTGCAGGGGCTCCGCCTGTCTTGCCAACAGCAGTGATGTACGCCTCGTGGGCCCCACTGCGAATGGTGTCACGCATCTTGTCATGCAGTCCATAGCGGTAGGCCCGACACAGTAGTGAGCCTAAGCGGTGGCTGGGAAACTCCTCTGCCACCGTCTGCAAGGCGGGCCCTGCATATATCTCCCAATCTCGGTTTAGCTGTGCCAGCGCGAAAAGTGTCAGCGCATTCGCTCTGATTTCGCCGTCAAATGTGCGCGCAGTCGCTAACAAGAGACTTGCAGCCTCCTCCCCTGCATCCGTGCATACACCGACCACCAAGTCCCGGGTCCAGGTGGTTGACATCCACACCGCACATGCTTGAAGCATGTCGACATCGTGGGCTACCTCCTCGACCGTGGCCACAGTGCCGAGCGTCCAGCGAACATCATCCAGAAAGCTATCAATGAGCTCCTTACGCTTGGTCCCTGTCGCAGCCGCTACGCGCGCACGCAACCTCGTTGCGCAATCGCGCGCTTGCCGTCCAAGGGCTTCCGCTTCGAGGGCATCAAAGTGAGTGTTTCCGCGTGCAAAGGTGGAAAAGAATTCCTCGCGGCTGAGTTCCGGAACGACATTATGGTCGACGCAAGAGCGCATCGTGGGGGCGTCGGTCAATGCCGGCACCGCGCCCTCAACCCACTTTTTCATTGGGCCACTACCGTCGGTGTTCACCGTGCCATGGAGCATGGCATAGTGCTCGCCGCACGCAATCTCTTTCACATACCATGCCGCGTCAACATCAATGCCATCGCGGACACGGTCCAAGTTATAGAGCCAACAGGAAATCTCTGCAAGCTCTTCTAGCGGGCGATGCGAGACGAGGAAGGCGAAGATTCCCTCGCACGCCTTATCAGATAGCGTAGCGGCTATATCTGGAAGGGCCTCTTGAGCGTCTGCGATGTCGACGCGAGCAATGGGACCCATGGCAGACCCGCGTGGAGTGGTATCAATGGCCATGAAAATGACCGACTCCGTGGGATAGAAGCCGAGGAGACCTGGGATATTCGCAAGTAGGTGGCCGGGAGTTGTAATCGGTGGGGTGTTGTCTGTGTGTGCTGCGTAAGAACTCATGTCTTCAGCCTGAAGCAGGTACCGCCGCGGTGCCAGAAGCGCGCTTCGGTTTCTGCCGATTCTGTGGATAACCCTCCCCGACCCTCTCTACAGACGCCACAAAAATGAAGTTATCCACAGATCAGGCTTTAAATCCTGACGTCCCCGCACGACGCGGCGTGGCGCAATCCCTGCTTCTATGGCATGCTAGATCGATCAACACGAGTTTTCACCGGCCTCGCACATCTGATGTCGACAAGGCTGATCCGGTGGAACCTGGGAATAGGCGGCAGCCCCATAGCGTTGCATGCCACAGAACGCTGATGAAGTCCGTACGCTCGATACTAAGCGCCGGACATGAAGGGAGAGTCACTACACCATGCAGGAAGAACAGCGCCGCATGTATGAGCTGGAGTACCCCGCTCCAGCGGTCAAGGACGATTCCACTGAAGGCAACGGTCCCACCATGATTGTGGCTATGAACGGCTACGCCGATGCCGGGCAGGCCGTGGAGGCTAGCGCGGACCATCTGAAGGCTGCCTTGGACAACCGCCAGCTGGCATCCTTCAACAATGATGAGCTCATTGATTACCGTTCTCGCCGTCCGGCTGTCACCATTGATCATGACCGCACCGTGGAGATCGAAAACACTGATCTCGGCATCAAGGTACTGCGCGATAACTCTGGGAAACCTTTCCTGTTGCTTTCGGGGCCAGAGCCGGATTTGCGGTGGGAGGCGTTTACAGACGCCGTAGTCAACTTAGTGGAAAAGTTCGATATCAAGAACACCATCATGCTCTACTCCGCCCCGATGCCGGTGCCGCACACTCGGCCAACGGTTGTCACTGCACACGGCAACGCGCCTGAACTCCTTAACTCCATGGTGCGCATGGAGTCCACGATGATGGTGCCGGGGGCCGCTGCCCTCTATCTCGAGCGTGCTCTGGATAAGAAGGGTCGCCACGTCGCTGGTTATACGGCTCACGTGCCACACTACCTGGCGGCGTCCCCGTACCCGGCAGCTACGCTTCGCCTATTGGATTCCGTTGCGTCCGCAGTAGATCTCAACATTCCGCTGGGCAGCCTTGAAGCCGACGTTGACCGCATCAACCAGCAACTGGAAGAACAGGTTGTCGATTCAGAAGAGATCGCCGGCGTGGTCAACCAGCTCGAAGAGCAGTATGACGCGTACATGGAGCGCTACCGTAAGCGCCATCCGCAAGCGATCATGCCGGGCGAAGAACACATGCCTACTGGTGAGGAAATTGGCGCGGACTTCGAAGCTTTCCTCGCCGGCCTCGACGACGATCCCGATATTCTCTCTGAGAATATCGACGACCGTGAGGACAACTTCGGCAACAACGAAGGCCCAGAATCCGGCTCCGGGGCTGCTGACATGGGCGACGACGTGTAAGTCGTAATTCTCTGACTTTTCCCTTCTTCCTCATTGTCTGCCGTCATGAGTGGCCCGGCTCTGTGCGTGGCCGCTCATGCTTTCGCCTAAGGTGGGACTGGTGAACCTTTCTCAGATGCTGCCAGATCTCGCCGAAGTCCCCGAGTCAATGGTTGATGAGGCTATTTGGGACACCTTCCAGTCATGGACCTCTGGCCGGGGTATTTCGTTGTATCCCGCACAAGAAGAGGCGTCCCTTGGCATCCTCGCCGGCGATAACGTCATCCTCGCCACTCCAACTGGTTCCGGTAAGTCCATGGTGGCTAACGCCGCGCACTTCATCGCCCTCGCCCGTGGCCAGCGAAGTTTCTACACCGCGCCCATCAAGGCGCTCGTGAGCGAGAAATTCTTCGCCCTGTGTGAGATTTTCGGACCGGAGAACGTCGGAATGATGACCGGTGACGCCACTGTCAACGGTTCTGCCCCCATCATCGCCGCCACCGCGGAGATTGTGGCCAACATTGCGCTTCGCGACGGCTCAGAAGCCGCCATCGACCAAGTAGTCATGGATGAGTTCCACTATTACTCCGAACCAGACCGCGGTTGGGCTTGGCAAGTACCACTTCTGGAGCTACCCAAGGCCCAGTTCCTCCTCATGTCTGCCACTCTCGGTGATACCGCGTGGCTGGAGAAGGACCTTACTGAGCGCACTGGTCGCACCACTACCCTCGTTGCAGGTACCACCCGCCCAGTCCCGCTGGATTTCTCTTACGTGTTCTCCGCAGTGCACGAGACTATCGAAGAGCTCCTCAAATCCGGTAAGGCGCCCGTTTACGTGGTGCACTTTTCCCAGCGCGAGGCATCCGAGCGCGCCCAAGCGCTGACTTCTCTTTCAAAGATCATCACACCGCAAGAAAAGGAGGCCATCGCCTCCGAGCTTGGCGCCTTTCGCTTCACCACCACCTTTGGCAAAGATCTGTCGAAGCTTCTGCGCAAGGGCATCGGCGTGCACCATGCGGGAATGTTGCCTAAGTACCGCCGCCTAGTGGAGCGCTTGGCACAAAAGGGCCTGCTCAAGATCATCTGTGGCACTGACACCCTGGGTGTGGGCATTAACGTGCCGATCCGCACGGTGCTTATGACGGGCTTGGCCAAGTATGACGGCACGCGCCAGCGCATCCTCAAGTCTCGTGAGTTTCATCAGATTGCAGGCCGTGCCGGCCGCGCAGGTTATGACACTGAGGGCACGGTTGTCGTTGAGGCACCTGAGCATGAGATTGAGAATGCCAAGGCTCGGCGTCGCCTCGGCGATGACCCGGCGCGTCTGAAGAAGCTGAAGAAAAAATCCGCGCGCGAGGGCGAGGTTTCTTGGTCGGAGAAGACCTACGCCAGGCTTATCGACGCCGAACCGGAACAACTCACTTCCCAGTTCCGAGTTTCGAACTCGATGTTGCTCAACGTCTTAGCTCGCCACGGCAACGGCTATGAGCATCTCAAGCACCTGCTGCGCACTAGCCACAACACCCGTGCTCGTCAGAACGAGGACATTCTTACCGCGCTTAGCTTGTTCCGCGGCCTGCTGAATGCCGGAGTGGTCCAAAAGTCCACCAAGGGGCTCGATATTTACGGCCGCCCCTATCACGTGGTGCGCGAGATGCCGCGCGACTTTGCTCTCAACCAGCCCCTAGGCCCCTTTGCCCTTGCCGCACTGACTTTGCTGGACCCTGAGTCGGAGTCCTATGCCCTCGATGTCATTTCTGTTTTCGAGTCTGTACTTGATGACCCGCGCCAAGTGCTTATTGCCCAGCAAAAGCAGCGGCGAGGCGAAGAGATCGCAGCGCTCAAGGCGGAGGGCGTGGACTATACCGAGCGCATGGCTATCGTGGAAGACATCACGTGGCCCAAGCCCTTGGAGGAGCTCCTCGAGCAATCATATGAGACCTTTTGCCAGACCAACCCGTGGGCTAAAGAGTTTGAGCTGCGGCCTAAGTCGGTAGTGCGTGACATGCTGGAGAGCGCCATGACGTTCTCAGACCTCGTCGCGACCTACGGCCTTGCTCGTTCGGAAGGCGTTATCCTGCGCTACCTCACTGACGCTTGGCGCACGCTTAAGCAATCCATCCCTGAGGAGTATCTCACCGAAGAGCTTGAGGATATTATCGTGTGGCTCGGTGAGCTCATTCGCCAGGTGGACTCTTCGTTGGTCGATGAATGGGCAGAAATGGCTGGCGAAGACTCCCCTATCTCCCAGAAGGATTTAGACCGAGAGCTTGCTTTCGGCGTAGAAGATCCCACAGCGCTCACCGCAAACCAGCGTGCCTTCGGCATCATGGTTCGCAACTACTTCTTCCGGCTTGCCCAGCTTTTTGCTTTGGAAAAGGAGGACCGGCTGGCTGAGCTGCTGGACTATCTCGATGAGGTTCCGGACTTTGGCGAGGCTCTTGACGCGTACTTCGACGATTACGACGATATTGACGTCGGTCCGGCTGCACGTGGCCCCGAATACTTCGTACTCGACAAGGGCGACACGTCAGTGAAATCAGGATCGCGGTCGTGGACTGTGCGCCAAATTCTCAAGGATCCTGAAGACGACAACTCCTACCAGATTGTGGGCACCGTGGATTTAGACGCGTCGGATGAGGCCGGCGAGGTACGCCTATCTGAGTTGCGCGTAGAGTACTAAAAAGACTCACCGGAACACTAATAGACTCCACCTGACAAAGCCTGAATACTACGCGCTCACTTTCACGTAAAGAGTACAGTGGGTGGCGCTATGACTCGACCAGATTCTCCAGCCACCAACATTCGCCTCGCCGGCGTACACTTCGATACGCATGAAGAAGCCGTCACGGTGCATTGGCTGCTCGGCGGCCTCCCCCATCACCGTGACGTGGTCTTTTCCCTCCACACCGTCAATCTAGAGCTCACCATTCGCTTTGACAATGAGCACTTAGAATCTATGGACATCGCATCCTTTGGGGAAGATGAACGCGACATTCGGCGGGAAGTAGATTATGAATACACCTACACCCCAGAAGCGCTGGCCGTGACCATCCCATCCTCACACTTCGACCTACAGGACCAAGTTTTTACCTTGGACCTTTCCGTAGACGGCATGTCGTGCGGAGAATGGACCGGAACTGTTGCCTAAGGCTAGCTACATCCAGCTCATCTAAGGCTGCGCTACCACCGCTCAGCTTAGCCTATACACGCTTTACAAGCCTGTGACCAGCGGGGATACTGAGAAAGTGAGAGTTCTCTAGACAACTGAAAACCTGAGCTGGGTAAAGGAACAGGCCATGACCATTCATAGCAACGAGCCCCACGGCGCGTCCCACAACGCGCGGCTGAATTCTCTGCGGGCCGGTGTGCTCGGCGCTAATGACGGTATTGTCTCCGTCGCCGCACTTCTGTTAGGCGTGGTGGGATCGGGGGCGTCGGCAAGCGCCATCCTCACTGCAGGTCTCGCTGCCACTGTGTCCGGCGCCGCCTCGATGGCGCTTGGCGAATACGTATCTGTCTCTGCCCAGCGCGATTCTGAGCGGATGATGATCACCAAGGAAACGCGCGAGCTTGAGGAACTACCCGAGCAGGAGCACGAGGAATTGGTAACCATGCTCTCCAGCTATGGCATGGGTCGGACAACTGCAGACACTGCAGCGCGTGAAATTGCCGCCGAAGACAGGCTTCTCGAAGCACACCTGCGTTTAGAGATTGGCATCGACGGTGAAGACCTCACCAACCCGTGGCATGCGGCGTTCTGGTCAGCCGTGTCCTTCTTGGCAGGCGCCTGCCTGCCCTTGCTGTCCATCTTCCTTGCTTCGGCGGAAACAGCAGCGCTTACCGTCGCCATTGTCACGCTCATCGCCCTCGCCGTCACCGGATATGTATCCGCCCGCCTCGCAGACACCGACACTACCCGTTCTGTTCTGCGACTGGTTATCGGTGGCGCCTTGGGGTTGGCCATCACCTACGGCATCGGTGTTGCCTTTGGTGGAGTCGTGGGCTAGTCCTGTCGCACAGGTCCAAAGCGGCTCCCACAATGCAGAAACGTCCCACCACCGTGACTACGGTGTGGGACGTTTCGTGAATTAAGCGGTAAAGGCTCGCCTCTAAGCGTTACGTACGGCCTCAGCCTGCAGCGCCTGAGCTACAGCCTGGACCACGCCGGCAACCTTGATGCTTTCCCAAATCTGCTCCTTGGTCATGCCTTCCTCGAGCAGAGTCTTAGCGTGGGCAGAAAGGCAATGCTCACAGCCGTTAATGGCGGAAACTACGGTGTTCCACAGCTCGAACGTGGCCTTGTCCACGCCCGGCTTAGAGATGATGTTCATGCGCAGGCCAAACTTCACCTGCGCATAGTCATCACCCAACCAGCTCTTCGCACGGTAGGCCACGTTGTTCATGGCCATCACCGTGGCGGCACCGAGTGCAGCGTCGATAGCTTCCTCGCTCAGGTGCTCGCGAGCATCCTCCAGGATCTCCTTGAGCACCTGGTCATTGCGGGAAGCGGCTGCAGCAGCAACCAGGCTGCCCCACAGCTGCTCCTCGTTGAGCTCGGTGGTGCGAGAAAGAGTACCAAGGTTAAGTTTCTGATCCTTGGCATAAGCCGGAAGTGCGGACTTCAAGTTATCGATAGACACTGAGGGTCTCCTTTCGAAAGCTCTCTGTTTAGAGAGCGGCCTCTGGTTAGAGGGCGGACTGAACGACGTCCAGCTTGTTGATGTTCTTCGTCGGGTCGTTAGCCTCCCAGTTGCAGGCACAGACCTCTTCCGACTGCAATGCGTCAAGCACACGCAGAACCTCATCAACGTTGCGGCCCACAGCATCTGGAGTCACGGAGACGAACTGGATAACGCCATCCGGGTCGATAATGAAGGTGGCGCGGTCTGCCACTCCATCGGCGTTCTCTACGCCGATGGCACGAATCAGGTCGTGACGAATGTCGGAGAACATTGGGAACGGGACGTCCTTGAGCTCCGGGTGGGTGGCGCGCCAGTTGAAGTGCGCGTACTCGTTATCGGTGGAGCCACCGAGGATCTGGGTATCGCGGTCCTGGAATTCCTCATCCAGCTTGCCAAAGGCAGCAATCTCAGTCGGGCACACGAAGGTGAAGTCCTTCGGGTAGAAGAACACAACCTTCCACATGCCACGGTACTTATCCAGGGACACCTGCTCGAAGTAGTCCTCCGGCTGGTTCGCGTTTACGTCGTGCAGATCTCCGCCCTTGAGCGCGGTCAACTCGAACTCGGGGAACTTTTCGCCGACGGTCAGGATAGACATAGAAAGGGTCAACTCCTTGAAGAAACTGTGATGCAAATCTCTGTAACCACACGCCAGTGTGCCATCACGCAGGCGCATAGCCACTCACTCACCAAGTATGCCAACAGTTCCTTCGCAAGTCAATAGTTTGACTTATTTATAAGTGTTAGAGTTATAGGCATGAACAATAAGGAGTATCGTCCGACGCTAGCCCAGCTGCGCACCTTCGTTACCATCGCAGAGAACAAGCACTTTGGAACCGCAGCGGCCAAACTCGACATCTCCCAGCCATCCCTGTCACAAGCCCTCGTCGCCTTAGAACAGGGCCTCGGCATACAACTCATCGAGCGCTCTACCCGAAAAGTCATCGTCACCTCCGTTGGCGAGGAGCTGCTTCCCTTTGCCAAGGCGGCACTTGAGGCCTCTGATGCTTTCCTCGCCCGCGCCCGCGGGGCTAATGGTACGCTCACCGGCCCCTTGACCATTGGCGTCATCCCCACTATCGCGCCGTATATCCTCCCGGAACTCCTCCAGTCCATCACGGAGGTCTACCCCGAACTCGAACCGCGCTTCGTGGAAGAGCAGACTCAACACTTGCTCGACAAACTTCGTGAAGGCACGATCGACCTCGCCATTACAGCCCTTCCCACCGAGGCCGCCGGCATGGTGGAAGTGCCGCTCTACGCTGAGCACTTCACTGTCGTTACGCCCTCCAAGCACCCTCTAGCAGGGCGCTCCGATCTCACACTAAAGCAACTCGAAAGCCTCGACTTATTACTGCTTGACGATGGCCATTGCCTCCGCGACCAGGCGCTCGACCTCTGCCGGCGGGCCAAGATTAACCCCTCCGAAGCAACGAATGCAGTCACCCGCGCATCATCACTCACCACCATTCTGCAACTCGTCATGGGAGGACTCGGCACCACGCTCGTGCCCGAGTCAGCGCTGGCAACCGAATGCACGAGCCCTGATCTAGCAGTAGCGCGTTTTGCACCTGCCGTCACCGCCGAGAGACAAGTAGGCCTGACGTTCCGGTCGTCCGCAGCGCGCGCCGAAGAGTTTCACGCCTTCGGTTCACTGGTCACCTCTGCCTATCAGGCAGCGGTGGAACGCTCACGTGCACTCGTTCCCGTCACCTCCCCAGACAAGTAAAACGACAAACGCCACCTTCTTGCCGCCACGCTATGACGCGTGGAGAAAGAGGTGGCGTTCTCACCTACCCACTAAGGCAGACTTTTATCTACGCTGCCGGCGCGTAGCGTCCTTGGCACTGACGGCACAGGTGAGCCGCGGCCAACTGCATTGCCGGACCAACAATCACAAGTGCAAGGCCCAGGGTAATTGCGGAAGCCGCAACGAGAAGGCCCGACAGCACGAGGAGCAGCAGGATGTGGCTGTAGTTCTGCTTGCCCAACTTCAGACCCTGAGAGAATGCCTCACCGATGGAGGAGGTATCCGCGGCCAACCACGGCATGAGAGTGAAGAAAGGCTGAATGAACAAGGCAATGAGCCCAACCACAATCACTCCGCCAAACACAGAGCCTACGAGGGCCAGGATTTGGCCCTCCTCGAGCTGCTCCATGCTGTTGGCGCCCGTCGCCGCAGCACCACCGAAGCCCAAGAAAAAGATTGCGACAATGGCGATCACCATGGCAATAGCCGCAAGGACACCTAGTACGAGGTTGACTACCAACGGCTGCACCCAGCGAATACCTTGGAAGAGGGTGCCCCACGTCGGCTTTGGCGTGTCAATCTCGCGGTACGCCAAGCGGTAGACGATCAAGCTGATAACCAAGGCTAGGATGCTCACGAGAAGCGACAGGAAATTAACAGTCAGGCCTGTTTCCACGCTATCGCTGTTCTGCTGAGCGAAGCTAAGAGAAATCTGCGGAACAACCTGAACGATTCCGACCACGAAAGCACCCAAAATCCAGAGCACCGGATTCTTCAGTGCAGCACCGAAGCCCCACTTAATAGCCTCGATAGCGCTCACTGGGCCGGTGTAGGCGGGGCCTGCCTGTGGGCCGGGGCCCGCGTAGCTGCCGTCCTCACCGTAGCTCGCACCAGCGTAGCCCGGCTGGCCGGTGTTGTAGGCACCGTAGCCGCCATATTCTTGGCTTGCGCCATAGGCGTTCGCGCCTTGCTGCCCTGCACCATGAGAGTTTCCACCGAAACCCTCATTCGAACCATAGCCGCCGTTAGCGCCGTATCCGCCAGGTTGGCCGAAACCTGCCTGGTCTTCCGGGTGGTTTGTCGGCTCATAACGCGGCAATCCACCGTTGTTTCCAGCACCGTTATTGGCGCCGTTGCCAAAACCATTGTTGGAGGAATTGTCCTCCGATTTAGGGTCAAAGGGATTAGTCATTGATTGTGTCCTTTACATCTTTGGTCACAGTGACAACACGAGAGTACCAACAACTTCATGAAAATCCGTGAGCGAGTAGACTTTTAGGGCGATTATGACTGCAACTCGCGATGAACTCTATAGCGCTCTCACTAACGTTTCGTTGAGTGATGAACGCGCATTCCGCCGCCGCCTCCGTAAAGCCCGCGCCCCAAAGGCCCTCGAAGCAATTGGCGCAGATATTGCCGCAGCACAAAAACGCGTGGCCGCCATCGACGCTGGAGTGCCGGACATCACGTACCCAGAGCAGCTTCCCGTTACCTCACGTCGGGAGGATCTCGCCGAGGCCATCGCGAACAACCAGGTGGTCATTATTGCCGGTGAGACTGGTTCCGGTAAGACAACCCAGATTCCAAAGATCTGTCTGGAGCTAGGCCGTGGGCGCCGTGGTCTCATTGGCCATACCCAGCCCCGCCGTCTTGCTGCCCGCACAGTCGCTGAGCGCATCGCCGACGAGCTCGGTCAATCCATCGGGGAATCTGTTGGTTACGCCATTCGCTTCGATGACAAGGTGTCTTCCACGACCGCTGTCAAACTCATGACCGACGGTATTTTGCTTGCAGAAATGCAGCGCGACCGTTTCCTCAACGCTTACGACACCATCATTATCGACGAGGCCCACGAGCGCTCCCTCAACATTGACTTCTTGTTGGGCTACCTCAAGCGGCTTCTCCCCAAACGGCCAGATCTCAAGGTCATCATCACTTCTGCCACTATTGACCCAGAGCGCTTCGCCACGCACTTCGCTGACGCCGATGGTGAACCTGCCCCTATCATCGAGGTCTCCGGACGCACCTACCCGGTAGAGATCCGTTACCGTCCGTTGGAGATTGAATCTGGTGGCAAAACCATTGATATCGATCCCTTGGACGCCCTGTGTGAGGCCATCGAAGAGCTCATGGCCGAAGGCGAAGGCGACATCCTTTGTTTCTTCCCCGGTGAACGCGATATCCGGGATGCAATGGAGGCCATTGAAGGCCGCCACTGGCGTGGTGTGGAAGTCACTCCCCTTTTTGGACGCCTATCCAACCAAGAACAGCACCGCGTTTTTAGTCCACACCGCGGGCGAAGGATCGTGCTCTCCACCAATATTGCCGAAACCTCGCTAACCGTTCCCGGAATCCGCTATGTCGTGGACACGGGCACGGCGCGTATCTCGCGCTACTCCACCCGTACCAAGGTCCAGCGTCTGCCTATCGAGCCTATTTCCCAGGCCAGTGCCAACCAGCGCTCTGGCCGTTGCGGACGTGTGGCCGATGGTATTGCTATTCGCCTCTACAGCGAGCAGGACTTCCTCTCTCGCCCCGAGTACACCGACCCAGAGATTCTGCGAACCAACTTGGCCAGCGTCATTCTGCAGATGATTTCACTGCGGCTTGGCGATATCTCAGAGTTTCCTTTCGTTCAGCCTCCCGAGTCCAAAGCTGTACGCGATGGTCTGCTTCTCCTCCATGAACTGGGCGCACTCCAACATAAAGAAAAAGATGGCCTTCCTGTCTTGACCCGCGTGGGGCGAGATTTGGCACGCATCCCTGTCGATCCACGCATGGCCCGCATGCTCGTGGAAGCTAATACATCGGGATGCCTCACCGACGTCATGATCATTGTTGCCGCCATGACCATTCAAGACGTTCGCGAGCGCCCTATGGACAAGCAAACTCAGGCAGATCAGTCCCATGCTCGCTTCAAGGACAAGACCTCCGATTTCCTGTCCATGCTCAACCTCTGGGACTTCGTACAGGAAACCCGCGAGGAGATGAGTGGCAATGCTTTTCGCAAACGAATGAAAGCGGATTACCTACACTATATGCGCATCCGCGAGTGGTTCGACCTCGTGCGCCAATTGCGTGACGTGGCCAAGCAACTGGGGTGGAAGGCTCAGGAAGGCACGGAACGGCGCCCAGATGACATCCATATATCTCTGCTTTCTGGATTGCTCTCCAACATTGGCGCCCGCGACGGCAATTCCAAGGAGTTTATTGGCGCGCGGAATACCCGCTTCCTTGTCTTTCCAGGCTCCGCGCTAGCGAAGAAACCTCCGGAATTCCTCATGGCCGCTGAACTAGTGGAGACCTCCCGGCTGTGGGCGCGCGATGTCGCTGCAATCGACCCTGCTTGGGTAGAAAAGCTGGCAAAAGACCTGCTTAAGCACAACTATTCTGATCCGACGTGGTCTCGCAAACGCGGTTCCGCGGTAGCGACGCAGCGTTCGACGCTGTACGGCGTCACCGTCGTGGCGGACCGTACGGTGCCCTACCACTATGTGGATCAGGCTGCGGCTCGCGATATGTTCATTCGTCACGCGCTTGTCGACGGCGACTGGACCACCCACCACCACTTCTTCCATGACAATAAGCGCAAGCTCGCTGAGGCGTCTGAGTTTGAGGAGAAGGCCCGCCGACGCGGACTCGTCGTGGATGAGGACACGTTGTTCGATTTCTATGACCAGCGTATCCCGGAGAATATCACCACGGCGAAGCACTTTGACTCCTGGTGGAGGAAGCAGAAGAACAAGCATCTCCTTGACTTTGACCCTTCACAGCTTCTCGACGATGACCATGACGTCACTGAGGAGGCCTTCCCGGATCGCTGGCTCAAAGGCAGTATTGATTACGACCTCTCCTACAAATTCGAGCCTGGTGATCCCCTCGACGGTGTCACCCTCATGGTCCCTGTGCCGCTGCTTGCGGGCCTCGACACCGAGGGTTTCGACTGGCTCGTTCCTGGCCTGCGCCTCGAACTTGTCACTGAACTCATTCGTTCCTTGCCCAAGGCGTTGCGCCGTACCGTCGTCCCGGCACCGGAATTTGCTGAAAGGGCACTGCCCAAGCTTTTGCCCTACGAAGGGCGCATCACTGAACAGCTTGCAGCCGTTCTCCAGGAGATGGGCGGGCACGGCATCAATGCGAGTGACTTCCGTCCCGACCAGCTGGACCCGCATCTGCGTATGAATTTCGCTGCGGTGGACAAACGCGGCAAGGTCATTGATTCAGATCGTGACCTCAAGGCATTGGTCCAGCGGCAGGCGGGGCATATTTCCTCCTCGGTATCCCGCGTGGGCCGGAAATCTGAATCCAAGGCTGTCAAGGAGTGGTCCGACGACACTTTGGGCAGCATCGATGAGGAAGTTACCACCGTGGTGGATGGCCATGAAGTCACTGCCTATCCAGCGCTGGTGGCGACCAAGGAAGGCGTTGCCCTTAAAGTGCACCCCACTAAGGCGGCTGCCGACGCCTCCATGATCACCACTACACTCACTCTTCTTCTCCGTGAGATTTCCGTGAGCACACAGCAGATGGTCAAGGGTCTACCGTTGCAACAACGAGTTGCTGTTGATGCATACCCGCATGGAGGCGCAGATGGTCTCATTAATGACGCCCGTGTCGCCGCTGTACGGGACATCATGATGGAAAAAGGCGGCCCTGTTCGCAGTCCAGCGGAGTTCACCGCACTTCTCAACGCAGTTAAACCAGAGGTACCAGGCCGTGTACGACAGTCTGTAGTCGCGACTGCTCCGGGCTTGGCAGAGTATTCCAACCTCTCGGCAGAACTAAAGCACTGGGAAGGCCCGGCTATAGACGATATACGCGCGCAGCTCGAGTTCCTGCTGCCGCCGAATGCTCTGACGATCCACGGTATTCAGCATTTGCGTCACCTCCCCCGCTATATTCAGGCCGCACGGATCCGTCTCGAGGACATGAACCTCGATCCGGACCGTGACGCTGACCGCCAGGCCGACGTTGATGAGGCCAAGGCTTACCTAGCCAATCGTCTCCGTAATCTCCCTGCCGGGCGAGAAAAGACGCGTGAGGTCAAGGACATCTACTGGATGATAGAGGAGCTGCGCGTATCGCTTTTTGCTCAGCGCTTAGGCACTGCTCACGCAGTATCGCTGCGCCGAGTACAGAAAGCAGCCGATAAGTTGCGTTAAAAAGAGTCCCTATCCCGACGGCGCATAAGACGAATCTCCGACTCAAAGTCGTCCGCGCTTTCAAAGGACTTGTAGACCGAAGCGAAGCGAAGGTAGGCAACCTCATCAAGGTCACGCAGGGGTTCTAGGATTGCCAAACCAATGTCATTGGCATTGACTTGGGAAGAACCGTGGCTGCGGATAGTTTCCTCAACTTCCTGCGCCAGCTTCTTCAGCGAATCGTCGCTGACGTCGCGGCCCTGGCAGGCTCGCTGCACACCGCGAATAAGTTTGTCGCGACTGAAGGGTTCCGCGAGGCCACTGCGTTTGACCACCAACAGAACGGCTTTTTCAACCGTCGTAAAACGGCCTTTACACGCAGTGCACTCTCGCCGACGGCGGATCGAGGTACCGCTATCTACTACGCGAGAGTCAATAACGCGCGACTGTTCATTGTGACAGAACGGGCAATACACGGCGCGGCATCCTTCCTCGGGGTCGTACACATGTGCCGCTCCGAGTGAACTAACCCAGAAAATGGGCCGTTGATTTTCATAAAACAAGGCGCGGCATATCGCCCCGTAGTCTACTCACTGCTTAACCGACTGGGTACCTACCAGTCCCGTTGTTGGCCCCTAGTGAGAAGATGCCACTGCAGAAGGCGACGATGCCGGCACAAACGACGCCTCACTGTCGATGCTCAGCCCTCCCCACACAGTGCCGACGAATACTGCTACACCAAAGACAGCGCCAAGGACATAGTTTCCTACGTTCGAGCTACCCCAGCGTCGATTCGAGTCCGAATTCAGGGTAGAAGCACGAGAGTGAAGCTTTTCCCGGCTACGCTCCTGTGTTCTATCTATCGGAGATAAAGTTCGAACACCAGGAGAGTGACGCAATGATTGACGTGGTGCGGATTGAGGTGCCGCAGGTTCCCACACCATCGCTGGCGGAACAACTGCAGGTCGAGAAATTCCTACCTCGTCACGAGAGATTCCGCGCTTGTTCGGGGTGTTAAGTACGATAGCCATATTCTTCCCTTTCAGATTGCAATAACTCGGTAGCGATGATGACTAGAGTGTAGGAAACCAGTCCGACACTTTCGAACATCTCCATCGACCAATCGTTCGATTTGGTCTGTATGTTCGATTTATAACCTGTCTCTTATACACATCTGACGCTGCCGACGAAGAGGATAGTGTAG
>ERZ1031113.60-NODE-60-length-57050-cov-15.557961_pt1 | contig 57050 bp, 55 predicted proteins | sample MGYA00518225_ERZ1031113 | MGnify/ENA primary metagenome ERZ1031113 (study PRJEB33718, sample SAMN03159751) | human skin metagenome | collected 2014-05-20 | study: EMG produced TPA metagenomics assembly of the PRJNA266117 data set (Human skin bacterial metagenome...
ATCTCGCACCACCCCGCGCCCCTTACCCTCCCTTCGCGCTCACCATCGACCACCAGAGCGCCACTTCAACCCGCACCGTGAGCGCAAAGGGCGGTGTTCATTGGTGGGGCGATGCGAAGGGCGTAAGGCCGTTGGCAACGAGTCGGTGCGAAAGGTTGGGGGCGGCGCGAGGGGTGGTAGGCGCGGCGAGCTGGCCTGCCCGCAGCCCTTCGCGCTCACAACCGGCCTCCACTACCACATTCCGCCACTCGTCGGTGAGCGCGAAGGGACGTTATCCACAGGGGAACTGCAATTCAGCCCTGGAGGCCGCTCGCGAGAGCTAGTTCTCCACAGGCTGAGGTTGGGGTGGTGGGGACGTCGCTAAGCACTGCTTATTTTCGGTCCTATGGGAACATGGACTACTGCAGAACTACGCGAACAGGGACTCGGCAAAGAGGCCATCAAGCGGAAGCTTCGCGAGCGCACGCTCTTCCGTGTGCATCGGGGGATTTACACCGACGAGTGGACGCCGCTGGCGGTCGCGCGGGCTTTGGTGCATGGGTTGAGCCACGTTCATTTCACGGGCAAGACTGCGCAGGAGATTTACCTCGGGCGACAGCTGACATTTCCCCTGGAAGCAGAGGGGCCGCGAACTCTTAAAGGGAAGACGTTTCGCGTGACGCATTCGCGGCTTCGCGCTACAACCAAGGTGGGAGGCCTGCCCGTTGTCGAGGCGCTGTGGTCGGCGCGCCGTATAGCTGGTGCAAGTGGCCCCTTGTTGGAGAAGCATTATCGCGGCAAGGACGGGCCTGGGCGCTTAGAGAAAGACCAGCAGAGGATGCGGCGGGTGCCGCGCAGGCTAAAGGAGGCGATTCGGAACACCCCGATAGGCACGGATAGCCGGTCGGAGCAGGAGCTCAGCCGAAGTTTGCGGGCGAAAGGGATTTACCCGGAGCATAATGTGCTCATCGCGGGGTACCGCTTCGACTTCCTCATTGACAAACTCATCATCGAAGTTGATGGCTGGCAGTACCACAAAAGCAGTGAGGTATTTCAGGCTGATCGGTCGAAACAAAATGCGGCTGTCGCTCACGGTTACACAGTTTTGCGCTTTACTGCCGACGATATCCGTTACCACCTCGATGATGCCCTCGCCCTCATCAAAGCGACGCTTGAGCTGCTCAAAGGTCGAGAGCCGCAACTGCCCTCGTGCGTGACACAGCCCTATTGGATGTGGCATTTATGCCTACAACGGTTGCCTTAATGTCAATTATTCTTTACACTGGGTCATGTAAGCGCGACACACCGTAAAGGAGGTTCGATGCCCGACAACCCCAACATGGTCCGCAAATGGCGACGCTGGCTCGAGCTATCGCAGGCTGAACTCGCCGAACGAGCAGGCGTCTCCCGCCAGACCATCGCGAACATTGAACGCGGCAACTATTCCCCTTCAGTGCATCTCGCCCTAGACATCTGCCGTGAACTTGGAAAAACCGTCGAAGAAATTTTTGGAGATGATCAACATGATTAATGCAATTGCCAACTACTCACTTCGAGAAATCGAACGTGCATCACACGACGAATACGAGCGCGAAACCTTCTACAAGGCGTGCACCATTGCTGCGCCTCTCATCCAGTTTCTCGAACTCGTCGTCGCTGCCATTCTCGCGTGGGTGCTCCCAGGCCAGATGAGCATGCTCTGCCTTCTCGTGCTTGTGCCCACGGTTATCGGAAATACCATTGGTACGGTGTGGCTGCGCCGTCGCATCGCGACACCACTCGTCAGCCGCAATTGGACCGTGATGGTCTTGTACCTCGTACCGCTCATCGTTATGTTCGCCGGCATTGCGTGTAACGCCTACAAGCCTGCCCCGGCCTCTTATCTCATTGGCGCCGTGGCTGGTGTTATGACCGTGGTGATCCTGACGCCCTTCATTCGACGTCGCCAGCATCGTCGCGACCAAGCCCGCCTCGATGCCGAACTCGAGGACTAACTGCTTTCATTTTCCGGCCCGCCCTTCGCGTTCACCGCGGAAGGCGGGTGTTGCTGTTTTCTCATCCCTGTGAGCGCCAAGGGTGGTGGCTTACGTTCGAGTGGTGGCTGCCCTAGACGCTCACTGAAACCAAGAATCTCGCGGAAGGGGCGTTTCCCGTGAGCGCGAAGGGAGTGGTGGGTGAAGGTCCGCGCCTTTCGCGCTCACCGGAGAAGCACGAAGATCCCGCGACCGGACGCTGGTGAGCGCGAAGGGTGGAGGGTCGGTGTGGCGCGAAGGGTGGCGAGGCGGGAAAGCACGTGGCCCCAGGCTGCAACGACGCTTAAGCGGGCTCAGTTTCGTGCACCACGACCGGCTTCTTGGGCGTCGAGCGGAAGGTCCACAGCTTGTTGAACACAAAATTGATGGGCATGGCCACGACGATGGAAATGGCGTTCGCCCAGTAGTACATCGTGCGGAAGCCGGTGGTGTCGTCGAAGATATGAGGCGGAAGCTGCAGCGGCGAGGTCGGATTCATCAGCAGGTACTGCACCGCGAGCGTAACCAGGTAGGCGCCGATACCAGTAATGAGGAACGGCAAGAATCCGCGCAACCACGACACCTTGTTCACGGACTTGAATGTCCACATGCGATTGAGCTGGTAGTTCCACGTATTGGCGACAAGAAAGGCAATGGTGGAAAAGAGCATGAACCAGCGCACGTGGAACTGGGTGCCAAAGAGGTTAAACATCGCATCATGCGGGGTGGCGCCGAACCACGCCAAGCCGCACTTCGCGGCCACGATGGAGGTCGCAATGTTGACCAGCGTGCCCGAACCGCCTACCAGTCCGAACTTGATGAACTGGCCAAGGTTCGAGGCAAAGCGAGCAAAGCTCAAGTCCGCCATGGACCCACCCTTCATGCAGAATGCTCAATATTGATGAATAAAACTTCGTACGAGTTTAGTCCCTCGCCTAGCGCAAACTAAAAACGCGCGCCGCGCGCACACTTAAACGCACGTTCATGGCCACTTATGGGGTCAGTAAAGCTCATCGCGATGTGTGCAAGCTGCAAGGGCGAAGAGAAATCATAAAGGGCCAGCCCGCGGTCCACGGGATAGGTATCATCGCCCACAATCGGATGTCCCAGGTGATTGAGCACCACGCGAATTTGGTGGGTATGGCCGGTGAGGGGCCATACGTCGACAAGCGTGCCTTGGGCAAGCACGCGAGTCTCCGTAAGAGTACCGGAAGGATCCACGCGCACTTGGCGCTCACCACGCACACGCCGCATGCCCAGCCGCACCGTGCTGTCGAAGGAGAAGGGCGCTGCCACCCGAGCCTGGTAATGCTTCAGCACCGCGCGCTCCTGAAAAAGACGCTGGTAGCTAGACCGTGTGCGAGGATTTCGCGAGCACAACACCAGCCCGGCAGTCAGCCTATCCAGACGGTGCAGCGGCACAATCTCGTCCTCCCCGAAATCCACACGCAGGCGAGTCTGCAGGGCCTCGCGCACGATGCGCCCGTTTGACGTCGTGGGCACAAAGTGCGGCTTATCGACGACTATCAGGTCCCCGTCCTCATACACCACCCGGTAGTCAAACGGAATGGGCTCTTCATGCGGGATGGAAGGGTGATACCACGCCAACGTGGGCCCTGGCAATGGAGTGCCCGGCTCCAAGCGAGTCCCGGGCGAAAACGCGGAATCGCCCGCCTCCCCTGCCCAGTAGGTAGGAGAAGCAGGCACGATGCCGGTGAGCATCACCTTGCGCGGGCTTATGCCTTCGCGCACTGGAGGGCGAAAGGCCATTTACGCAGCCAAGCGGGCCGCGGCTGCGGCGATGCGCTCATCAGTGCCGTTCAAGCCAATGCGCACGTACTGTTCACCGGCGGGACCATAAAAGTCACCGGGAGCCACGAGGATGCCGCGTTCTGCCAGCCAATCGACGGTTGCGCGGCAATTCTCACCACGCGTAGCCCACAGGTACATGCCGGCTTCCGAGTGCTCGATGGTGAAACCAGCGTCGGTCAGCGCGCGCATGAGCTTGGCACGGCGGGTGGCGTAGCGCTGGCGTTGGAGGGCTTCGGAGGGGTCGTCGTCAAGCGCGGCGACCATGGCGGCCTGAATCGGACCTGGAACGATAAGCCCTGCGTGCTTACGCAGTTCCAGCAGCTCCGCGATGAGCGCGTTATCGCCGGCAAAGAAACCGGCGCGGTAGGACGCCATGTTCGCGGTCTTGGACAGTGAATGCATAGCGATGAGCCCGGTGTTATCGCCGTCGGTGACCCGCGGGTCGAGGATGGATACGGGCGGGTTCGCGTCGTCCCAGCCGAGGCTCATGTAGCACTCGTCGGAGGCCACGATGGCATTGTTCGCGCGCGCCCAGGCGACGATCTCGCGCAGCTTATCGACGCCCAACACCTTGCCCGTCGGATTAGACGGCGAGTTGATGAACACCAGCGAAGCATCCTCGAAGTCCTCGTCCGCGCGCAGGGGCGTAGCACCAGCAAGAAGGGCACCGACCTCGTAGGTCGGGTATGCCACCGTAGGGAAGGCGACGGTCTGGCCGCGCATGCCCAGCAAGGTGGGCAGCCAGGCGATGGCTTCCTTGGTGCCGATGACCGGCAGGACCGCGTCCACCTGCATGTGGTAGCGGCGTTCTAGGGCCTGAGCGATGGCCTCCCGCAGTTCCGGAGTGCCTTGTGTTTGCGGGTAGCCGGGAGCTTCCGCTACCGAAGAAAGAGCTAGCTGCACACCGGGTGCGACCGGATCGACAGGGTTGCCTACAGAGAGATCCACGATTCCGTCCGGATGGGCCTGGGCCTTCTTCTTTGCATCGGCCAAGGAGTTCCACGGGAAATCCGGAAGTGAGTCTCCGAGCGGCGTGCGGCTCATGGTCTACTCCTGGTTCTGCGGCGGGAGTGCGGCGATCATCGGGACATCGAAGTCTTGCGGTCCCAGCGCAGCAGCGCCGCCTGGGGAGCCAAGGTCATCGAAGAACGCAGCGTTGGCGTCGTTGTAATCCAGCCACTCATCCGGAACATCGTCCTCGTAGAAAATGGCTTCGACCGGGCAAGCAGGCTCGCAGGCGCCACAGTCCACGCACTCGTCTGGGTGGATGTAGAGCATGCGCTTGCCCTCGTAGATGCAGTCGACCGGGCACTCTTCAACGCAGCCGCGGTCCATCACGTCGACGCAAGGCTGCGCGATGGTGTAAGTCATAAGGGGTTCAAACTCCTGTGTGTCACGGGTTTTCTACGAATAACAGTATGCTACTCCGGCTTAAAAAATGGCCAAACGCTACCCGCGATTCCCGCCGTCAACAGCAGCAGGCTGAGAATATTATTGGCCAGCAAGGAACCATCACCGATAGCTCCTCCCAGCAGGAATGCGAAGAATCCGCCCGCCCATGCGAATCCCGGCAGCCCCGCGATGTAGGGATTCTCACTCCACAACCGCGCTGTGCGCGTGAGCACCCCGTTAAACCACCAAGCGATGAGGATGGTGATGGGGAAAGGAACGCTGGATCCGTCGAACCACGGCACGCGAGCGGTAAGGTACACCACCTCGAGAGTCAGCGAGCACAGCGCTCCCAACACCAGCCACACGAGGCCGCCAATTTGCTCGCCGCGAGAGAAGTCAGTGCGGATGGCGCGCTCCCTCACTTCTCCCCCAGCAAGGAATCCTGCGGTGCGCCTTGGCCCAGCTGGTAATACTCGTGGCGCAGAAGCGGCATGGTGAACAGGTTGGAGAGCGCATAGGCGGCGGGTACTTCAGCGGGGTTGCTGAGTCCAACCTGGGCTGCATGTGGGTTGACGGGGTTGAGCGAACCATCGGCCAGCCAAATTTGCGTGGCGTGGGCGAGCATGGCGGCGCGCTTGGAGGCAAGGGGGACGTCGGAAAGCGCATAGGCCACGTCGAAACCTTCGGTGGTGAAGTTATCCAGGTAGGCCTTAGCCGGCAGGCTCCAGCCCTCCGGTGGGGTGATGGACTCCAGCGCGCGGTAGTGGGCAGCGCGCTCGAAAATGGCCCACCAGATGCGCTGCTCGGGCGCCGCGGCCGCATGCACCGCGCGGTGCACCGCAATGTGGTCTGGGTGGCCATAGCCGCCATCGGGGCCATACGTGAGCACGGCGTGCGGCTGCAGTTGCTTCAGGTGGGCCTTGAGCAAGGATGTGGCTTCATCGACGCGGTTGACCAGCGCCTGTGGGTTCTCGTGCGCGGGTGAGCCCGCCATGCCTGAATCGCGGAAGTGTCCGAACCCGCCGAGTTGGATGCCGCGAACACCCAAAGCGTCGAGAGAACGTTTCAGCTCCCACGCGCGGAAGCCTCCGAGGCGATCGCTTTCCGCCAGCCCCTGGTAGGTCTCACCAATGACCTCGCCTTCCTCGCCCAACGTTGCGGTAATAACGGCGACGTCGGCGCCGCGGGCAGCCATATCCGCCAAGGTGCCACCGGTGAAAAGCACCTCGTCATCTGGGTGGGCGTGCACCGCTAGAACGCGGTAGCCGGTGAGATCTTTAGTCTTCATCTTTCCTCCACTGCGGCGCGCTGACGAGGCCAGAATCCCAGTCCTCAATGCTTTGTCCGGGCCCCACGATACCCTTGCCCAAGGCGTGAATTCGCACTTCATTCAGCAAAGGGACAAAAAGCACGTGCTCCATATTGAGTTGATTGACCCGCTCTTGGGCTGCCATGGAGTCGAGGGAACCATCGAGAATCTCTGCCGCAGTGTCTTCTGCGTGCTCGGGACAGAAGCCGTTGAGCTCGCCTGCGGGGCTGCTCGTCGTCGCACAGGTGAAAAAATCCGCCATGCTCAACGAATCTTTGCCATTCTCGTCCCAGGCCAAGACCACGTCCACCTTGCCGGCGGGAAGCAGCTCCGTGGTGATGGTGCTGAGGCGTTCGGAGACAATTTCGACGTCGATAGCCTTCGACTGCAGCACGTCCGCGATGGTGTTGGCTGCCGCCAACGCAGTGGGACTGAGGGGATCGACGCCGATGCGCAGCGGCTTGCGCCCGGCACGCTCGCGCAGTGGGGAGAGCTCTACGGGGTCGTTAAAAGGATTGTGGCCCGGCTCTAAATTGGAGGAGCGGCCCGTGGCCAGGCGCGCGATCTGCTCAGTGTTGAGCAGAGAGGCCAGCGCGCGGCGTTGGGCTTCTTCCGGCAGAGCCTCCTCGAGAGTGGACATGTGCACGCGCAATTGGCGTGAGCGTGTTACTACCCCAGTGTTGACGTTGTTGAGCAAGCTCAAGCTCTCCAGACTGGTCTGCTGCGGGGTAAAGTCCGCAAACCCAATCTGGTGCGAGCGCAGCATATTAACAGCCTGGGTGGTATCCCGAAGGGCGCGGAGCTGGATGACGTCAATGGTCGCAGGGTCCTCACCCCAGAAGCGGTCATTGCGATTCAGCGTGATGACGCCGCGGCTGCGGTCCATGCCGGCCACCATGTAGCGCCCAGCAGAGGCCGGAATGCCCTCCGAGAGAACAGAAGAAAACTCCTTGTCCACGAGCAAATGCGAGGGCAACAGATGGGCAAAAAGCCTGTGCCAGTCCTCGACGCGGCGCTCAAAGTCCACCGTCACAACGCGGCCGCTACCCGACGTCCTCACCGCCGAGATCGCCTGGTACCCCGACGCCGAATTGGCCCCGGGTGTGCGGGTGATCTGTGACCACAGGTAGTGAAAATCCGAACCGCTAATCGGTGTGCCGTCCGACCACTGCGCGGGCCCGGCAATGGTGTAGCGCACGCGCATGGCGATGGTGCCTGGGGCATCAATCTCCTCTGCCGATTCCAGCACGTCCGTATCCATCTCATCGCCGTGGAAGGCGGAGGGAAGGACGAGCTCCGCAATCTGGCTCACCAACTCCGAGTTATGTGCGATGAGGTGCGGATTAAGGCCGCCGCGCAGTGGGTCTACGCCGATGGCCACGGTGCTGCGCTCAGGCAGCACATCCTCCTCCGGATCCTCCTCTGGAGTGGGGCTTTCCGTAGTCGACTCGGTGGGCGACGCACTCTGCTCGTCCGCCTCCACGACGGGCGGTGGTCCAGGATTAGCCTGGCAAGCACTCAACCCACTGACCAGCACACACGCAGCCAGCAACCGGGAGAAACGGACCACGCCACCACACCTTCAACGCTTTTACTTGTTGAGCTGCTTCGCGCGAGCAGCGGCACGCTTGCGGTCGGTCGCGGAGAGTTCGACCTTGCGCACGCGCAGCACCTTCGGGCCAACCTCGACGCACTCGTCATTGCCACAAAACTCAAGCGCCTCATCGAGAGACAGGGTCTTCGCCTTGGCCAAAGTGACGGTGGCATCCGCGGTGGCGGAGCGCATGTTGGTGAGCTTCTTTTCCTTCGTGATGTTGATGTCCATATCCTCATCACGGTTGTTGGCACCAACGACCATGCCCTCATAGGCTTCCATGCCCGGCTCGACGAAGAAGTCGCCGCGGTCGGCCAGCTGCTGCAGAGCGTAGGCGGTGATCTGGCCAGAGCGGTCAGCCACGAGCGAGCCAGTTGGGCGGGCCTTGATTTCGCCAGCCCAGACGTCTAGGCCGTCGGAGATGGAGTTGGCGATGCCAGCACCGCGGGTCTCAGTCAGGAACTGCGTACGGAAACCAATCAGGCCACGGGCTGGGATGCGGAAGACCATGCGGACCCAGTCACCCTCGCGCACGTCCATGGACTGCATCTGGCCCTTGCGGCCAGCCAGCAGCTGGGTGATTGCACCCTGGTGCTCCGAGGGGGAATCGATGGTGAGCATCTCGTAAGGCTCCATGGTCTTGCCGTCGATGACCTGGGTCACCACCTGCGGCTTGCCCACGGTGAGCTCGAAGCCTTCGCGGCGCATGTTCTCAATAAGCACGGAGAGGGCCATCTCGCCGCGGCCCTGAACCTCCCAGGCATCTGGGCGGTCGGTCGGCAGCACCTTGATGGACACGTTACCGATGAGCTCCTGGTCCAGACGGGCCTTGACCATACGCGCGGTGAGCTTGTCGCCGCCGCCCTGACCAGCCATTGGGGAGGTATTAACACCAATGGTCATGGAGATGGCCGGCTCATCAACTTTGATGCGCGGCAGCGGCTTCGGGTCCTCCACGTCGGCAATGGTGTCACCAATCATGATGTCGGAAATACCGGAGATGGCGACGATGTCACCGGCGATAGCCTCGGTATCGGGCTGGCGCTGGAAGCCGACGGTGCGCAAAAGCTCTGCCACCTTGACGGTCTTGGTGTGCATCTCGCCTTCGTCATCGTAGTGAATCCAGGCCACCTGCTGGCCCTTCTTGATGGTGCCGGAGTAGATACGCAGCAGAGCAATACGGCCCAGGAAGTCATCAGAGTCCAGGTTGGTCACGTGTGCCTGGAGCGGGCCGTCGACCGATGCGGAGGGCTCGGGCAGGACGTCGTAGATGACGTCGAAAAGCGCCTGCAGGTCCTCGGCGTTCGGGACGTTGCCGTCACCTGGGTTTTCGGTGGAGGCCTTGCCCTCGCGGCCAGAAGCGTAGAGAACCGGCAGGTCCAGCAGCTCCTCTGCGGCTGCAGCGGCTTCCTCGTCTTCCAACCCCGCGGCGATTTCCAGCAAGAGGTCCTGGGCCTCGGTCACCACTTCGTCGATGCGGGCATCGGGGCGGTCAGTCTTGTTAACACAAATGATCACTGGCAGCTTCGCCTCAAGCGCCTTGGTGAGGACGAAGCGAGTCTGCGGGAGGGGGCCTTCGGAGGCGTCGACAAGCAGCACGACGCCGTCCACCATGGAGATACCGCGCTCGACCTCGCCGCCGAAGTCGGCGTGGCCCGGAGTATCGATGACGTTGATGATGAGATCCCCGCCGTCCTTGCCTAGGCCCTTGCGGTGAATGGCGGTGTTTTTGGCCAAAATGGTGATGCCACGCTCGCGCTCCTGATCGTTGGAGTCCATGACGCGATCCGAGTGTTCGCCATGGTCGCCGAAAGCGCCGGACTGTTCCAGCATGCCGTTGACGAGGGTGGTTTTACCGTGGTCAACGTGTGCGACGATGGCTACGTTACGGAACTCAGTATTACTCACGTGTGGGGTGCTCCTTCAAGCATGATGCATTAGCGGTGTGAACGGCCCTTAAATATACTCGCTCCACCACATCCATGCAGCATCGCATTCCTTGTGTAACGAATTCATATCGAGTGCCGACATACCCCACAGTAGAGCTCGTTTCGAGTTGACTACGCCGAAAAAGTGAATATTGTGTCAGCAGATACTGTTGTGGCTCGTGTGACTAATGTTGTTTGCACGTGCCGACCTCTACACAAGGATGTCCATGGCTCTCGACGAACAGCACTCCACCGGCAGCGCCGCCCACCGCGGCCTTGCCGGAATGACGGCTGCTGTGATGCTGAGCCTGCTCAGCGTCACCCCTGCGCATGCTGATGCACCCGATCTCTCCTCCCTGGCCACTGCCGCCCACAGCAGCAATCCGCTGGACAGCCTCGGCCGACCAACCCCGGAGACTCAGGAACGCGTCCGCGCTTTCGCCGCACAACCATGGATCCCCCAGGATGCCCGTAGCGCTATCCTCACCGCCCTCAATTTCACTGCTGGTGAGGACGGCGAGGGTGGCGTGGCCATGCCGGAGGGCAACAATCCCGCCTTCCGTCAGTTCTACTGGCCAACGGTCTCCGCGCAGTGCATCGGCGGGCAGGGCGATTCGGTCGGTTCGGCCATCGCTGTGCCCGGCCCTACCGATATCCCCGCTCCCGGCGCCGGGGAAGGAGAAACCGTCTTCCTCTTCACCGCCTTGGGCACGCCAACTGCCGCCGAGCAGCAGGGCGCAATGAACGTCCAGTGGTTCAACCTGGATACGTTCCAGTTTGGCACCACTCCGCTGTTTAACAACGGCATTAACGCCGATGGCCCCACGACGGTTTCTGGCCGCGCCAGCACCGGCAAGGGAACGGTCGTGGCGATCCTGTCTGGCTCCGTCAACACTGCTGATTCCTCGTGTACCTTCCCACCCACCGCGGCCTTCCTCGAGGTGAACTAATGAGTACTGAGCTACATCCAGTCAAGCAAGAGACCTTTAATACGGCGGCCAACACCAACGTTGACCCCAAAGGGTTTGTGCGGGAGGTAGACACCTACCGCGTCACCGATTTCGGTCTCTACATGGCCCGCGGCGCCAACCACCCGCGCTTTGGCTACCTCGAGTCTTGGCTTCTGCCGGAGTTGGGCCTGCGCGCCAGCATCTTCCACTTCCGTGAGGGCGTCGACGTGGAGCAGGATTTCTACTTCGATGTCGCCGATATCGACGTTGAGGGTGACGTGTGGACCACCCGCGATCTCTATGTTGACCTGGTCTCCACCTCCGGCGAACCGGTCGACGTGCTCGATATCGACGAACTCGCCGCCGCCACCTCCACGGGCCTCATCAGCGCCGAAGAGGCCGAGCGCGCCATGGAACGCACTCTCACGGCCGTAGAGGGTATTACGCGCTATGGCGATGACGCCATGGACTGGCTGCGTACGTTGGGGATGGATCTCACGTGGGCTGACAATGTGGAACTCGTCCCCGCCGAGTAGCCTAAGGAAAGCACTCTTCTCCCTACCTCAAAAGGATGTAAGCCATGGCCGGTGGCCTGTTCGCCCTGCTTGACGACGTCGCCCTCATCGCCCGATCCGCCGCCTCCAGCGTCGATGACGTGGCGGCACTAGCCGGCAAGACCTCCATGAAATCCGTCGGTGTGGTCGTCGACGATGCAGCCGTGACCCCGCAGTTCGTTGATGGTGTGAAACCGCAGCGAGAGCTGCCCATGATTTGGCGCATCACCAAGGGCTCGCTCATCAACAAGCTCATCATCATTCTGCCCATCGCGCTGATCCTCTCTTGGATCGCTCCGTGGGCCCTCACCCCGATTCTCATGTGCGGCGGCACCTACCTTTGCTTCGAGGGCGCGGAAAGGATTATTCACTTCCTCTTCCACCGCGGTGAGGAAGAAAAGAAGCCTGTCCGGGAAAAAGGCGCCGACGCCGAAGATTCCCTGGTGCGTTCCGCTATTACGACCGACCTTATTCTCTCTGCGGAAATCATGGTCATCTCGCTCAACGAAGTGATTGACCAGCCCTTCTGGATGCGCTTAGTGTCCCTCATCATTGTGGGCATCATCCTGACTTTCGGCGTTTATGGCGCGGTCGCCGTGTTGGTGAAGATGGATGACATCGGCATGGGCCTCCTTGAGCGCAACAACGGCGATTCCGCGCTCGGCACCGCCTTGGTCAAAGGTATGCCCGTGGTCCTCGACATCATCGGTATCATCGGTACCGCGGCGATGCTGTGGGTCGGTGGCCACATAGTCATTAAGGGCCTGCATGAATTCGGCGCGGAGCAGCCTTACGGCTTCATTCACAGCGTCACCGAGAACATCAGCAACGGCGCGCTGACCTGGCTGGCGGATACCGGCATGTCCATGGTTTTCGGCCTCATTTTGGGCACCGTCGTGGCCACCGTCATCATGGCGGTCAAGGCCACTGCTGAGCGCGTGAAGTAGCGCCTACATAAACAACATCAGCGATACCGCCATGATGGCCATGCCGGCGATGAGCCCGTAAATGGCGAAGTGATGCTTGCCGGTCTCCTCCGCGGTGGGCAGGAGCTCATCGAGGGAGATGAAGACCATGATGCCGGCGATGGCGGCGAAGCTAAAGCCCATTGTCGCCGGCCCAATGAAGGGCATGAGAATAGCAAAACCGATGAGCGCACCAACAGGCTCCGCGAGGCCCGAAATGGTGGCCCACCAGAAGGCTTTCTTCCGCGAACCCGTCGCCGCGCGCAGAGGCACCGCCACGGCAATGCCCTCCGGAATATTGTGAATAGCAATCGCCACGGCAATCGGAATCGCAATTTCAGGGGCCTCCAAGCCGGAGAGGAACGTAGCAAAACCCTCGGGGAAGTTGTGCAGCGCCAGGGCAAAGGCGGTGAAGACACCTGTCTTCATGAGTCTCCTGCGGCGTGCTTCTTCCTCCGTCGTCGCCGGCTCGTGCGGGTTGATTTCCTCCGGCACGGCACGGTCAATGATGGCGATAACGGCAATACCGACAAAGAACGCGATGACCCCCAGCCAGGTGGCAGTTTTTTCGGTTCCGGAGGCCTCCCCCAGCTTGGCGATGCCTTCCGGGAGAATCTCCATAAAGGACACGTAAAGCATCACTCCCGCAGACAGGCCCAGGGCAGTCGCCATGAACCCCGGGCCTGGCTCGCGCTTTCCGACGGCCAGCGCGCCCCCGATGGACGTCGACAAGCCAGAAAAAAGCACGAGGCCGAATGCGAAAGCGACGGTGGCTAGATCCATAGTGGGAAACTATAGCGCTTCTGAGTCGTCGTCCGTGGACGTCGCCACAGAGATGATTCCCCTCTGCGTAAGATTGATACAGTCCACCCTTCCCCCAACAACACGAGGTGACTTCGCACAACCATGGCGCTGTACCCGCTGGCCCCCTCTTACTTCGGTGTTGAGCACGTGGCGGTCCTCGACCACGTCAGTCTCGGCACCGCGTTGAGCATCCCGGGGTTGGCATCGGAGCCTGTGCTTGTCGACGTCTCCCTCATCCCCGACCCCGCCACCCGCGGCTGGCGCATCCGCTCGCCTTTTGGTTTCTTGGGAGCTCTCGATGGCGAGGAGTCCGCGGAGTATCCGTCACTCGCCCGTCTGCGCGCGGCCGGGCTGACGCCGTCGACGCATGCGACGGTCGAGATTATCGACGGCGCCGTCGACGTGGCAGTCGCCCTCGGCCTCGATCCCTGGATGATTCCCGCGAATAACCAGCCGGAAGGCACTGCCTTGATGGCCGGCGGGCACGGCGTGCTTATCGACGTCTCCGCCGGCCAACTCACCGCCCACCAGCTCTGCGAGATGGGCACCCAACAGCTCATTGTGTCCCTCGTCGTCCTCGACGGCACCGTGCTCGCTACCTGCGGTGACCTCGTCCTTGGCCCATGCACATCGCTGAGCGACTCCCCCGCCCTCGCCGCCGCCTTCGAGGCTGCCGCCTCTTCCGGCGCAACGCTCACTGCCCGCGCTTATGCCGCTGCCGGCCGCATTGCCGTCGACCTGCCCCTCGATCTCAGCGCGCTCTTTTCCCCCGCGCTTCCCCCGCTGCCGCTTTCGCCGGATCACCCCGCCATTCCGCCTGTTCTCGACCTCACCGCCGACTGGGACGTCACCGCCTCAGCTGACCCTCTCGCATCCCCGCTTCCCACCGGCCCGCGCACCTTCATCTCCCCGAACTCTTAGCCCCGCCACCGCTCGCCTACCACAAAGGGGCAAAGGCACCTTTTAACTAGTACCTTATGCGCTTATCCTTAAGCTTCGACCTGGGCTTTCTCCGAAACCGCCCCACAAATGGTTCCCCTACTTTGGTTCCTTTGCCTGTCCATCTCGAGTTCAAGACAATATCCCGCTAGCAAATGTAGAGTTACCCATCACATACATGCAGTCACTCTAGCGTTCAGGAGTCGCACAATGGCCAACAAGAAGCACAACAACCTTAACAGTCAGCCTTCAACACAAACCGAGTCCGAGCGCATTGAAACCTCAAAGCGTCGCTACAATCGTCGGATGGAGCATATGGCCACTCGCCAGAAGCGATACGCCGATCGTGATTTTGCAATATGGGCTGAAGATTCCTGGGGAAGCGACGACCCCGATGTCGGCAGCCGACGTTCCGTTCACTCACACTCCGGCGGCCGCGTGCAGTCGAACCGTTCGCGTTACTGAATCTTGCACTCAGGCCACTTCGAGCGGCTCAATACTGCTAACTTCTTCAGCTATTGAATCCTCTGCTAGTTCAAGCTCGTATCGTCCTTGCAAGTTCACCCAGAACTGCGGTTCTACCCCGAAATACCTTCCTAAGCGCAGCGCAGTGTCTGCCGTAATTCCGCGCTTGCCGTGGACGATCTCGTTAATCCTGCGCGGAGGGACTCCAATGGCCATAGCTAACTTATGCTGGGTAATCCCAAATGCCTTAATGAAGTCTTCGTTGAGTACTTCTCCAGGATGAATAGGTGGATACAACTTGGTACTCATGCCGTTCCTTAGTGATAATCCTCTATTGCCACATCCGCCGGGCCCGCTTCGGTCCAGCGAAAAGTAATCCTCCATTGTTGATTGACTCGAATGCTGTACATCCCCTTTCGATCACCTTTCAAAGCTTCCAATCGGTTCCCCGGCGGTACACGCAGCGATTGCAGGGAAACTGCTGCATCAAGCTGATGAAGTTTTCTATTTGCAGTCTTGTGAATTCTTGAATCGATCCGGGGCGACGCTTGGCGCAACCAGACAAGCTCGGTGTCTCGGTTAGCAAACGACTGAATCATGTCCTCAATCTACAAAACATAACGGAATCCGTCAATAACGATATCCGTTAAGTTTCCAGACGCTCACGCCTGGAGTGCTCTCTTAACTTTGAAGGCATCCTCTCATTGCAATGGTAGACCATAGGCACCTTTTAACTAGTACCTTATGCACTTATCCTTACACTTCGACCTGGGCTTTCTCCGAAACCACCCCACAAATGGTTCCCCTACTTTGGTTCCTTTGCTCCTAGTACCGAGCCAGTGCTCCACGGCCATCACGCCAGGCACCGCGCTCTACTGCTAAGCAGCCACCCATCAGCACTTAGCGCACCGTCCGCTGCCCGTCCACCAGGCGAGTCACTCCAATCGAATCGAGGTGTTCTAGCAGTGGGATGGCAACCCGGCGCGTCGTCCCCAACGCTTTGCGCGCAGCCGAAAGCGTAAAAGGCTGCTCCAGCTTGGCGACCACGGCCTGTGCTTCACGGGGCGCGGAGGGTAACAACACCACTCCTCCCGGCAGTCGGAGCAGACGCCCCGCACGCTCAGCTGCGGCAAGCTCTTTGGCACCCAGACCTAGGTCCTTAAGGTCTTCAGCTTCCGGTGCTGCAAAAGGCTCATCGCGCAAGCGGCGCTCGAGCTCGGCCACACCCTGTTCAGCAGGCCCCAAATCCACACTCTGACCAGGCAGTCGGAGCACGCCGTCGACCGATTCGACCTTGGCCGCTGCCACCGCTAGTCCCAGAAGTGCGGGCTCAGTGAGCTGCAAGGAATCCATGGCAGCTGGCCGCGGCAGCCCCGGCGCAAGCGGGTTGGCCTCTGAATGCTCCGTCACCGCGCGCAGCAACTCCTGCTTCCAGAGGGAAACCTGGCCAGCGGAGATCCACCAATCCCGAAACTCAATGATTCCTGCTGGCCGCTCCGATATAGAGAACCCGTCGCGGATGAGGTTGTCCACGCGGTCGTAGCCGCTACGCTTTAGCCAATCGGCCGGGTCCTGAGGCATCACCTTTGCCAGCTGCTCTGCTCGCTTCTTTGCGTCCCCGCGCCGAGTAAGCGGAGCTGGGTGCACGTCCACAACCTCTACTCCGGCCACCACATGCCGCCCACCAGGGCTGCGCACAACAAACTTATCGAGCAGAGTCAACGGTAACGGAGTATCAAGAGTCAACCGCGCGAACTCGCCGCCTAAAGGCCGCAACCGCGCGCCGACACCAGCCGTGCCAGTGTGGACCACAAGGTTTCGAGGCAGCTCAGCCATATCAGTACCAAACGTGCGCCGCACATCCACCGACTCAAGTACGCGCCACGCACCGGGACTGAGCAGTGCATCACCGCGATGAATCTCGTCTGCATCTACCCCGCGGACGTTCACCGCCACGCGGGAGACCGGCCCCACTGAGGACACGGAAGCATTCTCGCTTTGCAGCCCTCTCACCAGCACCTTTCTGCCCCGCAGCATGAGCTCATCACCGACCGCAAGTGTGCCCGCGGCCAGCGTTCCAGTCACCACTGTGCCAGCGCCCTTCACGCTAAACGCTCGGTCCACCCACAGCCGCACGCGGGCATTCTTATCCGGCGCTGGCATGCCAGCAAGGAGAACATCTAAAGACGCACGGAGCTTATCGACGCCCTCCCCAGTCTTCGCCGACACCTCAATCACGGGGACACCGGCAAGCCGTGTTCCAGCCAGCTCTGTGCGAACCTGCGCCGCCACCTCCGCTCGGCGCGTTGCATCTGCTTTATCGGCACGGGTCAGCGCCACGATGCCATGCTGCACGCCGAGTGCGCGCAGCGCATCGCGATGGTCGGTGGACTGCGGCTGCCAGCCTTCGTCGGCAGCGACGACGAACAGCACGACTGGGGCCGGGCCCACCCCGGCGAGCATGTTCCCCAGGAACTTCTCGTGCCCCGGCACGTCCACAAAGGCCACGTCCGCGCCGGAGTCCAGCCTGGTCCACACAAAGCCTAAGTCAATCGTGAGCCCGCGACGTTGTTCCTCCTCCCACCGATCCGGCTCCATACCGGTCAGCGCTTTAACCAGGCTGGACTTGCCATGGTCCACGTGGCCTGCGGTGGCAACGACAAACACCTACATCACCGCCCGTATCGCCGCAATAAGCTCCGCATCTTGGCTCTCCGGAACGCACCGCACATCAACTAGGCAGTGCCCTTGGCTCACGCGTGCCACCACAGGTGTAGCCCCCAAACGCAGCGGACGCGCCAGGTCTTCCGGCAACGCCACGGCCCAGCCAGGCAGCGGCACCTCCGGGGCACCGCCGCCGCCCACGCGCCCGTCGTGCTCGACGACGTCTGCCCCGACCGCGGCGGCAATCCTCGCAGTGCGCTCCTTGTGGCGCTCGGCAGAAATATGCAGTGCCTCGTGTACCGCGTTGGCCGAGGTAGAAATAGCCGCCTCCAAGGCATTGAGCCGTAGCTTGTCAATGCGCACCGCCCGTGCCAGCGGGTGTTTCTTGCAGGCAGCAATGGCCTCCTTCGTCCCTACGAGCACGCCTGCCTGCGGGCCTCCGAGCAGCTTGTCCCCAGAGAAAAGCACCACGTCGGCGCCATTGCGCAGGGCCTCGCTCGCGGAGGGTTCGTCGGGAAGCACCTCATCCGGCGTGAGTAGTCCCGAACCGATATCCGCAATAAGCGGCAAGTCCGTCAGTTGACGCAGCTGCGCCACAGGCACCGAAGAGGTAAAGCCGCTGATGAGAAAGTTCGACGGATGCACCTTGAGAATCGCGCCCGTGTTCTCCCCCAAGGCGCGCTCATAATCAGCCAGGTGTGTTCGGTTCGTTGCACCTACCTCGCGCAGCCGCGTAGCCGTGGATTCGATGAGCTCCGGCAGGCGGAAGCCCGCGCCGATCTCGATGAGCTCCCCGCGCGAGATAATGACCTCTTTGCCGGGCGCCAGCGCCGCCGTGGCCAACAGCAACGCGGACGCACCGTTGTTCACCACGAGCGCGTCCTCCGCGCCAGGGCACGCGGCCAGGACAGCCTCAGTAGCTGCGCGGCCCCTGTCTCTGGAGCGCAGCCCACTGTCCAGGTCCATCTCGACGTCCGTATAAGACGCCGCCGCTACGAGTGCCTCTACCGCTGCCGGCGGCAACGGGGCGCGGCCCAGGTTCGTGTGAACAATAACGCCCGTGGCATTAATAACCGGGCGCAAAGAAAAGGGCTGTACCTCCTCTAGCCTCGCAGCCAGCTCCTCCTCAATCTGGGAGGGCGCGAGGGAGGCGGAGCGGACGTCGTCAAGCACAGCGTCAATAACCGCACGAACCCTGTACGGCGCCACGCGCTCGTGCGCTGCCTGCACTGCCGGATACTGGAGGATCACATCCATCTTGGGGATGAAGCGGCGGGGGTCTGTCGTCATGGGTCCTCCTAGCTGCGCGGATGGCGGAGACGGACAGGAATCGAACCTGCCAGACCGAGATGCTCGGCCTCACCGGTTTTGAAGACCGGGGCGCCCACCAGGACACGTACGCCTCCGCCTGCTCACCTTACACGGGGCTAAAGTAGTACTTATGACTGACATTAAACTAACGTCCTTTGCCGCCGGTGGCGGCTGTGCATGCAAGATCCCCCCGGGCGAACTCGAGTCTGCCGTTGAGGGACTCGTGGGCACCGCAGACCCCAACGTGTTGGTCGGGCTTGACGACGGCGACGATGCCTCCGCCGTGCGCATCCCAGATGGTCTCGCGGTCATCTCTACCGCGGACTTCTTCACGCCGATGCTCAACGATCCGTATGACTGGGGCCGCGTCGCCGCTGCCAATGCGCTTTCCGACGTCTACGCTATGGGCGGCACCCCCATTACCGCCATCAACCTCGTCGGCTGGCCGCGCGAAGTGCTTGGCCTCGACATTTTGCGCGAGGTTCTGCGCGGCGGCATGGACGTGGCATCTCAAGCCGGCATCTCCATCACCGGTGGTCACTCCATCACTGCTCCGGAACCCACCTATGGTTTGGCAGCCACGGGAATCGTCCACCCGGACAAGATCTTGCGCAACGACGCCGCCGAGGCGGGACGTCCCATTACTCTCACCAAGCCGATTGGCGTGGGCATCCTCAACAACAAGCACAAGGCCACCGGCGAGGTCTCCCAAGCCGCGGTGGACTCTATGACCACGCTTAACCGCGATGCGGCCGCTGCCGCGGTAGCAGCCGGGGTACGTGCCGCCACCGACATCACCGGCTTCGGACTGTTGGGGCACCTCTACAAGATGTGCCGCGCCTCCGGAATCGGTGCGGAGCTCGACTTCTCCGCTGTTCCTGCCATTGAGGGCGCGAAGGAGGCCCTGGCAGAAGGGTTCATCCCGGGCGGCTCGCGCCGCAACCTGGAGTGGGTACGCCCCCACCTCGACACCGAGCTCAGCGAGGAGAACCTCGTTCTCCTCGCCGACGCCCAAACCTCGGGCGGCCTGCTCGTCATCGGCGAGGTTCCCGGTTACCCGGTCATCGGCCGCACCGTGGAAGGCTCCGGGATTACTATCCGCTAGTCACCGTAGAGCGCTTCAGGCCCTCTGCTCTCCGGCGGGCCTCCGCGCGGCGCTTCTGCGGCCCGATGGTCGTCGACGGATCCTTCACCGCTTCCAGTCCGGCATTGAGCACGCCAAAGCGTGTGCAGGCGGAGCCCGCCATCAGCGCCAGACCCGAAACTACCGATACCGCCCGCGATTTCGTCAGTGCCGCTACTGCGGCTCCCACGCCGCCGGCTGCAATGAGCGCCTCGGAGGCCTTCATGAGCTTTCCTGGAATCCCCTCATGCAGCGGGCGCTTGGGCTCGGGCTCCATGTTGTCTTCCATAATCCGCGTGGCCACCAGGTCACTCGCAGCGGCCGTCATGCCAAGAGCACGTGCGGGCGCGGCACTCTCTACTGGGGTGAACACCATGGCAGCGCCCGATGCGGCTGCCGACGCTGAGGACACGAACACATACGGCAGATGCTTCTTTGCATCATTCCACGTCGGATTCGAGGTATTCGCCAGCAAGACGGCGGTATATCCGGCGAGCGGACCACCGAATACTCCGGCCACCACGCCAGCCGGAGCAGCTGCCTTGTCGAGGAGACCCCGAACCTTAGCGGGAAGCACTCCCCCAACCAGTTCGTCAGCTTCCACAGCCGCAGGGAGTGCGGCAGCCGAGGCGAAACTCCCCAGAATCCACGAGCCGATAGACATGGGCGAGGTCACCTTAAACACGCGGAACATGTTGAGGAGGCGCTCCGGGCGGCCCAAGTCCAGAATCAGGAACGCCGAGCCTACCGACGCCGCCGAAAAGGCCGTCAGCCTCGTCGAGCGCCGCAATTCCTTATTACCCGTGACCTGCGCACCAGTAGCCAACAGAGCTGAACCGCCCGCGAGGCCACCAAGGAAGAAGTACCCACCAATCGGCCACTCCCACGGCGGAGCCTTGACCACGGGTTTGCCGTAGTAGGAGGTGAACTCGAAGTCCTCCGCCATACGCTGTTCTTTGGAGCCGTCCTGGGCGCCAGCGCCTACCCGCTTACGCTTCTTAGCACCTTTTTTGCCGCGAAAGCGACGTGGCTCTTGCGGCGGGCGGTACTCATCAAACTCGCTCACTTGCGGCCTCCCATCACGAATGCTCCTGCTACGGCGAGTGCCATTCCTCCGATGGCTTTCACCGCGGTCTTGTACATCTGCGGCAAGTCTGCCGTGGGCACGCGCGGGTCCGGCGGCAGGCCATAGACCTCGGGCGAATCCAGCAGCAGGAAGATGGAACCGGTACCGCCGACTCCGTCCTCGCTGTTCGCGCCATACAGGCGTGCCTCAGTCAGCCCCTGCTCGTGCAATATGCGAACGCGTTCCTGCGCTGCGGTAAGCATCTCCTCGTAGGGGCCGAACTGGATGGAATCCGTAGGACACGTCTTCGCGCAAGCGGGCTGTTCACCAATCTTGAGGCGGTCGTAGCACATGGTGCATTTCTGGGCCACGCCGAGGTTCTTAATGGGCATGGACTGTCCTGGCACGTGGTCTGGGCCCTGTGGCTTGAGCTGCTTGAGCTTGGCCAACACATTCACGCCCGCGTGATCAGGAACTTCGTAGTCTACCGTGGCCGTCTTATCTGCTTTCAGCGTGACGCCACCATCATCGCGGCGCTCAATCACGCCGAAGGGGCAGCCGGCCACACAGGTACCGCAGCCATTGCACACGTCATCCTGCACCACAACTGTGCCGAACTCCGAACGGAACAACGCACCCGTCGGGCAGACATCGAGGCAGCCCGCGTTGGTGCAGTGCTTGCACACATCGGAGGACATGAGCCAGCGGAAGTCATCGGTATCCGGTGGCGTCGTCGGTACCTTCGCCGTCGGCATACCCAGCGAGATGAGCTGGCGGCCTTCCTCGCGTGCCTGTTCAATGCGCTCGTTGTTCTGCTCAACAAACGCCACATGGCGCCACGTGTTCGCTCCCAAGGAACCGGTGTTGTCATAAGAGTTACCGGTCACCGCATAACCCTCAACCGGGTTGCGGTTCCACTCTTTACACGCCACCTCGCAGGCCTTACATCCAATACAAATGGAGGTATCGGTAAAGAAGGCCATACGCTGGTAGGACTCGTAGCCGTGCTTGTCGGCTTTTTCCGTTAATGCATTAGCCACGGTGTCTAACCCTCCTTGCCTTCGTAATCAGCCACGTTGCCTGCGGTGGAATCATCACCGGTGTTGTCTTCAGTTGCCTGTCCTTCAGTGGTGAATTCATCACCGACGTCGAGAACCTGGTTGCCCGACTCCACAGTCAGGTTGGCCCTTTCCTGGTACTCCCGCAATAGCTTGACACGTGCTTCTCCACGTGGGCGACGTCCCGGCTGAATATCGCAGGCACCGACCTTGGAGTTCTGAATGAACACATTCGGCTCCAAAGTTAGGCCCAACAGGTCATTAGCGCCGTCGCCAGCCACATCGGTAGTCTCCGATTCGCCGTAGTGATACGGCAGACCAATCTGGTGGAACTCCTCACCGTTAATGGTGAGCATCTCCATGCGGTCAGTCACCAGCACCTGGGCTTCAATGACGCCACGCGGCGACACGATGGTGGCCCACTCGCCGTTGACCAAACCACGTTTTGCTGCCAAGTCCTTATCCACCTCGCAGAACAAACCTGGCTGCAGCTCCGCCAAGAACGGCAGGCGGCGCGACATCGCACCCGAGGTGTACATCTCCGTCAGACGGTACGTGGAGAACACAAACGGGAACACATCTGCGCCATGCTCCCCTGGCTCTGGGCGTGAGAGGTTGTCCTCACGTTTAATGGTCAGGCGAGTTGGCGATTGCTGCTGCTTGTACAGAGCGTTCGTGACCGGGGATTCCTGCGGCTCGTAGTGAGTCGGCAGCGGACCATCGGACAATCCCTTTGGCGCAAAGAGCCAACCCAAGCCGTCTGCCTGCATGATGAACGGATCATCACCGTCGAGGGCATCTGGGCCCACGGCATCCACGGGTGCAACATAGTCTGGACGCTTCGTGGCTGGGAAGTCCGGCACGTCGTCACCGACCCACGTGCCTTGGGTTTCATCCCACCACACGTACTTTTTGCGCTCCGACCACGGAGTTCCATCCGGCTTCGCGGAGGCACGGTTGTACAGGATGCGGCGATTAGCCGGCCAGACCCAGCCCCAGTCGAGTGCAACTTCGTTCTGCTCGGAGCCCGGAACCTTCTTCGCGGCATGGTTGATGCCATCCTTGTACACGCCGGTGTAAATCCAGCATCCGCCAGACGTCGAGCCGTCGGCACGCATCTCTGTGAAGGCCGGCAAGAGCTGCCCCTTCTTCGGCCCATCAAGGTAGTAGCCGTTGATTTCACGCAGGATCTCATCCGAGCTCGGGTCGCCATGCTCGTCCTCTGTGTAATCCCACGTCACTGCCTTAATCGGCAGATCGCGCGGATCGGTGGAATCCGCGAGGCGCTCCCTAATCTTCTTGCCCAAGTGGTAGAAGAACCACGCCTCACTGCGTGCTTGGCCTGGAGGCGGCGTCGCCTGGAAGCGCCACTGCACCATGCGCTGAGTCTGGGTGAAGGTACCGGACTTCTCCACGTGGGTGGCCGCCGGCATCAGGAAGACCTCAGTTCCAATGTCCTCGGTCTTAAGCTCGCCGTTCTTGATTTCCGGGGAGTCCTTCCAGAAGGATGCGGTCTCGATCTCCTGGAAGTCACGCACGACCAACCACTTCAACGAAGCGAGGCCGCGACGCTGCATACCACCGTTGGACTGTGCCACAGCAGGGTTCTGGCCAAAGACGATGTAGCCTTCCACCTCCTTGCGCAGCATGGCGAGAAGCGTCTCGTAGGTCGAATGCGCACCGGACAGGCGCGGCATCAAGTTAAAGCCCCACTCGTTTTCCTCAGTGGCGGCGTCGCCCCAGTAGGACTTCATCAAGGACACGGCATAGTTCTCACCTATCTGCCAGAAGCCCTTCTGGTCGTCCTTGCGGAAGGAATCGAGGTACTCGCTCCAGTTCGCTTGGTCCACGTGCGGCATCGGAAGGTAGCCCGGCAGCGAGTTAAACAGCGTTGGAATATCCGTCGATCCCTGAATCGAGGCGTGTCCACGCAGTGCCATGATGCCCGAACCCGGGCGGCCAATGTTGCCCATTAGCAGCTGCAAAATTGCCGCCGTGCGGATGAATTGAGCACCCAAGGTGTGCTGGGTAAAGCCCAGTGCGTAGGCGAAACAGGTAGTGCGTTCCGGGGTGGAATTCTCCGCGATGGAGTTAGCCAAGTAGTGGAAATCCTCCTGCGAAATACCGCAGGTTTCTTCCACCATCTCCGGGGTATAGCGCGAGTAGTGACGCTTCAGAATCTGGAAGACAGTGTTCGGGTCCTGAAGAGTCGGGTCCTTCTCCACGTTCCATGAGGAGCCCTCGGGTTTCTGCACGTACTGCCACGAATCCGTGACATACTTGCCCGTCTCCGAGTCATAACCAGAGAACAGACCCTCGAGGTCTTCCGTGTCTTGGAAATCGGAGGAAATAATGGACGCCGCATTCGTGTAATTCACCACGTAATCGTGGAAATACAGGTCATTGTCCAGCACATACTTGATGATTGCACCAAGCAGTACCACGTCGGTGCCACCGCGAATACCAATGTGGCGGTTCGCAAACGCAGACGTGCGCGTGTAGCGCGGATCCACGTGGATAATACGTGCACCACGCTTCTTGGCTTCAACGACCCACTGGAAACCCACGGGGTGGCATTCCGCCATGTTAGAACCCTCGATGACGATGCAGTCCGCATTCGCCATATCCTGCAGCGGTTGGGTTGCGCCGCCGCGGCCAAACGACGTTCCTAGACTAGGAACGGTGGCGGAGTGTCATATGCGCGCCTGGTTCTCGACCTGAATCGCGCCGGTTGCCGTAAACAGCTTCTTAATGAGGTAATTCTCCTCATTGTCCAGCGTCGCACCGCCCAATCCGGCAATGCCCATGGTGCGGTTGAGGGGACGCCCTTGCTTATCGACGTCTTCCCAATGCCTCTTCCGCGATTCCACAAAACGATCCGCGATCATGTTCATCGCGGTCTCTTCATCGAGCTCCTGCCACTCGGTGGCATAGGGCGCGCGGTATTTAATCGTGGTGACGCGGGAAGAGGAGTTAATCAGCTGCTCAGAAGCAGAGCCCTTCGGGCACAAGCGGCCGCGGGAAATCGGGGAATCCGGGTCACCCTCAATCTGAATGACGCGGTCATCCTTGACGTAAACGCGCTGGGAGCAGCCCACCGCGCAGTAGGGGCATACCGACTGCACCACGCGGTCTGCGTCGACAGTGCGGCCGCGAAGATCCTCGCTGTGTGCCGACTGGGTCGACAAGTCGCGACCGAAGGCATCCTTGTTGCGGATCTGGCGCACGACTGGCCAGTTCAGCGGACTAAATCGAGACATACCCTCAAACCTACTTCCTTCCGCCTCGATTTGCTAGACGGCCTCTACAAACACCAAAAGGGCCTGAAGCCCTTAAGCTTCAAGCCCTTCTCTTTATCCCGATTTACTTGCGGACGTCGGTGATACCGTCGGTGTCGATCTGCTCCTTGCGCAGCTCCTCGGTGTGGGTCTCGGTGTCCTGGATGGTCTCCTTGGACAGGTTGACCTTCTCAACCGGAACGGTCTTCTTGTCAACGTTCACGCGCTCCTCGTGCAGGGTGACGGAAGCCTCTGCGGTGTCGTTGTCACCGATGGTGCCGTTGAAGTTAGCGGCGTCAGCCTCGGAGATCGGGGTGCGCTCGACGCGAACCTCTTCGCGCTCAACCGGAACCTCAACGGTCTCGGTGTCGGTCACGACGTACTTGCGGAGACGTGCCTCGCCGGTAGCTACGCGCTCCTTGTTAACATCCAGGCGCTCCTCGGAACGGATGAGCTCGTTGTCGTTGTCGGTCAGGTTGTGACCAGCGGTGGTGTCGGTGGCAGCAGCGCGGTCGGTGGTTGCGGTGCGATCGGTGGTCACGGTCTCATCGTTGGTGTGAGCGCCTGCACCGGCAACGCCAGCACCTGCAACGCCAGCACCAGCAGCGCCTGCACCGGTGGTAGTGCCAGTGCGCTCATCGCGGTAGGTGGTGACGTCCTGTGCGTTTTCCAGGTTGTAGTGCTTAAAGATATCGGCCTGAGCCTCCGGGGTCAGCGGCTTATCGGAGTCGAAGTCCGGAGCATCCTCAATGCGGTCCTTGGAGAAAGCCAGCTTGAGCTCATCACCGTTGAAGTCGTGGCCGCGGAGCGGAACCAGGCTGGAGTTCATGCCGAACAGGCCGTGGTTGACCTCAACGAAGGTCGGCTGACCGGTCTGCTCATCAACGAAGACCTCCTTGACGGAACCAAGCTTCTCGCCAGCCTTGTCGTATGCGGTTGCGTCGAAAAGATCCTTGATGTTCTTGCCCATTGTTCTTTAAACCTTTCTACAAATGGTCTATCTATCGGTGGCAAACGTGCCGAGCCGATCGCCACCCCCGAATCTAAGGTCGGAAGGGGTAGCGATTTGCTATTTCGTTTGCTCTGCTCTCCACGATACGGACAAATCAACAACTCGCCACCTCCGCGACGTAAATTAACCAGGTTCCACGCACTTATCGCAGGTCACACAACCTATAACGATTAGGTAACGTACTCATTTATGCACCATAGTGGCCCGTTTTATACACCCCCTCGGTCGAAAACGAAGCGACAGAGTATCGCTGCACCACATGACGGCAAGGCAACGTGCACTTCCGCCTCCATTGCAACAATGTCCATTTTCCACGCGAACCTCTACCCCCTTCACAGGAAATATCAACAAATCATCGGTACCCCCGCGCTCGCAAAATGGAGTTAAAGGTCTATTTCCACGCGTGCACTTTTACCCCTCTAGGTACTCTGAACACCATGAGCACAAATAGACACTTTGAACTCAAGGTCCCCGGCGGCAAACTCATCGTCGTCGATATCGACGTGGACTCCGACAACACCATTAGCAATGCCACAATCTCTGGAGACTTCTTCCTTGAGCCCGAAGAAGCCTACGACGCCCTCAGCCCAGCCCTTGTCGGCCTCACCACCGCCTCAAGTACGGCCGACATTCAATCCCGCCTCGACGCCGCCCTGCAACGCGTCGACGAACCCGTCGCCCTCCACGGTTTTAACACCCAGCACCTCGCCACGACCGTTAAGCGAGCACTGTCCGGCGGCACCGATTTCACCGACCATTCGTGGGAAATTCTGCGTCCCGGCGTTCTCCCCACTCCAGTCAATGTCGCGCTCGACGAGGTCCTCCTCAACGAGGTAGCCGCAGGAAAGCGCGGCCCTACCTTGCGCTTCTGGGAATGGGAAGACAAGGCCGTCGTGTTCGGTTCATACCAGTCCTATTGCAACGAGCTGGACCAGGAAGGCGTCGACAAGCACGGCATCATCCCCGTGCGCCGCATCTCCGGCGGTGGCGCCATGTTTATGGAGGGCGGCAACTGCGTGACTTATTCCCTGTACGCTCCGGAGTCTCTCGTGGCCGGCTATTCCTACGAGGCCAGCTATGAATACCTGGACCAATGGGTGCTCGCCGCACTGAGCAAGCTTGGAGTAAATGCTTGGTATGTGCCGATCAATGACATCACGTCGGACGGCGGCAAGATTGGTGGCGCAGCCCAAAAGCGGCGCCAAGGTGCGGTGCTACACCACACCACGATGAGCTACGACATCGATGCAAACAAGATGCTGGAGGTCTTGCGCATCGGCAAAGTCAAGGTCTCATCCAAGGGTTTGGCCAGCGCAAAGAAGCGCGTCGATCCACTGCGCCGACAGACCGGCGTGCCACGCAAGGAGATTATCGACACGATGGCGCGCGAGTTCGCCACTCGCTATGGCGCCGTCGACGCCGCTCTTTCCGACGCCACGCTTGCCGACGCCCACCGCCTCGTCGACACAAAATTCCTCACCGATGCCTGGACTAAACGCATTCCTTAAGTTGCGTGGGAATTTACATCCAGCGTACTGTGTTGATATCTCTAGCGAACCGATCTGTTCGTAATATGCGAACCAATTGGTCTTTTCTATACAACGCTGTTTAGAAGGAATTTCTCGTGTCTAACACTTCTTCCCGCACGCTGCCCTCTTGGGCCACCGGCTTTGGCGCCCAGGTCATCGCCGGCCTCATCATTGGCCTCATCCTCGGCTTCATTGCCTCCGGCATGGAATCCTCTTGGCTCTCCGATACCCTCTCCGGCATCGGCAGCGCCTACGTCCAGCTGCTCAAGGTGATGGTCCCGCCGCTCATCTTCGCCGCAGTGGTTACCTCGGTTGCCAACCTGCGCAAGGTCACCAACGCTGCTTCGCTCGCAATCTCCACCCTCGTATGGTTCGCCATCACTGCCTTCTTCTCGGTTCTAGCCGGCATCCTGGTGGCGCTCGTGATGAAGCCGGGTGTGGGCACGACTGTCGACGCCTCCACTGCCGCCGATCCTTCCCACGTCGGTTCCTGGACCGCATTCCTTCAGCAGCTCGTCCCCTCCAATTTCTTCGGGCTCTCTGCATCCTTGAGCGACGACTCTGTTTCTTTGGGCTTTGGCGCCCTCCAGCTCCTCGTCATTTCTCTAGCACTGGGTATCGCTGCTGTGAAGGCCGGCACGGCCGCCGATCCTTTCCTGCGCTTTACCGAATCCTTCCTCAAGGTCATCCAGGTGGTCCTGTGGTGGATCATTCGCCTTGCCCCGATCGGCACCGCGGCCCTCATCGGTAAGGCCGTGGCTACCTACGGCTGGGACGCGATGAGCTCCTTGGGCAAGTTTGTTCTGGCAATGTACGTGGGCCTTGCCCTGGTAATCGTCGTGGTGTACCCCGCTGTACTCCTTTTTAACCGCATTCCAGTCATCGGCTTCTACAAGCGTGTTTGGCCGGTCTTCTCCCTCGGCTTTGTCACCCGCTCCTCCATGGGTGTCATGCCAGTCACCGAACGCTTCACTGAGAAAGCTATGGGCGTGCCGCGCGAGTACGCTTCCTTTGCTATTCCGCTGGGCGCCACGACCAAGATGGATGGCTGCGCCTCCGTCTACCCGGCCATTGCGGCAATCTTCATTGCCCAGTTCTACGGCATTGATCTTTCCTTGACCCAGTACCTTCTCATCATCTTCGTCTCCGTCATCGGTTCCGCCGCTACCGCGGGTACCACGGGCGCGACCGTGATGCTCACGTTGACTCTTTCCACCCTGGGCCTCCCGCTCGCCGGTGTCGGCCTACTGCTGGCCATCGAGCCCATCATCGACATGGGCCGCACCGCCGTCAACGTCACCGGCCAGTCCTTGTGCGCCACCATTGTGGCCAAGCGCGCCGGCATCCAGGACCAGGCCACGTGGGACGCTGCCGAAAATGGTGTCTCCAACATCATGAACGACGAAGAAAACGACCGTGAAAGCGTAAACGCCTAAACGAAAGTGACGACGCATAAGCGGGGAATCTGCGCCGCAATCGTTCCATCCGCCACGGCATCCGGCCTGCTACTGGGCTCCTCATCGCAGCCGTACTCACCGGCGTGCTCGACGACGATGCCCTCATCTCCCGGGGTTGGCGCGTCCCCTTCCTCATCGCCCTCCCCTCGGACTTTATGGCCTGTGGATTCGCCGCAACGCTGATGAGTCTTCCCGCTTTGAGAACCAAGATGACACGGAGGAAACCCCTCTTCGCGAGGTCATCAAGTTCCCTAAGGCCCTGGCTATTGCCTTCTCGGGCGCGGTTCTCAACGCCATCGGCTTCTATGTCATCCTGACTTATCTGCCTACCTACCTCTCCCAAGAGTTGGGCATGGCGGAAACACCTGCTATCAGACCGCTTGGGCCGCCGCACCACAATGCTGTGCGCTGCACTTTTCATGGGAGTCTTCATCGTCCCAGCATTCATGCTCCTCGACGGTGCCGGGATTCTCCTTGTCATCATCATTCAAGTGTGTCTCGGCGGCGTGCTTGCGCTTAACGACGACGTCCTCCCCTCGTTCCTCTCTGAACAGTTCCCCACCCATGTTCGCCTTTCTGGCTATGCGCTCACCTTCAACACGGCAAACGCAGTGTTTGGCGGTACCGCACCGATGATCGCCACTTGGCTCATTGATAATGACCGACAACCAACTGGCCCCGGCGTATTACCTCGTTGCCGCTGCAATTATCACCGGCGGAGGCGTTCTCTTCGCTTCCGTCGTCTCAGACGACGAATAGCTTAGAAGGGGATGTCGTCGGTGCCAGCATCAGTGTCGGCCTCGGCCTTTGCTTGTTCTGCGTGGTAGTCGTCGAGTTCCTGTTTGAGACGTTGAGCTTCTTCGCGCACTCGTTTCCTAGTGGCGGTGATATGTTGGGCGACTGTTTGTGCCCAGCGCTTTTGCTTTGGTGCTAGTGGCCCGTCGGCTTCGGTGATTGTCCACGTACCGTCGGCGTAAAGCCAGATAACATCCCCACTAAAAGGATCCAGCAAGTATTTCAGGGTGCCATCAGTTTTCATGTTGTGATGCCCTTGGCATAAACACGCCAGGTTCTTTGGATGAGTAGGCCCTCCTTCGGCCCAGTTATGCCGGTGATCCAACTGGGAGTGGAAGGCTGGTTTGCCACATCCGCCGACCCGACAGGTACCGTCACGGCCTTCGACAAATTTGCGCATGATGATTCCTGGTTGGTAGCCGTCTGCTTCGGCTATATCACTGGTTAAGTCCCGGGTCTTGTCATGCGGCATGGGCTCAGCCCGCCAGCCGAAACCTTCAATGAAGGTTGGTGCATTCTCAATATCGCAGGCTTGGTAGGTGTGTAAGACCACGGTGGCCGGTGGGGTGATTTCACCGCTAAGAAGCTTCTTGATTGCATCGGTGATGGTGATGCCTTCTTGCGCGGCGGTTTTATGGATGAAGGCATCGATTTTAATGCCCGTGTTTTCATCACACTGCAGTTCCAGCCAGGCGGAAGTGCCGTTAGAAGAAAAGTGGTAAGCGTCTTTGGGGCGGGTATCGCGAAAAGCAATGGAATCATCCAGGGTTTTGCACAGGTCGCGGACTTTGCGCCTGATTTGACTGCGGGTAGGAAAAGCCTGATTCGGCTTGGTAGGGGTGAAAAAATCAGCCAGGATCGAGTCGATGAAGTCCAAGGTTTCAGCAGTCAACGCCGTTAGTGCTGAGAGGGGTTGGTCGATAGCAATCAAGGATTCAATGTCCAGCAAACAGTGGGCATCTTGTATGGCTTTGACTTTCGGCAGGCTATCAAGACGGTAGATAGCGCGCAGACCTGATTTGATGTGGCCTTCCGGTAGCGACCAGGCAGCCACTAGGGATAAGGCGGTGGTGTCGATATCGGCTTCAAGGCTGGGCATCGCCCCGACCCAGGTCTCGTAGGTGGCTCGGCGGGCTTTGCAGCGGGCTATGGCGTGTGGATTGTTGGGGTTGGTAGTGGAAAAGAAAAAGGTTGGCGGACGCGTAACGGTGGTCATGGTTTCCCCGAGATAGACATGTATTAGAAGAAATGTTCTAACCATGATTCTAGCGCCAAACACCATGGATGGCTAGACCCACTGGTAATTTCAAGTCAAGTCGTTACTATAAACGGGGGTAGTGCCCGAACGTTTCGCCTGGATGTTCGGCACCAACAGCTTAAGGCCAATGAGCAAAATTACGCTGTGAGGCCATCAAGGAATCTATTCGTACCGCACGTCACCGCGCGCAATGTCCTTGCGTCCGTGAACAATGAAGTACACCACCGAAGCCACCAGCATCAAGCCTGCCAGCAACCAGTACATGACGGAGTAACCTGTCGCGGAGATAACCTGACCCAACAGAATCGGACCGAAACCAATACCGACGTCCAGCAGCAGGAAGAAGGTCGAAATCCCCGCACCCATCTCGTGCATCGGCACCAGGCGTACGGCGATAGCCTGGCCCGCCGGAAGGATAGAGCCGTATCCGATGCCCACCAAGGCGCCCGCAGCAATAATCTGCCAATCAGCACTAGCTGAGGCAAGGACAGCCAGGCCGGCAATGAAGAAGATCAGTGATGAGTAGATGATGATGTTGTCACCGCGGCGATCTTGCAGCTTGCCCAGCACAAATCGCAGAATGAGGCTCACCACCGCATAAGCCAAGAAGAAGTAGCTAGCGCCCTTCTCCAGGCCAGCGTGAGAGGAGTAACCATTCAGGAAGGTAATAATTCCCGTATAGGCAACACCGACCAGAAGAATGAACACGCCAAAAGGTGCCACTGCTGGGTGCATAATATTCCCCAACGAGAAGGAGACACTACGGTGCTCCTGCGCGGGCGCCTTGACGATGAGCCCCAGCCCCAAAGCGACTACCGTGAGCGTCAGCGCCACGAGAAACACGGTGTTATAGCCAGCATTGTGGACAATCGCTAGACCTGCCGCCGGACCAAAAGCTGTAGCCAGCGTTGTACCCAAGGCGAAGTATCCGGTTCCCTCAGCACGGCGATGGTCCGGGATAACCGATTGCGCCACCGCCATCACAGCCGTCGACGCCACCGCATATCCGAAGCCGTGCAAGATGCGGACAGCAAACAACAGAGGCAGAGACTGGGCCGGGAAATACAGCGCCATCGCCAGAGTTACCACGATGAGGGAGATGACCAGCGATCGCTTCCGCCCAACAGCATCCACAATGTAGCCCGAAAAGAGGCGAGCAATCGTCGCCCCCACCACGAAGGCGCTTGAGGCAAACCCGCCCGCCGTATCCGAAGCCTGGAACTGCTCGACGGCATAAAGCGCCATGATGGTCACGAGCAGATAGAAGACCGTAAACTGGGCGAAATTTACCAACCACGCAAACACGAATGTCGGCGTAATGAGGGACCGGGATTCAGAGGACGTTTGAGACACCTTCTTCGACAGCGTTATGGAATTAAGACTTCCACACGCTACCAAAGATCAGAGATACTTTCGAATCCCAGATTGTGTCTATGCCGTGCTTGACGACGCCCCCTATCCGAACAGTTTCCGCAGGTACGCAGAGCCAAATTTCCACTCTGGGTCCATCTTTTCACGCAGCTCGCAGAACTTATCAAATTTTGTATAAAGTTGAGCAAAATCGTTTCGGGACAGGGAGTTCATTTTGCCCCAGTGCGGGCGCCCACCGGCTGCGCGGAGAATAGGCTCCAGCTTGGGCATGTAGTCCTGCGGGTTGAGCGCGCGTGGAATGTGGAAGGCAATGTACATCGATTCGCGGCCCGATGCTGTCGACAGGGCAACGTCATCCGCGGCCGTCGTGCGCAGCTCCATTGGAAATCCGATGAGCCAATCCTGCTCGTCGATGAAGCGGCGGATTTCGCGGACGGTTGCGGGGCCGTCGGCAAGCGGCACTGCATATTCCATTTCGTGAAAACGAACCCGGCGCGGGCTGACGAAGACGTCGTGGGCGGCGGAACGGTAGCGGTTATTGGAAATGACCGCGGTGGCGAACTTGTTGAGCGTCGGAATAGTCCCCGGAATGAGACGGCCCAGCGCCAGGGCGGCGGCGAAGGCGCCGTTGCCGATGAGCTCGTCGTCGACAAGCGCCTTGAGACGTGAGCGGCGCTCCCCGTTCGGTTCGAGGCGCGTGTTGGCCTTGACCATCGCGCGGTCGGTGTGCGGGAACCAGTAGGACTCGAAGTGATCGACGCCCCGGGAGAGCTCCTCCCAATTATCCATCAACTCATCAAAGGCAATACCTGACTCTTCTGCCAGCAGGTCGAAGGCATCCACACACTGCATTTCGACTTCGACAACCACGCCGAGCGCGCCCACACTGACGACTACGAGGCGAAGGAGTTCTGGGTCTTCGTCGATGGAGTAGGTGCGGGTGTTGCCGGAGGCATCGATAAGCGTCAGCCCAGTGACTGTCCCCGCAAAACCCGTGTAATTGATGCCGGTGCCGTGGGTCGAGGTCGAAATCGCACCTGCCAACGATTGCGGGTCCACATCGCCCTGGTTCGCCAGGGCAAGCCCGAAGGGGCGCAGAAGGGCTGGGACATCACGTAACCGAGTACCCGCCAGGAAACGAACGCGCTTGCGCTGCTTATCGACGCCCACCAGCCCACTCACGTGATCCAGATTGAGCATCGTCTCCTCCCCTGCCGCGATAGGCGTGAAGGAGTGACCGGCACCCACTGCACGCACGCTGCGGGAACGAGTAATGATGTCTGGAATCTCATCAATACGCGTGGGCTGGAGGTATTCCGCGGGTTTCGTCGTGACTGAGCCGGCCCAGTTAGTGAATGTGGTCATCGCAGTGTCCATCCTTGCCCTCTATAGGTGTCCCAGACATCAACGCCGTCAGGTCCGACGGCTAGAAGGTGGTCGACGTTTTCTGTCATTTCTCCGGCCTTGGCGTGGCGGAACCACACCAGGTCCTCTACGTGCATATCCACGCCTCGGAGAGGTGTCTGCACCTCCCCGGCGCCTTCGGTGCTGGAGTAGTGAAGTCCCTGCGGCCACACGGGAACCGGAACGCGATCCTTCGCGGGTGGCCCGGAGGCAATCCAGCCGCCGGAGTTGACCGTGGCCCAGCCCGGCGCGGGAACGCGGGAGACCTGGCAGACGAAGAACGCTGCCGCTTTATGGTTGATGCCGGTGAAGTCATCAAAGATCGCCGGCGTGTAGAAGCCCGAACCTGCAGCAAGCTCGGTCAGGGTTCCTTCCGCCGCAGATTCCTGGAGGCTGCCCGTGCCGCCCCCGTTGACGAATTCAATATCCGCCACCGCCCGCGCTGCCTCCACGCAGGCACGGCGGCGAGGGGCGAGGTCTGACATGGAGCGCGTGCGCAGCCAGCGCTTGACCGCTCCCACCAGGCCAGGCAAGCCATCCGCAACGGATGCCACCTGCCCTTCATAGGCCATGAGTCCGACAAGCCGATGACCACGTCGAATGATGTCCCGAGCAAGTTCCGTGACCTGTTCCGGTTCCCGTATGGGCGAGCGGCGCGGGCCCACAACGGCACCCGGCAGGTGGAGCGTGCAATCGATGTCAATGGCCACCTTCACAGGGCCAGGAAGCAGTTCCAGAAGCTCGACACTGTCCACCATGACCGTAATAGCCTCACGCGCGGTGTCGGAGGCAGCAAGCTCCGCTAAGGCTGTGCGATTGACGCTCGGGTAGGCCACGACGATATCCCTGAAACCTTCTGCGACGAGGTGAAGTGCTTCGGGCACCGAGTAGGCCAGGATTCCCTGGTAGCCCTCGTGTGAAAGCGCTCGACGCAGGGCCGCGACGCTGCGCACTGATTTAGAGGCAACGCGAATAGGTAGTCCCCCGGCGCGCTGAGGCATCTGCTGAGCATTGAAATCAAACGCCTCAAGATCAATGACTCCACAAGGCGCCGAGCGTTCGCCAGACCGCACGAGGCGTTCTATCGCTGAGCGAACGTCCTGTCTAGGGATACTGGAAAGGATTGCCATAGAGTTATCCTAACCACTCCGATTTAGGTTTGTGAGACAAATCTCGAAGATCGTGTAGCGATCCGAAATATTTTTGGGACAATGGTCACCATGAAAACCTTCACCCAGACTCGTCTCCCCCAGCGTGTCCAGAATTTCCTCGACACTAACCCCGCCCGCGATGTCCGCGGCACCGGTGAGGAGCACCACGCTCACGCTCCTTTTACTGGCGCGGAGTTCTTCAGCTTCCCTACTGCTACCGCGCACGATGTGGAACGGGCCGTCGAGTATGCCCGCGCTGGCGTAGGCCAGGGCAACCGGGCTGCCATCCTGTTGCGCCTTCACGATCTCGTGTACGAGAACGAGGAGCTCATCCTCGACCTCATTCAGGCAGAGAATGGCAAATCCCGTACCCACGCCTATGACGAGCTCATGGATCTGTATAACTGCGCGCGCTTCTACGCGGTCAATATCCGCAAAGCTTTCGGCGCTGACCGCCACCCCGGCGCGCTTCCCGTGCTAACCAAGACGCGCACCCAGCACTACCCGCTGGGCGTGGTGGGACTTATCTCGCCGTGGAATTATCCACTTTCCCTCGGCGTGGGCGACGTGCTGGCCGCACTCTCCGCGGGCAACGCTGTCGTGCACAAGCCGGATTCTCAGACCACGCTGACGGCTATTCTGCTCAGGCGCCTGGCTATTGAGGCAGGCCTGCCGGAGGCGGCCTGGCAGCTGGTTCCTGGAAACGGTGCGGACGTGGGCGATGCCCTCATACCCCTCGTCGATGGACTGTCCTTCACTGGCTCGACGAAGGCAGGCAAATCCATCGCTACCCAGGCTGCGGGGCGCCTCATACCCACCATGCTGGAGTTAGGCGGCAAGAACCCGATGCTGGTGCTTGACGACGCCCCCCTTAAGCCCACCGCCCAAGGCGCCGTGCGCACCGCATTCTCCTCGTCTGGCCAACTCTGTATGTCCGCCGAACGGGCCTATGTACACGAGAGCATCTTCGAGGAGTTCCTCGCAGAACTAAAGAACGCGCTGAACCAGCAGGTGCTTGGCGCGGCCTTTTCCGATGCCGCCACCATCGGCTCGCTGACCTCGCAGCGCCAGCTCGACGCGGTACAAGCCCATGTACAGGACGCCGTTGACAAGGGCGCCACCGTGGTTACGGGTGCCCAACACCGCCCAGATCTTGGGCCTTTCTTTTACGAGCCCACCGTGCTCACGGGAGTCACCCCGGAGATGGACCTCTATGCCGCAGAAACCTTCGGCCCAGTGCTCGCTGTCTATCCGGTCAGCTCTGATGCGGAAGCCATCCAGCTCGCCAACGACACCACCTACGGCCTATCCGCATCGGTGTGGTCCGGAAACTCCCGCCGCGCGTGGAAGGTGGCTTCCCAGCTGGAAGCCGGCATGGTCAATATAAACGAGGGCTTCGCCGCCGCTTACGGCTCCATCGCGGCCCCTGGCGGCGGCGTCAAGGAGTCCGGACTGAACCACCGCCACGGCATTACCGGCATGCGCCTATGGGCCAACGAGCGCACCGTGGCTGAACAGCGACTGCATCCCTTGGCACCGTCGGAGTACATCTCACCGGAGCGCTTCCGTGCCCTAGTTTCCACGGGCATGCAGCTGATGAAGACCTTCCGGCTTTAAAGGAGAAACCATGCACGAGCTATCCCGTGATGAACTCCTAGCGCGCCGGCTCATTGCCCAAGGGCTAGCGCCATCGGCCGCGCGGCCATCGCTCGCCTCGGCGCTGGACGTCGCTGAGCATCTCCTTGCTCTACAGGGGCAGACCTACGACGCTGGTGTTCGTGCACTTTCCCTGCGCGCCGGGTGTGACGATGACAAGGTTCTGAAAGAGATAGAAAGCTACTGCGTGGTGCGCTGCTGGCCCCAGCGAGGGACGTTGCACTTCATGCCGGCTGCCGACGTCCGCTGGATGTCCTGTCTCCTCTATCCACGCATCGCCGCAAGCCAGAAGTCTCGGCGCCCCAGTCTAGGGCTCAGCGAAGAGATGTTTGAAGCGTGCTCAGAGGCCCTCCACAGCGCAGCCACCACACCATTAACCCGCGCGCAGGTCTATGAGCTTTTCGCCGAGACGGGCGTGGATCCCACAGAAGGTCGCGGCTCCCACTTACTGCGTGCCTTCGGCGGGGCAGGTGACCTCGTCCAAGGCCCCAAGGACGGCAACCAGGAAACCTTTCTTCACGTTGATGCACTTCCCGTTGCCCAACACGAGCCCGCGCATCCCCTTCACGAACTTGGTCAACGGTATATCTCAGGTCATGGTCCGGTCTCGGTAGAAGACCTCCAAGCGTGGTCAAAGCTCAGCAAGACTCAAGCCACCACAGCTTTGAAGTCGGCAGACGCTCGACGCACTCGCCACGATGGCCAAGACTTTTGGATGGCCACTTGGCAGGAAGATGTTTCTGCGGAGGACATCCGTACTGCCCTAGAACTACGACTCGAGCTGCCTGCGTTCGACGAATACTTGCTGGGCTACGCCAACAAGGACTGGATTGTCCCCGATGAGATCCGCGTCAATGTCCTCACCAAGAACGGTCTGAGTTGGCCGTGGGTAATGGAAGGCGGACGCGGCGTGGCCAGCTTGCGTTAGCTGCAAGCGTTACGGCATTCGCAAAATGCGGCGATGAACCGTTCCTGCAGGCTCGACGTGGATAAAGACCTCAGCACCGGGGAAAAGATCGTCGATGGCGTCCTCGATGCGGTCGGCGATGGTGTGCGAGTGCAGCACCGTCCACTGGCCGGGAACATCCATCGTGAGGTACACCAAGCGGTTGCGCCCCGAGGCAACTGTTCGGCGCGAAGTAAATTCCACGTCATGGCGCTCCTCCAGTTCGTTGAGGAGGGCGTCGAGCTGCGCGTGTTCTTTCTTGGGCAAGGACTCCGACAACAGGGAGCTCAACGATTCTTTGAGCAACTTGTAGCCACTCCACAAAATATTGAGGCCTACGGCAAAGGCGATGATCGGATCCAGCCACAGCCAGCCTGTCAACGCCACCGCTCCAATACCGACGATAACGCCGACGGACGTCCAGACGTCGGTAAGCAAGTGCTTTCCATCTGCTTGCAAGGTGGCCGAACGGTGTTGTTTTCCCGCGCGCACAAGTAGAAGGCCCACGCCCAGGTTCAGTAGGGAGGCCACGAGCGATAGTACAAGTCCGAGCCCAGGCTGCTCCAGTGGCTGCGGCTCCAGAAGTCGGCGAATGGCCGTGTAGATAATCATCGCCGCAGCGACGAAGATCATTGCACCCTCCACCAGCGCGGAAACATATTCGGCCTTGCCGTGGCCGAACTGGTGGTTTGCGTCTGCCGGCTTTGCCGCAATCCTAATAGCCACAAAACCTACAACGGCGGCGACGAGGTTCACACCAGATTCGAGGGCGTCGGAAAGAAAACCCACCGATCCCGTCACCGCAGCAGCGACAATCTTGAGCGCGATCGTAGCCACTGCAGTAGCGATGGAGAGCTTCATAAAGCGTTCGAGCAGTAACTGCTCGGTGGGAAGAGACATAATGTCGGCCTTCGAGAAGAGATTTTTACAGCCCCTTAGGGTACCAAAGCCAGATGTGCACGCACTGTTCACTGAATGTTTACCGCGTGCGGTCGCGAAGTACATAAACCGCCGTTAGTTTGTACTTTATGTCCACAGACATAACTCGCCCAGTCCTTCTCTTCGATTTTGACGGGACCGTTAGCCTTGGCCACGGCCCCGTGCTGGCCTATGCGCACCTTATTGCAGAGAAAACCGGGCACCCATCCATTGCTCAAGACACCGAAGCGCTGCTGAACTCCGATAACGTCGGATCAGCACGCGACGGTTACCACCTCGTCCGCACTCTCGCCGCTGAACTCAACGTGCCGGAAGAGACCTGCCAGGAGGCATATATGGCTTCCCGGGAGAACCTCGCCGACACCGGTATCACCGCCCCTGAGGGGCTTGCTAACTTCCTTGCCTCCTACCCCGGCCGCGCCATTCTGGCGACTAACTCTCCAGAGATTGGTCTTAGCGCTGCCCTTCGCAAACTGGGCCTCGACAGGTCCTTCGACACCGTCTACACCAGGGTGGGCAAACCCGAAGGCCTTACCCGCATCCTGGACACCGATCTCGCCGACACGGATCCGACTCACCTCATCTCCTTCGGCGATATTTGGGAGTTCGACCTCGCACCCGTGGCCGCCGTAGGCGGACGCACCGTGCTCGTTGACTCCCCCTTCGCAACCTCCCCTGAAGCTGACCCGACGTGGCGCGTCACCCGCGTCACCGACATCTTTCCCGAACTGACCTCCGCTCTTTAACCCACACGCACAGAAAGACATTCATTATGCGCCGTTTCACCGCTCTTGCCGCCACCGCACTTACCTTGTCCTTCTCCCTCACCGCCTGCTCTTCCGACTCCGATAACGGTTCCGATTCTGCCAAGGGCTCCGATGAGAAGCTCACCCTCGCGCTCATCCCAAACGAGAAGGTCAATGACCTGGTGACCACCGCGAAGCCGCTGACCGATTACCTCTCTGAGGAACTCGGCGTGGAGGTCGAGGGTGTCGTGACCAAGGATTACCAGGCCGCCGTCGAGGCCATCGGCTCCGGCCAAGCAGACATCGCCATCGCCTCCGCTGCACAGCTGGCCTCCGCTGAAGACATGTACGACGCCCACGCTGTGCTGCAGGACGAGCGCTTCGGCGCAGATTCCTACGCCGGCCAGTTCGTCACCAACAACCCGGACAAGTACTGCGAAGATGAGCCAGTCAAGTCCACCTACGCCGCCAGCGGCGCCGAGTACCTCTACTGCAACGGCACCGCCACCGCAGACGAGAACAAGGGCCAGGGGCCAAAGGGCCTCGAGGCACTGAAGAAGATCGATGGCGAGACCACCGTCGCTATGCTCGGTGCCACCTCCCCGGCCGGCTACCAGCTGCCGGTCATGGCCATGGAATCCCAGGGTATCGACGTCGATAGTCTCAAGAAGGTCCCGGTAACCTCCAACGATGCTTCCATTATGGCTGTCTACAACGGCGACGCTGAGGTGGGCTTTAGCTTCTGGGACGCACGCTCCACCATCGACTCGTCCGAGGCTCCTGACCTGGCTGAGAAGCTCGTCGTCTTCGGATACACCGAGATGTACCCCAACGGCGGCGTCGTCATTTCGGACGATGTCCCAGAGGAGCGCCGCAAGGAAATCACCGAACTCATGGATGGTTTCTCTGAGGTCGACCCAGACACGATGTCCGCCATCTTCGATATCACCGACTGGGTTCCGGCTAAGAAGGAATCCATTGACATGGCGCGCAAGGTCAACGAGCGCTTCGCACAGTAGGTTCGCGCTCCTCCACTGCTCATTTCCCACTCAGAAAGGTTCCCCATGACGGAGGAGAAGGCGTGGGGCATTCGGTTCGAGAATGTCTCGGTGCGCTACCCCAACGGAACGCTGGCGCTTGACGACGTCTCCGTGGACATCGCCCCCGGTGAATTCGTCGCCATCGTCGGTCTCTCGGGTTCCGGTAAGTCCACGTTCATCCGCAGCATTAACGGGCTCGTTAAGCCGACGTCAGGAAAAATCTTCGTTGGTCCCCACGAGATCTCCGCCGCGAAAGGCTCCCAGCTGCGTAAGCTCCGTGGCCGCATCGGCATGATTTTCCAGGAGTTCAACCTGGCAGATCGCGCGAGTGTGTTCGCCAACGTGCTCGTTGGCCGCTTCTCCCACAACCCTGGCTGGCGCACGTTGCTGGGCATCTCCACGTCGGAGGACAAAGCGGTTATCGCCGAGGCGTTGGAATCCGTGGGCATCCTCGACAAGGCGTGGAACAAGGCCGGCGCCTTGTCTGGTGGCCAAAAGCAGCGCGTGGCCATTGCCCGCGCCCTCTCTCAGAAGCCGGCCATTATGTTGGCCGATGAACCCGTGGCGTCCCTCGACCCGCCTACCGCGCACTCCGTCATGAAGGATCTACGCCGTATCAATACCGAGCGTGACCTCACCACGTTGGTGAACCTGCACCTTGTGGACTTGGCCCAGGACTACGCGACCCGCATCATCGGCATTCGCCACGGCAAGATCGTATTCGATGGCCCCGCCCAGGGATCCACGGTGGAGGATTTCGAGGCCATTTATGGCCGCCGGATCCGCGAGGAGGACCAGCTGGGAAGCCAAGGGAGCGCAGTATGACAGCCGTGCTTCCTCCTCGTCAGCGCAACTGGCCCGGCATTCTCGGCGGGCTCGCCGCGTTCATCGCGCTGACCATCGCCACGTGCATCCCCGCCTGGGGCGGAATTGAAATCAACCTAGGCCAAATCGCACGCAACTGGCGCAACGGTGCCGACAGGCTCGCGCAGATGTTCACCCCGGATTGGTCGATCCTTCCGCGCACGTGGGAGCCTCTGCTCGAAACCTTAGCCATGGCCGTGGTGGGTGCCGCCATCTCCGCGGTGATTGCCCTTCCGCTGTCGTTGTGGGCTGCGCGCCCGACGAATCCGTCGACGCCGTGGCGCACACTCGTGCGCGGTATCGTCAACGTTATCCGCGCGGTGCCCGATCTCGTGTACGCCACCATTCTCGTCGCCATGCTCGGTGTGGGTGCCCTCCCGGGCATTATTACGCTGGTGCTTTTCGACGTCGGCATCGTGGTCAAGCTCGTCTCTGAAGCGATCGACTCCGCTGATGACTCCTACATGGAGGCCGGCCGCGCCGCTGGTGGTACGCAGAATCAGATCAATCGCGTGACTGCTCTCCCACAAACCTGGCCTGCCTTTGCCAGCCAGGTCATTTACTCTCTCGAACTCAACGTCCGTATCTCCGCGGTATTGGGACTCGTGGGCGCGGGTGGCATTGGCTTGCTCATCGATGAGGTCCGCGGCTTCTACCGCTACGATGCGCTTTCCGCCATCGTGCTGGAGCTGCTCGTCGTCGTCATCGCCCTCGAGGTCGTATCCGTCAACCTGCGAAAGAGGTTGCGATGAGCACTGCACTTCCAGCAACTGCACCATCCGCGCTGCCTTCACGTTCCCGCAGCTGGGTTGTCGGGGCTGCGTGGGCCGGAATTCTGGTTATCCTCGCGCTGTCTTTCGGCTACATCGATGTCAACTTGTCCGCGCTCAAAGAGCTCCCCGCCAACATCTGGCACTACCTCGTGCTCATGTTCTCGAACCCGGACTGGTCCAAGCTTGGTGAAGCGCTCCTTCAGACGTGGCGCTCCGTGGCCATGGCGTGGATCGGCGCGCTTCTTGGCGTAGTGCTTTCTACAATCCTCGGCGTCCTCGCCGCGAACACTGTCTCCCCTGGCTGGGTATGCCTGCCGCTGCGCGCGCTCTTCGCCATCATCCGCGCGGTCCCAGAGATCATCATCGCCATCATCATTCTGACAGTCACTGGACTCACTCCTTTTACAGGTGCGCTCGCCTTAGCGATCGGCGGCATCGGTACACATGCCAAGTGGACCTATGAGGCCATCGAAACCGCGCCGACCGGCCCGGCTGAGGCCGTCAAAGCCTCTGGCGGCACCCTCGCAGAAATGGTGCGTTGGGGAACGTGGCCTATCGTCCAACCTGAATTGGCATCCCTGGCGCTCTATCGCTTTGAGATCAACGTACGTACATCCGCCGTCCTCGGCCTCATTGGAGTAGGTGGTATCGGCGACATGCTCACCGGCTATACGCAGTACCGACAGTGGGACGTCGTGGGCGTGCTGCTTATAGTCGTCATTGTCATCACCATGTCCATCGACGCCATCTCCGGGGCCCTTCGCCGCCGGATCGTGGCAGCTAAGTACACCTAAACCAAATCCCCAGACCCTATGACCGATACTGCCCCACCTTCCGCACACATCACTACGCGCATGCCTAGCTTGCAGCCCATCGAGCAGCGCGTGGCCCAAGCCATTTTGGAGGACATGGACTTTGTCCTCCACGCCACGGCGGATCAGCTCGCGGCTAAGGTCGGCACCTCCCGCACTTCAGTCATCCGCACAGCGAAAGCACTGGGCTACGACGGCTATCAGCACCTGCGTGTGGCTCTCACCCAGGAGATCGCTCAGCGGCCACAGCCACTTCCCGACGCCGACTCCACCCACGTCGGCCGCATGTCCGCCGAAATTGCCTCCTTCAGCAATTATCTTCGGGGGCTGACTACACTCCTCGATGAGCAAGAGCTGGCGTCCACGGTGGCAGCACTATCGAGCGCCAAGCGCGTCCTCGTCGTGGGTAACGGGCTGTCGGCGCCTCTCGCGCAGACCACGGCGCTACGGCTGAGCAGCATTGGGCGCCCGGCCGAGTTTGTAGGCGAGGCCATGGGCCAGCACATTGCGGCAACGCAACTCGATTCCGAGTGCGTGTGTCTTGTTATCTCCGGCTCTGGGGCTACCACGCTCACGCTCAACGCCGCCACCGCGGCTGAAAAGACGGGAGCGACCATCATCGCGCTAACCTCGTTTACCTCTTCGCCGCTGGCGGAGCTTTCCGCCTACACGCTGGTTATTCCCTCCCCCGATGGAACCTTTCGTGCGGAACTCGCGGATGCCTCACGTGTCGCCTTTCTTCTTATCCTCGAGGCGCTCGTCACGCTCGTGGATTCACACCTCGAGAATGTCGAAGCTCGGCGCACCGTTCTCTCGGTACTGCAATCCGCGATGGAAGGCTAGCTAACCACCAATCTTGAAATCGCAGACGTCGCCATCCTGCATGATGTATTCCTTGCCCTCTTGGCGGACCTTGCCGGCATTGCGGGCCTCAGTCATAGAGCCAGCGGCATCAAGGTCATCGAAGGACACGATTTCAGCCTTGATGAACTTCTTCTCAAAGTCGGTGTGGATAACACCCGCAGCCTGAGGTGCGGCAGAACCCTGCTTGATGGTCCATGCGCGGGCTTCCTTCGGGCCGGCAGTCAGGTAGGTCTGCAGGCCGAGGGTCGCGAAACCGGCCTTGGCTAACGTCGCCAAGCCAGGCTCCTCTTGGCCTACAGACTCCAGCAGCTCCATCGCCTCTGCCTCGTCGAGCTCAAGAAGCTCGGTCTCCGTCTGGGCATCAAGGAAGACGCACTCCGCAGGGGCGACGAGCTGGCGCAGCTCCTCCTTTTTGGCGTCATCGGTGAGCACGGCCTCATCCGAGTTGAAGACATAGAGGAAAGGCTTCGCAGTCATGAGGTGCAGCTCGCGCAGGAGAGACAGGTCGATCTCGTTGCTCTTGGAAGCAGCGAAGAGGGTGCGGTCATCCTCCAGGATGGCCTGAGCCTTCTTGGTCTCCTCGACGGTCTCCGTCAGCTCCTTATTCTTCTTGGCTTCCTTCTCCAGACGCGGCAAGGCTTTCTCAATGGTCTGGAGGTCCGCCAGGATGAGCTCGGTGTTGATGACAGAAATGTCATGCGCCGGGTTAACTTCACCATCGACGTGGATGACGTTTTCATCAGCGAAGGCACGCACCACCTGGCAGATGGCATCCGCTTCACGGATGTTGGCCAGGAAGGCATTACCCATACCTTCGCCCTTGGACGCGCCTTCAACGATGCCGGCGATATCCACGAAGGATACGGTGGCCGGAAGGATACGCTCGGAGCTAAAGATCTCCGCCAGGCGGTTCAGACGGGAATCAGGAAGCTCAACGAGACCAACATTCGGCTCGATGGTGGCGAACGGGTAGTTCGCAGCCAGAATGTCAGAACGGGTCAGGGCATTAAACAACGTGGACTTGCCCACGTTGGGCAGGCCGACGATTCCTAGTGTAAGACTCACGGGGCCAATCCTAACGCACCCCGGATCTTTTAAGGCAAGATGGTGGGGTGAGTTCCGATCAGTCAACCCCTCAGCACTCCTCCCCCGAGCTCGCCGCTGCGGAGGCAGCGCTCGGCGGGCGCTTCGACGACTCTGTCGACGCCGCCACGCTGGACGACGTCTCCCCACACCCCCCAGGCAACCAAGTGGACCGCTCAGTGGTGGTCGGTGAGGTTATCAAGTCCACCTCACTGTGGGCGCTGCGGCTGTTCATCATCGGGCTTTTCCTCTATGCCTCCTTCCGGATGCTGGGTAATTTTTGGCGCGGCATCTTGCCCGTGCTCATCGCGCTGATCATTTGTACCGTGCTGGCTCCCGTGGCGAGCGCTCTTCGGCGAAAAGGTTTGCCCTCAGCGCTGGCGGCAGCGATCACGATTTTGGTGTCTTTTACTGCCGTTGGTTCACTTTTTGTGTTCATCGCGCCCGACTTCGCACGGCAATCCCAGACGCTGTACCTGCAGACGGTCGAAGGTATTCAACGCCTGCAGCTGTGGGCCCAGGGTCCGCCGCTCAACCTTGACCCGGATGAAATCGGTGTCTATATCGACGAAGTCGCCTTGTGGCTGCAGCGCCAAGCCGGTTCCATCGCGGGTTCCGTGTTCACTGGTATCGGTACGGCAACGTCCATCGTGGTGACGTTGTTCATCATCGTGGTACTTACCTTCTTCTTCCTCAAGGATGGCCACAACTTCCTGCCCTGGTTGCGTGATGCTACCGGTCGCCGTACTGGCTGGCACCTCACTGAATTGCTCACCCGTGTCTGGACAACGCTTGGCGGCTTCGTGCGCGCGCAGGCGGTGGTCTCCGCCGTTGATGCTGTCTTTATCGGTCTCGGGCTTGCGCTCATCGGTGTTCCTTTGGCCATGGCCCTAGCGATCATCACGTTTATTGCAGGGTTTATCCCGTTTGTCGGCGCGATTGTGGCCGGTGCGCTCTCCGTGACCATCGCGCTGGTGTCCTTGGGATTCACCAAAGCACTTCTCGTGCTCGGTCTTGTCCTATTGGTCCAGCAGCTCGAAGGAAATGTCCTCTCCCCGTGGTTACAGTCCAAGGCCATGAACCTGCACCCGGTTATCGTGCTCATTTCGGTCACCGTGGGTTCTGCTCTCTTCGGCCTCGTCGGAGGCTTCCTCGCTGTTCCGGCCGCGGCTACCATCGCGGTGGTCTACCGTTACTTCCAGGACATGATGATGCTCCAATCCGGCGAGCGCACTGCAGGAGACCTACAGTTCTCCACGGTGGCTGGATTCCTTATCGGGCGCTATACCCAAGAGCAAGGTGACCGCAAACGGGAGAAGTGGCTGTCCATCCCTGACCATGTTGCACCCGAGGGTGCTGCGGATGATGTAGCGACCGACGGCACCAGCCCGCTAGACCGCAAGGTCGATGTCGACGCGGACCTCAGCGACCTCAGCGATAGAGAAAGTGGCGCCCGCGCTGGAATCAAACGCGCTATTGGGGCGCTCGAACAAATGTTGCAGTCGAAGGATAAAGACTAGCGGTCCATGTCCGCGGCGCATGCCATGATGTCAGGCATGACGTCCACTCTTCCCGTACTGCTCCTTTTCCTTGGCCTCATCATTGGTGCTGTTCTGGGCTGGCTGGCCCGCGCCTACTCCACGCAGTCCTCCCAGCCCTCTGAAGAGCACCGCGCCCTGCAGGAATCACAGCGCCGCCAAGCGGAAATCGCACCGCTAGAGAAGGCCATGGACCGACTCGGGCTGCAGCTCCAAGAGATTGAAGAAGACCGTGCCAGCTCGCTTGCAGCACTCAGCAGCCAAGTCCAGGCAGTTACTCGCACCTCTACGCGCTTGTCGGACCGCACCGACAAACTCGTTGGCGCATTGCGCTCGCCGAATGTTCGCGGACGTTGGGGAGAGATGCAGCTGGAGCGCGTCGTCGAACTCGGCGGCATGCGCAAACACGTGGACTTTGATTCCCAGGTCACCGCCTATATCAACGGCGCAGCTGTGCGCCCCGACCTGGTTATTCACCTGGCCGGCGGTCGGAGCATCGTCGTCGATGCCAAAGTTCCGCTCAGTGCCTACCTCGACGCTATGGACAGCGAAGACCCGGAGGATCGCACAGGGTTTCTTCGTCGCCATGCCCACCTCATGCGCGCGCACGTCCAAGCACTGTCGGGCAAAGACTACATTGAGGCCTTTTCTCCTCATCCGCAGTTCGTCGTCCTTTTCGTCCCCGCGGACGCGTTCGTGGATGCGGCGTTGGCAGTTGATACCGAATTGCTCGAGTTCGCCTTCGAGCACAACATCGTCATCGCTACGCCCAGCACGCTTTTTGCGCTGTTGCGTACCGTGGCGGTGAGCTGGCAGCACGAAGAGATCTCCGACAAAGCTCGAGAGGTCCAACGTTTGGGGCGCGAGCTGTATACACGGCTCAATACGCTCAACGAGCACTATGACAAGGTGGGACGTGGTCTGGAACGCGCCGTCGAAGCCTATAACGCTAGTTTGGCCAGCCTGGATTCCCGCGTCGGTGTCACCGCCCGCCGGCTCAAGGAGATGGACATCCCCGCCCGGGTAGACCGCCAGCCCCGAGAACCGCGCAGCGTCGAGTCATGGCCGCGGCGCGCCCACAATGACTAACGTTTCAGGCGCCGATCCCGGTAAACTCTCTCGTCGTGTCAGTTGCCAAAAATCGTCGCCGCCCACCCCGCCGCGGGATGCCCACCGTTCGAGCGCTTCTTGTAGCGCTCGTCGTGGTCCTCGTGGCCATGGCAGTCTCCGGCGTGCTGGGCCGCGTCGGATTGCCCTTTGCGCTGATTTTTGGTCTTGGTTCGCTCGCCGTCACGTGGCTCGTGGAGACCCGCGGCCTGTACATGACGGTCATCAGCTTGCCGCTACTTTATGCGGTCGGCACCGTCGGTGCTGGCTTCATCAACTCCACCGCCACGTTGCCGGAAGGTGCGTCGCCGTTTTCTAAGACGGCGCTACTGACCTCTGCGTTCCCCCTGGTCCAGCACTTTCCCGTCCTCATCGTGACGGTGCTGGCGTGTGCGCTTCTCGCAGTGCTGCGTGCATGGCGCAGCAACAACCACGCTAAGAGCCGCGAAGCTGAGGCACTACAGAAGCGCCGCGCGGACATTGCCGCGGACCAGCGCAACCGCTCTGAGCGCCTCTCCGTGGCAGAGCTAGTGGCACGTGAAAACACCCGCGTTCGTGAACGTAACCGCGAGGAACGCCGGCGCCGCCAGGCAGAGGAGCGCGAAAAGCGCCGCCAAGCCTCCCCCGACACGGATGAGCGCGAGGACTTCCTCCGCGCTGCGGCCGAATCCGCAGAGAAAGCGCGCCGCACACAGAGGCGCCCTCAGCAGAAACTCGACGAGAACCTTTACGAAGACTAACGCAGAGAATTAGCGCCCAGTACGCGCCGGACGAAGATCGCGCGGCAGGGAGAAGGTAATGGTCTCCGTCGAGGTCGTTACCTGCTCTACATCGCTGTAACCACGCTGATCAAGGAACTCGAGAACCTCACGCACGAGCAGCTCCGGAACAGAGGCACCACACGTCACGCCCACGGTGTTGACGCCGTCGAGCCATGCCTCCTCAATCTCGGAGGCGAAGTCCACGAGGTAGGACGCCGTCGAGCCGGCTTCCAGCGCTACCTCAACGAGGCGCTTGGAGTTCGACGAGTTCTGGGAGCCCACGACGATCATCAGGTCGCACTTCGGGGCAATCGCCTTAACCGACTCCTGGCGGTTCTGGGTGGCGTAGCAAATATCGTCTGACGGCGGGTTCTCCAAATGCGGGAAACGCTCGCGCAGCTTATTGACAATCTCGATGGTCTCATCCACCGACAGAGTGGTCTGGGAAAGCCAAATCAGCTTCTCGTTCTGGAGGAAGTCTGGCAGCTTATCGACGCCCTCGATGCCATCCACCAAGTGCGTTACGTCCGGCGCCTCACCAGCGGTGCCTTCCACCTCTTCATGCCCCTCGTGGCCCACGAGGAGAATGTGGTAGCCGTCGCGCTCGAAGCGCTGCGCTTCCTTGTGGACCTTGGTCACCAGCGGGCACGTGGCGTCCAACGTCAGCTGCTTGCGCTCTTGTGCTTCTTTACGCACGCTCGGGGCAATGCCGTGGGCAGAGAAGACCAGGTGCGCGCCTTCAGGAGCCTCGGAGGCTTCCTCGACAAAGACGACGCCACGCTTGGCTAGCGATTCCACAACAAAGCGGTTGTGCACGATTTGCTTGCGCACGTAAATCGGCGCGCCGTACTTCTCCAGCGCCTTTTCCACAGTCTCAACTGCACGGTCGACACCGGCACAGTAGCCGCGTGGAGCCGCCAGGAGCACCTTCTTGGCAGTTTCAGTCATGGCACCAAGAGTATCGAAAAACCGCCGCATACTGTAGTTCCCTCCCCAGCATCGCTGCCCGCTGGCAGTGAATGTCCGAGGCACCTCCTAGACTGTACGCAGAACACAGCACGAAGGAAGGACTACGCGTGAACCAACCGGCTAATTCCGCGGAGGCACCGTGGCCCGTTGGCAAGGTCAATGACCAAGTTAAAGGCTGGATTGAGCGTCTTGGCTTTCTATGGGTCGAGGGCCAGATTACCCAGCTCAACATGAAACCGACATGGAAGCTGTCCTACATCACGCTGCGTGATGTGGAGCAGGAGAAGTCCGTACAGCTCACGTGCAATACCTCGCTCATCCGCAACGCTCCTTCACCGCTCAAGGATGGTGACCGCGTTGTGGTCTACGGCAAACCAGCCTTTTATGCAGGTCGCGGCAGCTTCTCACTGTGGGTCACCGACATTCGCCACGTGGGCATCGGCGATCTTCTCGCCCGCGTGGAGATGCTGCGTCAGCGCCTCCGCCAGGAAGGTTTGTGCGATCCTTCTCGCAAGCTGCCTCTTCCCTACTTGCCGAAGAAGATCGGCCTCATTACTGGGCGTGGTTCGCATGCCGAGCGCGATGTTCTCTCCGTGGCGCAGGACCGCTGGCCGGCCGTACAGTTCGAAGTCATCAACACTGCGGTGCAAGGCGCTACGGCCGTGACGCAGGTCGTGGATGCGTTGCGGACTCTCGACGCCAATCCAGAGGTCGATGTCATTATCGTTGCCCGCGGTGGCGGCTCAGTCGAAGACCTTCTCCCCTTTTCTGAGGAAGCCCTCCAGCGTGCAGTCGCTGAGGCCCGCACTCCGGTGGTGTCAGCTATCGGTCACGAGCCGGACCACCCCGTGCTTGATGACGTCGCCGATCTCCGCGCTGCTACCCCGACCGATGCTGCAAAGCGCGTCGTCCCTTCCGCAGCCGAGGAATACGCGCTCATTGATGAAGCCCGCTCCCGGATGGCGGCTGCACTCCGCGGATGGGTCGAGCGCGAGCGCCGAGGACTGGAGAATATCCGCTCGCGTCCGGTTCTGGCAGACCCTATGGTGCCGATTAACGCCCGTCGCGACGAGCTGGAGCATCACGTGCCGCTCATCCGACGCGTCATCACGCACCACTTAGATCGGGAAAGCAACCAGGTAGCGTCGCTGCGCGCTCGGGTTTCTGCTTTAGGCCCCTCGGCCACACTCGAGCGCGGCTATGCCATCGTGCAGGTCGTCCCGCGCGACGGGAGTGGGCCCGATGTGGTCACGAGTTATGAGCAATCACCTCCGGGCTCGCAGTTACGCATCCGCGTGGGCGATGGCTCCATCACCGCCGCGGCGATGGCTTCTCAGCCGGCAGACTGAGCTCCCTACACTGAACACAGACGAAATACGCACACACGACGCACCAGAAACAGATAGGAACCACCATGACTGACACCATTGGCACCGGACAACCCGGCCAGGACGCATTCCCTCCCGTTGCGGAACTGAGCTACGAACAAGCTCGTGATGAGCTTATTGAAACCGTGAAGATTTTAGAGCTGGGCCAGATGGGCCTCGATGAGTCCCTGAAGTATTGGGAACGTGGTGAGGCTCTAGCCAAAGCCTGCGAGGCACACCTAGATGGCGCCTCCAAGCGCGTAGAGGAAGCACTACGTAAGAACGACGACCAAGAAGACGTACAAGAAGACGGAGAAGTGGAGGAAGCGTAAATGAAGATTTACGGATACCCGGGTGAACGTGTCGATTTCGTCTCCAAGTCAGGCGGAGCAGGTTCCTTGATGTTCGGTGATCCCCGCCACCTCGCCGAGGAATTTTTCGGCGTCCCGCATACCGCCCATGGCGAGGAGATCAGCTACTTTTCGGGCTCGATTGTTCTGCGCTTTGCCCAGGACAAGCTCACTGAGATTACCCTTTTCCCTGGCAAGTCACAGCACGAAAAGGTCGATGTGTACCTAGGCAAGACGCAGCTGAGTGGTCTCGACCAAGAGACTCTTAACCAGACCGTCGGCGACAGTGTCGACGTGGATTGGAACGGCACGCTCCAGCGCGTTACGTTCCGCTGATGACGCTGCCGTCTTCGGCAATCTTGAGCGGCTCCGCCTTCGCAAAGGCAGTCAACGCCGTTTCATAATCGGCGTCCGAGGCAGAGCCCGTCAGTACGAGGCGGGCATCTCCCAAATCAGTGATCCATAGAGGGCGAACGTCCTTATCATCGCTGCTCAGGATTTCAACGTCGTGGCCAGCTACCTCTCGGTGCTCGGAGTGGGCACGGTAGTGGGAGTCGTAGGCCGAGGGGACGTCGCCAAGCGCCAGCTGTGTCTGCGCCGACTCAACGTACCCCTCACTCGGGGTCAGCCAACTCACCACGGAGCCAGTCTCAGCGCCCATCTGCTTGCGGCGCGCTGCATTAGGCTGCCATTCCTCCGGCAACGCCGGTTCACGGATAACCGCTCCACTTCCGCGTGCTTCCATCTCCAGGAAGGTCGCGGCGTCAACATCCTGCACCGGCCCCGCTTTTTCCGGGTTAATCGAACACAGGCCCGTGGCACCCACCGCGACGAACATCATGATGAGAATGACGCCGACACTCAAGGTGATGTCACGCGCACCCTCGAAAATTTTTGGTTTCTCTTCAGCAGCCACCCGCTTAGTATCGCACGCCGCCACCCGCGAACGCGACACCGGCTGTCTACCTGCGGTTACGCCCCCAATCACCCCCAATCCCACATCTGGGGGAGGCATTCGGGCTTGGATTCACCACAAAAGTGGAAGAATAGAAAACGTATGCCGGGTAATTCCCCCACCCCGGGCTGAGCCACCTGAAAAGAAAGGGACCAATCACACATGTCCAATAACACGTCTTATATCCCCGACCGCAACCTAGCCATGGAGCTGGTGCGCGTCACCGAGGCTGCTGCGTTGGCTTCAGGTCGCTGGGTTGGCCGTGGACAGAAGAATGAAGGCGATGGCGCGGCGGTGGATGCCATGCGCAAGCTCATCAACTCCGTTGAAATGAACGGTGTCGTTGTCATTGGTGAGGGCGAAAAGGACGAAGCCCCGATGCTCTTCAACGGCGAACAGGTCGGCACCGGCACGGGCGCTGAAATGGACATCGCCGTGGACCCAGTAGACGGCACCCGTCTCATGGCTGAGGGCCGCCCGAACGCCATCTCGGTCATCGCCGCTGCTGAGCGCGGCACCATGTATGACCCGTCCGCTGTCTTCTACATGCAGAAGATTGCGGTGGGCCCGGATGCCGTCGGTTCCATTGACATCAACGAGTCCGTTGCCTGGAACGTGAAGTCCGTAGCTAAGGCTAAGGGCATTAAGGCTTCTGACCTGACTGTTGTGGTGCTCGACCGCCCGCGCCACGAGCAGCTCATCAAGGAGATCCGCGAGGCCGGTGCGAAGGTCCGTCTCATCATGGACGGTGACGTGGCTGGCGCCATCGCTACCTGCCAGGACAGCAACTCTATTGACCTCATGATGGGCATTGGCGGAACCCCGGAAGGCATCATCACCGCCTGCGCCATGAAGTGCATGGGTGGCGAAATCCAGGGCAAGCTGTGGCCGAAGGATGAAGAGGAAGCGGAAAAGGCTCGCCAGGCTGGCCACGACCTCGACCGCGTGCTCACCACCAATGACCTCGTCTCCTCTGAGAACTGCTACTTCGCCGCTACTGGTGTCACCAACGGCGACATGCTGCGTGGTGTGTCCTACCGCAAGAATGGAGCGACTACCCGCTCCCTCGTCATGCGTTCCAAGTCCGGAACCATCCGCTACGTGGACTCCATCCATAAGCTGGCCAAGCTGCAGGAATACTCCGTTGTGGACTACACCAATCCACACGATGATGAAAGCTAGTCCACTGACCTCATAACAGTGCTACGGTAGCGGTCAATGCCGTGCCACGGCACACACTAAATCCCCAACTCATTTCACTTCACAAGAAAAGGTGACTTCATGACTGAATACCGCATTGAGCACGACACCATGGGCGAGGTCAAGGTTCCGGTCGACGCCCTGTGGCGCGCCCAGACCCAGCGTGCAGTGGAGAATTTCCCAATCTCTGGCCGCGGCCTTGAGTCCGCTCAGATTCGCGCGCTTGGTCTCCTCAAGGCCGCGTGTGCTCAGGTGAACAAGGATTCCGGCAAGCTGGACGCCGAGAAGGCAGATGCCATCATCGCTGCTGCTACTGAAATTGCTGAGGGCAAGCACGATGAGGCTTTCCCCATCGACGTCTTCCAGACCGGTTCCGGCACCTCCTCCAACATGAACACCAACGAGGTCATCGCCTCCATCGCCCACAACAACGGCGTGGAGATTCACCCGAATGACCACGTGAATATGGGCCAGTCCTCCAATGACACCTTCCCCACTGCCACCCACGTGGCTGCTACCGAAGCTGCTGTCAATGACCTCATCCCAGGCCTCAAGGTCCTGCACGAGTCCCTCGTGGCAAAGGCTAAGGAGTTCGCCGACGTGGTGAAGTCTGGCCGTACTCACCTCATGGACGCCACCCCGGTTACCTTGGGCCAGGAGTTCGGCGGCTACGCACGCCAGATTGAGCTTGGCATCGAGCGCGTCGAAGCGACCCTGCCGCGTTTGGGCGAGCTGGCTATCGGTGGCACCGCTACCGGTACGGGCCTGAACACCTCCGCTGACTTCGGCGGCAAGGTCACCGAGGAGCTCGTTAAGCTCACCGGTGTAAAGGAGCTGTCTGAGGCCAAGAACCACTTCGAGGCTCAGGCCGCGCGCGATGCCCTCGTGGAGTTCTCCGGCGCAATGCGCACCGTGGCTATCTCCCTCAATAAGATTGCTAACGACATCCGCCTCATGGGTTCCGGCCCGCTGACCGGTCTGGCTGAGATTCACCTCAAGGATCTGCAACCGGGTTCCTCCATCATGCCGGGCAAGGTCAACCCGGTTCTGTGTGAGGCTGCCACCATGGTGGTCAGCCAGGTAATCGGCAATGACGCAGCTGTAGCTTTCGGTGGCTCCAACGGCCAGTTCGAGCTAAACGTCTACATCCCGATGATGGCCCGCAACGTCCTCGAGTCTTCCCGTCTGCTGGCAAACGTCTCCCGTGTCTTCGCTGAGAAGTGCATCGACGGCATTGAGGCTAACGAGGAGCGCATGAAGAAGTTCGCGGAGTCTTCCACCTCCATCGTGACGCCGCTGAACTCCAAGATTGGCTACGAGAACGCCGCTAAGGCCGCCAAGCACGCACTGCACGAGAAGATCACTGTTCGCGAGGCAGTCATCGACCTTGGCTTCGTTGACGGTGAAAACCTCACCGAGGAAGAGCTTGACGAGCGTCTCAACGTTCTTACCATGACCAACCGCGACCGCGACGACTTCTAAAAGTCCCGCCCGCTCACGGCCCTGCCGCCCTCCTTCGGGAGGGCGGTTTCGTCGTTTTCACCGCCCACCTCCACCACCTATGGTGACCCATGCCATAGCTTTAATACATTTTTCCAAACATCACCAACATTGCACTTGGTGCAAACTTACACTGGGTGTAGTGTTGCACTCTGTGCAAGAAGAACTGTCATTACGCGAGCAGAAGCGCCTCAAGACGCGCCTGCGAATCGAAGACGCCGCTACCCGCTTAGTGGACGAGCGTGGATTCGCCGACGTGACCGTTGAGGAAATCTGTGACGCAGCGGGGATTTCTCGGCGCACCTTTTTCAACTATTTCGATTCCAAGGATTCCGCCGTACTCGGGGCCCCGAGCCACGAATTTACGGAAGAACAGAAGAGCACATTCCTCAACACCCCCACGGATAGCGTCTTCAGGCTGGTAGTTGACCTTGTCAAGGACCACCTCGTTGGCCAACACGTCGATAACGTGATTACGGAACGCCGCCGCCGGATTTCCGGTGACGCTGACGCCGCGGCGGCGTCGCTCAGCCGAAAGCGAGCCAAGTCCAACGAGATCCTAGGGCTCATCACAGAACGGCTACATCAGGATCCTGATTTGCAACTCATGCCCTCAGTCACGGCTGAGACGGAGGCCATTCTCATTGCCTCCGCGATGAGGGAAGCCTTCTGGTTAGCCACAGCATCGCCGGATTTCAGCTGCGACATCCCCTTTGAGCAACGCTTTGAATCTGCGCTCACACTCATTAACGATTTTTCGAAAGGACTGACATGGTAGATACCGCGGCTCAGCCGGCCTCTCCGGCCGACAATAACAAGCCCGAGAACAACCTTGCCCTCGTTTTCTCTGCCCTAGTGCTCACCATGCTGATGAGTTCCCTGGGCCAGATGATTTTCGCCACTGCCCTTCCCACCATCGTGGGTGAACTTGGCGGCGTGGACCACATGAGCTGGGTCATCTCCGCTTTCTTGGTGATGATGACGATTGCCATGCCGATTTCCGGCAAGCTCGGTGACATGATGGGCCGCAAGTGGCTCTACATTGGTGGCATCGCCATCTTTGTCATCGGTTCCACGCTCGGTGGCTTCGCCGACACCATGAATCTGCTCATTATCGGCCGCGCCGTGCAGGGCTTTGGCGCCGGTTTCATGATGATCTCCTCCCAATCCATCATTGCGGAGGTCACCACTTCCCGTGAGCGCGGCAAGTTCATGGGCATCATGGGTGGCGTCTTCGGTCTGTCCTCCGTCCTTGGACCGGTGTTGGGTGGTTGGTTCACGGACGGCCCTGGCTGGCGCTGGGGCATGTGGATGAACATCCCACTGGGTTTGCTCGCCATCACGGTCTGCACCTTGGTTCTCCACCTACGCGTCGGCGATGCGGACTTGCGCAAGTTTGATCTCCTCGGCGCTGTGTTCATCGCGATTACCACCGCGTCTCTCATCCTCATGACGACGTGGGGTGGTACTCAGTACGAGTGGTCCGATCCGATCATCATTGGGCTTGGCATTACCGTGGTCATCGGCTCCATCATCACCGTCTTTGTGGAGTCCAAGGCCAAGGAGCCGCTCATCCCGGTCCAGCTGTTCAAGAACCGCAACATGGTTCTGACTACCGCTGCCGGCATGGTCCTGGGCTTGGCTATGTTCGGTGTGCTGGGATATATGCCGACCTACCTGCAAATGGTCCACACCCTGACCCCGACTAAGGCGGGTCTTATGATGATCCCCATGATGGTCGGCATGATTGGTACCTCCACCGGCGTTGGCTTCATTATTGCCCGAACCGGTCACTACAAGCGCTACCCCATCATCGGCCTGGCTATCACAGCCGGTGCGTTGTTCTGGATGTCGCAGCTGACTGCAGACACCTCTCTGGTTCAGCTTGGTGCAGAATTCCTCGTCTTCGGTATCGGCCTAGGCTTTGTCATGCAGGTTCTGGTCCTCATTGTTCAGAACTCCTTCCCCATCGCCCTCGTCGGAACTGCGACCGCGGCAAACAACTTCTTCCGCCAGATTGGTTCTGCCATCGGTGCTTCGCTGGTGGGTTCCCTCTTCATCCACAACATGAAGGATGAGTTGGCCGCTAACATGCCTGCCGCCATCAAGTCTATGGGTGCGGCCGGCAAGCCCTTCGCTGAGAAGTTCGCGGGCGCCGAAGGTGGTTCCTCCAACCTCACCCCGTCGCTCGTTGCCCAGATGCCGGATCCGATTAAGGACGTCATTCTCAACGCCTACAACGACGGCCTTACTCCGGTCATTCTCCTCATGGTGCCGATGGCCATCCTCGCGCTCCTGCTCATCCTGCCGGTGCGCGAGGAGCACCTCAAGGAGACCATTTCCTAACCTGACTTAGGCCAATTTAGTGCGGAAGTTCGCGGCCGGTGATTGTTTGGATGG
>ERZ1031113.66-NODE-66-length-53566-cov-18.518435_pt1 | contig 53566 bp, 50 predicted proteins | sample MGYA00518225_ERZ1031113 | MGnify/ENA primary metagenome ERZ1031113 (study PRJEB33718, sample SAMN03159751) | human skin metagenome | collected 2014-05-20 | study: EMG produced TPA metagenomics assembly of the PRJNA266117 data set (Human skin bacterial metagenome...
TACGAGATGCTCAGGAGTCTCGTGGGCTCGGAGATGTGTATAAGAGACAGGGGGTGGGACGCGGTGCCGGCTTGTCAGCGTCCTTCGCGGCTGGCGCGGCATCGCGCGGAGTCGTCGAGGTTTGCGGCGCGGCACTGGCCGATGGCATCGGAGCGCTCGGCTTTGGCGTCGGCTTAGCGCTACCGCTAGCCGGCTTAGCCGCAGCTGGCTTGCTTTCGGCTGGCTTAGCTGAGCTCTTGACGCGTTCGCTTACGCGGCGCACGACGGGAGCTTCAATCGTCGACGAAGCTGAGCGAACGAATTCGCCCATGTCATTGAGAATGCTTAAAAGTTCTTTGCTTTCCATGCCGAGCTCTTTGGCGAGCTCGTACACGCGGACCTTGGCCACTTGTCTCCTTCAGGTCCGCACTGATTTAAGGCGCGAACCACTAGTTGGTTTGGGTGCTCATTTCTGAGTACTCATCGCGGGTTCATGAGCGTCACGCTCACCTTCTGCCTTTGAGCACGCTCTAGCGAGCGAGCTGGATGGATGTTTGCGTCTCGGGCACATCAACTGCTGAGCCTCAGCGAAATAGCCGGCTGCTGCTGGGTTCGCCGTCAGACGCATCAACTAGTTTAAACCCCGGGTGGCGCTTCGAGCCAATCTCGCGGCGTCGAGGCGGGTCGCGCACCTCGGCTGCGCGGACTTGCGCGATTCAGCGCCCATGCCGGAGGCATATGTATCAGGTCTGAAGTGGTTCGACCTGCCCCTGGAACAATTAATCTGAACACCATGAGCCAGCCCATCCCCCCGCCGAAAGCCAGGAAGCCTGGAGGCATGAATATGAACTGGACTTTGCCAGTCGCCGCGCTGTTGGTCATCGCGCTCATCGTGGGCATCGTCGTCTGGCAGCACCAGCGGCGAGATTCGGTCGTGGACGATCCGCAACCTAGGCCCACCACGCCGGCGGCCAAGGATTCGGGTCCGGCAGATGCCGTGCGCGATGACGAACTAAATGGTGTCGTGCACTTGACGGTGGGTAAGCAGCTGAAGGTCCTCGTCGGCAGCGTCAATCCTTCAGCGCGGATCTACAGCACGATCGCCTACGATCCCGACCCTGCGATCGCTAAAGCAGAGATGACCACGGTACCCAAGCAGAGCCAAAATCCCGCGCCCGGTGACGCCACGGGATACAACGTCATCGTCATCGATGCGGTCGGGCCCGGCGAAACATCAGTGCGCTATGGACAGTGCCCGATTGATTTCCAGCGCGGCGCACAGAAGTGCCTCGATCATGACGGCAAACCCGTCTGGAACAAAGAATTGAAGATCGTAGTCGCTTGATCCGCGGCGCCCGAAACTGTCACCAAGGTGGCGAACAAAGGTACGCGGCTAGCGCATCAATAACGCTTGGCTAGACCTGCCACTGGTCGAGCAGTTCAGTCAATATCGAGTCATCTACCCCGCTGCGGAAACTGCGCGCGAAGCCCTGGCGTGCGTGCGCGGCAGCTAGGCATTGTGGATTTTCGTGCAGCCAAGCTCCCCGTCCCGGGGCTTTGCGATTATCGTCGCAGGTCAACACGCCATCGACGAGCACGAAACGCAGCAAATTGCTGGGGTCGTCAGGCTGTCGGCAGCCGACGCAAGTGCGCGGATTCAAATGAACCATCCGGTGAGTCGCGGGGCTCGGTGTGCTGGGAGCTTTTACCGTGGCGCGACTTCGTTATCGGGCTTGATGTCGATCCGCCAACCAGTCAATCGGGCCGCTAGCCGCGCATTTTGACCTTCCCGGCCGATCGCCAAACTGAGCTGATAGTCCGGGACGATGACTCGCGCGGCGCGCGCTCCTTGATCTACGACGGTCACCGAAGCGACCTTGGCAGGGCTGAGCGCGTTAGCGATGAACTCCGCGGGATCTTCAGACCAATCGACGATGTCGATCTTTTCCTCGTTGAGCTCATGCATGACCGCGCGCACCCGCGCACCCATCGGGCCGATACAAGCGCCCTTGGCGTTGACGTCAGCGTGCTTGGTGAAGACGGCGATCTTGGATCGGTGTCCAGCTTCGCGGGCGATCTCTTTGATCTCGACGGTGCCGTCAGCGATCTCGGGAACTTCCATCGCGAACAGCTTCTTGACCAAGTTCGGATGAGTGCGGCTGACGACCACCTGCGGGCCGCGCTGCTCGCGGCGGACACTGACCACATAAACCCGCATCCGCTTGCCGTGCGCATAATCTTCGCCAGGCACCTGCTCAGCCAGCGGCATGATCGCCTCGATATTGCCCAGGTCCACCCGCACCGTGCGCGAATCGCGATCCTGCTGGATGACGCCAGTGACGATGTCACCTTCGACGGCGGAGAATTTGCCGTATTTTTGTTCATCTTCAGCTTCGCGCAGCCGCTGGAAGATCACCTGACGCGCGGTCGCGGCGGCGACCCGTCCAAAGTCGCTGGGGGTGTCGTCATATTCGCCGATGATGTTGCCCTCTTCGTCGCGTTCGGGCACCATGACGGCCACCTGTCCGCTGCGCCGATCCAAGACGACATGCGCGCCGGCTTTGGGCTCGTCGGTCTTGTTGTAGGCATTCAACAACGCGTCTTCTAGCGCAGTGACTAAATAGTCCAGGGGAATTTCCTTGTCACGCTCGATAGCGCGCAGCGCCGCCATGTCGATATCCATTGCTCTCACTCCTTATCCCCTGCGTGCACCGCGTCGTCACTGTCGACTGCAGTCTGATCATCGAACTCGTCGTCGAAGTCTTCGTCGATTTCCTCGTCGGGCAGCTCGTCGTCTTTGCGGTTCATTTCGATCTGTACGACGGCCTTGCTGACCTGCTCGAAGCTGACGGTGACCGGTTCAGCGAGGGTCTGCTTTTTGGTCGGCTTGCTGCCTGGCTCGGGCTCTGGCTGCAGCGTCACTGCGCTTTCATCGACGGACTGGATGCGTCCCAAGATCGGCTCACCGGTGCGGGACAAACGCACCATACGACCAAGATTGCGGCGGAAATGCACTGGCTGGGTCAGCGGGGTGCTGACCCCGCGGCTCGAGACCTCGAGGGTATAGGGCGCCTCCCCCATCGCATCGTTGTCGTCGAGAGCCTGCGAAATCAGCCGAGTCGCGTCGGCGATCTGATCTAGATCCGGACCTCGGCCAGCCGGGCCGTCACCGTCGACCCGCACCTGCACCATGCGGTGTTTTCCGGCTCGCACGATCTTCAAATCGTCCAACTCAAGCTCAAGGTCAGCAAGCAAGGCCGAGAACAACTCAGCGAGCTGCTGTTGGATCTTGGCATCGCTCATGGTCTTACCCCCCGGTAGTTTGCGCCGCTAGCTAGCCGCGCTATTCGACCAATCGGCTATCCAATACGCCGACTCTTCGATTATTTGTTTCTGTTCTACGACTGCTGTTTGTTGATCCGCCTCATCGTCATGAGCTGAACACACGAGCAGGGCGTGATCACGTTCTACGATAGTCGACCTGACTGGGAACGCCAGCCGGGCGCGCGACTATTGCCAACCGGGCCAGTAGGTCAAAGGTTGACCGAGTTCTTGGGCGCGCTGCAATTGCGGCACGAATTCGTCGAACAAATCTTGGCGATGCGCCGGCTCGGCGGTCGCGACGACGGCAGCCCAAGCGGCGGCGACATTGGCTTCGAGCTTCCCCCAGGTGGCGCGCTTGGCGCTGTCGTCGCCGTCAACAGGACGCTGATATTGGGCAGCTGCTGGGGTCGGCTGGCTGCCCGCTTGGACGATCAATTGACGGAGCCGATCGACTTGGGTGCTCGTCGAGGCCAAGCGGACGCGCAACTGTGCGCGTAACTGCTCGCTAGCCGGCTGATTGGCAGTCTTTCCGGTCAGCGTCTCTAGGCCGAATTCGAGCGCCTGCAAATGTCCCAACAAGAGCTGCAGAGTCTCGACATGGGAGCCGAATTCGACTGGTGCAGGCACCGTCTGGCCCGCGACTGGGAGCGGGGCTTGCTCAGCTAACGCGTGCCGGGCGGTGAATGTCGTCGCCGCAGCGCAAGAGGCCAGCAGCAACGCGCGTTGCGGCTCAGCTTGTTGTGACATCAGGTCGACGAGCTGCTCGGTAGCCCGTTGAGCTAATTGCGCGACTTGATCGGCTGAGACGGTGGGCAGCGTCGAGGGCTGAAAATCAGCGATCGGCGTGTGGTCGGCTTGGACCCCTGCGAAAGGATCACGTTGCGCCAAGACCGTGTGCCGCGCCTGGTGTGCTTGAGCAGTAGCGGCAAACCATTCTCGTCGCGCACCGGAAAATTGATCTGCGACGGCGGCGCAAGCGGCGGCCAGATCGAGTTCGAGTTGGGCGGCTGTGTGGCGCTGGTCGTCCAAAGTCGGCGTCGGTTGCGGCGTCGGCGCCTTGCTGGGGTCGATGATCGGTGACGGGGAGCACGCTGCGGTCGCGCCAAGCACACAACTGGCGACTAATCCTCGCAGCAACAATCGACGACTCACAGGCACATCGCAAGGCTAGCGCAGCAGATCAGACGTGACGACGAGGCTGATATTGGCTGCCGGCAAGATGGAACGACTAGCGATTTCAGGCAGCATCTGGCCTCGTCAAATCGAGGAATCGACGACAGCCGAGACGATGTTGAATAGCTTAGGCTTACCTTATATATTGCAGGGGTGAGCTTCCGACCCTTTGTCGTCACCGTGACCCGCAGCGAACGCATTTCGCCGTCATTTCAGCGGGTGACGTTCACCGGCGTTGACGACATGGGCCCGGCTGGCCCCGTCCACGACCTGCGCATCAAATTGTTGATCCCGCCCGCCGACGGTGTGCTGCCCGATCTATCCGGCGAGGACGGCTACCAACGCTGGCAGCAGTTGCCCGAACACGAGCGCGGGGTGCTGCGCACTTATTCGGTGCGCCACCTGCATCGACATCCAACCGGCAGCGAAATCGATGTCGATTTTGTCATGCATGACGGGGACGATTGCGGCCCTGCCTGCCAGTGGGCGCGAGACTGCTCACCAGGCGATCAGCTGATCATTTTGGGCCCTGGACGCGATGACGACAGCCGGCGCGGGATCGAGTTCCATCCCCGCGAAGCCACCAGCGTGCAGCTATTTGGCGACGAGACGGCGATGCCAGCGATCCTGCGAATTTTGGATGAATGGCCAGAGGGCCTGACTGGCAGCGCACACATCGAGGTGCCGAGCTTGGCCGATCGGCAGCACGTCAACGTGCCCAAAGGTGTTCGGCTGTGTTGGTATCAGCGCGCCGCAGATCACGGCTGCGCGTTGATGTCAGCACTTTGCGAGCATTTGGACGTCGCTGATGAATCCCCCAGCCAAGACGTGGCTAGCGAGTTGGTCTGGGAGACGCCTTCATTTTCAGCAGCTGGCGAAGCGATCACCGACTCCCCCTGCACGGATTGCTATTACTGGATCGCCGGTAAATCCTCTATGGTCACCGCGATGCGCCGCGTGCTGGTCCAAGAAGCCGGCGTGCCGCGAGCGAATGTGTCATTCATGGGCTATTGGAAGTAGCGATGGGCCAAACTGAACCCGCGTTGCGCCGCGGGGCTGGCGTCAAGCGCGGGCTGGCAGGCATCGCAATCTTGCTGGTGGCGCTCGCATTGACGATCTGTTTGTCTATCGCGGTCGGCGCCCGTCCGATGAGCGCGGACGTCGTCGTCAGCGCGCTGCGGGAAATTTTCGCCGGGCGCATCGAATCCGACACTGCGCTAGTCATTTGGCAGCTGCGAGTGCCGCGCACGGTGCTGGGCGTCTTAGTCGGGATGGCCTTGGGTTGCGCCGGCGCCATGTTGCAGGGCCACACTCGAAATCCGCTGGCCGACCCGAATTTATTGGGCATCTCCGCTGGTGCTGCGCTGGCGGTGGTCATCATGTTTCGCTTCGTTGACACGTCATCGACGTTGTTGACGGTATTCACCGGCTTTGCGGGCGCATTGGGCGCGCTGGTCTTGGTTTTTTTCTTGACTTCGTTGGGCGGCGGCACGATGAATCCGATCAGTGTCGTGCTAGGTGGCGCGGCGCTGGCAGCGGTCTGCTCGGCGATCACTTCGGGAATCGTGCTCAGCGACACCGAGAGCTTGGACCAAATGCGATTTTGGACCGCCGGATCGCTAGCTGGACGCGATCTGCAGGTAGCTGCCGTGGTCGCGCCATTCATCTTGATCGCGCTAGTTATCTCGTTCGCGACCGCCAATCAGCTGAACCTGCTCAACCTGGGCGATGACGTCGCCGCATCGCTGGGCGTCAACGTCAATGCCATGCGCAATTTGGGCATCGTGCTGGTCGCGGTGCTGGCGGGCGCTGCGGTGGCCGCTTGCGGACCGATCGGTTTCGTCGGCTTGGTCGTGCCGCATATCGTGCGCGGCATCATCGGCGCCGATTATCGCTGGGTGCTGCCCTGCGCTGCGTTAGCTGGCGCCTGCCTGTTGCTGCTAGCCGACGTCGCCGGACGAGTCATCGCTCGACCCGGTGAGCTGGAAGTCGGCATCACCTTGGCTTTCGTCGGCGCCCCGTTCGCTTTGGCGCTGTTGAGTCGGACGAAGCAGACCAAGCTATGAGCAGCCCAGTATTCAACTCCCAGCAGGAAACCGTTCCCGGCCGGCCACAGTTCAAATTTGGCAGTTGGACGCAGGTCTGGCGGCCGAGGATCTTCTGGGTCAATGTCGCGCTATTGATCGCGACAGTCGGGATCGGGATTCTTAGCCTGACCGTCGGCGACTATCAATTGGCGCTCGCGGAGGTTTATCGGGCGATCTTCGTCGACCGCAGCGGCCTGCAGCACGACATCGTGACTGGCTGGCGCGGCTCGCGGGCTGTCGCCGGGATCACAGTCGGCATGGCACTGGGATTAGCGGGCGCCATCTTCCAGACCATCACCCGAAATCCGCTGGCCAGCCCGGACATTTTGGGCGTTACGACCGGCGCGTCCGCGTTTGCCGTCACGGCTCTGCTCGCCAGCGGCGGGCTTCTGAAGTCTATTGGTGTGCCAGCTAGCGCGTTCATTGGCGGGCTGCTGGTGTCATTGATCATTGGCTTCTTGGCGCGCGGCGGGCTGGATAGTTTCCGGTTGGTATTTGCCGGGGTCATCATGAATTCGCTGTGCGCGGCATACATCACTTTCGTCATCGTGCGCGCAGACATCCGGCACGTCGGAAAGGCTCAAGTCTGGCTGTCCGGGTCGCTTGGGCAAGCTAATTGGGACAATGTCTTACCGGTGATTTTGATCGTCGGCTTGGCTCTGCCGCTGTTGGGCTGGTTGACTTTTCAGCTCGAGGCGCTCTCGCTGGGCAGCCAGACCGCGACCGCATTGGGGGTGCCGGCCAGGCGCACCCAAGGATTGCTGCTGCTAATGGGGGTGTTGGCTGCCGCGGTCGCCGTCAGCTTGTCGGGGCCGATCGCTTTCGTCGCTTTCGTCGCCCCGCATTTGACGCGCTGGCTCACCGGACAATCCAGCGCACCGATGTTCACGTCAATGTTGGCTGGCGCCTTGGTCGTGGTCGCTAGCGATCTGGTGGTGCGCGCCTTGTTGCCCGGGTCACTGCCAGTAGGTCTAGTCACCGCAGCGATCGGTGGAGCGTTGCTGTTGCAAGTGCTGGTCTCGCAAAACAGAAAGGTCACGCTTTGAATCACCAAACAGGCGGCCTGCAGGCCCGTGATCTGCACGTCAGCTACGGTTCTCGCAAGGTAATTGCTGGGCTCAACGTCGACATCACCCCCTCGAAGATCACCGCCATCATCGGCGCGAATGGCTGCGGCAAGTCGACCCTGCTGAAGGCCTTGGCGAACTTGATTCCACACGATGCTGGACGGGTGACTTTGGACGGGACGGACGTCACCGAGCTGCGTCGCCGCGAATTAGCACGTCGACTGTCGATGCTGCCGCAGTCGCCGATCGCGCCGGACGGTATCGGGGTGGCAGAGCTCGTCGCCCGCGGCCGACATCCACACCAGACGTGGCTGCAGCAGTGGTCAGATGATGACATGCAGGCTGTTGCGCAAGTCTTGGCGCTGACCGGGATCAGCGATTTGGCGGAACGGCGGTTGGAAAATCTGTCTGGCGGGCAGCGTCAGCGGGCGTGGATCGCGATGGTGCTGGCTCAAGAAACGCCGTTGATTTTGCTTGACGAACCGACCACCTACTTGGATCTTTCCCATTCGATTGAGGTCTTGGAATTGGTCCGATCATTGGCCAATGAACTTGGCCGTACAGTCGTCATGGTCTTGCACGATCTCAATTTGGCAGCACGCTATTGCGACGACTTGATCTTGCTGAAGGACGGCCAGATAGTCGCCCAGGGCACGCCCGCCGATGTGCTGACGAGCCAGCTACTGGCAGTGGTCTTTGGTCTGGATGCGATCGTCATCGACGACCCTGTCACCGGCGGACCGCTGGTCGTCCCGAACGAGCAGAAATTCGTGGCCTGATCACTTACTAGTCAGTGGATCGGCGCTCCGGTGGGGCGATGCTCGACTGGCAGCAAACAAATAGGGCCGGCAGCTGACGCACTAGCTGCCGACCCTCGGGGAGCCGTCATAGGACGAAATCATCCGACTTGGCTTTTGATCACTTGACCTTGCTGAAGGCAGTGTCGAAATTCTTCGTGACATAGGAGATCGTCAGCGGGTTGAGCATGCTCATGGCATTGCTGGTGTCATTGTCGAGATAGACGACCCTGCCGTTCTTGGAAATGTTCAAGCCCTGGAAGATCGGGTCCTTCTTTAGCGCCTCACTTGAGCCGAGATAATCGCAGACGAAGAAGTAGTCGGTCTGGTCGAGCTTGGTCCAGTTCTCCGGGCTGAGATCCATGAAATAGGACTCCTTGGAGTTCAACTCCTCAGGAATCTGGAAGCCGAGCTTCTCGATGAACTCACCACGGGCATCGCCGGAGGCATAGAGGCCGAGCTTGCCGCTGTAGGGCATGCCGATCGCAGCCTTCTTGCCGACGCTCGCGTCCTTGTGCTTGTTCGCCAGATCAGCGACCGCCTTCTCCGATTCCTTGATCAGCTTCTCACCGTCAGCTTCCTTACCGACTGCCTTGGCGATAGAGCGAACCTGGGAATCCCACGGCACCTGCCAGTCCTGGTACCTCGGATCGCGCACGGTCGTCGGCGCGATCTTGTTCAGTTCAGCCTGTGCGGCTGCGTCGACAGCTTGGTTGACCGCGATGATCTTCGTCGGCTTGAGCGCAGCGACTTTCTCAAGCACCTTCGAATCGATGCCGCGGGCGACGTCATAGAGCACGGCGGGGTTCGCCGAACCGAGCTTGTCCTTAGCCCACGGCCCTAAGCCGGACGGATCACCTTCACCCTCGCTGCCCCAGGTGGCTAAGCCAACCGGAGTGATGCCGAGCGCGAGCAAGGTGTCGGCATCACCATAACCGAGCGAGACGATCCGCTCATTAGACGCATCCTTGCTCGCTGAAGCAGCATCGGAGGATGGTGACGACGCGGGCGTGCCGCCGTTGCTCGCACACGCGGTCAATAGGAAGGCAGCCATGACGAACAGAGCCATGAAACTGCGCAGAACTTTGGGCATTAGGACTCCTCTGCTTAGGTAACCCAGGGGGCGGATCAGACCAACACGGTCTAACGAATATTAGCTTAGGTGTTCCTAAGTTAGGCTGCACTAAGCCGCCACTGTCGGGCGCAATCGTTATCGTTTCGTCACCTTGGTGGGGAGTCGGGATCCCGCGGCACGTTTTCGCTGCTCAGCGTCCGATCTCATTCAAAATCTCGCTCGCCGCATCAGCGAGTTCAACCACCCTCGCGGCAGCGGATTTGCGGTCACGGATTTCTACCTTGCCTTCGGCCAGCAGCTTGCCGACCACCACGGAGGTCGGCATGCCGAGCAATTCAGCGTCAGCGAATTTCACGCCCGGAGAGGCTTTGCGATCGTCGAGCAAGACCCGAACTCCGTGACCCGCGAGCTCGCCGGCGAGCTGCTCGGCGACCTCAAAGACAGCCTGATCTTTTCCAGTCGCGAGGATCTGCACGTCATATGGAGCCAATTCGCGCGGCCAACACAGGCCCTTCTCGTCGCAGGTAGATTCGGCCACGACGGCCACTGCCCGCGAGACACCGACGCCATAGGAGCCCATGGTGACGGTCTGCAGCTTGCCATTTTGATCCAGCACCTGCAGCCCGAGCTTTTCGGCATATTTTTGACCCAACTGGAAGATATGCCCCATCTCGATGCCGCGCGCCAGCCGCAGCGGCCCGGAGCCGTCCGGGGACGGATCACCTTCGCGGATCTCGGCCACGTCGATTGTACCATCGGCAGTGAAATCACGGCCAGCGACCAGATCGTAGACGTGCTTGCCGGCGACGTTCGCGCCAGTGATCCAGCTGGTTCCGGCACCGATCCGCGGGTCTAGCAGATAGCGCACCTTGGCGCTGCCCTGCTCGCCCAGCACTGCCTGTCCGTCACGCACCGGGCCGATATAGCCCTTGACCAGCTCGGGATGCTTGACGAAATCCTCGTCACTGAAGGGCCGCGGTTCGGCGGGGCTGACGGCAGCCTCGAGCCGCTTGGCGTCGACTTCCCGATCGCCGGGGAGGCCGACGACCAGCGCTTCGGTCTCACCGTCGGGATATTCCAGGACGAAAGCGACATTCTTTAACGTGTCAGCTGCTGTCCAAGGCTGATCGGCGCGCGGATAGCGCTCATTAGACAGCGCTACCAAGGTTTCGATGGTCGGCACGTCCGGGGTGTCTTCGACGTGCGCTGCCGGTACGGCGCTGAAATCGATAGGTTCGGCGGTCGGGATCGACACCGCTTCGACGTTGGCGGCATAGCCGGCCGGTGAGCGGACGAAGGTGTCCTCGCCGTTGTCGGCGACGGCGAGGAATTCTTCGGACTTCGAGCCTCCCATCGCTCCGGCATGAGCTTGCACGATGACGTACTCAAATCCGAGCCGATCGAAGATGCGAATGTAGGCCTCGCGATGTTTGTGATAGGACTCCTCCAGCCCCTCTTGGCCTAAATCGAAGGAATAGGAATCCTTCATGACGAATTCGCGGCCGCGCAACAGACCTGCGCGGGGACGGGCTTCGTCACGATATTTGGTCTGGATCTGAAACAGCGTCAGCGGCAGGTCCTTGTATGAGGTGTACATGTCTTTGACCATGAGGGTGAACATTTCCTCATGGGTCGGGCCGAGCAGCATGTCGGCGTCTTTGCGGTCGGTGAGCCTAAATAGCGTGTCACCGTATTCGGTCCAGCGTCCGGTCGCCTCATAGGGTTCGCGCGGCAGCAGCGCCGGGAAGAGCACTTCTTGGGCGCCGATGGCAGCCATCTCTTCGCGGACGATGCCTTCGACGCGGTGCAGCACCTCTAAGCCCAGCGGGAGCCAGGAGTAGATGCCGGGCGCGACGCGACGGATATAGCCGGCGCGCACCAGCAGCCGGTGACTGGGCAATTCAGCGTCGGCGGGGTCGTCGCGCAGGGTGCGGACGAAGAGCTCTGAAAGTCGGGTGATCACCTGGCTATGCTACTCGGCCCAGGTGGGAGGGCGAATGCTTAGCCGTCGGTACTCGGCACGATCGATCGGATATATGCCTCAAAGCCTGCGGTGCTGCGCGATTGCAGGTAGACCCGGCCCGGACCCATGAAGTCGAAGACGAATCCTTCGCCGGAGGTGAGGGATTTCCACATCCCACCTTGGGCAGCTTGCCGCAGCCTAAATTGCACCGACATGTCATAGGCAACCACGTGCCCGGTATCGACGGTCACCTGAACGCCCGGCTCGAGGTCCATGACGTCCAAGGCGCCATAGACGGCGAGCACTACCGAACCTTGACCGGTCGCTACCAAACCGAAGCCGCCCTCGCCACCGAAGAAGTTCTGCGCCCCGCCCCATTTCGCGTCAGTCTGCACGCCCCACGAGTGGCCTAGCCAGCAGCCTTTGGTGACGAACATTGGCCGGTCTGGTTGCACCGGCATTTCGATGATGTCGCCGGGCAAGACGCTGGTGATATCAACCCAGCCGCCTTGTTGCGGGGCGGTCATCGTCGAGACGAAGAAGCTTTCACCGCTCAAGAAAGAGCGCTTGAGGCCCGCCATGAAGCCGCCTTCGACCTTGGCGTCTAGCATCATCCCAGCACTGTGCGCCATCATCGCCCCAGATTGGATCTTGACGGGCTCGCCGGGTTGCAAATAAAGCCTGGCGACCGCGAAGCCGGGCTTGTGACGAATTTGAGTCTGCATGCGTCAATGATCCGGCATCTGGGGTCCATATGGTGAACTAGTCCACAGAAGATTTAACGTCCTTAGAGCCATGCGACGCTGGGGCAGCCTGTGGCTTCAGTTAAGGCCCGTTGCCTATCGGCTGGCCGCCTGCAGCCATTCAATTAGCCTGCTGGCAGCAGGTCAATCAGGCTGCTGGCGGCTGATCAATAGAGCACCGTCGCGAAAGTAGCGTGCTCGACGAAACCAATGCGTTCGTAGAGTTTGCGTGCGCGGATATTGAAGTCGTTGACGTAAAGCGAGACGACCGGGAAATTTCGCTGGCACAGCCGGACGGCAGCCGCCATAGCTGCCGCAGATAGGCCGTGGCCGCGCAACCTGGGGTCTAACCAGACGCCTTGCACTTGGCAGTATCCGTCGATAGCTGAGCCGATATCTGATTTAAACCAAACTTGCCCCTCATGCACGGCTCCGAAGGCTCGTCCGGTGGTGATCAAGGTCCGCACATAGCTGGCGTAAGAGTTGCTCGGGTCCAGCGGTGAAATTCCTACTTCTTCGGTGTACATGCGCACTGCAGCGTCAAAATATTGCCGAAATTCAGCTAGCTGAATCGGTCGGACGCGGGGGTCTGCGGCAACGGTGGGTGGGCCGTCGATCCGCAGCATGGGTTGGCGATCTCGGATCTCTCGTTGATCATCCCAGGCGGCTCCCCAGCGTGCGACGAGCCGTTCGTGCAGGCCGAGCACCGCGTCAGCTTGGCCCATGATCGATTGCGGGCGTCGGATCGGACCGATTTGTTCGGCGAAGGCGTCCAGCGCTGCTGGATCCTGCGTGATCGGCACCAGATTGGCCCCGACGTGGCATGCACCGACCAGTTCGCCGTCACGTTCGTAACCCAGGATCGGGCAGCCGAGCCGACGCGGATTCAAGCCGGCGACGTCGACTCTGGACAGCACGAACAAATTGAGCACTGGATCTGCGCGCAGAAATTCCAGCAGCCGCCCCAGGTCCCGTTCGCCTAAGACACGGGCTCGGCGGGTCGCGAATGGCATCACTTAGTAGCGACCAGCACCTCAGGGGAGCCGCTTGCCGACTCCTCCCCCATTTCAGCTGCGATTCGATTCGCCTCGGCGATCAAGGTCTCGACGATCTGATCTTCAGGAACGGTCTTGATGACTTCGCCACGCACGAAGATTTGACCCTTGCCGTTGCCGGATGCCACTCCGAGATCAGCCTCGCGGGCCTCGCCTGGACCGTTGACGACGCAGCCCATGACCGCGACCCGGATCGGGACGGTGAAGTGCTTGAGTGCTTCGTTGACCTGGTTGGCCAGTTCGTAGACGTCTACCTGCGCGCGCCCACAGCTGGGGCAGCTGACGATCTCAAACTGGCGCGGTCGAAGGTTGAGAGACTCCAAAATCTTGGTGCCGACCTTGACTTCTTCGACCGGATCGGCCGAGAGCGAGACGCGAATCGTGTCGCCGATTCCTTCGGCCAGCAGCGCGCCGAAAGCGACCGCCGACTTGATCGTGCCTTGAAATGCTGGGCCAGCTTCGGTGACACCCAAGTGCAGCGGATATTCGCAAGCCTGAGACAAGCGGCGATAGGCCTCGACCATGATGACGGGGTCGTGGTGCTTGACGGAGATGCCAAACTCTTGGAAACCGACTTCCTCGAACAGTCGCGCTTCGTTTAACGCGGATTGCACTAGCGCACCGGCCGGGTCGGTCTCGTACATGCCGTGCAGTCGGGCGTCCAAGGAGCCCGCGTTGACGCCGATCCGGATAGCTGTTCCGGCGTCGGTGGCTGCCTTGGCGATCTCGGCGATCTTGTCATCAAAGGCTTTGATATTGCCAGGATTGACGCGCACCGCCGCACAGCCTGCGTCAATGGCGGCGAAGACATATTTTGGCTGAAAGTGGATGTCAGCGACGACCGGGATCTTCGATTTGGCAGCGATCGCGGGCAGCGCGTCAGCGTCATCTTGGCTGGGGACGGCGACGCGAACGATGTCGCAGCCCGCAGCGGTCAGTTCAGCGATCTGCTGCAGCGTCGCGTTGATGTTGGCAGTCAGCGTCGTCGTCATGGATTGCACGGTGATTGGTGCATCACCGCCGACGAATAGATTGCCGACCTTCACCTTTCGGGTCGGACGGCGGGTAGCTAGGACGGGGGCAGCCTTAGCTGACGGCACTCCGAGATTGATGCTCATTGGTTCGCTTCCTGGAATCGAGCTTGCGCGTCCAGCCTAGTCCGTCAACCGAATATAGCGCGCTCAGCTGGCGAGCGCGTCAGCTGGGCATAGTGAGCGGGTCCAGCCTAATAGCCGCTGGACCCCCGCAACAGATTGTCTAGTTCGCCGTCGTCAGCGCTTGCGACGGGTGGCGGCCAAGGTACTCAGCCCTGCCGCGATCACTAGCCCACGTCAGGGGCTGCTCTGCCTCTAGGCGTTGTTCGGGCCCCGCGCCTAACAAATGCGCGGGACCCGAACACCAATCAATTAACCAACTACCAAATCACGGCCAAGTAATCACCGAACCAACGAAATCCTGACGAACCCCACCAACAAAGGGATACTCACCAGTAGTCGGCACACCCAACACCTCATGGCCACCACCAGCCAAAAACTTAGCCAAAATCCCACCATGAACCGCACGAGCACCAAACTGCGGAGACCAATAAATCCGACCACCCTGGAAAGTCTGCACAACAACATTCCCCCCAAGGCTCACCTCATTACCAGTCGGAGCACCCAAGAAACCATTAATGCCCCCCAAACGCTCCCACTCAATGCGATTACCATCATGGACAAACCAAGCCCCAGCACCAGGCGCCCAATAAGCATCACCATGCTCAAAATGCTGAACCACCCGATGACCACCCAAAGCGATCTCACCACTAGTCGGCTTACCAAAATAACCATCAGCACCACCAGCCTGAGCCCACGCAAAAGCAATAGCGCCAATGACCTGCGGGGTCGAAGGCGTGCCGCTGGTCACGGTTACGGTCGGACCGGGAACGTTGCGCGTGACGGTGACGGTCGGACCAGGCACGTTACGCGTCGCAGTGACAGTGGCCGTCGGGCCAGCGATCTGCTTAGTTTCAGTCACGGTGGGGCCAGGGACGTTCTGAGTAGCCGTAACAGTCGAGGTCGGACCAGGTACGTTTTGCGTCGCCGTCACGGTGGTCGTCGCCGCGGGTGCGCTGATCGTAACTGTGGCGGTTGGGCCAGTCACGGTGGCGGTCGTGACGGGGCCACGAGCAGTGACAGTAGTCGTCGGACCGGTCACCGTTTGAGTGACCGTAGCGGTCGCGGTGGCCGTGACGGTCGCGGTCGGCTTCACGGTGGCGCTAGGCGTGGGCGACGGAGTAGGCACGACACTCGGCGCGGGAATGTTGAGGCCGAAAATCGCGGGGTCATGGTCGGAGGACGCGAATGGTCCGTCCTGGTGGAAATCAACGACGTTGTAGTTACGACGCGAATACTGCATCGCGATGGATTCGTCACCATTGATGTCCCACACGCCAGCTCCGCTGACCATCGCCAAGCCCTTAGCATTCGCGAAATTGTGGTCGAGCGAACCGAGACGACCACCGAACTGATAGGTGCTCGCCTCGGGGGCGAACTTGCCTTCAAGCTCAGTGAAACCAGCTGCTTCGATGATGCGGACCGGGTCTTCCTTGGAGTAGGCGTTGAAGTCACCCATCAAGAAGACCGGGTCGTCCTTAGCGATTTGATCGACCCACTTAGTTAGTGCCTGAGCCTGGGCCTTGCGCGACGGGTTGGATTTCCCCTGGCCGGTGCCGTCATCATCACCAGAGCCCTTCGACTTGAAGTGGTTAGCAATCGTGACGAATTCAACCTTGTCGTTCTTGACGGTCGTCCAACGCTGCGCCAACGGCTGACGCGCATTGGCAAAGGCAGTATCGATCAAAATCTGACTCGCGCCCTTGGGCGAGACAGCGCTCGGCTTGTAGATGTAGGCCAGCCGGATCACGTCCTCGCTATCGGGCACGACCAGCGGGCTACGAACGTAATCCCACTGATCGGCTTTATTGGCGATGCCGGCGTTCAATGCCTCGACGAGCTTGGACAAGCTGTAGTCACGAGAGTGGCCAAATCGCGATGACGTCTCCATCTCCATCAATGCGACGATTTCAGCGTCCAGACCGTTGATGGCGCTGACGATCTTAGCCTGCTGATTTTCGAACGCCTTCTCAGAGTAGGCGCCACGCACCGTGCAATAGTTCGATCCGACTGGATTGCCTTCACGATCGTCATAGGATTTACAGCCAGCTTCGTCCTTACCTAAATCGGTGAAGTAGTTCAACACGTTGAAGCTGGCGATCTGAATATCGCCACCGACCCTGGGCGCAGTGGCCGGACGATCATTCTCGGACTTAATCGGGATGTTCTCGCTGTCGTGACCTACGACGTGCCCGGTCGGCTGGAAGTTCCACTGGAAGCGGAAGTCCAAGATCACAGGCTTGTCGAAGCTCACCTGAGAACCCGTACGCATCGGCGTGTCTTGGCTCAGGTACGGCAGCCGTGAGTCTTGAGCGGTCTTGTTCTTCATGTAGTCCCAAGAGGAGCCATCATCTAGCGTGATGTATTTCTTCAAGTTCTCAGCCTCGTAGGCTTCCGCCTGCTCGCCTGGCAGCACCTTCTCGGTCGCCACGTAAAGCGGCTTGTCGCCAAAAGCTAGGCCCAGCTGGCCGTACTGGTTGAGTTGGTAGTTGTTGGTGATCGTGTAAGCGCCCTTGGGCAGCACCAGCATGCCCTCCAGACGCTCCTTTTCCGCGTCCGACGGCAACGTGGTCAGCTCAACGGCCTTAGCAGCCTCACAACCAGTCGTCTCGTTGACGATCGCAGTGGGCTTGCTGAGCTGGGTGAGTCCGTGGTACTCATCGGCAGTGCCGGTGACGCGATAACACTTGCCGACTTCAACCGAAGGGGCTGAGCCGGTGTAGACGAAGATGCCTTGGGACGCGGCTGGGATGATGCCGCCACTGCCTGGGGTCTGCATGTAGAAACCATTGAAGCCACCGGTCGGGTAGCTAGCGGTCACCACACCGAGAGTCGTGACGACTTTGCTTTTCAGTGGCGTCTCCTGCCCAGTGCCCTGGATGTCGGCAATAGCGATGACGGTGTCAGCTGGTTGCGGGGCCGGTGGTTCGGCGTTGGGAGCCGGAGGATTCTGCTGTCCGTTCGTGCCGGAACCTTGCGGTGACGGCGTCGCAGTGAACTCGAAATCCGCCGCGTTATTGTCGGTATCTACCGCCTGCTTGCGCTGAATCGAGCCTGGATCAGAATTGCCGCCGTCATACTTGGCGGCAGCGCCTTCGTTACGAACGGCCGTGCCATATCCAACAAGATCAACCTGGTCCGCGCCACGCAGCAACGTCAGCGCGCCCTTAGTGCCGCTCGGCGTCAATCCACACTGCTGGTCGACCCCAGCAAGACTCTCGCCAACCTCACCGTTGCCAGGCAGCTCAATGAGGTAATAGCCACTCGGCTGGATTTTGCCGGTCAACTGGCAACCAGCAGTGGGGGTGCCGTTGTTCGTGGCGCTCTGATAGGCAAGGCTCATGCCTGTCAGGTCGATCTCGTTCTTAGCGGGGTTATAGAGTTCAACGAACTTCTTGTTATACGGCTGATTAGCCGAGCCGCCTCGACCATAGAATTCGTTGATGACGACGTCACTGCCGTCGGGTTTTGCTTGCACTGGTTGGTTGACTTGCAAGATCGAGCCACCGACCGCGAGGGTGAACGCGGTGAAGGCAGCGATCCGCCGATACTGCTGGGGCATCTAACGCTCCTGGGGGATTGTGCCGCCTAGGCGGCTGAGGGGATGGACAGACAGTCCAGCTAAAACAGTACGACTCCAGTCAGACACTTGCTCGTCAATCCTCGTCCCAACTGAAGCCCCAGCACAAGAAATTGCCCAGAGTTCACAGTCTGTTAAACCAGCTCTGTCCGGGAGCCGGGCAAATGATCAGGCGGCCGACGCCTTGATCAGCTCGTTAGCACGCTGTCGCGCCCAAGCATCAGCAGCGAGCACGGCGTCCAGTGTCAGATTTTCGTTGCTGACGTGGCCGTCCGCCAGATGCTCGTCGAGCACCGCTGCGATCGTGTCCACGATGCCCAAGAAGCTCAGCTCCCCGGCGCAGAAAGCGTCAACGCAGGCCTCATTTGCTCCGTTGTAGACGGCAGGCGCAGTGCCCGCGGCTTTGCCGGCACGACGAGCCAATTCCACCGCCGGGAAGACTTCATTATTGACCGGCTCGAAAGTCCACGATTGAGCCTGCCGCCAGTCCACCACCGGCGCTGCGTCTGCGAGGCGATCAGGCCAAGTCAGCGCCAAGCCGATCGGCAGCCGCATATCAGGTGGTGAGGCTTGCGAGATGAACGCGCCGTCAATGAATTCGACTCCCGAATGGATCATCGACTGCGGATGAACCACGACCTCAATGTCGTCATAATCAATGTCATAGAGCAGCGCAGCTTCGATCAACTCCAAGCCTTTATTGACCAGGGTCGCTGAATTGATCGTAATGACTCGCCCCATATTCCAGGTCGGATGGGCAAGAGCCTGCTCAGCGGTGACCTCGGCTAGCTGCTCGCGGGTCCGGCCGCGGAACGGACCACCCGATGCGGTCAAAATCAGCCGTCGGACTTCATCACGCCGCCCACCGCGCAACGATTGGGCAAACGCCGAATGTTCCGAATCAATCGGAATCAACTGCCCCTCGCCGGCAGCTTCAGTGACCAGCCGTCCGCCAATGACCAGGGATTCTTTATTCGCTAGGGCAAGCGTCGTGCCAGCCTCGAGAGTTGCGAGCGTGGCTTTCAATCCGGCAGCCCCGGTGATGGCATTGACGACGACGTCAGTCTGCTCCGCTGCCAAGTCAATGACGGCCTGCTCCCCCGTCGTGACCTCCGGGGTGGCGATCTCCCAGTCGGTAAGCCCTGCGTCGATACGTAAATCGTCCAGCTCAGACCAGAAGGCGGACTCGGCATATTCGTCAGCGATGGCGACCTTCAAGGGCGCGAAATCCAGCACCTGCTGGGCGAGTAGGCGCGGATTTGATCCACCGGCCGCCAGCGCATCCACCATGAATTCGCGGCGCCGGGTGCTGATGACGCCCAACGTCTGGGTGCCGATCGAACCAGTAGAACCAAGAATCACGACGCTACGCACTGTCCCAGTCTGGCACGGATCTCCTGACCCTTCAGTTCGCCGATGTCGGCTAGCGTTGAACCCGCCCGTATCGACTAGATCCTGCAGCAAAGAGAGGACGGCCATGCCAGGAATGCCGCCGGCCAGTATCGAAGTGGAAAATATCCACCAATGGGATCAGCTGACCCGCGACAGCTCGTCGATTGCTGGCGCCGCCATCCAAGGGGTGGACCTATCGGAACGCGCCGATGATCTGGCTCGGCTTGACGTCGAGGGCGCAATCTTCTTGGGCTGCACCCTGCCCGAGCAGCAAGTCCCCGACTTGCAAGAACGCGGCGCATTGGTATTTCCCGAACTGCCTGACTTGCCGTTCAACCTCTATCGATCGTCGCTCTATCAAGCCACCGAACTTTACGATTCGGTGCTTGCGGGCGGGCTTTACGCCGAATCGAGTGATGCAAAGATTTACGCCTGGTCGCATGCTCAACCCATCGATGCGCCGTTGCCGTCAACGTTAGCCATGGCGCTGCACGATCACTCGATGATCGATGCGTTGACTGACGTGTTGACCGAGCTCGACCCTCGCTCGATCGTCGGCATCATGGGCGGACATGCGGTGCAACGAGATTCTGACGACTACGTCGGGGCCGCGCGCCTAGCGGCGCAGTTGACGCAGGCTGGCCGCGTCGTCATGACCGGGGGTGGGCCGGGCGCGATGGAGGCCGCGAATCTCGGCGCTCGGCTGGCTGGTCAGCCCTCAGCTTTAGTTCACGCGCTGCAGGATTTAGCTGACGCGCCGAGTTATATCGGCGAAGAGACGCATTGGGCAGCCACGGCATTGACGATTCGGCAGGCCATGCGCGCCAGCGGTATCAGCATTGGCATTCCCACCTGGCATTATGGGCACGAGCCGCCGAATGTTTTCGGCACTGTCATCGCGAAATTCTTCTCGAATGCGCTTCGCGAGGACATCTTGCTGCGTTACTGCCTAGGCGGACTGATCTACCTGCCGGGTGCTGCTGGCACCGTCCAAGAAGTTTTCCAGGCAGCCACCGCCAACTATTACGCGGCAGACAGTTCTCAAGTCGGGCCGATGATTCTGGTCGGCACCGAATATTGGACCGACGTGCTGCCGGTCTGGCCACTGCTGACGACGCTAGCCCGCGGCCGCGGCATGGCCGAGCGGATTCGTCTGGTCAAGGACGTCGACGAAGCCGTCGAGCTCTTGACGCTCTAGTCGCTGCAGCTCAGCTTTGCGATAGCAGTTCTGAGACGTTCACGGCCAAAGTCCGATCGAGCTGTTCACCATCGCGCAGCTGGACGGTTAGGTCTAGCGTGACGATCAATTCGCCAGCGTCAATATCGGCTTGGCCGATTACACGGGCAAGTTCAATCTTGCAAGTTTGGCCCTGCGCGAGCTGCCGTTGCTCTCCAGATTGTCCACCGAATTTCCAGCGCAGCCATTCAATGTCCTGATCGTGATCGACGACGCTGGCGTTGAAGATCAAGCTGTCCCCCAGCTTTAAACCCTGACTGGGTGCGCTTTGTGATCGGTAGTACTCGCGGGTGTGCAAGCGTTGCACAGCCTCTCCCGCGACCGCAGCCCCAGTTTCGCGCCAGGCTGCCGCGTCCCAACCTTCGGTGTCGCTGATATCTATGACGGCGTCGTCCGCACTCGCCGGCAACGGAGCTGGACGCACCAGCCGCAAAACCAGCTTGCAGTCCAAGCCGGAAGGCTCCGGAATGACGTCGACTGCCGGGCAAAAATCAGTCACCGCGAAGCTATCGAAGACGATCTGCCGATAGCCGAAACGCTCATATAGCACGCCGATCTTGCCGTCAGACATTTCAATCGCGGTCGAATAAGCCGCGCTATCAGGCTCGACGATGATCGCTTCTGGCCAGCTCTGGCCGCCGTCGAGCGATCTGCGCAGGACGAGATTTCGACGCAGCTGCTCGTCATGGTTGTAACAGCAGACCACACTGCCGTCCGATAGGGCTAGCAGCGAACCATTATCGGACGGATCTAGCAGTTCTGGATGCGGAGCGTAATCGATGGTCGCTCCGCCGTCCTTCGAGATGCCAATGACACGTCGCGGCGTCGCGCGGCTGGTGAATAGCACCTGTCCATCCACCAGCCCAATCGCCGCTGATTCATTACCGCCGATGACGGGCTCACCCAGCTGCCAGGAAGCTCCTTGGTCGTCGGAGAACGCGATCCGCGCTCGAATCTGCTTGTCGACCCGATCGACGATGGTCTGCAACAGCCGGCCAGTGAAGGGCCCGGCGGTGAGCTTGCCAGCGCTGCCAGAGGCCGCGAACGCACCGCTCACCTCAGGAGCTTTTAGTTGCTCAGTCAATCTGCGGTAGGTCCAGCTGAGTCCGTCGTCACTTGATTCAGCGACGTCAATATGGGCATGCAACGGGTCGTCGTGGTCAGTGCCGGGCGCATCGTCAAAGAAACCGCGAGTGGTGGTCGCCGCATGAAAGACCATGATTCGTCCGTCTCCGGCGTCCCCAATGACCGAAGCGTCACCGAATCCTTCGAAGCCACTGCCAGTGCGCAGTAGGCGCTGCTCGCTCCACGTCTGACCACAGTCATCGGAGAATCGATAGACCAGATCAATCGGCGCGGGCAGATCGTCAACATCGGGGCGTGCATCATAGACCGCCAGGATCCGGCCACTGGCGGTGACGCCCAGACCCGGGATGCGATATTGGCGATAGCCTGCCAGGCCACTTTGCGCTAGCACGTGTCCCATGCTGGTTCCTTAATCGGCTAAATTCTTGGTCTTGACGTTGGCAGCTAGCTGCCCGCAGGCACCGTCGATTTCACTGCCACGGGTGTCGCGCAACGTGACCGGCACACCCGCGGCTTCGAGGCGAGCGATGAAGGTCTGCTCGTCGATCTTGCGGCTGGCCGTCCACTTGCTGCCAGGCGTTGGGTTGAGCGGAATCAGGTTGACATGACACCAACCCCAATCGCCGCGCTGCTTGAGCTTCTTGGCCAGCAAATCTGCCCGCCAGGCATGGTCGTTAATGTCCTTGATCAGCGCGTACTCGATCGAGGTGCGGCGCTTGGTGACATTGGAATATTCCCAAGCCGCGTCGAGCACCGCGGCGACATTGAAATGCTTGTTCAGCGGGACGAGTTCGTCGCGCAATTCATCGTCTGGTGCGTGCAGCGAAAGCGCCAAGGTCAGCGGTAGGCCTTCGTCAGCTAGCTGCTGGACGCGGGGCACCATGCCGACCGTCGAGACAGTGATGCCGCGCGCCGACATGCCTAGGCCGTCGGGCTGCTCTGCGACCAGCTGACGGATCGCCGCGAGCACCGACTTGTAGTTCGCCATCGGCTCACCCATGCCCATGAAGACGATATTGCTCAGTCGGCCAGGTCCACCTGCCACTTCACCATTAGCTAGTTGACGCGCAGCATAGACAGCTTGCTGGACGATCTCCCCAGCGCTCAAGTTACGCTGCAGACCGCCTTGTCCGGTAGCGCAAAATGGGCATCCGATGCCGCAGCCAGCCTCGGAGGAAATGCACAAGGTATTTCGATTCGGGTAACGCATCAGCACCGATTCGACGATCGACCCGTCGAAACCTCGCCAAGCGGTCTTGACCGTCAGACCCTCGTCGGCGGTTTGGGTCTGCACCGGGGTCATCAGTTGCGGGAAGAACTTTTCGGCGACCAACTCTCGAGCGTCGACGGGCAAATCCGTCCATTTGTTCGGGTCGTTTTCCAGACGCGCGTACCAGTGATTGGAGATCTGCTTGGCTCGAAAACCCGGCAGCCCAATCTCCTTGACGGCATCGATCCGTTGCTCGGGAGTTAGATCCATCCAATGCGTGGGCGCCTTGCCGCGCACTTTCGGACGGCTAGCCATTTGCAAGGGGATCTGGGTCGAAGTCACAGCTCTATTCTCTCAGCCAGTGCAAGCAAAAGCCGAGCGCCGGGTTGATCAATCTGACGGGCACCGCAGCTTGGGAGGCTTAGTCAGGAACCGAAGTCAGCCATGACTGCTGTGGACTGCGGCATTGCGGTGCCGGTGTCGGCAGTGATCCCAATCGACGACCCAATCGACGACTCGTAGCGACGCGCTCACAACAACAGCAATTGGGCCACCCATAGCGCTGGAGCCGCCATCAACAAGGAATCAAGTCGATCCATTGCTCCGCCATGGCCAGGGATGAAATTGCCCATGTCTTTGATTCCGGTGGTCCGCTTAATGATCGACTCGACGAGATCACCGAGCACCCCGGCCAGAGCGAGCAGCACGCCGATGACTAGGCCGGCCCACCACTGCTGGCCGAGGACGAAATGCACGTAGACCGCGCCAGCGATACCGGCTAGCGTCAATCCCCCAGCGAAACCTTCCCAGGTCTTGCCGGGGCTGATCTGTGGCGCGAGCTTGTTGCGTCCAAACCATGACCCGAAGGCGTAGGCGCCAGTGTCAGAGGCTGGCACGCAGACGAACAACAGCAGCACGCGCAGGCCACCGTCGGGGGCGAGTAAGACCAAGATCAGCGGTAAGCCGAGCAACCCCAGATAGGCCAACACGAAGAAACTCGCTGACACGTCGGTCAAGAAATCCGATAGCCCAAACCACAGCCGCACCGTCAAGCAAATGCACACCAGCACCACCAGACCGGCGATTATCGTCAGTTCAGCAGATCGGGTGCTCAACAGGTTTCCCAGCAGATAGCTGACGGAGACGATCACCGGCAGCCCGACGCTCAACGTCCGCCATTGGGCACGCCAACCCAACTCCTTGAGCGCCCGAGACACTTCGAACGCACCAATCCCGAGCGCGAGTGCCCAGAAAATGACGAAGCCAGGCTGCCACCACAGCAGACTGCCGACAACCCAGACCAACAACACGACGCCAGAGATGATCGCGGCGGGCAAGTTTCGCCCAGCGGATTTCTTGGCGACTTTGCTGCTTTCGCTGCTGCTCAGCGTTGCGGCCGTACCCTTCGGATTCGGCGTGGCGCGCATAGCGTCCAGAGGATGATCAGCCGACGTCTCGTCAGCCGGCTGAGACATGACTAGACCGCCAGCAGTTCAGTTTCCTTGGCCGACAACAGTTCGTCGACCTGATCGACGAACTTCTTGGTGTCGTCGTCCAACTTCTTTTCGGCGCGGCGAGCGTCGTCTTCGCCGACTTCCTTGTCCTTTTCAAGCTTCTTGATCTGATCCATGGCATTGCGACGCACATTGCGGATCGAAACACGGGCATCTTCAGCCTTGCCCTTGACGATCTTGATGTACTCCTTGCGCCGTTCTTCGGTCAGCTCAGGCAGCACTACGCGCACCGAGTTGCCATCCGAAGCGGGGTTGACGCCCAGATCGGAATCCCGGATCGCCTTCTCGATCGCATTTACCGAGCTCGGATCAAAGGGGGTGATGAGCATGATGCGCGGCTCCGGCGACTGGAAGGTAGCCAGCTGCTGCAGCGGAGTCGGGGTGCCGTAGTAGTCGGCCTCGATGCGGTTGAACATTGCGGGATTAGCCCGGCCAGTACGCACAGTGGCGAAGTCGGACTTCGCGAAGTCGATCGCAGACGCCATCTTGGCTACGGCTTCGGAGAGAATCTCTTCGATCATGGTCTTGCCTTTCGGATCAATAATTTGATGCTAGCTGCTGACACTGACAGTTTGTGACGCACGCCGCCGACGAGGCTATCCCGTTCATCAACCCTGATCGAGATCGCCGAAGCCGATGGTCAGCGTGGCGTCATTGTGCTCGCGTCTGCCGATTATCTGGCTTCCTCAGGCATGCACCACGGTGCCGATGCCGGGTTCACGATTGACTGCGGCCAGGATGCCGCCGGGCACGTCGAGGCGGAAGAACAACATGTCCAGGTGGTTATCGCGGGCCAGGCTAATGGCGGTCGCGTCAGCGACTTTGAGGTCGCGTTGCAGGAATTCGTCGTAGCTGAGTTTGTCGAAGCGTTTGGCTTCTGGGAAGACGCGCGGGTCTGCGTCATAGACGCCGTCGACGCCGTTCTTGCCCATCAACAAGACCTCCGCGCCGATCTCTAGCGCCCGCTGCGCAGCGACGGTGTCAGTAGAGAAGTAGGGCATGCCTGAACCAGCCGCGAAGATGACGACGCGCCCCTTTTCCATGTGTCGCTCGGCACGCCGCGGAATATAGGGCTCAGCTACCTGACCCATCGTGATGGCAGTCTGCACGCGAGTTTGAATGCCGGCCTTCTCGCAGAAATCTTGCAGGGCCAGCGCGTTCATGACGGTTCCGAGCATGCCCATGTAGTCAGCTCGGTCGCGGTCCATGCCACCGCGTTGCAGCTCAGCGCCGCGGAAGAAGTTGCCGCCACCCACGACGACAGCTACCTGAGTGCCATTTTTGGAAACCTCAGCGACCTGATGCGCGATGTCGGACACGATCTTCGGGTCGACTCCCAACTGGCCACCCCCAAAGGCTTCACCGGAAAGTTTCAGCAGCACGCGGTGATAGGGCTCGGCCATGATTCCTCCAACGAGACGGGATGAGTGGGGCTTGGATCACTCTAGCGAAATCGCGCAGAAGTGACTCGGCTCCCCACGATGACAGTGCGATTCCGTCCAACCGCTGGCGGAACGATCGTCACCGTCCGATTGGAATTGCTTCGCCCCTCAGCCAAGACTTTGAAGAGCCTCGTCGGCCGGCCCTTGCGCTGGCTAGCGAAAGCCGATCCGGCACGCTCGTTAGCTTGGCAGGCCGTGACGATTGGCGAGAATGTCCGCCAACTAGCCGTTGGTGACGCCTAATCGCGAAGGCAGCAGGGCGCCCCGAAGTGGGGACGCCCTGCTGTGTTTGTGGTCGCGTTATTTCGTGTTGCTCAGCTCCCGGCGGAGAAGCGGACGAAACGAGTGATCGTGACGCCAGCGTCCTTGGCCAGCTGGCCGATGGTCTTCTTCTCGTCGCTCAGCGCGGACTGCTCGGTCAGCACGAAGTCCTTGACGAAGGCGTTGACGCGGCCCTCGACGATCTTCGGGATGATGTTTTCCGGCTTGCCCTCTTCGCGAGCGGTCTCGGTGGCGATGCGGGTCTCGCGATCGATGACGTCCGCCGGGATGTCCTCGCGGGTCAGGTAGTCCGGACGCATCGAGGCGATCTGCAGAGCGACCGAGTGTGCGAAGGCTTCGTCGTCACCTTCGTACTCGACCATGACGCCGACCTGCGGCGGCAGGTCCTGGCTGCGCTTGTGCAGGTAGACGTGAGTCGGGCCAGTGAAGGTCGCGACGCGAGCCAGCTCGATCTTCTCGCCGATCTTGGTCTGGATGTCCTCGATCTGCTGAGCAACGGTCGAGCCGTTCAGCTGCAGCGCGAGCGCGTCTTCGACACTGTCGACGCCCGCCTCAGCGACGGCGGCGATGATCTGCTCGGCGAGCGCACCGAACTCCTCGTTCTTGGCGACGAAGTCGGTCTCCGAGCCAAGCTGGATCATCGACTTGCCCTGGTTGGCGACCAGACCATTGTCGGCGGAACGATCCGAACGCTTGGCGGCCTTGGCGGCACCGCTGACGCGCAGCAGTTCGACGGCCTTATCGAAGTCGCCGTCAGCCTCGGTCAGGGCCTTCTTGGCGTCCATCATGCCGGCGCCGGTCTCGTCACGAAGTTTCTTGATGTCGGCTGCAGTGATAGCCATGTGCTTGCTCCTAAGAATCGATATTGGCTAGTGGGGTCACTTAGCTTCGTCGGTTTGATCAGCTTCCTGCTTGGCTTCGGCATTAGCGTCGGCCTCGGTCGCGACAGCGACAGGGGTCTCGGCCTCGGCGTCAGCAGCGCCGGGGGCGCCGGCGGCTGCGGGATCCTGATCGGACGCGCCGGCCGGGGTCTTCGGGGCGAGCTGCTCGACGTCAGCAGCGGCGCTGGCCGGAACCTGCTCGGTGGCCTTGGCGGCGGTGGCGTCGACGTCTGCCTGAGCGTCAGCGCCGAGTAGTTCGCGTTCCCAATCTGGCATCGGTTCGGCTTCTTCAGCCGCGCCGGAGCCACCCTGCGAACGGGCGACCAGGCCCTCAGCGACGGCGTCAGCGATGATCCGAGTCAGCAAGCCGACCGAACGGATAGCGTCGTCATTGCCCGGGATCGGGTAGTCAACTTCGTCGGGATCGCAGTTGGTGTCCAAGATCGCCACGACGGGGATCTTGAGCTTGCGGGCTTCGTCAACAGCGAGGTGTTCCTTCTTGGTGTCGACGATCCACACGGCCTGCGGAAGGCGGCTCATGTCGCGGATACCGCCCAGCGAGGCGTCCAGCTTCTGCTGCTCGCGACGCAGACCGAGCAATTCCTTCTTGGTCAGACCGCCGGAGACGACATTCTCCAGATCCATCGACTCGAGTTCCTTCATGCGGGACACTCGCTTGCTCATGGTCTGGAAGTTGGTCAGCATGCCGCCCAGCCAGCGCTGGTTGACATACGGCATGCCCACGCGGGTGGCCTGCTCAGCGATGACGCCCTGAGCCTGCTTTTTGGTGCCGACGAACAGCACTTGTCCGCCGCGGGCCACCGTCTGGGTAACGAAAGCGTAAGCCTGGTCGATGTATTGCAGCGACTGGCGAAGATCGATGATGTAAATGCCGTTGCGCTCGTTGAAGATGAAGCGCTTCATCTTCGGGTTCCAGCGGCGGGTCTGGTGGCCGAAGTGGACGCCGTTTTCGAGCAGCTGACGGGTGGTGACCACTGCCATGGTCGATCCTTTCTCAGGACGCTGTAGCCACGCCTGGACTGTCCTCGTCTTCACGCCGCGTGCGACGACGATTCTGGCCTGGGGGCAACGCCCTTATGGTTACGTGAATCTCGCGATTTCACTCGGTTGATTTCACTCGGTTATCTGGTCATGCCGGTCGGCATGATCTCTGACATGCGATCTGGTCCGCCTCAACTGGTTGAGGACCTCGGAGTCGACCCGGCGACGCGCGTATCTCTATTAATGACACGGGACGCACGAGAGCATGTCGTGAAGTCAGCTCAGGCACGTGGAACTTATCCACGTTCAAAGCTGCGTGTTCAAGTGTAATGCCGGTCGTCTAGCTGTCACAAAATGGTGGGAGTTATCCACAATATTGCTTTGAGCCGATGGTTTATCCACCGCGGTGTTGTCCGTTTGCCCCGATGTGTTGTCCGCATGAAAAATCTGAGGCTTGCCGACCATAGTTCGGGCATGAACCGACCGAAACTCATTGCGAAACTGTCGCCTGCTCGGCCGCCGGAGTCCGTAACGCGAACACAATCCTGGAGACAAACGAGCACTCCCCTATTGCGATCTGCGCCGGTGGCTGGTGGCTTGTTGGCTGCTTGTCTACTACTCGGCGCTGCCTTGCCGTCAGCGGTAGCTAGCGAAGTCAGGTCCGTGCGGGCCGCACCTGTGAGCCTGTCGGCAGCTACTGGAGGGCTAGCTCAAACCCCTATCGATCCGAGAACTCGACGGCCCCGTCAACTGCCATTGCCTGGCGCAGCTATGACTCGCGGATTTCAGATTGGCGAGAAGAACTGGCTGCCTGGTCATCGCGGTGTCGATCTGGCTGGCCAGCCCGATCAGCCAGTGCTGGCAGCAGCTGCAGGCTCGGTTCGATGGATTGGGGTCATCAACGGCGTTCCCGGGCTGTCCATTCAGCATGCGGACGGAGCGATCACGACATACCAGCCCGTCAATGCAACGGTCAACCGTGGCGCTCCAGTCGAGGTCGGCGATCCGATTGGCCTGCTAGCCGCTGGTCATCCGGGCTGCACGGCAGCCGCCTGCCTGCACTGGGGTGTGCGGGTGGGCAAAAAGTATCTCGATCCGATGCTGTGGTTAGGGGGTGACGCTATCAAGGTGCGACTGCTTCCGGTGGGTTCGCGTCCCAAATCATTCACCCCGCCAGCTGATGATGAATTGGCAGCTGACGAACCCGGTCCCTGACGACGCAGCCGGCTTGGCGGCACGAGATTTCAAGAGACGACGCGGAGCAGTCGGTAACGCAGAACAGCTCCGATCTTCAGGAACGGGTATGTCCGCTGCGAGTTGCTCGGGAGGTCACGATGCGAGTAGTTGGACTGGCTTGCACCCGCTGCTCAATGGGATTCGCTTGCGCCGTTCAGTGACGAACGAGGGTGATTCGTGCCGATCAACAGGCGAGTGTGGGCTTGCGCGTTCGGCCAGGAATGATGGTGGCCTTGCGCCGACCACTCACGAACGTGGGTGGGCTTGCTGGTAGACAGCGCGCAATCGTTCATTGCTGACATGGGTGTAGATCTGGGTGGTCGCCAGGCTTTGGTGACCAAGCATTTCTTGGACGCTACGCAAATCCGCGCCGCCCTCCAACAGGTGTGTGGCCATGGCGTGTCGCAAACCATGTGGGCCAATATCGGGCGCTTGCGGAACCGCTTGGACGTACTCGTGCACAATTCGGCGCACCACCCGCGGATCAATCCGCGAGCCGCGTTCGCCTAGGAAAAGTGCCGGACCCGATTTGTCGGTGATCCACTCGACGCGACGGGACAACCATCGCTCGACAGCATGCAGCGCGGGCAGACCTAAAGGGACGGTGCGCTGTCGATTGCCTTTGCCGAGGACGGTGATGGTGGCGCGGGCGACATCTACGTCGTCGACGTCAGCGCCGCATAGTTCGCTGACGCGAATTCCGCTGGCATAGAGCACCTCCAAGATCGCGACGTCACGGGCTCCTCGCGGTCCCTGGGTCTGTTTGGCCGCTGAGATCGCAGCATCGAATAGCTCGCGCGCGTCAGCTTGGGTGAGCGTCTCCGGCAGCCGCTTGGGGACCTTAGGAGATTGCAGTGCTGCTGCGGGATCGTGCTCGATGAGTCCTTCAGCACTCAGCCAGCGAAAGAACACTCGCACTGCGCCTGATCGGCGCTGCAAGGACGCGGGCGCACTGCCGGCTTGATGTTCGCTGGCGAGCCAGGAACGCAGATCCGCCAAGCCAACCTGATCCCAGCTACTGATGCCATCGATAGCTAGAAAGGAAACCAATTTGACCAGATCGCCGCGATAGGCCTGCACAGTGTGTTCGGACCGGTTCACGCGCAGCCGCAGGTCGTCGACGAATCGCTCGACTTGGGCTAGTAACGGGCTGTCGTCGGTCATTGCTTCATTGTGCACGGCAACCCAGCTGTCATGATGATTGAGCACCGCGCGTCTGGGTTCTCTCGCCGGCAGCTTGACCCCAGTAGGATGATCGAGATCAACAACCCCGCAAGCAGTGAGCTGCCTTGTCAAGGTTTCGGCCTTGTAGCTGGGGCAACCTCTAATGGGCAAAGATTGGATGGCGTGATGCCCTCAGCACAGGAATGGGCCAAGAAAGGCAAACTTCGTCGGATTACCCGCTGGGGTGAAGACGTCCTCCATAAGCCGAGCCGCCCAGTAACGAATTTTGACGAAGAACTGCATGACTTGGTTGCCGACATGTTCGCGACGATGGCCGCCGCCGATGGCGTTGGCCTAGCGGGGCCCCAAGTGGGTGTCGACTTGGCGCTGTTCGTCTACGAATGTCCGGACGAAGACGGCCGTATTCATAGTGGCGTGGTCTGCAATCCGACGGTCACTCTGCCCGAAGGCCGGGATCGCAATTTGGTCGCGACCGATGAAGGCTGCCTGAGTTGGCCGGGTGCGTACCAGACGCTAGCGCGGACAGATTTTGCCGTCTGCGAAGGCGTCGACGAGAACGGCTCCCCCGTGCGTATCGAAGCCACTGGCCTGCTGGCACGCTGCGTCCAGCATGAGACCGATCACCTCCACGGCACCGTGTTCGGAGACCGGCTATCAGCACGGGCCCGCCGTCAGCTAGACCAGCAGCAAGCTGACCTCGCACACCTCTATCCCGACGATTGGCCGCTTACCCCGCGGGTAGGCGACCGCCCGTTGGCCGAGGCGGACGATTCCTAAGAACTAAGCGCGTCGCTCCTAGGTCTTGAGCCTAGCTGTCGCGCGCCCTCGGGTTGTGGATAGCGCTGGATTGAGCCCGAAATTGCTGCAGGTCGCGACCAGGCGATCCCGCTTGCCGCTAGCTCCGCTCGAGAGCTCCTCGGCCTAACTGATTCCTCTCTCGTTTGCGGTCCTAGCTGTCGCGCGTCTTGAGCTGCAGAAGACCCCGCTGCAGGGGGCATCTGGGTTATTCGTCGAATGCCGGTCTCGCTAGAATTACGGCCATGTCGAAAGGCTTTGAATTCATCCGCCGCGACGGCAAAATTGTGGTCCGCATCGCACTTCGCGGCCGCGAGGTATTGAGCATCCCAAGCATCAATCAGGGCACCGCCTTCACCGTCGAAGAGCGCATCGCCCTTGATCTGGACGGCCTGCTGCCCAGCCGCGTCATCACCATCGACGATCAGGTGCGTCGCATCCAATCACAGATCGTCAATGAGCCATCGGACTTGGCGAAATTCATCTATCTGTATTCGATGATGGACCGCAACGAGACCTTGTTCTATCGGGTTCTGACCGACAATCTGGACGAGCTGCTACCCATCGTCTACACCCCCACCATCGGTAAAGCGATCGAAGAATATAGCCACTGGTATCACCGGCCCCGCGGCGTCTATCTAGACATCGACCACCCAGAGCGCATCGAAGACGCACTGCTCGCTGAAGGCAAAGGCGCCGAAGACGTCGACTTGATTGTCGTCACTGACTCCGAAGGCATTTTGGGCATCGGTGACCAGGGCGTCGGCGGTGTCGCGATCACTGTCGGCAAGCTAAGCGTCTACATAGCAGCTGCTGGCATCCACCCGACTCGGGTGCTGCCGGTGGTCCTCGACACCGGCACCGACAATCTCGACTTGCTCAATGACCCCGCCTACTTGGGCGTGCAACACGCTCGGGTGCGCGGCGAACGCTATGACCAGTTCATCGAGTCTTTCGTGCAGGCGGTCCAAAAACTGTTCCCAAATGCCATGCTGCATTGGGAAGATTTCGCGGCGAGCAATGCCACCCGGATCCTGAACCATTACAAGGACCAGATCTGCACCTTCAATGACGACATTCAAGGCACTGCAGCCGTCGTTGTCGCAGCGATCCTGTCAGCAGTGCGCAAGTCGCGAACTAAGCTCGCAGATCAACGCATCGTCGTGCATGGAGCTGGTAGCGCCGGCATCGGTATCGCTAACCAGTTGATCGACTGCATGGTGCGGGCTGGCATGGACGAAGCCGATGCCCGCAGCCGTTTTTGGTGCCTGTCCAGTCGAGGCCTGCTCGTCGAGGGCGGACGGATGCGTGACTTCCAAGAGCCTTTCGCGCGCGGCAAGAGCGAAGTAACCGATTGGGAGTTGCAGCAAAAGGGCCAAATTTCGCTGACTGACGTCGTCCACAACGTGAAGCCGACGATCTTGATCGGCACTTCCGCACAGGCTGGTTGCTTCACTGAGCCGATCATCACCGAGATGGCAGCTAACTGTCAGCAGCCGATCATCATGCCGCTATCCAATCCGACGGCTAAAGCTGAAGCGCTGCCTTCTGAGATCTTGGAATGGACCGATGGCCGGGCGCTGATCGCCACCGGCTCGCCGTTCCCACCGGTCAGCTATCAGGGCACGACATACGAGATCGCGCAGGCAAATAATGCGCTGGTCTTCCCCGGCCTTGGCTTGGGAGTCATCGTTTCTCGGGCTAGCCGCGTCTCTGACGGCATGCTGGCCGCCGCTGCAAACGCCGTCGCTGCAGCAGTCAGTGATCGTCGTCCCGGCGCCTCCTTGCTGCCCTCGATCCGTCAGCTGCGTTCGGTCTCGAGCAAGGTCGCCCTGGCGGTCATCAATGTCGCTCAAGAAGAAGGCCTGGCTCAAGCCGAGATCGACAATCCGATCCAAGCGGTCGTGGACGCCATGTGGGTACCGGAATATCCCGAAGTCGAGGTCGTCAAGAAGATCTGACAGCGGGCGCCAGCACATAGCAAGCGATCGCTGCTGCGGCAGCGACATTGAGGGAATCAACACGACCTGCCATCGGGATCTTGACGTGCACGTCAGCTTGCTCCTGCCAGCGCGCCGAAAGCCCGTCACCTTCCGTACCCAGCAGCAGTGCAATCTTGCGCTCGGGGCTGATCTGGTTGGCGAACTCGTCCAGAGTGATCGCTTGGTCACTAAGCGCCATAGCTACGATGACGAATCCCGCATCTTGCAGCTGGAGCAGATCGTCTCGCCAATCGGTCATCCTCGCCCATGGCACATCGAATACCGTGCCCATTGAGGTCTTGATAGCCCGCCGATAGAACGGATCAGCAGCGCGCGGCGAGATCAGCACCCCGTCCCAGCCGAGCCCTGCTGCGTCACGGATCATGGCACCCACATTCGAGTGATCGACGGTGTCCTCCAACACCAGCAGCCGCCGCGCACCCAATAGATCAACCAAGCTATGCCGCTGGGCGCGATCGAATGCAGCTAAAGCGCCTCGATGGATGTGAAAGCCGGTCACTTGCTCGGCTAATTCTTCGCTGACCACGTAAACCGGCGCGTCAGACTCCTCGAGCACGTCACTCAGATTCGCCAACCAACGTTGCGCCAACATGAACGAGCGCGGCCGATAGCCAGCCTCAGCAGCGCGACGAATCACCTTCTCGCCCTCTGCGATGAAGATTCCTTCGGCGGCCTCGAGTGATTTGCGCAGCTGCACGTCGCGCAGGCTGACGTAATTGGCCAGCCGGGAATCTGTTTGATCGTGGACGGCGATGATCTGCACGTTGGCGATCCTAGACTGATGGGGTGAACCAATCCTCGCCAGCAGATCCACCAGCCGTCGCTGCACGACCAAAGCGTGCGCTACGAGCGGACTGGTTCACATTCGCGATCTTGGCCGTCGCGATCATCGGCAGCCTGCTGCCCGCCCAAGGCGCGGCAATCCCTACCATTGACGTCGGCTCCAAGATCGCAATCGCGCTACTGTTCTATCTCTACGGCGTCCGCCTAGAACCAAAACAGACCATCGCCGGGCTGAAACATTGGCGATTGCACGCGACGATCCTTAGCTGCACCTATGTCATCTTTCCGATCATCGGACTAGCGCTCGGGGCGCTAGTGCCGTGGTTCATCAGCCCGGAGATCTACCGCGGCGTGCTGTTCCTATCGCTGTTGCCCTCGACGGTGCAGTCATCGATCAATTTCACCTCCATTGCGCGCGGCAATATCGCCGGCGCAATCGTCAGCGCGTCAATTTCGAACCTGCTGGGCGTCATCATCACCCCGCTGCTGGCGATCTGGTTGATGAGCACCACCGGTCTACACCTGCAGGCGTCATCGATTCTGGATATTGGCGGTCAAATTCTGCTGCCCTTCGTGCTCGGCCAATTGACCAGACGTTGGACCGCTGAGTGGGTCTTGGCGCATCCGAAACTGAAATATTTCGATCAGGCGTCGGTCTTATTGGTGGTCTACAAAGCGTTCTCCCAAGGCGTTCGCGACGGCATCTGGCAGCGCACTGGCGTCGTCGAAATTTTGCAGATCTTGTTGCTGTCTGCCGTCGTGTTGACGATCATGCTGGCGTTGACGTGGTGGATGGCCAAATGGTTTAAGTTCAACCGTGCAGATCAGATTGCGATCCAGTTCTGCGGCACGAAAAAATCGTTAGTCACCGGCGTTCCGATGGCGGGGGTGATGTTCGCGGGCGCGGACATCGGTCTGATCGTGCTGCCGCTGATGATCTTCCATCAACTGCAACTCATGGTCTGCGGCTCCCTGGCTGGCCACTATGCGCAAAAGGACGACAGCTGGCATCAGGCGGGCGAGGAAGCGGCCGAATCAGCGGCCAACGAAGGCCCTAGCCAGACCGCAAAATAGCGCCGTCACTTCGGGCGCCAGTATCAAAGCGCGCGACGAGCGGCCGGTTGATCTTCCTCACCAGGCAGTACAGCGCGGGCATGCCAGCGACCATCCTCGTGGGTGACGCGCAACGGCAGCCCATAGGCACGGCTCATGTTTTCGTCGGTGATGACTTTTTCGATTGGACCGCGCGCGATCACCTTGCCGTGATCTAGCAACAATGCGTGGGTCAGACCAGCGGGCATTTCTTCCAAGTGATGGGTGACCAGCACCATGGTCGGCGCATCGGGATCTTCACAAAGTCGCTTGAGGGTATCGACGAGGATTTCACGGCCTGCGAGATCCAAACCGGCTCCCGGTTCGTCGAGCAATAGCAGCTCAGGATCAGTCATCAAAGCCCTAGCGATCTCGGTGCGTTTACGCTCGCCTTCGGACAGGGTGCCAAAGGTCCGGTCCGCTAATTCGGCGATCCGCAGCTGCTGCATCAAGTTCAGTGCCCGCGCCTCGTCGATTTGGTCATATTGCTCCCGCCACCGTCCGACGACTCCGTAGGCAGACGAGATCACGACGTCTGAAACCTTCTCGCGGGGTGGAATGCGATGCGCGATCGACGCCGAAGAGACACCGATGCGGGGTCGCAGCTCGAAGATGTCGACAGCGCCTAAGTATTCGCCGAGCAGCGAAACTACACCACTGGTGGGATGGGACTGCGCCGCCAACAGTTGCAGCATGGTCGTCTTGCCGGCTCCATTCGGCCCGACGACGACCCAACGCTGACCCTCTTCAATGACCAGGTCAATATTGTCCAGCAGCACGCTCGTGCCCCGTCGCACGGTGACGCCCGCTAACTCCGCAACTGTCGCCATGAATCCCAAATTACCCTGCCGGGCAGCAATTCGGCTGCCTGGCGGAGCGGAAAGTGGCGTTTCGAGCGGCAATCAAGCTCCGGTCGAAGCCATGCCGCCGTCAACGTGGACGATCTCCCCGGTCGTAGCCGGGAAAAGCTCCGACATCAGTGCTGCGATCGCCTTGGCGACCGGGGTGGCGTCGTTTTCGTCCCAACCCAAGGGTGCTCGCTTAGCCCACTCCTCATCGAATGCTTCCGCGCCCGGAATCGCGGTCTTTGCGATGGAGTTGATCGGCCCGGCAGCGACGAGATTGACGCGGATCTGGTCACCGCCGAGGTAGCGCGCCAGATATCGATTCGTCGATTCCAAGGCAGCTTTCGCGATGCCCATCCAGTCGTAGCTGGGCCAGCTGACTGACGCGTCAAAGGTCAATCCGACGATCGAAGAGCCAGCTACCAGAAGTTCGCGGACGGCCATCGTCAGCGATTTCAGCGAGTACGCCGACGTCTGCAGCGAGATCGCGACGTCGCGCCATTCGGTGTCGAGAAATGCGCCACCCAACGCTCGGCTAGGGTTCGCGAACGCGATGGAATGCAGCACGCCGTCTAGTTGATCAAAACCGGCCTCTCGCAGCTGCTGGGGCAGCCGGGCTAGGTGCTCGTCATCTGTGACATCCAGCTCGATGACTGGCGGGACGGGATCCAGCCGCGTCACCACTCGTTGGGTCAGCGACAATGCCCGTCCCAAATTCGAGACGATGACTTGTGCACCTTGCTGTTGAGCGAACTCGGCGAACGCATATGCGATCGATTCTTTGCTCGTGACACCCGTCACCAGGATCTTCTTGCCAGCCAATAGGTTCTCGACCATCACTGCCCCATTCCTAGCCCGCCGTCGACTGGGATGATCGCCCCGGACAAATAGCTGGCCCGATCTGATACTAGAAATTCGATTGCGGCTACGACCTCGTCAACCTGACCGACGCGGCCCACGGGGATTTCGCCGACGCGCTCTTGCAAGACTTCAGCTGGCAGCGCAGCGGTCATAGCGGTGTCGATGAAGCCAGGATGCACGGTGTTGACGGTGATCCCCCGACCGGCGACTTCACGAGCCAACGATCGGCTCAGCCCAACCAGGCCAGCTTTAGCCGCCGCATAATTCACTTGACCTGCCGAACCATGCAGCGCCGCGACCGAGCTGACCAAGACGATGCGTCCAAAACGCGCAGCGAGCATGCCGCGCAAGACTCGACGGGAGACGTTGAAAGCTCCGGTCAGGTTGACGTCAATGATGCGCTGCCAGCTCTCGTCACTCATCCGCAACGCTAGTTCGTCAGCATTCTGGCCGGCATTAGCCACCAAAATCTGCACCGCGCCCAGCTGATCTTCGATTTCGCTGACGGCTGCGTCAACAGCTTTCGGATCGGCGACGTCACATGCTAAAGCCAACACCCCATCGGGGGCTCGGCCCGACCTCGAAAGGCCCACGACCTGATGGCCCGCGGCCAACAGCGCGGACGCGGTCGCCGCGCCGATACCCCGGCTGGCGCCGGTAACCAGCGCCACTCGGGAAGCCTGCGCACAGTGCGTCATGGCTCAAAACTAGCGCCCAACAAGCTCGAATGCGCATAAGCTGCCAAGCATGACTGAGCTATATCTGGTCCGCCACGGCGAAACTGAATGGAGTCGTTCTGGCCAACATACCGGCACCACCGACCTGGAGTTGACTGAACTTGGTCGACACCAAGCCAGCCGCTTGAAGGCCCCGCTGGCGAGCATTCATTTCGATGCGGTCTACAGCTCACCGCGCAAACGAGCCCGCGAGACCGCGAAGTTGGCGGGCTTTGCAGACGTCGAAATTCGTGACGAGCTGGCCGAGTGGAATTACGGCGAACTCGAGGGGCTCACCAAAGACGAGATCCAACAGCGCTTTCCCGAGTGGCGGATTTGGTCAGGTCCGGTGCCGGGCGGTGAATCTGGCGAAGAAGTGCTCGCCAGGCTCGGCGGATTCGTCGACGAGATTCGCGCCAGCGAACATGAGCGAGTGCTCGCCTTCGCGCACGGTCATTCGTTGCGGGTCTTGACCTTGGCATGGCTCGGTTTGCCGATCGAATCGGGCGACCTGTTCGAATTAAGCACGGCGACCATGTCGGTGCTAAGCGATGACGAGACCGGCCCAAAAATCATTCATTGGAACTGCCCGACTGACGACCGAATCGCCGACTGACAGGCTCCCGCGACCGACCAACTGACTCACGACAGCGAAACGAGATCTGCGTAGTCGGCGCTCCACAGGTCTTCGACGCCGTCAGGCAAGATGATGACGCGCTCAGGTTCGAGCGCCTCGACCGCACCCTCATCGTGGGTGACCAGCACGATCGCACCGCGATAGCTGCGGATCGCTTTCAAGACTTCTTCACGGCTCGCTGGGTCGAGGTTGTTAGTCGGTTCGTCGAGCAGCAAGACGTTCGCCGCGCTGACGACCAGACAGGCCAATGCCAGCCGAGTCTTTTCACCGCCAGACAAGACTCGGGCCGGCTTGTGATCGTCGTCGCCTGTGAACAGGAAGCTACCCAAGACTTTTCGAGCCTCGGTCTCGTTAAGCTGCGGCGCTGCCCGCACCATATTTTCTAAGACCGTCTCGTCCGGATTTAGCGTGTCATGCTCCTGCGCGAAATAGCCCAGTTTCAGGCCATGGCCGGGGATGACCTCACCCAGATCGGGTTCTTCGTTGCCGTTCAGCAGCCGAAGCAGGGTCGTCTTGCCGGCGCCATTCAACCCCAGGACGACGACCCGCGAGCCCCGGTCGATAGCCAGATCGACGCCGGTAAAGACCTCCAGCGAGCCATAGATCTTGGTCAAATCCTTGGCCATGAGCGGCGTCTTGCCGCATGGAGCGGGGTCAGGGAAAGCGATCTTCGCGACCTTGTCGCTAGCCCGCTCCCCCTCGACGCTGGCCAGCAGTGCTTCTGCGCGCCGGGCCATATTCTGAGCGGCAGTCGCCTTGGTCGCCTTGGCGCCGAGCTTGTCAGCTTGAGCTTGCAGCTGGGCGGCTTTGCGTTCGGCGTTCTGACGTTCACGACGACGACGCTTCTCGTCAGTTTCGCGTTGAGTCAGATAGTTCTTCCAGCTCATCGCGTACTGGTCGAGCACCGCACGATTCGCGTCGAGATGGAAGACCTTGGTGACGGTATCAGCCAACAAACTCGTGTCGTGGCTGATCATCATCACCCCGCCGGGATAGGTGCGCAGGAATTCTCGCAACCATCCGATCGAGTCGGCGTCCAAATGGTTGGTGGGTTCGTCCAGCAGCAACTGATCGGAACCAGAAAACAAGATCCGCGCCAATTCGACGCGACGACGTTGGCCGCCAGAAAGCTCATGCAGTGGTTGGTTCAAGACACGGTCGGGCAGGCCAAGGTTGGCGGTGATCCTGGCTGCTTCCGATTCGGCACCGTAACCGCCCGCAGCAGTGAATTCCGCGTCCGCACGGGCATAGGATTCCATCGCTTTTTCGCGCGCCGCACCCGTCGCATTCGACATCTCGTCTTCATAGCGACGCAACCGAGCGCGGATTTGATCCAAGCCCCGCGCACCCAGAATTCGATCGCGCGCTGTGGTGCTGAGATCAGATTCCCGCGGATCTTGCGGCAGATAGCCAGTCTTACCGCTTCGACTGACCTGACCGCCAGCCGGCAAAGACTCGCCAGCCAAGATGCGCATCGTCGTCGTCTTGCCGGCACCATTTCGTCCGACGAGCCCGATCTTGTCTCCCGAGTTGACGCGGAAGGTCGTCGGCTCCAACAACAATCGTGCGCCGACGCGCACCTCAAGATCCGTGGCTTGCAACATGACGCCTCAATTATTCACCCCATCACAAGACGCTGACCAACAGTCGATCCCGATCATCGGGATCGACTGTTTCTTCACTGCCGGCCGGCTGGGCACCCGATTGCCTTGCTTACGTCTGTGTGGTCGCCTTAGCGTCCGTCGCGACGGCGGGGGCCTTCCCGCCCACTGACTTCGAAAGTCGCGTCCTTCGGCATCTTCGATGCCGCGCGACATTTCTCGTCAGACGCCCGACCTACCCGTGAAGACCCCCGCCGCTCGCGCCTTTAGCGTCAAGGCCTGGCGATCATCACCGGGACAGCGAGGGCTCAAATCATGAAGCCGATCGAGCGCAACTGCTCACGACCGTCTTCGGTGATCATCTCCATCGTCCACGGCGGCAACCAGACCCAGTTGATGGTGACGCCGCTGGCGATCTGCGACAGCGCGTGCTTGGCCGCGAATTCGATCTCGTCGGTCAACGGGCAGGCAGGGCTGGTCAGCGTCATGTCGAGGGTGATGTGCATGTCGTCGTCGATGTCGATGCCGTAGAGCAGGCCGAGATCGACGACGTTGACCATCAGCTCGGGGTCGACGACTTCCTTCATCGCTTCGCGGATGACGGCCTCCCGCTCGGCGATGGTCGCATTCGCCCAAGTATGCGGCACCTCGCCGGGCAGCTCGTCCTTGACGAGATCGGATGGCCGCGGTTCGGGCTGGGCGGCGTCGGCGGCCTTGATCTGATCTTCGACGTTCTCGCTCATGCTTGCTCCTCAATCTCAGGGGTGCTGGCTAGCGATCGGGCGACTGCGTCACGCAGCGCCGACCAGCCGAGCATCGCGCACTTGACGCGCGCCGGGAATTGCGCGACACCGACGAAAGCGACCGCGTCCTCCAGGCGCTCTTCGTCGCCTGCCACATTGCCTTGGCCCTCCATGACCTCGCGGAATTCGTCAAACAGCGCCATCGCGTCGCCGACTTCCCGGCCGATGACCAGATCGGTCATGATCGAGGTGGACGCCTGCGAGATCGAACAACCTTCAGCCTCATAGGAGACGTCCGAAATCACATTGCCATTTAGGTTCACTCGCAGGTCGATCTCGTCACCGCACGAAGGGTTGACGTGATGCACCTGCGCGTCGAATGGATCGCGCAGACCAGCGTGATGCTTTTCTTTGTAGTGATCAAGAATGATGTCTTGATACATCTGTTCGACGCTCATCTTGCCATCCTGCGGTTGAAGAAATTAGCGGTCCATTCCAGGCTAGCCAGGAAATGATCGACCTCAGCTTCGGTGGTGTATAGATAACCCGACGCCCGCGACGATGACTGGATGCCTAGCCGACGATGCAGGGGTGCTGCGCAGTGATGACCGCCGCGGACGGCGACCCCTTCGCTATCGAGCAGCTGCATGACGTCATGCGGGTGCACGCCTTCGACGGTGAACGCCACTGCCCCGCCCCGACCTTCGGTCGTATCCGGACCCATGACGCGGACATCTGGCAGATTCGCCAAACCGCTCAGAATCCGACCGGTGATGAATTCTTCGTGCGCGGCGATCTGATCCATGCCGATTGATTCGAGATAGTCGATCGCAGCCGCGAGCCCGACGGCTTGGGCGATTGGCGGCGTGCCGGCCTCGAAACGATGCGGCGGCGGGGCGAAGGTGGAGCCTTCCATGCGGACGACCTCGATCATTTCGCCACCACCCAGGAAAGGCGGCAATTCTGCGAGCAGATCGTACTTGCCCCACAGCACGCCGATGCCAGTCGGGCCACACATCTTGTGACCAGTGAAGACCAGGAAATCCACGCCGAGCTCAGCGACATTCGTCGGCCGCTGCGGCACCGCCTGGGAAGCGTCAGTGATCATCAGCGCGCCGACCGCATGTGCCTGCGCGGCGATCTGGGCGATCGGATTGACCGTGCCTAAGACATTGCTGATCCAGGTCAACGAGACGATCTTGGTGCGCTCGTTGATCAAACCCTCTGCCTCGGCTTTGGCGAGATCTAGCCGGCCCTCTTCGGTGATATCGAACCAGCGCAGGGTCGCGCCAGTGCGTTGGCAGATCAGCTGCCAGGACACGATATTCGAGTGGTGCTCCATCACCGAGACGACGATTTCGTCGCCCGGCGTTAGACCCGCGCCGAGCACATTGGCCAACAGGTTCAGGGCCTCGGAGGCGTTCTTGGTGAAGACAATCTCTTCGGGTCGAGCAGCTCCGATGAAGTTCGCGACCTTTGCCCGCGCCCCCTCGAAAGCCGCCGTCGCTTCGCCACCCAGCATGTGCATCGCGCGAGCGACATTGGCATTGTGCTGCAGATAGTGCTCGGCGATCACGTCGACGACCTGCCGCGGCTTTTGCGAGGTATTCGCCGAATCAAGATAGACGAGCGGTTTCGAGCCGACCGTCCGTTCGAAAATTGGAAAGTCGGCTCGAATGCTGGCTACGTCAAAGTTCATTTGCTAGCTCAGCCGCGCGCGGCCTTGATGTACTTGTCGTAGCCCTCGACCTCGAGCTCGTCGGCCAAGTCCTTGCCGCCGGAGGTGGCGACCTGACCGTCGACGAAGACGTGCACGTGGGTCGGGTGCATGTACTGCAGAATCCGCGTGTAGTGGGTGATCAGCAGCACGCCACGATCGCCCTGCTCGGCGAAGCGGTTGACGCCCTCGGCGACGATCCGGATGGCGTCAATGTCCAAGCCGGAGTCGATCTCGTCGAGGATCGCGACCTTCGGGTCGAGCAGATCCATCTGGACGATCTCACCGCGCTTCTTCTCACCACCAGAGAAGCCTTCGTTGATCGAGCGGGTCGCGAAATCAGGATCGAGCTCCATGCGCTGCAGGGCGTCCTTGACCTCGCCGGGCCAGGTGCGAACCTTCGGCGCCTCGCCAGCCAACGCAGCCTTGGCGGTGCGCAGGAAATTCGTCATCGGGACACCCGGCACCTCGATCGGGTACTGCATGGCCAAGAAGAGCCCCTGCTTGGCGCGCTCGTCGACGCTGAGCTCGGTCAGCTCGACGCCGTCCAGGGTCGCCGAACCAGAGGTGATGACGTACTTCGGGTGGCCAGCCAGCGCATAGGCCAGCGTCGACTTACCCGAGCCGTTCGGGCCCATCACGGCATGCACTTCGCCGGTCTTGATCTCAAGGTTGACGCCATTGAGGATCTGCTTGGGGCCGTGTTCGGTTTCGACATCGACGAACAGGTCTTTGATGACGAGATCAGCCATTTTTCGTGGTTCTCCTGTTTTCTTTATTTGCTCAAGCGTTAGTGGGTTCGTCGACGTCGACCCAAACCTGGCCGTCGTCGATCTTGCAGGGGTAAGTAGCGATGGGCTGGGTAGCGGGCAGGGTCTTGGCCGCGCCAGTGCGCAAGTCGAAAGCCGACCCATGCAGCCAGCACTCGATGACGCACTTCCGGGCGTCGACATCGCCCTCCGAAAGACGGACCTTGCCGTGGCTGCATTCGTCGTGGACGGCGAACAGCTCATTGTCGATCTGGACGATCGCGACGGGCACCTCATCGCCACCGGCTGATTCGACCTCGACCGCCAGCGCGGCATCGTCGGTCAGTTCGTCGACGGGAGCTACAGCCTGGAATGTCATTTGGCGTCCTGTTCCACAGCTTCAGGGGTCTGGCCGGCTGCGCCCATGTTCAGTTCGAGCTGTTCGTCGTCGATGAGCGCCGCCTCATCTTGCACACCCTCAATGTTCGCCAATGTTTCGGTCAGCGCCTCGACCAGGCGACCTTCGATCTCGGGCTGGCCGAGTTTGCGGATCAAGTCGAGGAAGAAGCCTTCGACGATCAACCGACGCGCAAGCTCCTCAGGGATGCCACGCGAACGCAAATAGAACAGCTGCTCATCATCGAAACGACCAGTCGAGCTGGAGTGACCAGCGCCGCGGATCTCGCCGGTCTCGATCTCGAGATTCGGCACCGAATCTGCCTGGCAGCCTTCGGTCAACATCAGGTTCTTGTTGGTCTCATAGGTCTCGATGTCGACGGCGACCTTGCGGATTACCACGTCACCGATCCACACCGAGTGCGCAGCCTTACCCTGCAGCGCGCCGCGATAGTCGACCAAGGACACGGTGTGTGGATGATTGTGGTCGACGAACATGCGGTGTTCGACGTGCTGGCCCGCGTCCACGAAATAGATGCCCTGCTGGGTCAGCTCGCCACCAGTGCCGGTGTAGACGGCGCGCTCCACCAGGCGGACGTCACCACCACCGATGCTGGCTTGGAAAGTACGCACGTTGGCGTCGCGACCGACCTGGACGGAGACCTGCCCGGCATGCACCGCGCCAGCAGACCAGTCTTGCAGGCTGATCAGCTGCAGCTCAGCGCCGTCAGCGACCTGAATCTCGATCTTGGAGGCTAGCTCGCCGGCGCCGCGATGACGCAGCACCACGACTGAATTGGACTGCTGACCTGCCTTGATGATCAGGTGCGAGGCCTGTGCGGCGGCGCCTTGCACGTCAACGACCAGCGGCTCGCTGAGCTCGGCCTTGGCGGCGATCTCGATCAGATCAGCTTGCTCACCGAGCACCGCGTTGGCTGCGACGAGGTCGACGGGCGCGTCGAAGGACAGCTCGCGGGCTTGTGCCGCGGCGATCTTCGAATGCGTGGCACCGTCAGGCAGCTGCAGGCTCAGCTGGGCAGCATTGCGCGCCCGACCGTCCAGCACGGCAGCGAAACGATCCAGCGGAGTGAAGCGCCAGGTCTCTTCACGGCCGGTCGGCATGACGTGGTCGGCGTGCTGCCAGCTCGGCTCGGGGTGCAGATGGGATTTCAACTCGACGCTTTGGGTGTCGGCCGGTTCAGTGATGATGGTCATGAATTCCTGTCCTCGATTTCGCAGTGGGATACGGGCTACGGGCCGCTTAGCCCACCGCGCCTTCCATCTGCAGCTCAATCAAGCGGTTCAATTCCAGCGCATATTCCATCGGCAGCTCACGCGCGATCGGCTCGACGAAGCCACGCACGATCATCGCAGCCGCCTCGTCCTCATTCAGGCCACGCTGCATCAGATAGAACAGCTGGTCTTCACTGATCTTCGAGACAGTCGCCTCGTGGGCCATTGAGACGTCCTCTTCGCGCACGTCGACGTAGGGATAGGTGTCGGTGCGCGAAACATTGTCGACCAGCAGCGCGTCACATTTAACCGAGGACGCCGAGTGCACCGCACCCGGCTGCACCTCGACCAGACCGCGATAGGACGAACGGCCACCGCCGCGCGAAACCGACTTCGAAACGATCGTCGAACTCGTCCGCGGCGCCAGGTGCACCATCTTGGAGCCGGTGTCCTGATGCTGACCAGGGCCTGCAAAAGCGACCGAGAGCGTCTCGCCCTTGGCGTGTTCGCCCATCAGCCAGACCGCCGGGTACTTCATGGTGACCTTGGAGCCGATATTGCCGTCGACCCATTCCATGGTGCCGCCAGCCTGCACGGTGGCGCGCTTGGTCACCAGGTTGTAGACATTGGTCGACCAGTTCTGGATCGTCGAGTAGCGCACCCGGGCATCCTTCTTGACGACGATCTCGACCACCGCGGAGTGCAAGGAATCGGTCTTGTAGATCGGCGCGGTGCAGCCTTCGACGTAGTGGACGTGCGAGCCCTCGTCAGCGATGATCAGTGTCCGCTCGAATTGGCCCATGTTCTCGGTGTTGATCCGGAAATAGGCCTGCAGCGGAATGGTGACGTTGACGCCCGGCGGCACGTAAATGAACGAACCACCCGACCAGACGGCCGTGTTTAGCGCAGAGAACTTGTTGTCACCGGCTGGAATGACGGTGCCGAAATACTCTTCCATCAACTCCGGCACCTGCTGCAGCGCAGTGTCAGTGTCGAGGAAGATGACGCCTTGGCGCTCGAGTTCCTCGTTGATCTTGTGGTAGACGACCTCAGACTCGTACTGTGCAGCAACGCCAGCGACCAGCCGCGCCTTCTCGGCTTCGGGGATGCCCAGCTTGTCGTAGGTGTTCTTGATGTCCTCGGGCAGGTCGTCCCAGGTCTGCGCCTGACGCTCAGTGGAGCGGACGTAGTACTTTATCTCGTCGAAATTAATCTCCGACAGATCAGCACCCCACTTGGGCATCGGCTTGCGCTCAAACAGCTGCAGCGCCTTGAGACGACGCTGCAGCATCCATTCCGGCTCGTTCTTGATCGCCGAGATGTCGCGGACGACTTCCTCGCTCAAGCCACGTCGGGCGTGGGCGCCGGCGACGTCCTCGTCATGCCAACCGAAGCGGTAGTTCGACAGTTGCTCGATCGCTTCGTCCTGGCTGACTTGCGCAGGCTGGGTTTGAGTCATCGCTCGCCTTTCTAGCTCGCTTTGTCTGTTTTCGGTCTAAGTCTGCTGTGGGCCGGCTATGGGCTTAGCCGACAGCTCGCATCGCAGCTGGGCCAGCGTCATCGCCGCTGGCGCGGACCTTCGGGTCAGGCAGTTTAGCTGAAGCATTGGTCACCACCCGCAAAACGCAGCTGTGCTGGCCTTGGGCAATCGTGTCGTGATCTTCGACCTCAGCACCAAGCAACTCAGCGATGATAGCGGCTTCGGCCTGGCAAAGCTCGGGATACTTGTTTGCGACCCGCACGATTGGGCAATGTCGCTGCTCGACGCTGATGTCATCACCGCACTCGATGCTGCTGGCGAAATAGCCGGACGCGTCCAAGGCTTGCGTCAACGCTGCCACCGGAGTCAGTTCTGGATCTGCGGCGAGCCGCGCCTCGAAATCGTTGCGCACGCCGTCGAAACGTGTCTCCGCGATGCGTCGAATCGCGTCCGGGCCGCCAGCTTTGATCAATTCCTCGATCGCGATCAACGCCAACTTGTCGTAACTCTGACCAAACGTGCCGCGTCCCCGGTTGGTGAGCTGATAAATCTTCGGTGGGCGACCCCTGCCTCGACCATCGGTCTGCTCCACTTCGACGCCTTCGATGAGCCCGTCAGCCTCTAGCATGCTCAGATGGCGCCGAATACCAGCCGAAGTGAGATCAAGAGCTGAACTGATTTCGTTGGTGGTCTTTGGCCCTTGCGCCAGCAAGAAGCCCAACACCCGGTCGCGGGTACGTAGATCGTCCTCGGACCCGCCGGCATGCTGAGCAGTTTTCACAACAACCATGTTCCTATATTTTTTGTCCGCATTCAAAGTATTTGGCGCGCGCTGATAAAGATTCGGACACGTCGGTGGCCTGATGCCCCCAATAGGGCGTAACGTATGGGAAGCATTACATTTTCGAGTTCAGCGACGTTGCTGAGCCCCATTTTGTAGTCGCCCAAATCGACCCCTCGGCATTTGATGCGCCGCGGGATCAGCACTCGGCAAAGGAGCATTTCAGTGAAGAAGACTCTAGCTGTGGCAGCGGCGCTGACCATGACGACCGCGCTGGCCTTGACCGGCTGTGGCGGCGGTGGCGAAACCAAACCGGAAAGCTCCGGCACGAGCAAGGGGTCGGCAGCCGCTGATGCGGGCAAGATCACCTTGTGGGTCGACACCAACCGGCAGCCCGCAATCGCCAAGATCGCAGAGAAGTTCAAGCAAGACACCGGCGTCACCGTCGAATTGGTCGTCAAGGACAACTCTAAGATCGTCGACGATTTCACCACCCAGGCCCCTAGCGGCAACGGTCCAGACGCGATCATCCTGGCGCACGACAATGTTGGTCGCCTGGTTCAAAATGGTGTCATCGAGGCCATTGAGCTGGGCGCGGTGGCCAGCAAGTTCCAGCCTGTCACCGTCAAGGCATTCACATTGGATGGCAAGGTCTACGGCCTGCCCTATGCCACCGAGAACCTGGCTTTGGTGCGTAACACCGATTTGGTCAAGCAGGCTCCGAAGACTTGGGACGAGGCTGTCGAGCTGGGCAAGGCTTCCGGCGCCGCGTACCCGATCTTGGTCGGCGGCGATGACTCGACCAAGGCGAGCCCGTACAACCTATACGCCTTCCAGCAGTCTTTCGGCGCCCCGGTCTTTTCGCTGGCCGCCGACGGCTCCTACGATCCGACGAAGATCGCTATGGGCGGTCAGCCTGGTGCGGACTTCGCCAACTGGGTGAGCGCGCAGGGCAAAGCCGGCATCCTGCGCTTGAGCATCGACAATGACGTTGCGATCAGCGAATTCACCGCCGGTAAGTCGCCTTACATCGTCACTGGCCCGTGGAACTTGGAGAAGATCAAGACCGCTGGCATCAAGTACGCGATCGATCCGATCCCAGCTGCTGGCCCGCAGGCTGCCGCGCCGTTCGTCGGCGTCCAGGGCATGGCGATGTCTGCGTACTCCAAGAACAAGATCGCTACGCAGAAGTTCCTGGCTGAGTACATGAGCCAAGAGTCGGTGCAGATGGACTTGTTCAACGCCTTGCACCGTCCGCCGGCCTTGACTAGCGCTTTCGAGAAGGCCAAGTCGGACGCTGACGTGGCCGGCTTCGGTGCGGTCGGCGCTAAGGGCGTGCCGATGCCGAACGTCCCGGCGATGAATGGCGTGTGGAACGACTGGGGCAATGCGCTGACTGAGATCGTCGAACAGAAGACCGCCAACCCGGCAGAGACCTGGCAGAAGATGGTCGACGCCCAACAGGCCAAGCTGAAGTAATTCAGGGTCGCTAACTAATTCCCCGCTGTATCGCTGCCCGGCGGCGCCCTAGCCCGCCGGGCAGCGGCAGCTCAGCAACACCGGAGGGTCGCATTGGCTACCAAGGCGCCGCTTGCTGACGGCAAGCTTGATCCCGATTCTCGGGAAGCGCGGGTCAAGTCCGCGCAAACTCAGTTCGCGCCGAAGTTGAGCGCGACGATAACCAAGATCGTCTTGCTCGGCTTATTCGACGCACTGATGATCTACACCCTAATGATGGCGATCGGCGCCAAATCGTGGGTGCTATTGGTCTTAATAGCCGTTGTCACCTTGGCGGTCAACGTCATCTACCTGCCCCCCAACCGCATGCTGCCCGGCAAATATTTAGCGCCCGGCATCATCTTTTTGATCATCTTCGCGGTCTCGGTGACGCTGTACACCGTCATCGTCTCGTTCACCAACTACGGTGATGGCCACAACTCAACCAAACAGGACGCGATCGTCGCGATTCAAAAACAAAACCAGCAACGCGTCCAAGATTCCCCAGAATTTCCTGCTGCAGTGGCGACCAAGGACGGCGCCTTGTGGCTGCTGATCGTCGACCCGAGCACCGATCAGGTGCGGGCTGGCAGCGAGGAACGGCCACTCCAAGACGTCGATGACGCTGAGGTCGATTCACTCGGTCGACCCAAGGCGGCGCGCGGCTTCAATGTGCTGAGCTTCGCTGATATTTCCAGTCGTCAATCCGAGATCGCGGAGCTCTCCGTGCCGGTGTCTGAAGACACTAACGAGGGCTTCCTGCGCACCACGACCGGCTCGGTGGCCTATCAATATCGCTCGACGATGCACTATGACAAGGACGCAGACACCTTCACCAGCCCAGATGGCAAGACCTATCGCGATGGTGGGGCCGGTGCATATATCGACGACAATGGCAACCAGATCAACCCCGGCTGGCGGATCGGCGTCGGTTTCGACAACTACAAGAGCGCCCTGACTGAGCCGTCCATCCGGGAGCCCTTCTTACGGGTGCTGGCCTGGACTTTCGCTTTTGCGATCTTGTCGGTGCTGACCACTTTCGCGCTCGGCTTGGGCTTGGCGATGGTCTTCAACGTCAAACTCTTCGGCCAACGCTTCTATCGCGTCATCATGATCTTGCCCTACGCGTTCCCGGCGATCATGATGACGATGGTCTGGGCCGGTATGTTCAACCGCGACTTCGGCTTCATCAACCAGGTGCTATTCGGTGGTTCATCGATCCCCTGGCTGACCGACCCGTTCCTGGCTAAGGTCTCACTGTTGATCGTCAATTTGTGGCTCGGTTTCCCCTACCAGTTCCTGGTCGCGAGCGCTGCGCTGACGTCAATTCCGCATGACGTCGTTGAAGCCGCCGAGGTGGACGGCGCTACCAGTTGGCAGATCTTCCGCACCATCAAATTGCCGCTGCTGATGGTCTCGCTGGCGCCGCTGCTGATCAGCTCGTTCGCGTTCAACTTCAATAACTTCAACTTGGTCTACATGTTGACCAAGGGCGGCCCGCGGATGCTCGACACCAATCTGGATGTCGGATCCTCAGACATCTTGATTTCAATGGTCTATAAGGTCGCCTTCGGTGACGCTAGCCGCCTGTACGGCCTAGGCAGCGCGTTCGCTGTGTTGATCTTCATCATCGTCGGCGTCATTTCGGCGATCGGCTTTAGGCAGACCCGCGCGTTGGAGGATTTGAACTGATGAGCACCAACGACCCGAAAGATTTGACTGCACCCGATAGCGCCGCGCTGGGCCCGATCCAACAAGCTGCCCGCAGCGAAGCCGCGGACGATAACGTCGCGAACTCGCAGACTGCCACGCGCAACTATCGTCCAAATGAAGCCGCCGGTGTGCGCACCAAGCCCGGTAATGAACTGCAGACGCGCGAAGTGACCAGCGCGGACGGTTCGAAGATCGTCGTCACCGAGCAGGTCGCAGAGAATCCAGCAAAGAATTTCCGACGCAACTGGTGGCGCCACCTGATTGGCATCGTGGCCTGCATTTGGGCGATTTTCCCGATCCTCTATGTGCTGTCGGCGTCCTTTGATCCGTCTGGCACCATGACGGGCTCCAATCGACTGTTCCGCTCGTTCAGTGTTGACAACTACGTCAAGCTCTTCGCCGACCCGCTGCGTCCCTACGGCAGGTGGTATTTGAACACCACGCTGCTGGCGATCTGCGTAGCGCTGCTGACGGTGTTGATGTCGGCGCTGGCCAGTTATGCGTTCTCCCGCTTCCGCTTCGCCGGACGACGAACCACGCTGCTGGGCTTGATGCTGATTCAGATGTTCCCGCAGCTATTGAACCTGGTCGCGATCTTCTTGCTGTTGACTGAGATGGGTCGCGTCATCCCCGCGATGGGTTTGGGTTCGCTGATCGCCTTGGGCTGCATGTACCTGGGTGGCGCGCTGGGCGCAAACACCTATCTGATGTACGGCTTCTTCAACTCGGTGCCGAAATCGATTGACGAAGCAGCCCGCGTCGACGGCGCCGGCCACGCCCGGATCTTCTTCCAGATTCTACTGCCCTTGGTGACACCCACCTTGGCGACGGTCGGCTTGCTGAGCTTCATCAACACCTTCAACGAGTACGCAATTGCCTCGGTGGTCGTCGGCAACGACCCGGCCAAGCAGACATTAGCGCTGGGCTTGTACCAATACATTTCTGAAGAGACCAATACCAACTGGCCAATCTTCGCCGCCGGCGCCGTGCTGGCCTGCTTGCCGGTGTTGATCGTCTTCTTCTGGTTGCAGCGCTACCTGACCGAGGGCTTGACTAGCGGATCTGTGAAATAGGTTCGATCTAAGGGACGACTGGCCTCCTAAAAGTTTTCCACAGATTGATTTTGGGGGCTGTTCTAAACCTCGCACCAGGCTGACAATTGTCGCATGTAGTTGTCGCATTCATGGGCGGAGAAATCCAGGATGAATCTCGAGTACCGAGTGAATCTGACGGAGTTGGCTAAGGCAGCCGACGACTTGCGCAAGGTCAGCGAGGACGTCGCTGATCAATGTTCGGGCGCAAACTTTTCGGCGTTCGAAGGTTGGGGTGGCGGTTTGGCTGCCTCGGCGGGCGCTCACTTCAATTCCATGATTCAACAAGCTCAGCGCGAGTTGACCGAACAGGGCATGTCCCATCCTGCGACCTTGGCCCTGATCGCCCGGAAGTTTGCCGCTCAAGAAGCTGACGCATCGCAGGCCATCAAGAGCTTTTTCGAGGGGCGGGTGGATCGATGAATTATTGGCACAAAGGCATGACTTGGCCTACTGACACTTTGCGCGCCACCGCGTATGACTTGTTTTCCCGTTCCGGCGCACTCACCACGAACGCGAAGCGAACATTGGCCTGCAGAATGCCGTCCTGGGTCGGCACGGCAGCTGATATCGCAAAGGTTGACCGTGAATTGTGGGCGGCCAGGCAAAGCTTTATCTCCGAGAAAATGCTCGCGAAAGCTCGGTTGGACTTGCACGGTGCTGACGAACTGGAATCCTTGCAATCCCAAATGCGGTCATTGAAACAACGCCTAGAGGCTCGCGGCTTCATAGTGTCGGCCACCGGCTCGTTGAAATCACCCCCGGATGCCAAAGCTTACGAGTACGAGTCCGCGTCAAGATCGATCAGTGCGCTTTCCATCCGAGTCGAGCGACTCGACAAATCGATAGCCAGTGCTATCACCACGCTGACGAGTAAGACCAAGCTGTCGCGCCAAAGCATCTCCGACCTTGACGACATGAACGCGATCCGGTTGAACGCGCTCGAGGACGTCACCTGGAAACCCAGTTTGCGGCGCGGTTACGCAGCCTTGAACCCCACCCAGCGACAAGCCTTACTCACATCGCTTCGACGTGGCGAACTACCACGAGGCATTTACCACCAACTGATCAACGGTGTCGCGCCTTCGCTGACCGAACGCCTCGCCTTCACGGCCTACACCGCAGCAAACTCCCCCTTTTGGGATTTTGTCTTGAAAAACTGGGGGACGGGCAATACTCGACGCTATACCGGCCCCCTGATGTACGCCCTATGGGAAAACTTCATGGCAGACGGCAAACCCCTCACCCCAAAACTGCTAGAAGATCAAGACGTCACAACCAAGCCGGCCTTTGAGGACATTCCTGGGCTCATTGCCGAGTTCGAGACCGTGGCAGACGAAATGAGAGGCAAGCCTCACGCCCAGATCCAAGTGAGCGTCACAGTCGATGCAGCCGGGGAACCGCACTTCACTGTGATCATCCCTGGCACCGCCGTCGGGTTGTTGAGTTATGACGGCTGGAACCAGCACCCTAAAGGACTGGACTGGCCGGCCAACATAAAAGGCAAAGGTTTTAGTGACTCGGCTGTCACCCAATCAATAGCAGCAGGGATCGAGGAAGCCATCAGAAAATACGAAATAGACACAGGAAAACCCCTACAGAATCCTCCCAAACTGCTACTGGCAGGTCACTCCCAAGGCGGCATCGTCGCGACCAACCTTGTCGCGGACCCCACATTTTCCGCAAAATTCCGGGTCGAACATGTCCTCACCATTGGCTCACCGGTGGAAGACATCGAAGTCCCCAGCCACACCAAGGTGACGAACCTGGCCAACCAAAACGATCCCGTTCCACGGCTAGACGGCGACCTAAAAGAATTTACGCGGCCAATATGGCGCGTTATCGACGCCGCATCCCCATTGCCAGGCCCAGGCCCCATTATCGACGCGGTACGACCCTCCTGGACACCTCCAGATAATTATGAAGAAATCCGATTCCTAAATAAAGATCACCCAAACACGAACGTCACCATCGTGGAAAAAGTAAATCCGTTCGACGATCATGATCACCGCATGTACCGAAAGCGAGCCAAATCGGCGTTGGACGTCTCTCTTAATGGGAGTCTAACCAGCCTTAACGAATCGCTGTCTCCGTATCTGAACAGCGAAGATGAGCGCGGCCGCTTCGTTTACACAGCTGAGGTGGGACGCAGATGATGCAAAATTTTCCCAGAAGAATCTTAATTGCTATCGCCCTGCTTTTGTCTGTGCAACTTGTGGTTGGGTGTGGCCAGATATACCGCGCACGCTGGCCCGAGAATAACAGACCCGATATCACCCAGGTCAATGACGATATAGAGGCAGACTTGAAAACGATCGAAGGCGTGACGAGGGTTGAAGTAGGACTTTCAGAAGACGGCCTAAACTTCA
>ERZ1031113.67-NODE-67-length-52903-cov-15.958901_pt1 | contig 52903 bp, 47 predicted proteins | sample MGYA00518225_ERZ1031113 | MGnify/ENA primary metagenome ERZ1031113 (study PRJEB33718, sample SAMN03159751) | human skin metagenome | collected 2014-05-20 | study: EMG produced TPA metagenomics assembly of the PRJNA266117 data set (Human skin bacterial metagenome...
GCGAGCGCATTATCTTCCTGGGAACCCAGGTCGATGATGAGATTGCGAACAAGCTTTGCGCCCAGATCCTCCTGCTGTCTGCCGAGGACCCCACTCGCGACATTTCGCTTTACATCAACTCCCCGGGTGGCTCTGTCACTGCGGGCATGGCCATTTACGACACGATGAAGTACTCGCCGTGCGATATTGCCACGTACGGCATGGGCCTGGCTGCCTCCATGGGTCAGTTCCTTCTCTCCGGCGGCACCAAGGGCAAGCGCTACGCTCTGCCGCACGCGCGCATCATGATGCACCAGCCTTCCGCTGGTGTCGGTGGTACCGCAGCTGACATCGCCATCCAGGCTGAGCAGTTCGCGCAGACCAAGCGTGAGATGGCTGAGCTCATCGCTGAGCACACCGGCCAGACCTTTGAGCAGATCACCAAGGACTCTGACCGTGACCGCTGGTTCACCGCCCAGCAGGCCAAGGAGTACGGAATCGTCGACCAAGTCATCGAGTCCGTCAACGGTCCTATCAGCAACTAGGGAACAAGGAGCCTTAATACAATGTCTAACCTTCAGATGCCTTCTTCCCGCTACGTTCTGCCAGAGTTTATTGAGCAGAACGCGCAGGGATCCAAGACCACCAACCCGTACTCCAAGCTGTTTGAGGAGCGCATCATCTTCCTAGGCACCCAGGTCGATGACACCTCCGCTAACGACATCATGGCGCAGCTGCTGGTGCTGGAGTCTCAGGACCCAGACCGCGATATCACGATGTATATCAACTCCCCGGGTGGATCCTTCACCGCGCTGATGGCCATCTATGACACCATGCGCTACGTGCGCCCGGACGTGCAGACCGTGTGCCTGGGCCAGGCCGCCTCCGCCGCAGCCGTCCTGCTGGCTGCCGGTGCCCCGGGTAAGCGCGCAGCACTTCCGAACTCTCGCGTGCTTATCCACCAGCCGCGCACGCAGGGCACCCAGGGCCAAGTCTCTGATCTTGAGATTGAGGCCAACGAGATTGAGCGTATGCGCCGCCTCATGGAAGAGACCCTGGCCGAGCACACCGGCCGCACCGCTGAGCAGATTCGCATCGATACTGACCGTGACAAGATTCTCACTGCCCAGGAAGCAGTGGAGTACGGTCTCATCGATACCGTCTTTGATTACCGCAAGCTCAACGCCTAGGTAAGTTGCGTGTAGGCGCGATGCCCCGCCTCCGGATTTGTTCCGGGGCGGGGCTTGCTTTCGTCGAAGAGCGGCTTAGCTCTCATAAACTGGCAGGATGACGATGTGGCCATAGCGCTTGTCGACGTCCCAGGAGAGGTTTCGCACGGAGTCGCGCGAGGTGACGTCGACAAGCAGGGCGTCTGCGTCGAGATCGGTCGCGGCCTGGTCTTGAAGGTCGAACCTGGAGTTGCTCCTGAACGGTTGGGGCGGATGTGTCCGAGCTTCAGCCTAGGAGGCTAGCGCCAGTGGTATGGCTAGCGCCGGTGGTGTGGAGGGCCTTGCTGACGCCGATGTCGGTGAAGGGGTGGACAGCAGAAGTAAACGAGCAAGCAGCTCTGTCTATGTTGATTAAAGACTGTTTTAAATTCAATGGCGCGCCACTCAGTGGGGAATGAAGCTCATGGGTGAGTGGTTTACTAGAGTGGAATGAAGACCGCGGGGGCTGCGGTAGAATCGCCCCACTAACACCCTCAGAGAAAAGAGTCGAAAGGCGTTCATGGCACGTATGCAAGAAAGCGCTGACCTGCTCAAGTGCTCCTTCTGTGGAAAGAGCCAAAAGCAGGTAAAGAAGCTTATCGCCGGCGGCGGCGTCTACATTTGTGACGAATGCATTGAGCTCTGCAACGAGATTATTGAGGAGGAGCTCGGCGCAGCTCAGGCCGAGGCGGATGAAGAGAAGGAGATGCGCCTGCCGCGTCCTTCGGAGATTTCGGCCTTCCTGGACAAGTATGTCATCGGTCAAGATCAGGCCAAGCGCGTGCTGTCGGTGGCGGTGTACAACCACTACAAGCGCATCAAGGCAGAAGAAGCCGCGGGCTTGGAGAGTCGCCGCAAGAAGGCACAGGAAGAGGACGTGGAGATTGCCAAGTCCAATATCCTCATGCTGGGCCCCACTGGCTCCGGTAAGACTTACCTGGCACAGACTTTGGCCCGGCTTCTCGACGTCCCCTTCGCCATCGCGGATGCCACCAGCCTGACAGAGGCCGGCTACGTGGGCGAGGATGTGGAGAATATCCTGCTCAAGCTGCTCCAGGCAGCCGATTTTGATGTTGAGCGCGCGCAGCAAGGCATTATTTACGTTGATGAGGTGGACAAGATTTCCCGCAAGTCGGAAAATCCATCGATTACCCGTGATGTTTCCGGTGAAGGTGTGCAGCAGGCGTTGCTGAAGATTCTTGAGGGAACCGTGGCGGCCATCCCGCCGCAGGGCGGGCGCAAGCACCCGAACCAGGAGTTCATCCAGCTGGATACCTCTAACATCCTGTTCATTGTTGCTGGCGCCTTCGCAGGTTTGGACAAGGTGATTTCGGAGCGTGTGGGCAAGAAGGGCGTGGGCTTCGGCGCCAAGCTGGAAACAAAGGATGAAAAAGAGTCCGTGGACTTCTTCTCCCAGGTGCGCCCCGAGGACCTGGTGAAGTTCGGCCTGATTCCGGAGTTTATTGGCCGTCTTCCGGTTGTGGCGACGGTAGACAACTTGGACCGAGAGTCTCTGGTCAAGGTGCTCGTGGAGCCGAAGAATTCTTTGGTCAAGCAGTACCAGCGCCTGTTCAGCATGGACGGCGCGGAGCTGCACTTCGAGGATGAAGCGCTCGATGCCATCGCTGAGTTGGCACTCGAGCGCAAGACCGGTGCGCGTGGCCTGCGCGCCATCATGGAGGAGCTGCTTGTTCCGGTGATGTATGACCTGCCGGACCGCGAGGACATTGCCAGCGTCCACATCACCGAAGCCTGCGTGAAGGGCGAAGGTGAGCCGGAGTTCGTCTACTCGGACGAAGCGAAGGAATCCGCCTAAACGGCATCTCTTAAAAGGCATCTTCAAGGCTGAAGATGCCTTTTGCGCTGTCTACATGGCGTTTTCAGGCCCAAAAACGCCGTCTGTCAGATGCCATCTTCGTGCTGTGGGCAAAGGAACCAGATGAGTGGGACCATTTAGCTATGGCGTGAGATCGTGACCTGGGCTTGTGCTCAGGTCGGCGCGCACATGGTTCCTTTACTCTGGTCCCTTTGCTCGCTCGGTGCTGGGAGAGGGCTCTACCCGTAGAGGCTCGTGGATGCGCCGCCCTCGTCCTCAGTGGAGTACACATCCAAGGGCGCTGACTCGGCCTCAAGTTCGGTCTCGTTCTGGGTGAGGTAAGACTCAAAACCGATGTCGGGGATATTCGCCGTAAGGAAGGCCAGCACGGCATCGACGGCCATGCGGTGTAGACCCTCCGTGTTGTTGTGGGTATGCATGTCGATGTCGAGCAGATTGCTCATCATCGCGTGATTCGTCACGCGGTACATCGTCAGAGCCGAAATCAGCGTGAAAATGTCATTGGCGGAAATACCCGGGCGGAAAGCGCCGGAATCTTGGCCCAGCATGAGGAGTCTGTCGAGGTGGAGGGAGATCTGGGAGACGTCGATAATCGCCTGCGAGGACTCCAGCACACTGTGGGAGGATTCCATCGTCATCATTTTGATGGCCTCCGGGTGCTCCACGTGCTGTCGGAACATCCAGTCAACGAGGGTGCGCACGCCTTCCACAGGCACGGCCGAGTCAACGGCGAGGCTGCCCTCCGGCGGGTTCAGGCGCTTGGCGGCGGTGGCCAAGGCCTGCTGGTACAGACCTTTCTTGTCCCCGAAGTGGTAGTGAATCATGCGCTTGGACATGCCAGAAAGCTTCGACACAGTGTCGAGCTTGGTCTCGGCGTAGCCATGGTCAGAGAACTCCGCGATCGCAACATCGATCACGTGCTCAACAGAGCCGACGTTGACCGATGTGACCTCAGTGTTCATGAATGTTCCGTCCTTGTACGCGTTGAATTGGTGGCTGGTTATGCCCGCTTCTTACTACTATGCCGAAAAACTGTCTAGACGGAGTTCAAGTACACCAATCTTGGGTATTTCGGGGGTGAAATTGCACCCCATGGGGGAAAGAAACGGGACTAGGCTGGGAAGGCGAGTACCGAGTCGAAAGGATGTCACACATGACCGCATCTCAACCCGTCAAGATCACTGTGACCGGCGCTGCCGGCAACATCGCCTACTCGCTGCTGTGGCGCATCGCTGCCGGTGATGTCTATGGCAAGGACACCCCAGTGGAGCTGGCTCTGCTGGAGATTCCGCAGGCCATTGGCGCCGCTGAAGGCGTGGCCATGGAGCTCAATGACTCCGCTTTCCCGCTTCTGCGCGGCATCACCGTCACCGATGACCCGAACGTGGCCTTCAAGGACACCAAGGCAGCGTTCCTTGTGGGTTCCCGTCCGCGCACGAAAGGCATGGAGCGTGCCGATCTGCTCGAGGCCAACGGTGCCATCTTTACCGAGCAGGGCAAGGCGCTTAACGCCGTCGCCGCGCGCGACGTCCGTGTTCTCGTCGTGGGCAACCCGGCCAACACCAACGCCTACATTGCCTCCCAGAGCGCCCCAGATTTGGACCCGAGCCAGTTCACCGCGCTTATGCGCCTGGACCACAACCGCACACAGAGCCAGGTGTCCCTCAAGACCGGCATGCCCACCGCGGAGCTGACTAAGGTGGCCGTGTGGGGTAACCACTCCGCGTCCCAGTTCCCAGACCTGACTTTCTCCAACGCTGAGGTGGATGAGGACTGGTACAAGGAGGAGATGATTCCGAAGGTGGCCAAGCGCGGAGCGGAAATTATCGCTGTGCGTGGTAAGTCCTCGGCAGCATCGGCGGCGTCTGCCGCGGTGGACCACATGCACGATTGGATCCACGGCACGGAGGATTGGCGTACCGCGGCCGTCGTCTCGGATGGCTCCTATGGCGTGGATGAGGGGCTCGTGGCGGGATTCCCCACCGTGGCCCGCGATGGCAAGTGGGAAATCGTTCAGGGCCTCGAGCTCAACGATTTCCAGAAGGAGCGCATCGAGGCCTCCGTACAGGAGTTGCGTGAGGAGCGCGAGGCTGTCGCTCACCTGCTCAAGGACTAGGCCTCAAGCACGAGATTATCGATAAGCCGCACCGGCCCCACCTGCGCTGCCACCAGCGCTAGGGCGGGCCGGTGTTGTGCGTCAACGGGCTCGAGCGTCGCGGGGTCCACCACGGTGAGGTAATCCACCGTGATGCCGGGGGAGGAGGCGAGCTGGGCTTGGGCGTCGTCGAGCGAGGCGCCGGCGTCTAGTGCGAAGAGTGCTCGGGATAAGGCCACGGCCTGCTCGCGCTCGGCAGGGCTCAAGCGAGCGTTGCGGCTGGACTCGGCTACACCATTTGCTGCGCGGACGATGGGCGCGCTGATGATGTCCACTGGCAGGTCGAGGTCACTCACCATGCGGCGCAGGATGGCCACCTGCTGGGCATCCTTTTGACCGAAATAAGCACGGTCGGGGCCCACGAGGTTAAAGAGCTTGGTGACCACCGTGGCCACGCCATCGAAGTGGCCGGGGCGCGAAGCACCTTCCAAGACCGAGCCCATCTCGCCCGTGCGAACCCACACCTGGGGAGTGCCGCCGGGGTACATCTCTTCCACACTGGGAGCGAAGACGGCATCGACTCCGAGCGAATCCAGCAGCCCGGCATCGGCGTCAAGGTCGCGCGGGTAGGCGCGGAAATCTTCGCAGTCGCCTAAATCAGTGAACTGCAGCGGGTTCACAAAGACCGAACAAATGACGTGGTCGTTCTCCTCGCGGGCGCGGCGCACGAGGGAACCGTGGCCGTCGTGAAGCGCGCCCATCGTGGGCACGAAACCGACAGATCCGGTAAGAGATGCGCGGAAATCCCGCAGCTCAGCTTTGGTACGAAGAATCTTCATGGATCAAACCCTAGTCCTCGAAGGATTCCTCGGCGTTGGGGAAGGAGCGTTCTTTCACATCGGCCACGTACTCCTTCGCGCCGCTGAGCAGCGCGCCGCGCAGATCCGCATAGCGCCGTACAAAGCGCGGCGCCTTTGGCCCACCTAAACCAAAGGCATCGGTCCACACCAGTATCTGTCCGTCGGTCTGCGCGCCGGCGCCAATACCAATGGTGGGGATGGGCAGTTCCGCGGTTACCTGCTCGGCAAGAGCGGCGGGAACCATTTCGAGAACCACGGCGAAGGCGCCGGCGTTGGCAAGCGCGCGGGCATCCTCGTGCAGCTTCTCCGCACCGGCGCCGCGGCCCTGGACCACGAAGCCGCCCAAGGCATGGACCTGCTGGGGCGTGAAACCGATGTGGGCGCAGACGGGAATTCCGGCGTCGACAAGCGCGGCAACAATCGGGGCCCGCTCGGCGCCGCCCTCCAACTTCACGGCCTGTGCGCCGGTCTCCTTCATGACGCGCACGGCAGACTCCAGCGCCTGGGCAGGGCCGGCCTCATAAGTGCCGAAAGACAGGTCAACCACCACGAAGGCGCGGGACGTGGCTGTGACGACCGCGCGGGCCAGCGGAATGATCTCATCGAGGGTGAGCGAGAGCGTGGTCTCGCGGCCCAAGACCACGTTGGCCAGGGAATCCCCCACGAGCAGCAGATCTATGCCGGCTTCATCAAAAATCCCGGCGGTCATGCAGTCATAACTAGTCATGCAAGCAAAGGCTTGGGAATCCTGCTTAGCGCGGGCAAAATGGCGGGTTCGAAGACGTGAAATGTGCGACATGTCTTTACTCTAGCCAGGGGTCGGGTGCCAGTTGACGCACAGGGTAGAGTTGACCAGGTGACTGATCAGAATAAAGAGCAACTCGTTGGCACCAACCGCGCGGACCAGCTTCCCAAGTCCTGGGAGCCGCAGGCAGTAGAGAAGGACCTCTACGAAGGCTGGGTGAACGCTGGTTACTTCACCCCGGAAGCCTCCTCGGAGGCCGAGCCCTATTCCATCGTGCTGCCGCCGCCGAACGTCACCGGCCAGCTGCACATGGGCCACGCCCTGGACCACACTCTGATCGACTCCATCATTCGCCGCAAGCGCATGCAGGGCTATGCCACCCTGTGGCTGCCGGGTGCTGACCACGCCGGTATCGCTACCCAGACCAAGGTGGAGGCCCGCCTGCGTGAGCAGGAAGGCAAGAAGCGCTGGGACTATGAGCGCGAAGAATTCATCAATAAGGTCTGGGAATGGAAGGAAGAGTTCGGCGGCACCATCCAGAACCAGATGCGTGCCATCGGTGACTCGGTGGACTGGTCCCGCGAGCGCTTCACGTTGGATGAGGGTCTCTCCCGCGCCGTCCAGACCATCTTCAAGACCCTCTACGACGAGGGCATGATTTATCAGGCCAACCGCCTGGTTAACTGGTCCCCGGTGCTGGAGACTGCCGTGTCCGATATTGAGGTCGTGTACAAGGACGTCGAGGGCGAGCTTGTGTCCATTCGCTATGGCTCGCTGAACGACGATGAACCGCACCTCATTGTCGCCACCACCCGTGTCGAGACGATGCTGGGTGACGTCGCCATTGCCGTCCACCCCGACGATGAGCGTTATGCCCACCTGGTGGGCCAGGAGCTGCCGCACCCCTTCCGCGATGATTTGAGCCTGAAGATCATCGCCGATGATTACGTGGACATGGAATTCGGCACCGGTGCGGTGAAGATCACGCCGGCGCACGATCCGAATGACTACGCCATGGGCCAGCGCCACAACCTGGACATGCCCACCATCATGGACACCACCGGCCACATCGCCAACACCGGCACGCAGTTCGACGGCCTGACCCGCGAGGAGGCCCGCGTGGAGATCCGCGAGGCGCTGCGCGAGCAGGGCCGCATTGTCAAGGAGATTCGCCCCTACGTCCACTCCGTGGGCCACTCGGAGCGCTCCGGCGAGCCGATTGAGCCGCGCCTGAGCCTGCAGTGGTTTGTGGCCGTGGAGAAGATGGCGAAGATGTCCGGTGACGCTGTCCGTGAAGGTGATACCACCATCCACCCGAAGGCGCTGGAGCCGCGCTACTTCGAGTGGGTCGATGACATGCACGACTGGTGCATCTCCCGTCAGCTGTGGTGGGGCCACCGCATCCCGATTTGGTACGGGCCAGAGCGCACAAATGCGTCTGGCGAAATTGAACGAGATATCATCTGCCTCGGCCCCGACGAAGAGGCCCCGGAGGGCTACGTTCAGGATCCGGACGTCCTCGACACCTGGTTCTCCTCGGCCCTGTGGCCTTTCTCCACCATGGGCTGGCCGGAGAAGACCGACGATCTGGAGAAGTTCTTCCCCACGAATGTGCTGGTTACCGCCTATGACATCCTCTTCTTCTGGGTGGCACGCATGATGATGTTCGGTACCTTTGCCGGCGCGCACACCCCGGAGCTGCTCGGTGAGGGCAAGGACGGCCGCCCGCAGGTGCCGTTCACGGACATCTACCTCCACGGCCTGGTCCGCGATGAGCAGGGCCGCAAGATGTCGAAGTCCCTGGGCAACGGCATCGACCCGATGGATTGGGTACGCGACTATGGCGCGGATGCCCTGCGCTTCACCCTGGCCCGCGGCGCGAACCCGGGTGTGGACCTGCCGCTGGCAGTTGACGCCGCGGCTGCCGGCCGCAACTTTGCCACCAAGCTCTTTAACGCCACCAAGTTCGCGCTCATGAACGGCGCGGGTGTGGCGGAGCTGCCGGCACGTGACGCGCTGACCGACGCCGACCGCTGGATCCTCGACCGCGCCGAAGAAGTCCGCGTCAAGGTGGACGCCTATCTCGATGATTACCAGTTCGCAAAGGCCAACGAGTTGCTCTACCACTACGTGTGGGATGAGCTGTGTGACTGGTACTTGGAGATTGCCAAGACACAGATCCCGCGCGACTTTGATGCAGCGACCGCTGAGGAGCAGGCAACGGGACGCAGTACCCAAATCGTCCTGGGTCGCGTGCTCGACCTGGTCCTGCGCCTTCTGCATCCGACCATGCCTTTCGTCACTGAAGTCCTGTGGAAGGCACTCACCGGCGGGGAGACCATCGTCACCGCGCAGTGGCCTACCCAGGAGCACACCAACGGTGGCGCGGAGAAGGACGAGGTGGCTGCCCGCCGCATCGAGGATGCCGACAAGCTCATCACCGAGCTGCGTCGCTTCCGCTCCGACCAGGGTGTGAAGCCCTCCCAGAAGGTTCCGGGTCGCCTCGACTTCGCAGCGGCTGACCTGCAGAACCAGGAGGGCCTCATCCGCAACCTGGCCAACACCACTGAGCCGGGCGAGGACTTTACTGCATCCGCCTCCATCGAGGTGCGCCTGTCCCAGGCCACCGTGGAGGTCACCCTGGATACGTCCGGTGCCGTGGACGTGGAAGCCGAGCGCAAGCGCCTGGAGAAGGACTTGGCCAAGGCGCAGAAGGAACTGGATCAGACCGGCAAGAAGCTGGGTAATGAGGCCTTCCTGTCCAAGGCCCCGGAAGCCGTGGTGGAGAAGATCCGCACCCGCCAGCAGGTGGCCCAGGAAGAAGTTGAGCGCATCACCGCACGTCTGGAGGGACTCAAGTAGTGGCGGAGGAGAAAGGCCGCGAGGAGTATGAAATCGTTGATGCCCTCGCGGAGGGCACCGATGGCGGCCCAGTGGAGATTACCGACTCTGGCCTAACACTCAACCTCGGCGGCGAGGAGGACTACGAAGAGGCCGCGCCCGAGCAGGCCACGCCGGAAGAACTCGCCGAGCTGGCCCAGGTCACCGCGGAGCTCAACGAGCGTGCGCCGGAGACCATCATTGAGCCGAGCCTGGAGCGCATTGAGATGCTCATGGATCTGCTGGGCAATCCGGAGCGCTCCTTCCACGTCATCCAGGTGGCCGGCACCAACGGCAAGTCCTCGACCGCGCGCATGATCGATTCGCTGCTGCGCGCCTTCCACCGCCGCGTGGGCCTGGTGACTAGCCCGCACCTGCAGCTGGTCACCGAGCGCATCGGTATCGACGGCCACCCCATTCACCCGCGCGATTTCGTGCGCATCTGGCGTGAGATTCAGCCTTATGTTGAGATGGTGGATTCCCGCTCGGACATTCCCATGTCCACCTTCGAGGTGCTCGTGGGCATTTCCTATGCAGCGTTTGCTGATGCGCCTATCGACGTCGCCGTGGTCGAGGTCGGCCTCGGCGGCACGTGGGATGCCACCAACGTGGTCAACGCCGAAGTCGCCGTGGTCATGCCCGTAGGCATGGACCACACGGACTACCTCGGTGACACCATCACGGAAATCGCCAGCGAGAAGGCCGGCATCATCAAGGCTCGCGAACATGAAGCCGACGATGTCATTACCCCGGGTGAAAACATCGCCATCATCGCCGAACAAGACCCAGAAGCCATGCGGGTTATCCTGCAGCGCACCGTGGACGTCGGCGCCGGCGTGGCCCGCGCCGGATCCGAATTCGCTGCGCTGGAATCCCGCATTGCTGTGGGTGGCCAACAGCTCACCATTCAGGGCCTAGGCGGTCTCTACGAAGACATCTTCTTGCCCCTACACGGCGAGCACCAAGCCAAGAACGCGGCTGTGGCGCTGGCGGCAGTGGAGGCGTTCTTCGGGGCGTCGTCAGGCAACCCCATCGACATCGCGTCCGTGCGCACTGGCTTTGCCAAGGCGATCTCACCCGGCCGCCTCGAGCGCGTGCGCACCAGCCCGACAACCTTCCTCGATGCCTGCCACAACCCGCATGGCGCGAAAGCCCTAGCCGCAGCACTCGACCGCGACTTCGACTTCGCCCGCCTCATTGGCGTAGTGTCCATCTTCACCGACAAGGACGCCACCGGCATCCTCACCGCTCTAGAATCCGTGCTCACGGAGGTTGTCATCACACAGAATGCCTCCCCGCGCGCCCGCGATGCCTATGAGTTGGCGGAGATAGCCCGCGACATCTTCGGCGAGGAGCGCGTCTTCGTCGAACCCGACCTGCCCGGCGCCTATACCCAGGCCGTCGAGCTGGCAGAGGATGCTGACGTCCAGTCCGGTTCCGGCATCATCATCACCGGTTCTGTGGTCACCGCCGGCGATGCCCGCGCACTCTTTGGAAAGGAGCCCGCATGAGTTCCCGCAAGCCCATCCCCGAGGACGAGATTGGCCCGCTAGGCCTCGGCCAAGCCCCGGTGAAGGACCCGCTCAAGCAGTTTGGCGGCATGGTCGTGGCCAGCTCCCTCACGATGGAGCTGCTCACCCTGGTTCTGGCACTGCCGATGTTGTACAAGCTTTATGATGGCACCCTGTGGACCCCGTTCAACTACGGCGTGGTCATCGGCTTCATGGTGCTGTTGCTGGCGTCTTTCCCCTTCATGAACAAGCCGTGGATCGTCAGCGCGCAGATTGTCCTTCATATCATCGGCATCGTGCTGGGCTTTATGATCCACTGGTCAGTAGCGACCATCTTCATCATCTTTGCCCTGCTCTGGGCGCTGGCGGCCTATATGCGCTCCGTCATCGTGGCTCGTATGGAGCGCGGCTACCTCACCACCCAGCACCTCAACGAGAAGTAAGTAGAGCGAGGGGGAGAGCAGTCTGTGTATATCCGTCCGGAGCTGCGCCCAGGTGCGGCAGTCATGTCGTTGTTCGATCCGACGAATCCGCTCATCCGCCGCGCTGGCCGCGTCGTTCCGGCGCTGTGGCCCGCGCCGTACATTTACGGTGTGCGTACCCGCCGCGTGAAAAACCGCGACATCCGTGCCACCATTTATGAGCCGGATAATCCCCGCGCCGTGGTGTTGTGGATTCATGGCGGCGGCCTGCTCATGGGGCATCCCCGCCAGGACGTTAAGCATCTCAAGGACACCGCCGCGCAGCTGGGTGTGACGGTGGTGGCACCGCACTATCGTTTCGCCCCGGAACATCCGTACCCGGCAGCGCTTGACGACGTCCACTCGGCCCACCACTGGCTCCTTAACCATGCCGATGAGCTTGGGGTACGCGCCGACCGCATCGTCATTGGTGGCCAAAGCGCTGGCGGCGGGCTTGCAGCGGCTCTGTGCCAGCGCCTTTATGACGAGGGCGGAACCCAGCCGGTGGGGCAGTGGCTGTTCTGCCCCATGCTCGATGACCGCGCCGCGTCCGATGAGTGCAACGTCATTTGGGACGCAGATTCCAATGCGCAGGCCTGGCGTTACTACGTCCAGGATGACCCGACTGCGCCCTATGCTGTGCCCGGCCGCCGTGCGGACCTCACTGGATTGCCGCCTGCCTGGCTCTACGCTGGGCAAAGCGAGCTCTTCTATAACGAAATCCTGGTCTATGCCGAGCGCCTTGAGGCAGCTGGCGTACCCACGCAGTGCGAGGTCGTCGAAGGTGGCGTTCACGCTTTTGAACTCTGGGCTCCGCATACAGCCGCAGCAAAGCACCTGCTCATGAGCTCGCGTATGTGGCTAGACTCCACACTGAACGCGCTAGACTAGCGGGCATGCGCTACTTTCTCTTCGGTCTCTCCGCACTTCTTTGTCTCGCGGCTGTGGTGGCCAAGATTGTCAATGGCGGCTATGCACTCCCGCTCGCCCTGCTCGTCCCCGCCTTCATTTTCCTTGTCGTGGGAATGCTAAAAAGCCGGAGTGAGCAGCGCCCAGTCCAGTTTGAGGATCTTGAGGGCTGGCACCGCGAGGAGCTTCAGGGTTTGCTCGACAACGGCCAGTTCGGCACCGCCGTGCGCCAGGTTCAGATGTGGTTCCGTGGCACCAGCCACGAGCGTGCCGAAGAAATCGTGCGACGTCTCACTTAATAGCCCTCTGCGCGGACGCGAGCACGGCTTACCTGTACTATGTGCCGTATGACTGAACGTACACTCATTCTCATCAAGCCGGACGGCGTGAAGAACGGCCACGTGGGCGAGATCATCTCCCGCATTGAGCGCAAGGGCCTGAAGCTCGTCGCCATGGATCTGCGCGTCGCCGACGAGGAGACCGCCAAGAAGCACTACGCCGAGCACGAGGACAAGCCGTTCTTCGGCGAGCTCGTTGACTTCATCACCTCCGCACCGCTGGTTGCTGGCATCGTCGAGGGCGAGTCCGCTATCGCCGCATGGCGCCAGCTTGCCGGTGGCACCCACCCGGTAGAGAAGGCCACCCCGGGCACCATCCGCGGTGACTTCGCCCTGACCGTCGGCGAGAACGTCGTCCACGGTTCCGACTCCCCGGAGTCCGCTGAGCGCGAGATCTCCATCTGGTTCCCGAACCTCTAAAGAAGTTCACCGCGCCTAGCGCGCAATAAAGCCCGAGCATATCGCTCGGGCTTTTGTCATCTCTGCTGCTGAACCCGCTTCGTGCGATCGAGCGACGATCAGGTCGGGCACAGGTTAGTCGAACGACAGCAGCGTGCGCAAGGCCGCAAAAGCGTCTTTGTTCACCTGGTGAGTGACGGTGCGGCCGCATTGCTGCCTGGATAGTAGGCCGGCCTCCCGCAGGCGCGCTAAGTGGTGGGAGACCGTGGGCTGGCTCAGCGCAGTGAGCCCGGTGAGCTCCGTGACGCTCATCGGCCCACAGCCTTCCTCGCACAGAATAGACAGGAGACGAAGGCGGGCTGGGTCTGCGAGGACTTTGAATTGCTGCGAAAAATGAGTCGCCTCGGCGTCGCTGAGCGGGCCCATGCTTAAGGAGCAGCACTCAGTGCCGCGCGCGCTGGTCTCGGGCGTGGAAGAGGAAGCCATGCGATCAGTATAGGAGCTATCCACACTCCCGTCGTTATATTGACGACTGTCAATATGAACTGTAGATTGAATGTTCGTATCACGTTCTGTTCGAGCTAGAAGGAGGGAAGGCATGTCCGCTACACAGCGCCCAAAGTTGTCTTTTCTTGACCGGTTTCTACCCGTGTGGATCATTCTGGCGATGGCCGCCGGATTGCTCATTGGCCACTTCGTTCCCGGAATTGGCCAAGCCTTGGGCGCCGTTGAAGTGGGCGGGATTTCCATCCCGATCGCCATTGGCCTCCTCGTCATGATGTATCCGCCCTTGGCCAAGGTCCGCTACGAGAAGACCAAGGAAATTGCCACGGATGGCCGTCTCATGGCGGTATCGCTCGTCCTCAACTGGCTGGTGGGGCCGGCGTTTATGTTTACCCTGGCGTGGCTCTTCCTGGCAGACCAGCCGGAGCTGCGTACCGGTCTCATCATTGTGGGCCTTGCCCGCTGTATCGCCATGGTGCTTGTGTGGTCGGACCTCTCGTGCGCTGACCGCGAAGCAACGGCTGTGCTTGTCGCCCTGAACTCCATCTTCCAGGTCGCTATGTTTGGCGTTCTGGGCTGGTTCTACCTTCGCATCCTCCCCGGCTGGTTGGGACTGGATGTGACAAGTGTTGATTTTTCCTTCTGGGCCATTGTTAAGTCCGTACTCGTCTTTTTGGGCATCCCGCTCCTGTTGGGTGTGCTGTCTCGCTTCTGGGGCGAAAAGGCAAAAGGGCGGGAATGGTTTGAGAACCGCTTTCTCCCAGCCGTATCACCGCTGGCCATGATTGGTCTTCTGTACACGATTGTTCTGCTCTTTTCCCTGCAAGGCGAGCACATTGTGGAGCAGCCTGCAACGGTAGCGCGCGTGGCCGTGCCGCTGGTTATCTACTTTGTGGGCATGTTTGTGCTGTCGCTGGGTGTGGCAAAGGCCGTTGGCATGAACTACGAGCAGTCTGCCAGCGTGGCGTTCACTGCAGCAGGAAACAACTTTGAGCTTGCTATTGCAGTATCCATCGGCACCTTCGGAGCGACGTCTGCTCAAGCCCTTGCAGGAACGATTGGTCCCCTTGTTGAGATCCCAGTCCTCGTTGGTCTGGTCTATTTCATGCTGTGGATTGGTCCGAAACTCTTCCCGGGAGATGACACTCTTCCGCGCTAGCGCGTGCGTGCGGCGTCCATGCTGCGCACGCCGGATTCGGTCAGAGTGATGTTAAAGGTCCGCTTACCACTCCACTGGATTAGACCAGGCAGCTTCACCACGCCGGCCGCTTCGAGTTCACGGAGTTCTTCTTCGAGCCCCTCCTCGTAGCCGATCAGCCGTCCCAGCTCAGAGATGGAGGTGGTATTGCCAGTGACTGCACCGGCGGCGACCAGCCCGCTGAGGACTTCCGGGTGTTTCTCCACCGCGGTTATGCTCTGCTCAGTGACGCCTTCGAGGCTTCCTTGTTCGGTGATGGCCTTGATGCGGCGCTTGCCAACGCGAAAAGAGGTCGTGCCGAATGCGCGGCCGCCGATGATGAACGCGGGGATGGAGAAGGCAGTAAGCCCAGCGGCGATAAGGATGGGGTTGAGCGAGACATCGCCGACAATCCCGGTGGACCTAATTCCCTCAGCGATGAGAGGGGACAAGAGAGCAAGGACGGGTAGAAAGTAGGCGAGAACGGGGTAATCGCCCGCCCGGTACTCTTCTTGCGCAGCTTGGACGAACTTCGGCTCACTACGAATGATGCGAAAGGCGCCATAGATGATGGCGATCCACAGCACCGCATAGACCGGGACCGCGTAGGGGTCGGGAAGGTCAACAGCGCGAAGGCCGGATGCGATGCCCGCCGGTACGGCAACGGTGATGATATCCCGCAGTGCAATCTCGTTGCGGGCGCGTGCTTGAGCCACTGTGCGCGGTGCAGATACACGTCGCGCTGGGGTGTTCGGTGTGTCAGCGCTCTCAAGTCCGGACATAGCGGCGATACTAACATGTAGCTTAAACTGAAACCTGTGCCAGAATGGAGGGCACAGATACTCATATAACTGAATACGGAAACAGAGAGTTTTTAAAGTCTCACCACCGTGTGGCGGCAACCTGCGCCCGGGGTGAGCAGACGTCGGGAGATTAGCCGCCCATGGCATCCAAGAAAAAAGAAGAAGTACGTAGTGAATCGGCTCTGGCAGCGGCGGTAGCGAGGATTGACCGTGACGCACTTGCGCCCAAAACCCGCCTGTACGCCCTAGCTAAGCAACTGGGCGTGGCCTCCAAGGACCTGGTTGAGCAGTTCGCAGAGATGGGCATGAAAAAATCTGCGCAGTCCTCGGCAACGCCGGAGGAGATTGGGCAGCTTATCGCCGCCCTTGCACCCGCCACCCACACCAAGGCCGAGGCCGCGGACGAGAAGATCGAGGATAAGGCCAACGAAGAGGCCGCAGCCGTAGCTGCAGAGGCATCGGCCGAGGAGAAGCCAGCGAAGACTGCCCCGAAGAAGCGGGCCAAGCGCGCGACGAAGCGCGTTGCCAAGACCGACAAGACGGAGAAGGCAACTAAGGAAACTAAGACAGCACAGCCGAAAAAGGATAAGTCGAAGAAGGACAAGTCTGCGAAGGAGGACTCGTTCAGCCAGCCGGAGGACTCCACGGATAACGTTGCGGAACAGCCACAACAGCCCGTCCAGTCTGAGCAGCTGAGCGAAGACGAGGAGAAGTTGCGCGAGCGCGTGCGCAAGAACGTTGACAACGAAATCTCCCAAATCGTGGACAAGGTCGATGCGGAGATGCTGCAGGAAGCCCTTGCCGAGTCTGGAGATGATGAGGACGAGGATGACCTCACCCCACTCATCACGCCGATGCCGGAGGAAGACCCAGAAGTCTACGACTTCGCACCAGTCTTCATGGCACCGCGGGCAACCCCGAAGCCACGGCGACAGCAGCCAGAGCAGCATGATGCAGATGACGTCGACGAGGATGCAGCACCATTGCGTGAGTCGCGTGGCCGCCGCCGTGGCAGCCGCGGTACTTCGCGTGGACGCGGTGCCGAGGGGCGCAGTGGCGACAGCCGTGGGGCTGAGCTTATCGACGAACCCAAGGCCATCAAAGGCTCGACGCGCATCGAAGCCCAACGCCGCCGCCGCGCTGAGCTGCGCGAGAAGGGCCGCGAGCGCCAGCACATCGTCTCCCAGGCCGAATTCTTGGCTCGCCGGGAATCGGTGGAGCGCACGATGGTGGTACGTGACAAGCAGCGCACCGACGGTGCCGGAATCATTACCCAGGTCGGTGTCTTGGAGGATGACCTTCTTGTCGAGCACTTTGTCACGACCGAATCGCATCCCTCCCAGATTGGCAACATCTACCTCGGCCGCGTTCAGAACGTCCTGCCCTCGATGGAGGCCGCCTTCGTCGATATCGGACAGGGGCGAAATGGTGTGCTGTATGCGGGAGACGTCGATTGGCGCGCGCTCGGCATTGGCGGGCGCGGCCGCAAAATTGAAAATGCCCTGAAGTCGGGTGATCAGATTCTGGTTCAGGTGGCCAAGGACCCAATCGGCCACAAGGGCGCACGCCTGACTACCCAGATCTCCCTGGCTGGTCGCTTCCTGGTCTATGTTCCGGGCGGGCGCAGCGCAGGTATTTCCCGTAAGCTTCCGGCCCCAGAGCGCAAGCGCCTCAAGGGAATCCTCGAGCGTGTCATCCCGGGCGATGGCGGCGCTATCATCCGTACCGCGGCGGAAAATGTTCCGGAAGAAGACATTGCTACCGACGTCAACCGTCTGCACTCCCTGTGGGAGGACATCAGCGCCCGTGCGGCACACGAGAAGGCCACCAAGGGCGCCAAGCCGGTGACGATGTATGAGGAGCCGGACCTGCTCATCAAGGTCGTGCGTGACCTGTTCAACGAAGACTTCAGCACCCTTGTCGTCGATGGCAAACGGTCCTATAACACGGTGAGCGCCTACGTGGATTCCATGGCGCACGACTTGGCGGATCGCGTCGTGCGCTACGACGCCCGAGAGCATGATGGCGAGGATGCCTTCAGCACCTACCGCATTGACGAACAGCTCCACAAGGCGCTCAGCCGAAAGGTCTGGCTGCCCTCCGGCGGCACCCTCATCATCGAGCGCACCGAGGCCATGACGGTTATTGACGTCAACACCGGTAAGTTCACGGGCTCCGGTGGCAACCTTGAGGAAACCGTCACGCGCAACAACCTCGAGGCGGCCGAGGAGATCGTGCGCCAGATGCGCCTGCGCGATATGGGCGGCATGATCGTCGTCGACTTCATCGACATGGTTCTGCCGGAAAACCAGGATCTCGTCCTGCGTCGACTGAAGGAAGCACTGGGGCGCGACCGCACCCGCCACCAGGTTTCCGAGGTCACCTCGCTGGGACTGGTGCAGATGACCCGCAAGCGCGTCGGTACCGGCCTAGTTGAGACCTTCTCGACCGAGTGTGAAGCCTGCAACGGCCGCGGCATTATCATCCACGAGTACCCAGTGGATGAGGAGCCGGAGGAGGAGAACTCCAAGCCGCAGCGCCGAGGCCGTAAGGAGCGCCGCGCGCCACACCGCGATCCGAAGCAGCACCCGGCTGCCGTGCGAATGCACCGTCATGATGATGACGACGAGAATACTTCTGGTGTCGACGCAGATGATGCAAATGCAGTAGAAAATAAGGATTCTGCGCTCGAGGACCTTGTGGCCAACGTGGTCGTCGTCGACTCCGACGACGAAGCCTCCGGCCGCGGCGGCCGCGACGGCGATGATGAGGTCGACGCTGGCACACCTGACAGCGCCTCCATCGGCTACGCCGTGGCGGAGAGCATGGCGCCGAAGAAATCGAAGCGCTCCCGCAAGCCGCGCCGGGCAACACGCACCTCGCGCACGTCCGAGAAACAGGCCGCGGCTCAGAGTCCGTCGCATGAAGAGCAGCCGAAGCAACGCTCGCGCCAGACCTACGAGGAGGCCGTTGAGGAGTTCGAGAAGTCACCGCGCCGCAAGCGTCGCACGCGCGGCAACTCGCGTTCTGACGTCCGCCCGAAGCGTGAAGACTTCGAGCACGAGCCGCAAGCCTCGAAGGCAGCAGACGAGCAGGGAAGCAGCGCTGCCACGGCCCAGGAATCTGCCAAGCCCCAAGAATCTGGAAATGGCGACGTCACAACGGTGCGCAGCTCCCGCGGGCGTGGTCGTCGCCGTGCGGTGCGCCGCTCGATGAAATCCCAGCAGTCGGTTGTCATTGAGGAGGCGTCACAGGCATCGAAGTCCCGGCAACGCGACGAGACCCCCGCACGGGAGAAGGAAGGTGGGTCCAAGGGGGCGTCGGCACGCCGCAGGGGCGGGCGTGGTAGGCGCCGCGTAACCCGTCGCAGCTCGCGCTAGAAAAGGCGTTTTGCCTTTTCGCCCCCTCACGGGGTAGTCTTTGACAGTCGCTGTTTAGACCATGAATGCGCTGGACGGGCCGCGCGCTGATGTCGCGCGTCTCTCGCGGCTTTTGGTCTGAACGCAATTGTCCAATGTCCATTCGCCAGGGGCATCACCCAGCCGCTGGCGAGCCGAGTTTAGATAAGGGGTAGCCCTCTATGTACGCGATCGTCAAGACCGGCGGAAAGCAGTACAAGGTTGCTGAAGGTGACCTCGTCAAGGTCGAGAAGATCGAGGGTGAGCCGGGTTCCTCCGTTGCTCTCACCCCGGTTCTGCTCGTCGATGGCGCAACCGTCAAGTCGAAGGCAGCTGACCTGGAGAAGGTCTCTGTCTCCGCTGAAATTGTCGAGCAGGGCAAGGGCCCGAAGATCGACATCCTCAAGTACAAGAACAAGACTGGTTACAAGCGTCGCCTCGGTCACCGTCAGCCGGTGACCACGCTGAAGATTACCGGTATCAAGTAAGCCTTAACCGGCTCTAATTCATCCCTGAAGGAGGGGAAACCACATGGCACACAAGAAGGGTGCTTCCAGCTCCAGCAACGGTCGCGATTCCGAGTCCAAGCGCCTCGGCGTCAAGCGCTTCGGTGGTCAGCAGGTTAAGGCCGGCGAGATCATCGTGCGTCAGCGCGGCACCAAGTTCCACCCGGGTGAGAACGTTGGTCGCGGCGGCGACGATACCCTGTTCGCTCTTGCTGCCGGCTCTGTTGAGTTCGGCGTTAAGCGCGGCCGCCGCATGGTTAACATCGTGCCGGCCGACGAGGTCGCTGCAGAAGCTACGGCATAAGACCACGGCTTTCGCATTGTAAGTCCTTCCTCTTCTACAAGAAGGGAAGGACTTTCAGCGTTTTGTGGTTGCTGTGGTGTGCTCCGTTAGAAGCAGTCTATGAGTGTTTGGACTTGAAGCTGTACCGAACTATGGATGAAGGTTGCGGCATAAGTGCAGCCCGTCGCTTGTCGGAAGTGTGATAGCGAAGTAGTATTCCGTTGGAATACCCTCAAGGGTGCGGTGACCGTGCCCTTCAATTCCCTCTAATGGGAGAACGGAAAACACATGAATAAGGTCTCTACTCGCCTCGCTGCGGTTATCGCAGCCGGTGCCATCTCTATCGCTGGTGCGGGTTTTGCCGCTCCGGCCCTTGCACAGTCCGAAACCCCCTCTCCAGCAGCACCTGCCTCTCCTAGTGAAGAAGCAGCCGCCCCGTCTTCAGCTTCAGCTGCGGCTACACCTGGCTCTGAGTCTGGCGTGGACGTTCCTCCGGGACCTGCTACACCCAAGGAAGCCTCCCTCATTGACCCCAACCATGACGTCAAGCTGACCATCACCAAGTACCTTGGCGATCCGGGTGATACCAGCACCCCGCTTGCAGATACCGAATTCAAGGTTGAGCGCGTCGATGTGGACTTGACCACGCAGGAAGGTTGGAAGCAGCTCTCTGCCTTCACTGCAGAGGATGCTCCGATTGACGGCAACTTTACCGCTGTGACCAAGAAGACCGATGCTAGTGGTGTCGTCACCTTTGATACGGCAACTGACAACTTGAAGGTCGGCGCCTACAAGATCACTGAGATTAATCGCGGCGGCTACACCACCGCTCCACCCTTCCTGATTACTCTGCCACACGACGTGGATGGGAAGTGGAGCTACGAGCAGACCGTTCAGCCGAAGAACCAGAACCTGGTTCCCTCCAAGCAGGTTAAGGATGCTGATGCGACTATCGGCAAGCAGCTGACCTACACCGTCAACGCACCGGTACCCGCAGACACACTCACCCGCTTCATTATTCAAGACCCGCTCAACGAGGCTTTGGAGGTCAAGCCGGAAGATGTAAAGGTCTCGCTTGCTGGTGCCACCAATGGTGCAACGCTGGCAGCCGAGGATTACACGACCACCCTGGATGCTGCTTCCAATACCCTGCAGGTGGAGTTCACCAAGGCGGGCCTTGCCAAGTTGCAGGAAGCCCGTAAGGGGGCGCCTGGCCTGAAGGTTCTCGTTGAGTTCCCTGCCACCATCACTAAGGCCCCAGAAGGCGGCGAGATCACCAACACCGCGAAGATCCTCCTCCCCAACGGTGCTGAGGTAGATACCAACGGTGATGACCCGGCTACCCCGGATGTAGAGGACAATCCCACCAAGACCACGTTCGGTACCCTGACCATCACCAAGACTTCTGGCAATGCCAAAGAGGGCGATTCCCTTGACGGAGCCGAGTTCGAGCTCTACCAGTGCAAGAAGGAAGGCGAGAATTGGCAGCTGCTCGGTTCCCCGCTGAACATGGCGACCACTGCGGAAGGTACTCCAGCAACTACGATTACTACCACCGGTTCTGCGGGCACCGCACCAAGCCTCAAGTCTGAGGCAAAGGGTTATGCCATCCCGGTGCAGTCTTTTGCTGCTGCCACCGGCGTGACTACCAAGGACTACTGTGTGCTTGAGACCAAGGCTCCGAAGAACTTCGTCCGTAACGAGGTTCCGCAGCACGTCACTGTGGACGTGGCCGCTAAGACTTTGGCCGTTGAAGTCGACAACCAGCGCAACTCCGTTTTGGGTCAGCTTCCGGCTACCGGTGCCTGGGGAATCGTCTTGGTATTCCTCGTGGGTCTCGCGCTGCTGGCCCGCGGTATCTACACCTCCTACAAGGATTCCCGCACTGCTTAGATAGGGGTTTCCGGGAAGGCGGGGCACTGCATGACCCAACGCAGAAGGCGACGTCGTAATCCGCGCTCCATTGTTTATCTCATCCTGGCGCTGCTGGTGTTCTTGTCCCCAGTCGTGGTGACGTACTACAAGAACATTGAGCAGCACCAGATCGCAGAGGAATACACGCGTTCAGTGTCGCGCTTGTCTGAAGATGAGCGCGCCGCTGAATTCGCGCGGGCTGCGGAGTATAACGCGCAACTGCCGGAAGTCGGAGCCCCAGATCCGTGGGTCAACGGTGTTGATGTCAATTCACCTGCTTACACGAATTATCTAGATATCCTGCGCACCGCAGGCCCCATGGCCCGCGTGCGAGTTCCGAGCGTAGGCATTGACTTGCCGGTGTACCACGGGACGTCGACAAGCGTGCTTGCCCATGGCGTAGGGCACCTGTACGGTACCGCACTTCCAGTGGGAGGTGAGGGAACACATTCGGTGCTCACGGGGCACACGGGGCTTGCCACCCTGACCATGTTCGACAACCTTACCCACATCACGACCGGTGAAGTGTTCACCGTGGAAGTTATGGGTGAGGTCCTAGCCTACAAGGTCACAGGGATCGAAACCGTTCTTCCAGAAGAAATCGAACACCTTCAGGTCGAGGAGGGGCGAGACCTTCTCACCCTCGTCACCTGCACACCGTATGGCATCAACTCCCATCGGCTACTGGTCCATGGTGAGCGCACGGATGTGCCCGCCAACTATGACCAAGGATTCAAGCCCCCGTGGCAGTCGTGGATGACCGTAGCCATTGCTGTTGTTGTCTTTATTGTTGCCTACCTGCTTTGGCTCTTGGCTCGGCGCCGTAAGAAGCGCCAGCAAGGCCAAGAGGTTTATCGTTAGCGAAAGTTCATATGCTCATGAAGATCCATGCTCACTTCAACGGACACGTCGCGTCCGTGCTCGCGGTTTTCATGATCGTATGTCTGAGCCTGCTGCATGTGGCTCCGGCTTTGGCCGAGTCCAACGCCAGCTTGGTCATTGCAAAAACTCTGGGCTCTGGTGCGCAGGGAGAGCCTGCCGATACGCAGGCACGGTTCAAGGCCGTTCGGCTCATTGATGTTCCAGGTGACGCTACGACGGATCTGGGCAAGCTCGCCCAAGACAACCCGCGCTTGTTGAGTAGTGACCCCGGCGTGCGCACGGATCCACCCCAGTTTGCAGATACGGATGCCGAAGGTAAAGCGGCTTTCTTCAACCTGGAACCTGGGGTATACCAAATCTCTGAAGTCAATCAAGCAGTCGGCAACGAACACCGCGATATAGCTACGCCTATCTTGGTTTATGTAGGGCACAAGACCGCGCTCATTCGTGCGAAGAACCAGCCTACGGTTATCGGAAAGAAAGCAAACACGGACACTGCAACGCAGGGAAGCGACGTAGTCTTCCACATCACTACCTCTGTCCCGCCTCGGGACGCCAATGAGCAACTTCATCAGTACGTTGTCGTGGATGCCTTAGATTCCCGGTTGAAACTGGTGGGGATCCGCAACGTGCGCATTAACAACGTTCAGGGACGCGTGGAGCTGCGCGAAGGGGAGCACTTCACGGTTGATGCGGTTAATAACCGAGTGGTTTTCTCGATGAACAAGACGGGTTTATCGAAGCTTGCGCAGAGCCGTGATGGTAACCCGGATACCTCCGTGCGCTTCGACATCCTCACCACGGTTGATAAGAACCTCCAGGAGTGGTCTCCGATTCGCAACACCGCACTGTTTTCCCCTGATGGGTACTGTGTCCCGCAACCAGACCAGACACAGACGGATGCTGCAGATTACCGTTTGACGGCCGACGTAGAGCAACACGATGGAACTCTTTCTCCTCTTGACTGTCGGGTGGGGCGTGCTCCGGAGAAATCCAACACAGTTGAAGTCGGCGTTAAGAAGGAGGGAGACCACAATGGGTCTAGTTCATCTCAGCTGTGGTGGCCTTTCGCAGCCCTGCTGGCAGCGTTGGGCCTAGGTTCTTCTTCCTCCTCCGGAGGCTCATCGCAGCCGCCGAGTAATGATTCGCCTTCCGCTGAACCCACCACGCAACAGCCGAACGGGAAAGCCACCACGTCACCCAGTGAGAGCTCTGGCAACACAACTAAGCCAGGTCCGGTGCGTCAAGCGATTGACTCGCTGGCCAGTACCGGTGCAAGTGTTATCGGCTTTATCTTGGCCGGCCTGACGCTCATTGCTCTTGCCATCGTCTTCCTCACACGCCGCCGTGATTCTGAGGACGCAATACTTGAAGTGGACGATAGCGATTCCCAGGCGGGTGAGAAACCATGATGCTGTCTTTCCGCCCTTTACACCAACCTCAATCTTTAGGAGCTCTCGTGCACGTGACCGCTCTGAGCACAGCGCTAAAGCGCTTCTGCGCAGTGATCGTTGTCGCTGTAGTTGTCGTCGTTGGACTGGCTTTGCCTAACACTCCGTGGGAAGAGCACACAAGTGCGCAAGCAGAGGCGCAGACTTCACGGAACTGGAGCACGAACGAGAACGCGTACCGCCAATGTGCTTTCCGCAAAGGTACGGGCGAGGTGGCGCCGTATGCTCAGCAGTTGTGTTGGATTGACATGGCGGGCCTGCTGGAAGTTCTGTCCGATAAGCCCAAGAATGTGACCAAGGACTTGGGCCGCTACGAACTGAGCTATACCGTAAATCTCCTTAAATACTCTGAACGCGTAGGCGGAGGAAGCACCAATTGGTCTACCGATCTGAATCGTTTCGGGCTTTCTTCGGGCCCAGTCAATGGTCGTGTTTTCGGCAACGAGCTTGGCGGAGTGCAGTATTTCTCGCCATTTGCCGGTGATAGCGCTACCCCAGCTGTCACGTTCACCAACCCTGGCAGTGTGGCGGATAGCGGCCAGATGGCTAAAGTTCAGTTCCGAAATATCAAGGTCAAGGACAAGGCAACCGGTACCTATGTTAATGACTACCGGCTGACTGCCATCGATGCTGAGGCTACCGAGTCTGGCTTGTATGGCGAGAACATGAGTTTTGATGCTCCTGAGCTGAACCAAGACGTGGAACTATACCGAAGGTTTACACCTCCTGAGCATCTTTCGGCCTGCGATCCCGCGAGGGAACCGAAGAATATTCTGGGACCAGGTGAGGAAAGCTACTACAACCGCGGAGACAATACTTTCAAGGACGTCTACTGCAAGGAATACACCAGCTTCCAAAACCCAGCGGGTACGTACATTCTGGGCGGGGATGGGATTACCTCGCTTGATGTCGGTTTGTTTACCCGTTATAGGACGCAGGCCTTTGCTCTGTCGCTCAACATGGGTCGCATGACCGGTAATGTCGTCCCGGTAGATACCACCATGGAGAAGGCGGCGACCGGCCAGGAAACCAGCTTCGATTTTTCGATGGCTACTCGATTGGGAAGCACCGAGACTCCTGTTCCGTGGCAAGGCGAGGGAACCTATACCCAGACACTGCGTCAGATGGATCCCGTGAATTCTTTAGGAAATACCGCCCGTGACGTCATGCTGTTTCGCTCCACTGCACAAGGCGAGCAAAGAAACCTCGCCTTCAACCGTTACGAGCCAACATGGCAATGCACCGACCCCGCGGATGCGGCGAAGAGTATCACGGTGAAGGAAGGCAGTATCCCGGCGGGCAAGGGAGTGTCCCTGGAAAAAGATACTGCTACGGGAACCTCGACTTTGGTGATGGAGAATAAAACGTCAGTGCCCATGACGTGCAAGGTCACATGGAAACCGAAGTTTAAACCGTCTTCTCTTAACCTGCGCAAGACTGTTTCCGGTACGGCTAAGAGCTACAAAGATATCCAGCTGCGGACTTACGATCTTGGCTATTCGTGTACTGAACCGGCCGGCTTTAAGGCAGCATATCCAGAAATCAAGCTTGCAGATTCCCGCCCGCTTGCCGACGGCGCCAGCTACACGGTTTCCGGTTTGCCTGCGGGAGCAACCTGTACTCTGGTCGAAAACAATGCGCAGCCCAGCCCGGGTACAAGCCTGAAACTGACGTGGTCGGGCAATGGCGTGACCCAGGGAACCGGCAACACACCTTCAGCGAAAGTCAAACTTGCCGAGGGGACGACAAACGCCACTGGTATCAGTAGCGTTTCCGCGGGCAACGACTTCCACGGACATACCGGTACCCTTAATGTGTCTAAGCACATCCACGGTGAGGCTGTGAATAATTTGGGTAGCCCGCGTGACTACCGCTTTGAATTGACCTGTGATAGCGCAAACTACCAACAGATTGTCACTATGACCACAACGGGTTCGGGGAACAATGAACTCGATGGAAAAGCCCAGTTTACGTCCGTACCTTTGGGGCGTGATTGTGTGCTCAAGCCGTTGTCCGGTTTGACTGGTTCGGAAACCGAAACCATCGTGTTCAATGGCCGTACAGTGAAGCTCGATGGGACAGTTATTGAAAAGAATGAGGCCGAAGCTTACCCACTCAAGCTTCCCGATTCCGATCAGCCACAAGAAGCGTCCAACGTGACCATCGACGCGATGTATTCCTTCCAAAAGCGTGATGTTAAGGTGTATAAGTCCTTGATTGGTCCCGCTGCGGCTAAGGTACCGACGGATGGGGTCTACGAGGTTTCCTATGTGTGTGAAACCCCCGACGACGCTGCGGGCAAGGTGGAAGGAACTCTGCACCTAGCAAGTGGTGAGAGTAACGCACAGTATATTAAAGGGGCTCGCGTAGGTTCCGAATGCCGTATCTGGGAATCGAAGCAGCCCGAGTTTCAGAACCAAGTTGTAGACCGTACCCGTATTACCGCGTCCAATACCTCTGACCAGGTAACCACGTTGAGTAACGATGAAGCACAGACCACACCGGTGCTTAAGGTCGATGACACCACTGACGCAAAGCAGAATACGGTGACGGTGTCGAACCACTATGTCAGTAGGCTGGCTACCGTCGACGTCAGCAAGCTTGTCCGCGCCCAACTCGGTCTTTCGAACTTGCTACCTGCGAACTATGAGATTTCTTTTGACTGCGGTGTGCGCAATGTGGAGTTGTCTGACGGGGCGTATACCAACGTGGATCTGCGCGGAACCCTCAGCATCGCGGGAAGTGAAACGAAAAACCTCGTAGCCGACGTGGCAGATTCAGCACTGGGGTCTTTGGTAAACGACGGCCCCGCAGGTGTAATGCGTGTGCCCTACGGCAATACGTGCCGTTTCTCCGAAAAGGATCCGGATACCGTTCGCGGAGTGGACTGGACATCCAATGCGGGTTCGATTGAGCTCGCTGTGGATGAATCTGCAGAAAAAGCCGATATCGTGAATACCTTCCAGGCTGCTGGCGATGGTGTGACCATCAAGCAACGAACCTCCGGTATCAACGACTTTGCCCAGCCAGTCGAATACTCCCTGTCGTGCGTGGCATCGAATGGCACGTCGCTTGATTTGGGAGAGCATGCTCGAATTACGATGCAGCCGGGAGTGTCCTCCTACCGAGTGCCGAACAGCAGCATTCCGGAAGGCAGTAACTGTCACCTGAAGGAACTTAACGTTGACACTGGCAAGCGCGGGGATGGATACGCGATCCGCCGTGATTCCACGCTCAAGGTAGACGAGATTTCCAAGACTTTTGAGACCACAGAAGGTGTTGATTCCGGAACCTTTGCCGTGGGTCCGCAGACTGTGGTTAACATCGGCCATTCTTATGATTATGCCGATAAGAAGATGACCATTACCAAGGACGTTCAGTTCGACGACGACACCGCTCAGTACATTTCACAGGTACGCAAGAACGTGAAATATCAGCGTGAATTCGACGTCAGCGTAGTGTGCACTCCGCCGGATGGCGGCGTTACCGTGTCTCACAATGGCAAGGTCAGCTCCTCGCAGTCCTCGAACACGGATACGCATACGTTGGAGTTCACAGATATTCCTGATGGCTCGACATGCCGGGTAACGGAAGGTGATACCACCGCAGCTGAGGGCATCACCTTCACACAGGAAGTAGCCGCTGGCGGTAAACGTGCAGAGAAAACACTGGAGTTTACCGTCAACGGAGACTCCCCGGTCAGCCTTATTAATACCTACAAGCGCACCTTGGCGAAGGTTGATCTCACCAAGATTGCCAGTACCCCGGTTGACATTGAGAAGGCCCAGCCGGACGTAAGCGGTGACAGTGTTTATTACACGCACAACTTCACCATGGTGTGCTCTGATCCTGAAGGCACGAGCGCAGAATCCGGTGACCTGCCGCCGATTGAGGTCAAACAGATTACGGGGCCCGGCCACACCCAATTTGTGGATGTCCCTGTTGGAGCAAACTGTTCCATTACCGGTGATAAATTTGGCCAGCTGGATCTCAAGAAGTCGCAGGGTGAGGGCAAGCCGACCCTCGAAACGCATTTGATTCCGCAGAAGGTGGAGTGGCGCCTGCAACGCAATGACGCCGAGCCCTTCATTGATTCTGAGATCATGGAAGGAACCACGACCTCACAGCCGATTTCCATCAAAGCTGACAATGCGGATGGAACGTCGAACAACGTGCTGACTCTGACGAATTACTACACGTTCGTCAAATCTAAGGTAAAGATGACCAAGAAGATTGTCGCCGAAGCTGATGACGTGAAGCTCTTGCGCAGCGCCAATCCTCCGGTGAACTTTAACTTCTCCTACCAGTGTCAAGGCGTGGGGTACTCCACTTCTAACGTGGGGCTGCCTACGGAATTGAGAGCTGCAGATACCGCAGCTTTCCCTGATTCCACTCCATTGTTCACCAGTCCAGAAGTGGAAGTGCCATCTGGTGCATGGTGTACGGCAACAGAAGCTGAGCCGTCTTTTACTCCGTCTGAGTTGACGTGGAGCCAAAACTCCAAGGATATTTCCCAACGCGTGGGGTCAGCTGACTCGGCCGTAGAGTCTTTCGACTTTGTTAACACTTATCAACGCCGCACTGTGCCTGTGCGCATCGTTCCGATGCAGGATGGATACCTAGGTGGCGCAGATGGAGCCAACTACGAATATGACTTGGTATGCAAGGATCCTTCGGGTACGCAAGAGTCCTTTAATATTCCTGCGGCAAGCACTAACTCCACCTACACGGTGACCGATACCGCCGAGCCTTCTGGCGGCACCATTGTAGAACTACCCGTCGGTTATGACTGCACCTTGGATCTGAGCAAGTCCTCGGCCCTTCAGCCTCGAGTACAACTGGAAGCGACCAGGTCCGAGCGCACTCCATATGTGGAATTCGGTAAGTGGATCGGCGGACAGCCCGATGCCCACAACCCGACAAAGAAGCTTGCTTCACTGACCGCTGATGAGGTCACGGATGCGATGAAGAAGTACAGCTATGACTTCCGCATTGATCCGAGATTGCAGTCACGTTCCGGTGAGCCGGTCATGACGCTGGGTGCGGAGGCTATGCACCTTCGAGACCGTGTTGACGTCACTTTCACCAAGACGTCGACTGGTGCAGCAGGCGAAGGAAAGACCTTTAGCTTCGCATCGAGTTGTGGTGATGCATCGTTCGATCTCAAATCCGGAGAATCACACACGCTGCAAGGAATTGAAGTAGATCGCACGTGCACGGTCCGTGAGCAGACTGCCGAAGGACACGTAGGCGCTGTTGTCTCCGTTGACAGCGCTGGCGACCGTTTAGGCACGCCAACAGCGCGAACCACGACCGACACTGATGGACGCCTTGCCGGCGGTACGTGGACTTTCGACGTGCTTCCGGTAAGTGCCCCAAGCGATCTGTCGACGGATGGGCCGCAGTGGGCATTAACGGCGAAGAACTCCTTCCCGGGACTCAAGGTGAAGAAGAAGATCGATGGCGCACCGATTAGCGCGCTCAGCGGAGCAGTAGCCGATACCGCAATTCTGCCGGATTCGGCTCAGACCATGCGCTTTACCTATGAAGTTGAGAACGAAGGTGCCCTGCACATCGGCAACTTCTTGGTCAAGGAGCCCGAGCTAGCTGGTTTTACAGTTCGCGATAGCGCTGGTGAAGAGTATGTGATCAACAATAACGGCCTCATACCGGTCGGCGTATGCAATTTGGGTGACGGCGGCCGGCTAGCCGCGGGGGAGAAGCGGAGTTGCTCTTTTGATGTGGTGATAGACCAGAACACAGACACAGCCTTTAGCTATAAGGGAACGGTAACGGTCACCGCAGACGCTTACGCTGGTGAATCTGACGCAGCACCGTCATCCCAGGTATCGGCTTCTGATACTTATGGGGCGCTGCGCTTGAGCGGCCTGTTGGCCGCGATGTTGCCGGATACTGGCATACAGACGTTGGTATGGGTGCTGGTCTTAGGTCTTGCAGTATTGGCTCTGGGTCTATGGATATACATGCGCAACAGGGAGGACGATGACGAAGCGGAAGAATAAGCGCCGTTCCTTCTGGCTCATCGTCGCCGGAATCCTCATTCTGCTGTATCCCATTGTTGCTACGCAGTACAACGACTATCAACTGCACCAGCAAGCGGAGTCATATGGCCGGTCGGTGCGTGACATCGACCCGCCAACGCAGCGCCAACTCTACATTCATGCAGCGCATGAGTATAACGACTGGCTGGCGCAGCAAGGGCACCACGCTTATCCACCGACGCCCGACTCACCTGGCTTCGAGCGTTACTTAGATACCCTCAACGCTCCGGAGACGGGCGGAGTAATAGCCCGTTTGCGCATTGCCTCCATCGGTGTGGATCTGCCGGTCTTTCACACCACAGCCTCTTCAGTTTTGTATAGCGGGGCTGGCCACATGTTCGGTTCCTCGCTTCCTGTTGGCGGCCCCGGAACCAATGCGGTGATTTCTGCGCATACCGGAATGGTTAACGCCTCAATGTTTGATAATCTTCCCCGCTTGCGGGATGGTGAGACCGTGACTGTTGACGTCATGGGGGAAACGCTCACCTATAAAGTTACTGGCCGTGAGGTGGTCAAACCTGAAGACTATGAAGCTGTGACGTATGAAGCGGGCAAAGACAAGCTCACGCTTATTACCTGCACGCCCTATGGCATCAATACAGATCGCCTGCTCGTGCATGCGGAAAGAGTGAACACGCAGGCAGAGGAAGAAACTGGCTGGCAACCTAAGCTATCGTGGTGGATGATTTTAGCGCTTCTCCTCATCGCCGCAGTGCTGGTGATCGTGTGGTGGAATGAGCGGCGCCACAGGAAGGCGCGTAGACAGCGAGTAGACTGACTACCTTTAGTCATTAAATACAGAGTCGATTCGACAACTGGTAACGGCCAGTTGGGAGAGTAGCGAGCATGGCACGATTCATTGACCGAGTGGTATTGCACCTGCAGGCAGGCGACGGCGGCCATGGCTGCGTGTCCGTCCACCGTGAAAAGTTTAAGCCGCTCGGCGGTCCCGATGGCGGCAATGGCGGCCACGGCGGAGACATCCTTCTTGAGGTCTCCTCTCAGATCCACACTCTGATGGACTTTCATTACCGCCCGCACATCAAGTCCGAGCGCGGCGGCAACGGTGCCGGTGATATGCGCAATGGTGCACGTGGCAAGGACCTCATTCTCGAAGTACCAGTGGGCACAGTTGTCTACACCGAGGACGGCGACATGCTCGCAGACTTGACGGTGCCAGGCACCCGGTTCGTGGCAGCTGAAGGTGGCTTCGGTGGTCTAGGCAATGCAGCTTTGGCTTCCGCTTCCCGCAAGGCACCCGGTTTCGCGCTGCAGGGAGAACCCGGCGAGGCCCGTGAGCTGGTGCTGGAGCTAAAATCAATGGCAGATGTGGGACTGGTGGGCTTCCCCTCCGCGGGCAAGTCTTCGCTCATCTCCGTGCTCTCGGCAGCCAAGCCAAAAATCGGTGATTACCCCTTCACCACTCTCCAGCCCAACCTGGGTGTGGTGGATATGGGGCATGAGTCTTTCACCATGGCGGACGTCCCAGGGCTTATCCCGGGAGCGGCCGAAGGCAAGGGGCTCGGCTTGGACTTTTTGCGCCACATCGAGCGCACCGCGGTACTCGCCCATGTGGTGGATACGGCCTCGATTGAGCCGGGCCGTGACCCCGTCTCCGATATTGAGGCGCTCGAGAATGAGCTAGCCAAGTACCAGGAGCTGCTGGAGGAGGATACCGGGCTTGGTGACCTTCGCGAGCGCCCGCGTGTCATCATCCTCAACAAGGCCGATGTACCGGAGGCAGAGGAACTCGCTGAGTTCGTTAAAGAGGACCTTGAAGAGAAATTCGGCTGGCCCGTGTTTGTCATCTCGGCCGTAGCGCGCAAGGGCTTGGACCCGCTCAAGTACAAACTCATGGAGATGGTCAACGAGCACCGCAAGTCCCAGCCGAAGGCTAAGACGGATAAAGAGCACACCATCATTCAGCCGAAATCTGTCGCTAAGAAAAAGGGCCGCTTCGCCGACTTCACCATCACCAAGGACCCCGAGGTGGAGGGCGGCTTCATTGTCGAAGGCGAGAAGATCGACCGCTGGATTCGCCAGACGGACTTCGAGAACGACGAGGCCGTGGGCTACCTCGCGGACCGCTTGGCCAAGGCCGGCGTGGAGGCGGAGTTGCACAAGATGGGCGCGGAGGAAGGCTGCCCGGTGACCATCGGGGATATCACCTTCGAGTACGAGCCGATGGCCGGCGGACGCGCCACCGATGCTGGTCGCGGTCAGGATGGCCGCCTCATGGGCACCAACCGTGTGTCCGCCGCCGAGCGTAAGCGAGCCTCCCAAGCGCGCCGCGGTTTGGTGGATGAGTTCGACTATGGTGTGGATGAGGAAGTCACCCGCGAGTCCGCGAACCGCGATCGCTGGCAGGGCTAGCCCGGTATACTGAGCTGGTATGTCATCCGAAAACGACAACCAGCTCGACTATCCTCTCCCTCTCGAACCTTTCGAGGGGCCAACCCCGGACATGGAGTATCCGGCAGCGCCCGCTCTTTCGGAAAAATCCAGCGGGTTCTCCTCACCGTTGCGTGAGCAGATTTCTGAAGCCAAACGCATCGTCATCAAAATTGGCTCATCCTCGCTGACCCGTGATGACTTTGTCACGTCCACGGAGAAGATCGACAAGATCGTGGATGCCGTGTGCGCGCGTATGCATGTCTCCGACATCATCATCGTGTCTTCGGGTGCCGTAGCTGCAGGTATGGGCCCACTCGGCCTGACTACGCGTCCCACAGACCTGGCTACCAAGCAGGCAGCCGCCGCAGTGGGGCAGGTCCACTTGGCCTATGAGTGGGGTGTGTCCTTCGCCCGCTACAACCGTACGATTGGGCAGGTGTTGTTGACCGCGTCGGACGTCGGCAAGCGCGATCGCGCCCGCAATGCCCAGCGCACCATTGACCGGCTGCGTCAGATGCGTACGGTGCCGATTGTGAATGAGAATGACACCGTGGCGACCTCCGAGATGCACTTCGGCGATAACGACCGTCTCTCCGCGCTCGTGGCCAACCTTGTCGGCGCGGACGCGCTCTTCCTGTTCTCCGACGTGGATGGCCTCTATGACAAGAACCCGGCGGAGCCGGACGCAAAGTTCGTCGAAGAGGTGCGCACCGGTAAGGACCTCAAGGCAGTTGTCGCTGGTGATGGTGGCAAGGTCGGCACCGGCGGCATGGCCACGAAGGTCTCCGCCGCCCGCCTGGCCACCCGCGGCGGCATCCCGGTGCTGTTGACTTCGACGGACAATATTGGACAGGCGCTTGACGACGCCTCCGTGGGCACCGTCTTCCACACCCGCGAGGAGCGCCGCCTCTCCGCGTGGAAGTTCTGGGCATTGTATTGCGCAGATACTGGCGGCTCCTTGCGCCTGGATGAGGGCGCCATGGAAGCCGTGGTGCGCGGCGGAAACTCCCTGCTGGCCGTGGGAATCACGGACATCAAGGGTGAGTTCAGTGCCGGCGAGATCGTGGACATCATGGGCCCGAAGGGCCAGGTCATCGGCCGTGGTGAGGTGGGCTATGACTCCGCCACGCTGCGCGACCTGCTGGGCAAGCACACCGAGGAGCTGCCGGAGGATATGCGCCGTCCCGTTGTCCACGCGGATTACCTGTCCAATTTCGCGTCCCGAATTTAATGCGTTATTTCATGGGCCCCGATGTGTGGGCACCAACAGTGCAGGACATCGACGCCGCGGGGCATAAACGAGTGGAAAGCCTTGCTGAGGCCGAGGTCTTCGTCAACACCTCCTCGGACCCGGCGGCGGTGCCAGAACTGCCGGAGAATATCCAGTGGGTGCAATACTGCTTTACGGGAGTCAATCACCTCATTGAAGCCGGAATCATCCGCTCTGATGGGGTGCCATGGTGCAACTCCGCCGGTGCTTTTGCCAAACCGGTGGCGGAATCCGCGCTGGGGCTTCTGCTATCGCAAGCGCACCACCACAAGGCCTTTGCGCTGGCCAAGTCGTGGTCGGTAGCCAAGGAGCTTGATGAATCCCAGGCCTGGCTTTATGACCAGCAGGGGCCTAAGCACGTGGTGATTGTGGGCGCTGGGGGAATCGGGCGGCAGCTCATTGCGTACCTTAAGCCCTTTGGCGTGCATATCACCGCGGTGAATCGTTCGGGGCGCGCGGTGGAAGGCGCGGATGTCACCTTCCCGATCGAGCAGGTGGACCAGGTGTGGGGCGAGGCGGACTTTGTGATTAATATTCTGCCCGCCACGGCGGCGACGGAGCACTTCTTTGGTGCTGAGATTTTCCGCGCCATGAAGGATTCTGCGGTGTTCGTTAACGTCGGCCGGGGTAGCACCGTGGTGACCGATGACCTGGTGGAGGCGCTGCGGACGGGCCAGATTGCCGGCGCGGGCCTGGAAGTCGTGGACCCAGAGCCGCTGCCGGAGGGCCACCCGCTCTATGACCTGCCTAATGCCACGATGACGCCGCATATGGGCGCATCTTTTCAGGTGGCCGAGCACCACATGGGTGCTGTTTTCAACGCCAATGCTGCCGCTTGGGAACGCGGTGAACCGATGCCCACGCGCGTCGACCCAGACGCCGGATACTAGTGGAGGATATTCATGAAGTACGCCATTGAACCGAAGCCGTGGGAGGAAACCATCGCGGTGCTCGACGCCGCCGGGTTTGAGCGCACCGCGCTTTCCGACGCCTCCTTCCTCATCTACACCGGTGACGGCACTGATTTCCCGGACCCACTCCCTGACAACATTGGCTTCGTACAGATTCCTTCCGCGGGCGTGGACCACGTCCTCGAGGCGATGAAGGACAGCAGCGTGCCGTGGTCGAATGCGGCTGGTGTGTATGACAACACGGTGGCGGAGTCCACCATCGCGTTGCTTTTGGCGCAGCTGCATGCACACCGTCGCGTCAACGGCACCTTCGACTCCTATGCGGACATGGAGGCCCACACCTCGTACCTGTATGACGATAAGACGGTGGCCATCATCGGTGCCGGCGGCATTGGCAAGCGGCTAATTAGCATGTTGTCCGGCTTCGGACCGCGCATCATCGCGGTGAACCGCTCCGGTAACCCGGTTGAGGGCGCACATGAAACCTATCCCATCGCCGAGGTGGAGAAGGTCTGGCCGAAAGCGGACTACTTTGTCCTCATCGCCCCACTGACCCCGGAGACCCGCCACATGGTGGACTCGGAAGCGTTCAAGCAGATGCCGGAGCATGCTGTGGTGGTCAACGTGGGACGCGGACCGCTCATTAAGACCGAGGACCTCGTCGCGGCACTCGAAGCAGGGGAGATCGCCGGTGCGGCACTCGACGTCACCGACCCTGAACCGCTGCCGGAAGATCACCCGCTGTGGCAGGACAAGCGCGTGGTCATCACCCCTCACATTGCTAATACGCAGCGCTCCGTGCGGGAGAAGATTGGCGCGCATACCATCAAGGTGGCCAAGGCTTTCGCGGCGGGGAAACAGCTGCCTACTCTGGTTGACCCGAAGGCAGGTTATTAATGGAGAACCCAGACATCCGCGTTGGTGATGCGGAGCGTTCCGAGGCCCTAGAGGAGTTGAGCCAGCACTTCGTCAACGGAGCGTTGGGCCCCGATGAATTTGAGCAACGTACCGGTGAAGCTGCCGCGGCGCGCACCCGTGGGGAAGTGGCCAAGCTTTTCGCAGACTTGCCGGAGCTTTCCACCCCAAACGCCACCGCACCCGCTAGCCGCCACGAGGCGGAACTGCAGGAGATGCTCTCCCGCGGCCGCAAGGTACAGATAGCGGATTCCGTCATCTGGTCGGTAGCGATGATCGCGCTATTCCTAGGCCTCTTCGTCTTCGACTGGAGCTATTTCTGGATTTCGCCCGTCATCGCGTTCTTCGCTTCCTGGGCTGCGCGCGGGGTGCTGAACTTTAGCGAGTCGGATGAAGAGCTCTTCGATGAGCTTTCCGAAGGAGAAAAGAAAAAGCGCGCTGAGCGCCTGCGTGCTGCGGCCGAGCGCCGCCGCGAAATTGGGTATTAAACCCCTCGTGCGCTGCACATAGTAAAGAACCGTTGTATATTCCGTTTTATGAATAAAAGAAGCGGCAATATCTTCGTCATCGTCGGCATCCTTGCGGTCCTCGCATTCCTCCTGCTCCACTTCCTTGCCCACTGGTCGCAGGCCTGGCTCGTCTTCCCTGTCTTCGCGCTGGTGGGGTGCTTGGTCTATTTCACAAGAAAACCCTGACGGACCCGCGCTTCTTCCGTACGCTGGTATGGCATGAGCACCACCGAACGTGAAGAAGTTCTGTCCAAAGCCCGCGCCGCCAAGGCGGTGGCGCCGCAGTTCGCGCAGCTGCCCACCCCGCGCAAGAATGAGATCCTTAACCGCGCTGCGGACAAACTCGTCGCGCATACTGAGGACATCCTTGCTGCCAACCAGCGCGATATTGAGGCTGGCCGCGACAACGGCATGTCCGAATCCCTCATTGACCGTCTTTCGCTTGATGCTGCCCGCATTGAGGGCATTGCCGGCGGCTTGCGCCAGGTAGCCTCCCTCCAGGACCCGGTAGGGGAGATCTTGCAGGGTCGCACCATGGATAACGGGATCCAGATGAAGCAGGTTCGCGTCCCACTCGGTGTGATGGGCATGGTCTATGAGGCCCGCCCGAACGTTACTGTCGACGCCTTCGGCTTGGCCTTGAAGTCCGGCAACGTGCCGCTGCTGCGTGGCTCGAAGTCCGCGAAGAATTCCAACGCCAAGCTCGTCGAGCTCCTTCAGGACACCCTCGTGGAGTTCGATCTGCCGCGCGAGGGCGTGCAGCTTCTGCCCTGTGAGACCCACGATTCCGTGCAGGACCTCATCACCGCCCGCGGCCTCGTTGATCTGGTCATCCCGCGTGGCGGTGCCCGCCTCATTAACGCCGTGGTGGAAAACGCTACTGTTCCCGCCATTGAGACCGGCACCGGCAATTGCCACTTCTATGTCGACGCTTCCGCAGACCTAGACAAGGCCATCGATATGGTGGTCAACGGCAAGACCCGCCGCACCTCCGTCTGCAATGCCACGGAAGGCGTGCTTATCGACGCCGCGCTTTCCGACGCCTCGAAGCTCCGCATCATCACCTCCCTCCAGGAAGAAGGGGTCACCATTCACGGTGATGTGAAGGAACTCGAGGCCTTCGGCGTCAAGGACGCCGTGGAGGCTACCGATGACGAGTGGCGCGAGGAATTCCTCTCCATGGACATCTGCGCCAAGGTCGTCGACGGTGTCGATGGTGCCATCGCGCACATTGCCGAATACACTACGGGCCACACCGAGGCCATTGCCGCCCAGGACGCCGATGTACTCATGACCTTTGCCAACGAGGTCGACGCAGCCGCCGTGATGCTCAACGCCTCCACCGCGTTTACCGATGGCGAGGTCTACGGCATGGGCGCCGAAATTGGCATCTCCACCCAGAAGCTGCACGCGCGCGGCCCGATGGCGCTGCCGGAGCTGACTTCCACCAAGTGGATCCTTCAGGGCACCGGCCAGACCCGCCCCTAAGGACAGCTAGAAAAGCTACTCGAAAGCTACTCGAAAGGATTTTTTCGAGTCTGACCTGCGCAAAACAATCTACTCGAAAACTTTTCGAGTAGGATGTTGCTCTGTGAGCGTAACTCGAAACTTTCACGCAGAGCCGCAGCTGCTCTTGAATGTGCCCGAAGATCAGTGGTTCGATCGTAAATCGTTCCGAATCAAGCCCAAGGATTTGGCCAAGACAATCGTCGGAATGGCTAATGCTGAGGGTGGCGTTGTTGCCGTGGGGATTACGGATCGTGAATTTGATGGTCTCCCCACTGCGGGGCAGGGTAACGATTTGCGGCAGACCGCGTTGGATCATACGGATCCGACCGTTAAGGTCCGTATCGAAATACTCGAGGTTAACGAGGGCGTTGAGGTGTTCCTCTTTCATGTATTGCCCAGCGAACGTGTGCACTATTTGCGGTCCGGAGAATGCTATCTGCGGGTAGGGGATGAGTCTAGGCATCTCAAGGCCGATGACATCCTTGAGCTTCGATATACCAAGGGCGAGCAGCAGTACGATGCTACTGTGCCGACGCATGCTAGCCCAGAAGACCTCGATATGTCTTTAGTCGAAAATTACGCTGACATTATCGGTTCGTCTTCCGGTGTGGATTCACTCCGAGCTCGGAATCTGATTGACCGTCAGGGGCGTCCGCGGTCCGCTGCGCTCTTGCTATTTGGAAAGAATCCGCAAGAGTTTTTCCCGAATGCTCACATCCGAGTACTTCGCTTCGCAGAAGATGAGCGCCTACCGGGCCAGCAACAACAGTTGATGGAAGATCATCGCTTTGATGGTCCTGTGCCGGATCAGATTCGTGCAGCACAAGAGGTAATCGGCGGGATGCTGCCGACAGTTCGTAGACTGTCTGGGGCGGGGTTATTTGAGGAGGAAAACCTCATTCCACATGATGTGTGGCTAGAAGGACTAGTTAACGCAGTTGTGCACCGTTCATACAGCATGTCTGGTGACCATATTCGATTCGAGGTGTACCCCAATCGGATTGAGATTTCTAGCCCCGGGCGGTTTCCAGGTCTTGTTGATCCTGCTAAGCCTGAATCGATAGCACGTTTCGCGCGCAATCCCCTCATTGCACGCGTTACTGCTGAGCTACGCATCGGCCAAGAACTGGGAGAGGGGATCCGTCGCATGTTCGCTGGTATGCGTCGTGTCGGATTTGCTGATCCCTCTTATGTGCAGACGAGCGGCAGCGTTGTTCTGACATTGAAGGCAATTCAACGATTGAACGAGCACGTTCTGAAGGACTTGCCCCGACATGCCGAAGGAGCGTTGGCGGCGTTGGAAACGAGCGCACGTCCAATGTCTACGGGGGAAGTGGCGGAAGCTCTTGGTGTGTCAATTCCATCTGTGCGTCGCGCATTGCAAGTTATGCGTGACAAGGGGCTTGTGAAATGGAGGGGTAATGGCCCGCGTGATCCGCGGGCAGTGTGGTTTGTTGAGGGGCCTTTCGGATGAGCTGAGTAGAGCTAGAAAAACTACTCGAAAGCTACTCGAAAACTACTCGAAAGGATTTTTTCGAGTCTGACCTGCGCAAAACAATCTACTCGAAAACTTTTCGAGTAGATTGTCTGCCTTGCGTGGGGGTTCGTGCTGCACGGTGGTGAAGTCCTGAGTAATCTATAGCGCGGTAATAACAAAGAACTGATTGGTGCCTTCCTCTTATGCTGTCCCGCATTGCTTCCTCCGTGGCCGCCGCCGTCATGGCAGTGTCTGCCCTTGTCATTCCCCAGGTCGTAACCGCGCCCGCCGCCCACGCCGATGAGCACTGCCCCGCAGTGGTCTTCGTGGCCGCTCGTGGCTCCGGGCAAAACAGCCAGATCTACCCGACGCAGTATTCCAACCAGGGAGGCCGTGCCTCCAATGGTTGGGAAGGCGAATCCATCCGCGCCATGTTGCGCAACGCCGAATCGCACTACCAGGCCACCCACGGTGGCAACTCGATGATGAAGGACGTCTACGTCCTCGGTCTGGAACCCAAGTACTACCCAGCGACGTACCCGGAGTACACAGTGCCGAACGTGGGCCTGCCTACCACCGCGGCGCAGGCGCTCGGCGTGGTTCTGCAGTACGCAAAGCCAGTCATGAACACTGCGGTATCGGCCTTGGATCAGTTCTCACACTCCGTGCAGACCGGCAAGCGTGGTGTCATGAGTGCCATCAACGATTACGAAGGTGCCACCGGCTGCCATCCGCAGTACATCCTTTCCGGCTATTCCCAGGGCGCGATGGTGATCGCTAGCCACGAAAAGGAACTGGCGAACCGTGGTCAGCTCGCCGGCGTCGTTACCTTCGGCAACCCGCTGACCCGCAAGAACGATCCATCTGTGGTGGGCAATACCAAGGGCGCAGGCGGCCCGATGGGCTTCATGCCCTACCCGCGCGCTACCGGCAACCGCGTTGATTACTGCCTGCCGCTCGACGCTGTGTGCGACCTCTCCGTGGGCACCCTCTACGCCGCGGAACCCACCGGCGGTTCCCATGGCCAGTACTTTTTCACTCCTCACCAGTGGGATGGTCAAGTCTACGATTCCATTGGCCGAATGGTCGATGGCGCTCGGTTCCGCTAGATAAAGTAGGGTGAAGCTTTCTTCTCCTGCCCTGACGTGTAGCGCTGCCGCGTTGGTCACAGCAGCGTCCTTTCTAAACACGCCGACGGCCGCAGCCGTCGGCGACGTAGAAACTTGCCCGAGCACCGTGGTCCTCGTCGCCCGTGGTTCGGATCAAAATGAGGAGCAGGGCGAGTACGTCGGGCCGCAGCGCTACTCCGCGAAGGCCCCAGAGTCCACTGGCTTTGAGGGCCGTAACTTCGCGGCTCTGTTCCACCAGTTAGAGCAGCGCCACCCGGGCGCTATGGATGGCGTCTATGTGCTAGCGCTCGATCCGGACTCTTATCCCGCCGCCATGAACCTTCCTCCCTTGGCGCAGGAAGGTGAGGACTTAGGCCCGCTGCAGCTCGTCCAGCGAGCGTTTGGAGTTCTCCAGCAGCACTCTCTTGGGGAGCTGGCCTATTCAGTGACATTCGGAGCCGTTGATAGTCTGCGCACCGGTGCCCGCAATGCCCCGAAGGTGGTAGACGACTATGAGGCCGCCACCGACTGCCACCCGCGGTGGGTAGCCGCCGGTTATTCGCAGGGAGCGCTGGTCGCGACGAGTGTCGAGGGCTACCTCGCTGACACCGGGCGCCTGCATGCCGTGCTCACCTTTGGCAACCCTCTGCACCAGGTCCCGTGGGCGCAGAACCGTGCCGGGCTGCCGGTAACGCGCTACGTTGATTATTGTCTGGATGGCGATTTTGTTTGTGACTTCACCCTCGGTGCCGCCGGCGATGCCTTGGCCACCAAGGCTGAGCGTCACGCGTCTTATTTCTTAGGGGAACTCTCCGGGCAGGACGTGCAGGTCATCGACGCCGTGGCCGGTATACTCACCAGCCATGACTAGTCCGCAACGCATCGGCATCATGGGTGGCACGTTTGATCCCATCCACAACGGTCACCTCGTGGCCGCCAGTGAAGTAGCCCACCGCTTCCGCCTTGACACAGTGGTCTTCGTGCCCACCGGCCAGCCCTGGCAGAAGGCGGACAAAAAGGTCACCGCCGCTGAGCACCGCTACCTCATGACCATGGTGGCCACCGCATCCAACCCGCGTTTCACAGTCTCCCGCGTGGACATTGACCGCGAAGGCCCGACCTACACCATCGATACGTTGCGTGACCTGCGCGCTATTTTCCCGGATGCGGAGCTTTTCTTCATTACTGGTGCCGACTCGCTGGCCTCCATCATGAGCTGGCGTGATTGGGAAGAGATGCTGGAAATGGCGCACTTTGTTGGCGTGACCCGCCCCGGCTACGAACTCAGCAAAGACATGCTGCCGCTCGAATCCCAAGACGATATCGAGCTCATCGAAATCCCCGCCATGGCGATTTCCTCCACCGATTGCCGCGCCCGCGCCCAGCAGGGCCAGCCGGTGTGGTACTTGGTGCCGGATGGGGTGGTGCAGTACATCGCTAAGAATCACCTCTACAGCCCGCATCCGGAAAAGCCTCTCTAGGAATCGTCGGGGCGTGGGGATGGCCACGGCGGTTGACTAGGAAAATAGGTTCTCGGCGTGTAAGACTAGAGGTCTTAGTACTGTACGCGTTGTGTAGGGATAGTCATGTCGATTACTGATGAAGCACGCCTCATGGCGGAAACCGCTGCCCTGGCTGCGGATGAAAAGTTGGCCACCAACATTGCAGCCATTGATGTCTCCGACGTGCTCGCCATCACCGAGGTCTTTGTCTTGGCCTCTGCCGATACCGAGCGCCAGGTGGGGTCCATCGTCGAGGAAGTCGAAGACGAGCTGACCAAGAAGGGCTTTGAGCCTAAGCGCCGCGAGGGCAACCGCGAAAACCGCTGGGTTCTGCTTGATTATGGCCCCATTGTCGTTCACGTTCAGCGCAACGACCAACGCGAGTTCTACGGTCTCGACCGCCTCTACCACGACTGCCCGCTCCTTGAGATCCCCGGTCTCGAGACTCCAGAGCGCCCAGGCGAGTGGTCCACCGAAGTCAATCCGCGCGACGTCGAGTCCATCGAAGAGATTCCGCTGGCCCAGCCGGAGCCGGAAGACGACGAATTATGACGCGCCGCCTCCTCCTCATCCGCCACGGTCAAACCACCTACAACGCCACCGGCCGGATGCAGGGGCACTTGGACACCGAGCTTTCTGAGGTCGGCCTCTCCCAAGCCCGCGCCGCCGCCGATCTCCTCGTAGACAAGCAGATCACGGCTATCGTCTCCTCCGACCTCATCCGTGCCCGTGATACCGCGGCAGTGATAGGGGAGAAATTGGGGATCGAGGTGGACGTCGATAAGCGCCTGCGTGAAACCCACCTTGGTGACTGGCAAGGAATGACCTCTGCCGAAGTCGATGAACAGTATCCTGGTGCGCGCGCAATCTGGCGCCACGACCCCACCTGGGCCCCGCCGCAGGGAGAAAGCCGCGTTGATGTGGCCACCCGCGCCCGCCCTGTCATCGATGAGCTGATGCGCGCCCACCCCGAATGGGACAGGGGCGCGGTCCTCGTCGTGGCGCACGGCGGCGCCATTTCCGCGCTGACCTGCCACCTGCTGGGCCTGGATCACCACCAATACGGCATTCTGTCCGGGCTGAAGAATACCCACTGGTCGCAGCTGACCGCCCGCCCCGAATTTGATGCTTCCCAGCCGCTGTCTCCGCTCGAATTTACCCCGGAGAACGTGGACCGCGCGCAGTGGTACTTCGACGGTTGGAACATGGGCGGTGCCGTCGTGGGCGGCGCGGGAGCGGACGTCTAGTGATTCGCGTCGTCACCGACTCCGCCGCGGGGCTGCCTGCGGACATCGTGGAGGAGCTAGGTATTACCGTGGTGGATCTCCACGTCATGGAGAGCCACGGCAAAGACGGTGCTGAGCTGTCTACTTCCGGCCTCACCGCGCTAGAGCTTGCCGCCCTCTACGGCCGCGAGATGGAGCGTTCCGGCGACGACGGCGTGTTGGCCATCCACCTGTCCAAGGAATTGTCCTCCACGTGGTCGGCAGCAGTGACGGCTTCGGGCGTCTTCCCCGACACCGTCCGCGTTATCGATTCTGGAACCGCCGGCATGGCCATGGGCGCGGCGGCCATGACCGCTGCAAAGCTTGCTCAGGGCGGTGCGTCCCTGAAGGAGTGCTACGCCGCGGCCATCAACACGCTGGAGCGCGGGCACACGTGGGTCTATCTCGACTCCATCGATGACCTTCGCCGCTCTGGGCGCATGTCGGCCGCGACGGCGATGTTGTCCACAGCCTTGCTCGCGACCAAGCCCATTATGGCGGTGCAGGCAGGAAAGCTGGAGATGGTGGGCAAAACCCGCACGCAGACCAAGGCTTTTACCAAGCTCGTGGACTTGGTGGCCTCCCGTGCCGAGGGCAAGCCTGCGTTCGTTGCGGTGCAGTACAACGACGATGAGGGCTCCGCGCGCCGCCTCGAGGAATTGCTGCGTATGGCGCTGCCGGAGTCATCGTTTATGCGCGTTGCGCTTACCGACGTCCTCTCGGTCCACGTCGGCCCCGGAGCCATCGGCGTCTCCGTCGTCTTCAGCTGATAGTTGACGCCTTCAACAAGTTATCCACAGGTTGCGGCCTAAGCCCTCGACGGTGAGGTAGCGGGCTGCGTAGCGTCACGGGCATGAATGCTATCGCTGACCGCCTGCGTGACCTCACCCGGCCTACCGGGGAGGAAGAGTTGCTTTCCGTGGACTACCCGCGCCCGCGCCTGCGGGTGCCACCGCGGCTTGCCCTGGTTGCGGTGGGGCTGGCGGCGGTAGGGCTGTTGCTGTGGCTGGGGGGCTCGCGCGAGGCAGCTAACCCCTACGAAGTACCCGCAGTGAGCAGCGCGGCACCGGCGAATATCGTGGTGTCCGTGGTGGGGGAGGTGGATTCCCCAGGCCTAGTCACGTTGGCGCCGGGCGCGCGCGTGAACGATGCCCTTGAGGCCGCAGGCCCCAAGGTACCCACGGATAACCTCAACCTGGCGCAGAAGCTTAACGACGGCGAACAGATCACCGTCGGCGCCCTCCCCGGCGCCGAAGAAGGCAGCGCGGGCGAGAGCGGTGACGGCACTGTGTCGCTGAATTCCGCAACCGCCGAGGAGCTCGTCACCTTGCCGGGCGTGGGCCCGGCAACGGCCGAAGCCATCATTGCGCACCGTGAGGAGGCCGGCCACTTCACGTCGATAGAACAGCTCATGGATGTATCCGGCATTGGACCAGCGAAGTTCGCTCAGCTTAAGGACAAGGTGCGTCCATGAGGGAGCTGCGGCTCGCGCCGGCTGCGGTGGTGGCGTGGCTGGCCACGCTCGCCGTGCTCTTCGGCCAGCCGTGGTTGCTGCTGGGGCTTGTCGCCTGTTTCGCTTTCCTTCGGCGCGCGCCCGGCCAGGCCATTTTGTGTACGGCCAGCGGCGCGCTCTTTGCCACACTGGCGGCGGTGCGCATGCGGCGAGCCGAGGCTTTCCACTTTGGCACCGAGGTCACCGGAAAACTCACCGCAGACCCCATCCAGACCGCCTCCGGCTGGATGGTGCGCCTGAGCGTTCCCGGATACCCGACCCAGCTGCCGGTCTTCCTCACCTCACAACCCGAGGCCTACGTCGGCTCGCTCGTGACCATCCACGGCCGGCCCGGTTCTTCCGATCGTGTTGGGGTGGGCCAGACCGTCTTCAGCGGCGAGCTCACTGCCCACTCACACAGCTGGACTGCCGCCGTGGCAGAGAACTTCCGCGCCATCTGCGATAACGGCCTCATCCCCGGCATGGTGTTGGGCGATACCAGCCTCCAAAGCCCCGAAGACAAGCAGCTCTACATCGATACCGGGCTCTCGCACTTAAGCGCGGTGTCTGGGTCCAACGTTGCCATGGTGTGCACCGCTGCAGCGTTGGTGGTGAAGGGGCAGAGGGTGCGGGTGGGGGCGTCGGCAGGCGCGTTGGCACTGTTTGTCGCACTCGTAGGGTGGGAGCCCTCCGTCCAGCGCGCGACCGTCGCCGGGGTGGCCGGGTTGCTTGCCGTGCTGAACTCTTCCAAGATGGAGCCACTCCACGCGCTTTCCCTCGGTGTGCTTTTCCTGCTCGCTGCCGATAGCGACCTTGCGGTCAGCTTTGGCTTCGCGCTGTCCGTCGCGGCCACCGTCGGCATCGTGGCGCTGACCCCGCTGCTGCTGCGCGTACTCGGTACTGGCATTATCGCGCGCGCCTTCGCCGTGGCGATTGCCGCAGACATCGTCACCATGCCGCTCATCGCCCTCATGGCGGGCAGGGTATCGGTGGTCTCCGTCATTGCCAACGTGCTCGCAGCCCCCGTCGTACCGATCATCACCGTCGTAGGCCTCGTTGCCGCCGCGCTCGCACAGGTAGGGCTCGGTCGCCCGCTCGTCATCCTTATTGAACCGCTTGCGGACTGGATTCACGGCGTTGCTGCCGCCATGCCGCTAACGACCGTCGAGGCCGGTCCCGTCGCGGTGCTCTTGCTCGTGGGGTGGCTCATCGCGGCGCTGTTAAGATGACAGGCATGTCCGTGCACCTCATCCTCGGCGACGATGAATTCTTGGCCGAGCGCGCCCGCCTGAGCGTTCAGCAGGGCGATGTCACCAAGCTCAAGGCCTCTGAGGTCAGCGAAGGAGAAATCCTCGAGGCCACCAGTCCCTCCCTGTTCGGAGATGAGCGCTGCATCGTCATCAGTGATGTGGAGAAGGCCGGCAAAGAAGTCACGCGCATTCTTCTTGACGCCTGCGCCAACCCCATGCCCGGCATTACCCTCATCCTCTTGTATTCGGTGACGGCGAAGACGCTGAAGAAAAAGAAGAAGCCGCCGGAGATCGTCGCCGCCTTGCGCAAGAGCGGTGAGGTCCACGAGGTGTTTTCCTTGTATCCCAACGAGCTGGCTCCGTGGGCCACGCGTGAGTTTGCCTCCCACGGCGTGCGCCCCACCCCGGACGTGGTGCAGGCGCTTCTCGACGGCGTCGGGTCCGACCTCCGCGAACTCGCCTCCGCCATCTCCCAGCTTGTCTTCGACACCGGCGGCAAGGTCACGCGCGAAGCGGTCCACGAGTACTACGTGGGCGTGGCTGAAGTGGCTAACTGGGACATTGCGGATGCGGCCGTGGCCGGGCGCGTAGAAGCGGCCGTGTCGACGTGCCGCCGCGCACTCCAGTTGGGCGCAAGTCCCGTGGCTATTGCTTCAGCGTTGGCGAACAAGGTGGGCAACATTGCGCGCCTCTACTCTGCGCGGGGTGACCAGTACTCGCTGGCCTCCCAGACCGGCATGGCGCCGTATGCCGTTAAAATTACTCAACCGGTGGCGCGCCGCTGGTCTGGGGACAACATCACCAAGGCCGTCATCCTTATGGCGGAACTCGATGGCGCGGTTAAAGGCCAGGGCGGCGACGAGGCATTTGCCATTGAGGCCGCTGTGCGGCGGGTGGCAGAGTTAGCGCGCTAAACTATCCCACCATGGATGAGATCCAGGACTTTGCAACCAAGCTTTTTGATTTCGCTCGCACCGGCGACGCCACTTTGCTTGACTACATCGCGCAGGGCGTCAACGTCGACATGGTGAATCAAGACGGCCAGTCTTTCGTCATGCTCGCTGCCTACCACGGGCATGCCGAGCTGGTGCGCCAGCTTGTCGCCGCCGGCGCCGACGTCAATCTCCTCAACGATCGCGGCCAGTCCCCGCTGGCCGGGGCCATCTTCAAGAAGGAAGACGCGGTGATTGACGTACTCCTTGACGCCCACGCCGATCCCACCGCCGGCCAGCCCAACGCCATTGACTCGGCTCGCATGTTTGGCCGCGAGGATCTTCTCGAGCGCCTGTCATGAGCTGGTCCGCGTTTGCGGCCATTCTGCTGATGAACCTGGTGGGAGCCGCCGCGCCGGGCCCTGACATCGTGCTGGTCACCCGCTACGCCACGCGCTCGCGCCGCCATGCCATTGCGGCGGCCACCGGTATCCAGGTCGGCGTGCTCTTTTGGAGCTCGCTGACGGTCTTTGGCGCCGCTGCTCTGCTGACGGCATTCCCGGGGGTCTTGTCGCTCATTCAGGTCGTGGGAGGCTGCTTCTTGGTCTTCATGGGCGTGCTCTCCATCCGCTCCGGCCTTGAGCTGCGCAAGCATCCTCCGCAGGACGAGGACGATGCGGCTGCTCGCCTGGGCTCGGTGGGTAAAGTTTTCCGCACCGGGCTTGCTACCAACCTGTCGAACCCGAAAATCGTGCTCTTTTTGGCCGCGCTGGTGGCTCCACTGCTACCACCGCACCCACCCCTGTGGCTCTCGATAGCGCTGGTGTTGAGCATGTCATTGTCGAGCTACCTGCTGTTCGTCTTCCTCTCCACGGTGATTTCGACGCGCGCAATTCGCCGGCGCCTTCTCGCCGCGGGCCCGTGGATTGATATCGGCTCCGGTGCCTTCTTTGTCGTCGCCGGCTGCGCTCTCGTCTGGGCTGGAATCCAAGCCGCCTAACCGAGAATCTAGGCCACCTTAACCCGGAATGCGGAGCTGTCCCAGCTCGAGCAGCTCCGCTACCCACTGCGACCATGCCGCCACCGTGGCCGAGCGCCGGCGCAGAGTGGATTCTTTAAGTCCCAAGTCGGCGGTACGCATCAAGGCGTAGGCTTCGTCCTTGCTCAGTGCCCGACACGTATCAACCACGTGCGTAAGCATATCCCGGAACACTGGGCGTGAAGCCAGCGCCTGAATGAGGGCAGCATTGCGCTCATCGCGGGCGCCGCGCAGCTCCGTCAAGCCAAGGTAGCGAGCCGCGTTGGTGTAGTAGTCCGCCTGGCGCGGGGTAAAACCATACTGTTCCGGCATGTCCGCCTTGGGAACCGGATTTTCCAACAAGCTAATAACGCGCGCAAAGGAATCTGCCTGGGGGAAGGGGAACCCTGGGCGTTCTACCTGCGTGGCGGCCAGAATGCTGCGAACGGTCTCGGCGGTGACCGTCGAGGGGCCGAGGATATAGCGGTGAGCCGCGACCAGCTCGATAGAGCGGAAATCCGCCGGATCCCTAAACGCATACCGGTAGAAATGGAACACGCCGTTGGAGTACACCATGTAGACCGGTATGACCTCCTTGTCCAACGCCAGACTGAAGCGGCGGAAAGGGAAATACAGCTGACGGATATTGAAGTCGGGGGAGACGTGGTTCTTCGCCTCTAGCAGGACGAGATGCTCCGCCGATTCAAAACCGGCATCAATCTCCATCTGGGCGCGGTCGACAACCACCTCACGGTCGCCGATAGTCATCGGCAGCTGCAGCGTCGACATGCGTCCGCTGACCGTCGCGACGCACTCGGCGCCGATGAAATCATCTACCATGCCGCTCAAGCTTGCCGCCGTGAGCGCTGCGGCTTCGGAGCTCAAGTTGTCAAAGTCGATGGACTTAATATGCCGCGGCACCGGCATCGTCGTCAGCGGCCCTGCCTGCTCTGGGAAAGGCTGATATAGATCGAAGCGGCCAATCAAGTACGCATCGCGGCGAATCGGCAGCATGGACAACCCATGTTCTTGAAACACCTTAGGGCGGGCCGCAGAAAAATCGTGCTTGGCCATCAAACGCGGCTCACGCCCCGACAACCGTTTGAGCTCACTCGCCTCCAAGACCGTGAAACCGGATTCGGCAATCTCGGCCTGGATGTGGGGGAAGACGAGGTCCCACGCGGCGTCGTTAAGCATAGTTGCGCACCAACACCTCGTTGACCTTGCCGCGCTTCGACGCCACGGAATTCACCGCGCGCGTGGCCCCTACAATCTCGATGCGATAGTCGGCGTAAAGCTCCTTGATGAAATCCGTCGCGGAATTCGACAGCAGGAACTTCACTCCCCGCGCATCCAGCTCGTCACAAGTCTCCTTGAGACGAATCTGATCCGCACGGCCGAACCCGCCGGACTGGTAACCGGTGAAATTACTCGTCGGGTTTACCGGGTCATAAGGCGGATCGAAGTAGACAAAATCCCCCTCATGCGCCTCCAATGCAGCGTAATCGCCGTTGGAAAAGACCACGTCATTAGCAGACAAATACGAAGAAACCGCCCGCAGGTTCGGCTCATCACAAATCGTGGGATTAGCATAGCGGCCAAACGGGGCGTTGAACTGGCCGGCGTTATTCACGCGGTAAAGCCCGTTGTAGCAGGTCTTGTTGAGATAAATCGTACGTGCAGCACGCTCGACGGCGCTTAAGTGCGCAAACTCCGGCGAACGGTCGCGGGAGCGCATCTCGTAGAAGAAATCCGAATCATTCGGATAGCCCTTGAGCAGGGCGATGAGCTCGTCCACGTCATCGCGGACGACCTCGTACACGGTAATGAGCTCGGTATTGAGGTCATTGACCCGGGCGCGGGAGGGCGCCAAAGAAAAAAGAACCGCTCCGCCGCCCAAGAAAGGCTCGACATAAGTGTCGAAGCTCTCAGGCAGCATGGAGTGGATGGCGGGAAGTAACTGACGTTTTCCGCCTACCCACTTCAGGAGCGGTTTCATTTAGGCCATCTTGTTGAAGGCGGTGGCCATGCCGGACTTCTTGTTGGCCGCGTTGTTGCGGTGGAAGACGCCCTTGGACACGGACTTGTCCAGTGCGCGGGAAGCAACGCGCAGCTGCTTCTCAGCTGCAGCCTTGTCGCCGGACTCGACGGCCTCGCGGAACTTACGGATCTCGGTGCGGACGGCGGAACGCACGGCCTTGTTGCGCTGACGGGACTTCTCGTTGGTGAGAACGCGCTTCTGCTTAGACTTGATGTTTGCCATTGTTATACCTCTTAGAGTCGTAGGAATGTTGACCGAGGAAGGCGGACCCAAGGTCCTGACCGCCACACATGCCTCGGCATCCCACAAAATTTAGCAAGCCAGGCTATGAAAACCCAAATCACGCCCAGTGGTAGCGCGAGCGCAGCCGGTTGGCAATGCGCTCGAAGCGTCTCTCCGGGAAGAGCGTGCCCTGGCGGCGGCATTGCTCCTCAGAGATTTCCAGCACGCGGTCGATGCGTACCCAACACTGCCGGCCGGATTCGTCCCATTCGCCGGTGCCGATGTCGAGCCATTCCTCTTTGTTCGCATGCTTCGGGTTGGCCGAAATCAGCAAGCCCAGAACTGTCGTGCGGGTGCGGGAGACAATAAGCACAGCGCGTTCGCGCGGCGGGGATTGTTTGCCGTCGGAAGGTGCCCAGACCCACACCACTTCACCAGAGTCAGCCTGGCCATCCATGTCGGGTGTGAAGAAGACGCTGCGGGGATGGGCGGCGGCAGCCTCGATGCGGATGTCGGCGGCTTTGCGCGGTTCCGTGACGACATCGGGCTGGTTCATTCCGAGGCGTTCGGTGATGCGCTGCAGGCCGTCATCGACCGGCTCGGGGCGTCCGAAGCCTAAAATGCGGGCCAACCTAGTCATGTCGTCTATTCTAAACGCATGTCTAGAAACTTTGCGGCCACGACGTTTACGGATCCGTCCAAGATCCGAAACTTTTGCATCATTGCCCACATCGACCACGGCAAGTCGACGCTGGCTGACCGCATCCTGCAGTTGTCGCAGGTGGTGGAGGAGCGCGACATGCGCGACCAATACCTCGACAACATGGATATCGAGCGCGAGCGCGGCATCACCATTAAGGCGCAGAACGTGCGCCTGCCCTGGATTCCTCAGTCCGGTGCGTGCCAGGGGGAGGAGATCGTCATGCAGATGATTGATACCCCCGGCCACGTGGACTTTACGTATGAAGTCTCCCGTGCGTTGGAGGCGTGTGAGGGCGCCATCCTGCTTGTCGACGCCGCCCAAGGCATCGAAGCCCAAACCCTGGCCAACCTCTACTTGGCTATGGAAAATGACCTGGAGATCATCCCGGTTCTCAACAAGATTGACTTGCCCGCGGCTGACCCGGAGAAGTACTCCCTGGAGATCGCCAACATCATCGGCTGCGAGCCAGAAGAGGTGCTGCGCGTGTCCGGCAAGACCGGCGAGGGCGTGCCGGCGCTGCTCGACAAGGTGGCGGAGCTTGTCCCGGCACCGACCTCCGAGTTCGGCGAGGATGCCCCGGCCCGCGCAATGGTCTTCGACTCGGTCTATGACACCTACCGCGGCGTGGTGACCTACATCCGCATGATGGACGGCAAGCTCACCCCGCGCCAGAAGGTCACCATGATGGCCACGGGTACTAACCATGAGCTGCTCGAGGTGGGCATCGTCAGCCCGACCATGCAGAAGTGTGAGGGCCTTGGCCCAGGCGAGGTGGGCTACCTCATTACGGGTGTGAAGAACGTGCGTGAGACCAAGGTCGGTGACACGATTACGTGGGCGTCGAATGGCGCGAGCGAGCCGCTCAAGGGTTATGCCGACCCGAACCCCATGGTCTACTCCGGCTTGTTCCCCATCTCCCAGGCCGATTTCCCGGATCTGCGTGATGCGCTGGAGAAGCTGCAGCTTAACGACGCCTCCCTCACCTTCGAGCCCGAGACCTCCGTAGCCCTGGGCTTCGGCTTCCGCTGTGGCTTCCTGGGCCTGCTGCACATGGAAATCACGCGCGACCGCTTGGAGCGCGAGTTTGGCTTGGACCTGATTTCCACCGCCCCCTCGGTGACCTACCGCGTGGTGGCGGAAGACGGTACAGAGTCTTATGTGCACAACCCGTCGGACTGGCCCGGTGGCAAGCTGCGTGAGGTCTACGAGCCGATCGTGAAGATGACCATCATCGTGCCCGAGGAGTTCGTGGGCCCGACAATGGAGCTGTGCCAGGCTAAGCGTGGCCAGATGGGTGGCATGGATTACCTGTCCGAGGACCGCGTGGAGCTGCGCTACACCATGCCGTTGGGTGAAATCATCTTCGACTTCTTTGACATGCTCAAGTCCCGTACCAAGGGTTATGCCTCCCTCAACTATGAGGAGGCCGGCGAGCAGCTGGCGGACCTGGTGAAGGTGGATATCCTCCTCAACGGCGATCCGGTGGATGCCTTTTCCGCCATCGTGCACCGTGATTCCGCACAGTGGTACGGCAATAAGATGACCAAGAAGCTCAAGGAGCTCATCCCACGCCAGCAGTTCGAGGTTCCCGTCCAGGCGGCCATCGGCTCAAAGATCATCGCCCGCGAGAATATCCGCGCGATGCGCAAGGACGTGTTGGCCAAGTGCTACGGCGGCGATATCTCGCGTAAGCGCAAGCTGCTGGAGAAGCAGAAGGCCGGTAAGAAGCGCATGAAGTCCATCGGCTCCGTTTCGGTGCCGCAGGAAGCCTTCGTCGCGGCGCTGTCCACCGACGCCGACTAGAGCACGCCGTATAACCCGTCAACCTTCTTCTGGTTGTCGGGTTTCATCGTTCCGGTGCAGGTGCGTGGTTTGGCGTTCCGGTGCTCGCGTTGCCTAATCGCGGGCGTTTAGCCTGCACCCGGTGGGTCGGGTGGTTGGCCTGTGGCTTGTCGTGCTGCTTTCTCAGAAGCGAGTCGGGCTGTGGCTTCTTGGTATTCGGGCATGGCGGTTATCGGTGCACCCCAGGGTGGGATGTAGCTCACCCCAGTATTGAGCCGGAACATGTAGCCCCTGCCTGTGGGGCGTTTGGGGTCATCGTCGTTAATACCGTTGTGGTAGGCGCATAGGAAGGTGAGGTTTTTAAGGTTGGTGAAACCTCCTGCCTGCCAGGGGATGAGGT